>Ga0209155_1000063_pt1 | contig 43104 bp, 24 predicted proteins | sample GraSoiAngelo_122_FD_185879 | JGI IMG/M metagenome (GOLD analysis project Ga0209155, IMG submission 185879) | Grasslands soil microbial communities from the Angelo Coastal Reserve, California, USA - 14_0927_02_20cm (SPAdes) (version 2) | ecosystem: Environmental > Terrestrial > Soil > Grasslands ... | reverse complement strand
GACGCTGGAGGAGATGCGCGAGCGGGCCGCGGCGTTTGCGCCAGTCGAGGGGCGTGCGATTCAGGACGGCGACTTTGCCCAGGTGAAATTGCTCGGCACACCGGAAGGCGGAGGCGATCCGCTGCAAGCCGAAAGCGTGCTCTGCCACATCGGCGCGGAAGAAACGATGGAGCCGTTCAACACGAATTTGAAGGGCGCGAACGCGGGCGACCATAAGAATTTCGACGCGGAGTATCCGGCGGACTATCCGGACCCGAAACTGGCGGGCAAGAAGTATCACTACGCCGTGGAAGTCCTTGGCATCAAGACCAAGAAACTGCCGGAAATAAATGACGAATTCGCGAAAGATGTGAGCGACGCGACTTCCCTGGACGAACTAAAGAAGAAGGTTCGCGAAGGATTGGAGCACCAGCGCGACCATAAGCACAAGGAATTGCTGCACGAGAAAGTCCTGGCGGAAATTGTAAAGCAGCACGACTTCCCTGTACCCGAAGCGCTGGTCGAGCATCAAATGGACGTGCGGCTGGAGCGCGTGGTGCGGTCGCTGGCGGCGCAAGGTGTTGATCCGCGGGCCGTGAACGTGGACTGGGTAACCCTGAGGAAGCGGCAGCAAGAGCGCGCCAAGGACGACGTGAAGGCAGAACTGATTATCGACCGCATCGCGACGGCGGAAAACATTGACGTCACCGACGAAGAGCTCACACATGAACTCGAACACATGGCGGGACACAGTAACGAATCAGCGGAAGCGCTTCGCGCTCGTTTGACAAAGCAAGGAACGCTCGATAGGATGAAAGCCAAGCTGCGCAGCGACAAGACACTCGATTGGCTGGCGCAGAATGCCAAAATCAAAACCGTTGCGGCAGCGAATGCGGCGACGGATGCAAAGTGAAACACTCCGGCCCAGTGCCAGCGACATTTACCCAATGAAAAATTTCGAAGAACCAGAGTATCGCGGTACAACGCTCGTACCGATGGTGGTGGAACAGACCAGCCGCGGCGAACGCGCCTACGACATTTATTCCCGGCTCCTGAAGGAGCACATCATTTTCATCGGGACACCGATTGATGACCACGTTGCCAACCTGGCGACGGCGCAGATGCTCTTCCTGCAGGCGGAAGATCCCGAAAAAGACATTCAGCTGTACATCAACTCGCCGGGCGGCTCAATCACCGCGGGATTTGCGATTTACGACACGATGCAATTCGTGAAGCCGGACGTGGTGACGACTTGCGTGGGACAAGCTGCTTCGATTGCCGCGGTGTTGCTGGCGGGCGGAGCGCCGAAAAAACGCTTTGCATTGCCGAATGCGCGCATCCTGATTCACCAGCCATGGATGAGCGGCCTCGGCGGTCAGGCGACGGATATCGATTTACACGCAAAAGAGATTCTGCGCATGCGCACGACGATCAATACCCTGCTGGCCAAGCACAGCGGGCAGCCCGTTGACCGCATTGAGAAAGATGTCGACCGCGACTACATCATGAATCCCGAGCAAGCCAAAGAATACGGGATGATCGACGAGATTATTTTCAAGCACCGCTAGTTTCGCGCGGCGGAGTGCTTTGCGGCTTGAAGCGGGGAATTCACAGAGGGTTCCAAAAGGTTAGCAACCCATCGACTTTCTCTTTTGTTCCGGGGAATAATCGGCCTAGAATAGTGGCTAGAGACTCCGTCAAAGCTCAGCGGAGACGAGGCCTTCATACCAGTGAAGAAATTTAACCCAGACGAACCGCTGCGCTGCTCCTTTTGCCACAAGACACAGGAGCAGGTCGAAAAGCTGATCAGTTCGCCTTCGGACTATCCGCGCGCGTATATCTGCAACGAGTGCGTGGGCGTTTGCCAGACGATCCTGGAAGATGAGAAACGTGAACAGGCGGCTGCGCCGACGAAGCGGCTTCCGCGCCCGCCGGAGATCAAGCAATTCCTGGATGGCTACGTCATTGGACAGGACCGCACGAAGAAGAAACTCGCGGTCGCGGTTTATAACCACTACAAACGGATTTTCCTGAACAAGCAGCCGGGCGATATTGAATTGAGCAAGTCGAACATTTTGTTGATCGGGCCGACCGGTACGGGCAAGACTCTGCTGGCGCAGACGCTCTCGCGCATGCTCGACGTTCCTTTCGCAATTGTCGATGCCACCACGCTGACCGAAGCAGGCTACGTAGGCGAAGACGTCGAAAACATTATTTTGAAGCTCCTGCAAGCGGCGGACGGCGACGTGCAGAAAGCCCAGCAAGGCATCATCTATATAGACGAGATCGACAAGATCGCGAAGAAGGATGAAAACCCGTCCATCACGCGCGATGTTTCCGGCGAAGGCGTGCAGCAAGCGCTGCTGAAGATTCTCGAAGGCACGGTGGCCAATGTGCCTCCCCAGGGCGGGCGCAAACATCCGCATCAGGAATTCACGCCCGTGGATACGACGAACATTCTCTTTATTTGCGGCGGAGCCTTCGTGGGCCTCGAGAAAATCATCGAGAAGCGCGCCGGACGGCGCTCGCTGGGTTTCCACACTGATGCCGCGCCGACCACGCCGCAGCGCCGCAACACGGAATTGCTGGAGCAAGTGCAACCGGGTGATTTGATTCGCTACGGCCTGATCCCTGAATTTGTGGGCCGCCTGCCGGTCGCCGGCGTCATGAACGATCTCGACAAGGGCGCGTTGATGAAGATTTTGACGGAGCCGAAGAACGCGCTGCTGAAGCAGTACCAGCGCTTGTTCGAATTCGAGAACGTGCGCTTGCGGTTTACGGACGACGCGCTTGAGACCGTGGCGGAGTTAGCACTTCAGCGCAAAGTCGGCGCGCGCGGCTTGCGTATGATTCTCGAAGACCTCATGCTGGAACTGATGTACCACCTGCCTATGCAGCGCAAGGTGCGCGATTTTGTGGTTACGGCGGACATGGTCCGCACGCGCGAGATCAATTGGAGTTTGCTCGAGAAGGCCGGATAAGCCGCTCGCTCGAATTTTACGATACGGCCTTCCCGGCGCCGCATGCGCAGAACCCAGGGGACTGAATGTTTACTCGCGAAAAACAGGAAATGAAGCGCGTGCCCATGATGCCGGTGCGCGACATGGTCATCTTTCCGCAACAGATGACCCCGTTTATCGTCGGCCGCGAAGCGAGCGTGCGCGCGCTCGAAGAAGCGCTGGCCGGCGACAAAAAGATTTTTCTATCCACGCAACACGACGCGTCGGTCGATGATCCCAAGCCGGAAGAAATCTATGCCGTGGGGACGCTCGCCAACATCGTGCAGAGCGTCAAGCTTCCTGACGGCAATATCAAAGTTCTGGTGGAAGGCGTGGAGCGCGCCCGTGCGCTTTCGATCGCCACGGAAGAAGGCTTTTTCCGCGCCACGGTTCGGCTGCTAGGCGCGCGCGTCGAGCCTTCGCCTCAAGTCGATCAAACCGTCCAAAAGATTACCGGGCTTTACGAACAGTTCATCAAACTGTCGCAGAGCCTGAATTACGACACGATGATTGCCGCCGCGCGCGTGGATGACCCGGCGCGTCTTTCGGATACGATTGCCGCGAACCTGCAACTGCCCGTGGATGAAAAGCAGGATTTGCTGGAAACAGTTGATCCCGTCGAGCGGCTGAATCGCATCGGCGACATCCTGGAGATCGAACTCGAAAAGCTGAACGTCGACCGCAACATCAACACGCGCGTGAAACGCCAGATGGAGCGCGCGCAAAAAGAGTATTACCTGAACGAGAAGCTGAAGGCTATTCAGAAAGAACTGGGCCGCGGCGAAAAGAGTGAAATCGACGAGCTGAAAAAGAAAATCGATACCGCGGGAATGTCCAAGGAAGTCCATGAGAAGGCCATCCAGGAGCTGAAGCGCCTGGAACTGATGCCGCCAATGTCGGCGGAATCCACGGTCAGCCGCAATTACCTGGACTGGCTGCTCGCGGTGCCCTGGAAGAAAAAATCGAAGGAAATTCGCGACATCAAGGCCGCGGAAAAGATTCTGAACGAAGAGCACTACGGCCTTGAGAAAGTCAAAGAGCGCATCCTGGAATTCCTCGCCGTCCGGCAGTTGGTGAAGAATCCGAAAGGTTCAATTCTCTGCTTCGTCGGACCTCCGGGCGTTGGCAAGACTTCGCTGGCCATGTCCATCGGCCATGCCACTGGACGAAAGTTTGTGCGCGTATCGCTTGGCGGCGTGCGCGATGAAGCCGAAATTCGCGGGCATCGCCGCACTTATATCGGCGCGCTGCCTGGCCAGATCATCCAGATGATGAAAAAGGCCGGGACGGTGAACCCGATTTTCGTGCTCGACGAAGTGGACAAAATGTCCACGGACTTCCGAGGAGATCCGTCAGCGGCGCTGATGGAAGTGCTCGATCCCGAACTGAACGGCTCCTTTACGGACCATTACCTGGACGTGGAGTACGACCTTTCGAAAGTCATGTTTGTGTGCACGGCGAACGTACTGCACACCATCCCTCAGCCGCTGCAGGACCGCATGGAAATCCTACGCCTTCCTGGCTACACCGAGCAGGAAAAGCTAGAGATTGCCAAGCGTTTCCTGGTGAAGCGCGCGCGGGAAGCGACCGGACTGACCGACAAGAACCTCAAGTTGACGGATGAAGGGCTTCTCCACATCATCCGGCACTACACGCACGAGGCCGGAGTTCGCAGCCTAGAGCGCGAAATTCAGAACATCGCGCGCAAAATGGCGCGAAAAGTGGTTACCGACGGCGCGAGTTCGACCGTGGAAATCACGACCACGAACGTGAACGACTTCCTGGGTGTGCTGAAGTACCGCGAATTCTGGCTCGAGAAGCAAAATGAAATCGGCTTGACCACCGGCCTTGCCTGGACTGAGGTGGGAGGCTCGGTGTTGGCTACGGAAGCGACGCTGATGGAAGGCAAGGGCCGCCTAACGCTCACCGGAAAACTTGGCGACGTAATGCAAGAGTCCGCGCAGGCAGCTATGAGTTACGTGCGTTCGCGCTCGAATCTGCTGGGACTGCCCAGGGATTTCTATCGCACGATTGACATTCACGTCCACGTGCCCGAAGGAGCCATCCCGAAGGACGGCCCTTCCGCGGGTATCACCATCTGCACGTCCATCGTGAGCGCGCTGACGAAGAATCCCGTGCGCCGTGACGTTACTATGACCGGCGAAATCACGCTGCGGGGCAAAGTGCTCCCCATCGGCGGCGTCAAGGAGAAGCTCCTGGCCGCCCACCGAATGGGCTTGCGTACGGTAGTGCTTCCGAAGGACAATGAGAAGGACCTGGCGGAAATCCCGCAGGAGATCCTCGCCACTCTTACGATGCATTTTGTAGAAACGATGGATGAAGTGCTGCAGATTGCGCTGGAGCGGCCAACGGTGCCGCTCGAGCATGCCGCAGTCGCGCCCGTAGCAGAACCGTTCGTAGCCGGCGCCGAGAAAGACAAGAGTTTGACCAACTAAGCAGCGTTGTTTTGGGCCCGGCCCTTCCCGCGAGTTGACACCAGCATGGCCGATGTTACGCTTGAGGAACTCTCTGGTTCGCCGCGTCCCCGGCGCTGCCTCCGGTTGCAGAAAGTCTGGTTTGCCTATCTCGGCAGGTTTTCGCGTCTTCGGTTATTGTGACCGCGGAGCGGTCGACGGCCAGTGCGGGGCGCCACCTCAGAAACAATCCGGATTCCCAGGGTCAATTTTCACAATCAAAGCTAAGGATATATGCCAAAAGAAACGAACGTTGAAGGAAGCAATCCGATGAGCATCAGCCTTGCCGAGCTGAAAGAAAAGAACATCACCGACCTCGCCAAGATCGCCAAGGACTTGAACATTCCCGGCGCCAGCGGCATGCGCAAGCAGGAGCTGATCTTCCAAATCCTCCGCGCGCAAACCGAAAAGAACGGATTGATTTTCTCCGAAGGCGTCCTCGAATGCCTGCCCGATGGGTTCGGGTTTCTGCGCGCCCCGGAATACAACTATCTCCCCGGGCCGGACGATATCTACGTTTCGCCGTCGCAGATCCGCAAGTTCGACCTGCGTACCGGCGACACCGTCTCCGGCCAGGTGCGCCCGCCGAAAGACGGCGAGCGCTATTTCGCGCTGATCAAAGTCGAAGCCGTCAATTTTGAGGACCCGGAAGTCGCGCGCAACAAAATTTTCTTCGATAACCTGACGCCGCTGTATCCCCAAGGCCGCTTGAAGATGGAAACGACCAAGGAAAATATGACCGGCCGCGTTCTTGATCTGCTCTGCCCGGTCGGCAAAGGCCAGCGCGGGCTGGTCAATGCCCCGCCACGCACCGGCAAGACCATGATGCTGCAAGCCATGGCCAACGCGGTAGCCACCAATCATCCGGAAGTCGCGCTGATCGTGCTGCTGATCGACGAACGCCCGGAAGAAGTCACGGACATGCAGCGTACGGTGAAGGGCGAGGTCATCAGTTCGACCTTTGACGAAGCGCCCCAGCGGCACATCCAGGTTGCCGAAATGGTTTTGGAAAAGGCCAAGCGCCTCGTCGAACACAAGCGCGACGTCGTCGTGCTGCTGGACTCCATCACCCGATTGGCGCGCGCCTACAACGCGGTAACGCCGCCCTCCGGCAAAGTGCTCTCCGGCGGTATTGATGCCAACGCGCTGCAGCGCCCGCGGCGCTTTTTCGCCGCTGCTCGTAACGTCGAAGAAGGCGGGTCTCTCACCATCATAGCCACGGCACTGATCGATACCGGCAGCCGCATGGACGACGTCATTTTCGAAGAGTTCAAGGGCACCGGCAACATGGAAATCTATCTGGACCGCCGGCTCGCCGATAAGCGCGTCTTCCCGGCGATCGACATTCAACGCTCCGGCACCCGCAAGGACGAATTGCTTCTGCCGCCGGAGGAGTTGAGCCGCGTGTGGGTGCTGCGCAAGGTTTTGAGCCCGCTCTCTACAGTCGAGGCCATGGAGCTGTTAATCAGCCGGCTGTCAAAGTCGAAAGCCAACATGGAATTTTTGAGCTCGATGTCCGCGCCGGCCTAGCAGCTAGCAATCCGCAACCTTATCTCTCAACGCAAGAAACATGCAGCGAATACCTACGCAGCGGATGCTGTCGCTAAAGGCGGGTCCTAGCGAATAAGTGTGGCAAGTTTTCAGTGTGCCGTTTGGGAATCCATCCATTGCTTCACGTGCGCTTCCAGCACGCTCAACGGAACAGCTCCATTTTCCAGCACGGCATCATGAAATTTGCGCACATCGAACTTCGCGCCGAGTTTCTTTTCCGCTTCGGCGCGTAATTCGCGAATCTTCATCTGCCCGATCTTGTACGCCAGCGCCTGCCCCGGCCACACGATGTAACGATCGACTTCGACAGTGATGTCCTGATCGGTCTTTCCGGTATTCTCACGGAAGAAATCGATGGCCTGCTGCCGCGTCCAGCCCATGGAGTGCATTCCGGTATCTACCACAAGCCGGACCGCGCGCCACATCTCATAGCTGAGTTGCCCGAATTTGGAGTACGGATCTTTGTACAGGCCAACGTCTTGGCCAAGGCTCTCTGAATAGAGCGCCCAGCCCTCGACGAACGCCGAATACCCGCTGTGTTTCCGGAATTCCGCCTGGCCCTCCTGCTCCTGGGCGAGGGAAATCTGCAAATGATGTCCTGGAACGGATTCGTGCAGCGAAAGCGCTTCCATCTCCCATTTCGGCCGCGCGCGCAGGTTGTAGGTGTTCACGAAATAACAGCCGGGGCGGCCGGCGCTCGGGGCGCCCGGTTGGTAGTACGCGGTGGTTTGCGAAGGAGCTTTGAAATCAGGAATAACGCAAACGCCGTAGGGCAGGCGCGGCAGTTTTCCGAACAGGTGCGCAAGTTCCGGATCGACCTTCTTCGTGATGATGCGGTAGCCGTTGACCAGATCATCCGGCTGGTCATAGAAAAAACGCGGCTCCGTCCGCAGAAATTCCGTGAAGTCATGGAAGCTGCCGTTGAACCGCGTCGCCGCGATGACTTTATCCATTTCCGCGCGTATACGCTTCACTTCCGAGAGTCCAATCTCGTGAATCTGTTGCGACGTCAGATTCGTAGTGGTCTGCCAGCGCACGTGAAACGCATACGCGGCGGCGCCATTCGGCAGCGCCGTCGCGGCGATGGATTCGCGGCACGCCGGAACGTAAGTTTGCGTGACGTAGTCATGCAGGTTCTGAATTGCAGGAACGATCGCGCTGGAGTAAAGCTGTTTCGTGCGCTCCGTCAATCGAGCTTTTTCGCTTTCGGGAAACCCCGCGGGAAATTTACTGAACGGCTCCAGCAGAGGGCTCGCCAGCGCATCCGCAGGAATCAGGCCGGCAATCTGCTTGGGCACATCGCGCAACATGAGTTTCGGCGGCGAGTACCCCCGCTTCAATCCTTCGCGCAGCAGTTCGATGTTCTGCTCGACGTTTTTCGGCAGCGCTTCGAGCCGCGCCAGAATATCTTCGTAGTCCGCAAACGTCTGATGCGGCATCGTCGCCAATGTCGCCGGCATTCCCTGCTGGATTCCCCCCATCTGCGTCATCGGCATCCACAGGTTATGCGGGATCACACCGTGGAACGGCATGGGGTCGTCGCCATACTGCAATCCCTCTTCCGCGGTTTCCAGCCGCTCCCGGTAAAGGTCGTAGTTGAGTTGCTCGCCGGCGGGAAGCGCATCACGCGAAATGGACTTCAGCTTAGCGAAGCTCTCGTGCAGGTAGCGGATTCTCGTTTCGATACCCTCTCGTGAATCGTCGCTCCACCGGCGGTTCTGCCCGGGAAATCCGGCGGAGGTCGCCATTTCGGGATATTCCTCCATCCATTGTTTCCAATCTTCGTCGAGATACTCGCGGAATTTTCGCGCTGCTTCTGTTGGGCCGGAACTTGTCTGCGCAAATGCCAACAGAGGCATCACAAAAGGCGCGCTGCCGGCGGAAAATGCCAGCATCAGCAAAGTCCGAATCATGGTTTCCCTCCGGCGGCTCCCGCCAATTCTTTTTCGCGTTCCTGGGCGAGCATGACGATCAATCGCGCGGTTTCTTCGATGCCCATTGCAGTGTTGTCCACAAGCACGGCATCGGCGGCGCGCACGAGCGGGGAAACTTTGCGCTCGCGATCGCGCCTGTCGCGCTCAATCACTTCGTCGAAAACTTCCGGGAGCGTAATCCGGTCGCCTTTTTCCTGGTGCTCTTTCCAGCGGCGCTCCGAGCGCATTTCCGGCGAAGCGTCGAGAAAAATCTTCAACTCGGCCTTGGGAAACACCACGGTGCCGATGTCGCGGCCTTCCATCACGATCCCGCCGCTGGCGCCGGCGCGTTGCTGCTCGGCGACAAGCACTTGGCGAACTTTTGCAATCGTTGCGAGGCGCGACGCCGCCTGCGCGACCTCACTCGTCCGAATCTCGCGAGTGACATCAGCACCATCCAGGAAGACACAGTTCTTTGCGCCCGCTGCTTCGTGCTCCGCGGTAGGAGCACGAAGCTCGATGTGTGTTTGGTTCGCGAGGGCCGCGAGCCGTGCTTCATCGTCCAAGGGGATGCCCTGTCGCAGAGCCTTCAGTCCAAGCGCGCGGTACATCGCGCCGCTGTCCAAATACAAATACGCCAGCATCGCTGCAACGCAGCGCGCCACACTGCTTTTGCCGGACCCGGCAGGACCGTCGATGGCGATCGTGAGTTTGGACATTTTTAGCAGCACAGCGACTCTTGGCTGTGCGATTCTACTTTGAGTCACGCGCAAATCGTGCACAGGCTTGACTGCCTGTGCCACTCAGAATCCCATGATGTTGTAACCGCAATCGACGAAGATGGTCTCGCCAGTGATCCCAGAACCGGCCTCGGAGAGCAAGAACGTCGCGGTTCCACCGACTTCCCCGGGATCCACGTTGCGTTTCAGCGGCGCGCGCTCGGCATGCGCCTTCAACATGTCGCCAAGATTGGAGATGCCCCGCGCCGCGAGCGTCTTGATAGGCCCGGCGGAAATGGCGTTGACGCGAATGCCGCGCGGCCCCAGATCGTTCGCCAAATAGCGGACCGTGGCTTCGAGCGCCGCTTTGGCCACGCCCATCACGTTGTATTTCGGCACGACTTTTTCTGCGCCGTAGTACGTCAGCGTAACGATTCCACCGCCTGCCGTCATCAGCGGGGCCGCGGCACGAGACACCGCGATCAGCGAGTACACGCTGATGTCATGCGCGATGCGAAAGCCCTCGCGAGTAGTGTTTACGAATTCGCCCTTCAATTCTTCCGCAGGCGCGAACGCCACGCTGTGCACGATGCCGTTCAACACGCCGTATCGACTTTTTAGTTCCTCGAAGAGCTTTGCGATTCGCTCGTCCGAGGAGACATCGCACATAAAGCCGGAAGCGCCCGGCAAATCCGCAATCAGGTCCTTGGCTTCCTGCTCAAGCCGTTCGTTCTGGTAGGTGATCGCCAGCCGCCAGCCGGCTTGGTGCAATTTCTGCGCGATGGCCCAGGCGATGCTGCGCTTGTTCGCCAGGCCAAAGATCACTGCAGTCTTTTGCGATTCGCTCATTCAGTGAGTCTCCCGATGGCCGGGCTGAAGCCCAGCGCCTACAAAAGTCAGATTCTGTGAAACGCTTTTTCAATTTCTTTGATCGAATACCGCAACACGACCGGCCGTCCGTGCGGACAGCTCATCGGACAATCCGTTTTCGCCAGGGCGTCGAGCAGCCATTCCATTTTCGATTGCTCCAGCGGCATGTTTATTTTGATAGCCGCATGGCACGCCGTGGACGCCGCGATTTTCGCCTGCAGCGTTTCAATCGAAATTGCGGCATTCTCGCGCTCGATGCCGTCGAGAATTTCCCGCAGCAATTTTTCCGCGTCGGGAGCGATCACCCCCGCGGGCACGGCTTGGATGGCCACGCTCTTTGGCCCCATGAGTTCGACTTCGAAACCGTTGGAGCCGAGTTCTTCTTCGATTTTTTCCAAGGTAACGATCTGCCGCGGCGACAGTTCGATGACCAGCGGCATCAGCATGCGCTGTGCTTCGATTTTTTCGGCGCGGCGCGCTTCGAGGTGCTGTTCGAAGAGCACCCGTTCGTGCGCCACGTGCTGATCGACGAGCCAGAGGCCTTCGCCATTCACGGCGACGATGAAGCTCGCGCTCACTTGGCCCAGCGGCTTGAGGTCCGCAATTTGTTCCGGGCGCGGCAGGCTTGCAGGGGCATCGGCGCCGGGCGCGGCGAGATTCGCGGCCCAATTTCCGGCGCTAGAAATTTGCGCCGGCGCGACAGCCTGGCCAAGTGAAGTTCCCGAAGTAAATGGAATCCGCTGCTCGACCGGCCTCATCGGCGCGCCGGTGAGATCGAAGCCCCCTCCTGAACCGAAGTCCGAGCCGACGCCGATTTCTTCCATCGGCGGAATGATCGCGCGCGGTACGCCCGATTCCACAGGAGCGGGCGCGATTCCGCCGGACAATGCTCCGTTCCCGCCGCCGGCCGTCTGGGGCGCGGCAGCAGCGGCGGCTGCAAAACTGGCGATCGGCCGCGCGCCCATCAGCGCCTGGCGAATCGCATCGCGCGTGAAGTCATGCACGAATTGCGAGCGCCGGAAGCGCACTTCGATTTTTGCGGGATGCACGTTGACGTCAACTTCTTCGTAGGGCATCTCCAGGAAAAGCAGCGTGGCGGGAAAAACGGCCGGCGGCAGAATGTTGCGGTAGGCTTCGTGAATCGCGTGCAAAATCAGCCGGTCGCGCACCAGGCGGCGATTCACGAAAATGTAGATGCCGTTGCGATTCACTCGCTGGATGTCGGGCCGCGAGGTGAATCCGCTGACGGTTAGCGACGCTTTCTCTTCTCCCGGCTCGAGTTCCGGCTCGGTGATCGCGGCGCGGAAGGGCGCGGAAACCGCGGGAATTTCGACCAACTCTTCCAGTGATTGCCGGCCGAAGAGCTGATACACGCGGTCGGCTAGTTTTTCCGCCGGAGGGCAATTGATGATTTCCTGCGTCGGCGTGGTGAGAATGAATTGTTTGGCTGGATTCGCCAAGGCGTAGTGCGTGACCAGCGAAGCGATGTGGCCCAGCTCCGTTGTATCGGACTTGAGAAATTTTCGGCGCGCTGGAACGCAATAAAAAATGTCGGCGACGCTGACCGTCGTTCCCGCAGGCAATCCTGCGGGCTTGACTCCCATGAGTTTCCCGCCCGCAAATTCGATGCGCGTGCCCTCGGCTTCCGCTTCGTCGCGCGTCTCCAGCAGCAATCGCGACACTGCAGCGATGGTCGGCAAGGCTTCCCCGCGAAACCCCAGCGTGCCAATCGAGAGCAGATCGTCGGCGGATCTGAGCTTACTCGTGGCGTGGCGCTCAAAGGCCAGCAGCGCGTCGTCATGCGACATGCCGTGGCCGTCGTCAATCACGCGGATCATGCGCTTGCCGCCAACTTCCACTTCGACGCGAATGGTCTTCGCGTCAGCATCGATGGCGTTCTCCAATAGCTCTTTCACAACCGACGCTGGCCGCTCGACAACTTCGCCCGCGGCGATTTTATTCGCCACCGCCTCCGGCAATATGCGTATGCGGCTCATTTGGTTCCTTGATTCCCACGAGCATTATAGCGATGAATCGACCGAATCACTTGCGCCAGATGGATTGGGGACCAGGCAAGGGCCGGTATGAGTCCGAAGGTCGATACGATAATCACAACCGGCCAACTATGTTCGTCTCGTGGCCCAATGAAGAGTGATGCGACCGCTGCAACCACAAATCCCCCGCAGATCCCAACAGCAAGAGGCGGGAGAAAGAATCTTAGCTTCCTAAACAGAGCAAGCTCCGGCCATTCACTGGAGCCGTCGTCGAAAATCTGTCCGCAGTTCTTGCAAACGCGCTCCCCAGTACCGAGCCAGACATTTCTAAGCCAGAAATCTCTCCGAAAAACCTGACTGCAGTGAGGACACTTGTAGGCCGTCCATCGTAGAAAGGTTAAGAGTCGTAGATAGCCAGGTAGAAATCCAAGAAGAGCAAACGGATTTTGATCCTCATGAGTTGCCTTCGGATATCTTGTGTGATGGTCGACGCCTTTGCGGCTCATATCACTCGGCGGCTTTTTTCTTCTGCTTGATGGCAAGGCCAAGGTCGTCGAGTTGGGCGGCATCCACTTCGCTGGGCGAATCGGCCATCAGATCTTGGGCGGCGGTGGTTTTGGCGAAGGCGATGACTTCGCGGATGGATTTTTCGCCGGCGAGGAGCATCACAACGCGGTCGATGCCGAGCGCGATGCCGCCGTGCGGCGGTGTGCCGTAGGTCAAGGCGTCGAGGAAAAAACCGAAGCGACGGCGCAATTGTTCTTCGGTTAAGCCGAGCGCTTTGAAGAGGCGCTCTTGAATGTCCTGGCGGTGGATTCGGATGCTGCCGGAGCCAAGCTCGTAGCCGTTCAAAACGAGATCGTAGCCTTTGGAGCGCACTTCCCACGGCGCGGATTCGAGTTTTTCCAGGTCCTCGTCCACGATGCCGGTGAAGGGGTGCTGCGCGCTGACCCAGGTTTTGTCCGTTTCGCTCCACTCGAAAAGCGGGAAGCCGGTGAGCCAGAGAAATTTCCACTGGGATTTATCGATCGCGCTAAGCGCTTCACCAAGTTGCAAACGCAATTGGCCCGCAATGAGTGCGGCGGCTTCGGTGCCTTTAATTTGTTCCTTCGCGGAAACGGCAACGACGAGATCGCCGGGTTTCGCGCCGCAAACTTCGGCCAGCTTCTTCACATTTTCTACGCCGATCAATTTTTCGACAGTCGATGTGAGTCCCTCGGGGACAACCTTCACAAAATAAGCGCCGCGCGCTCTGAGCGCTTTTGCTCTTTCCGTAAGTTCGTCCAGTTGCTTGCGCGAATAATTCGCTCCACCGGGAGCGGCAAACGCAAAAACATGGCCTTCGATTTGGAGTTTTTGCCTGGCCTCTTCCGGAAAGCAGTGCGTCGCTTCGTGAAGTTCCATGCCAAAACGCAGGTCCGGCTTGTCGCTGCCGTATTTTCGAATCACGTCTTTGTACTGCATGTGCGGAAACGATGCTTCCACTTTGATTCCTGCCACGGCGCACGCGCGCACCATCACTTGCTCGATCACGTGAAAAATATCTTCCTGGCGCGGAAAAGACATTTCGAGATCGAGCTGCGTGAATTCCAGCTGGCGGTCGGCGCGCAAATCTTCGTCGCGGAAGCACTTCACAATCTGAAAATATTTGTCTAGCCCGGCGATCATCAGAATCTGCTTGAAGATTTGCGGCGATTGCGGCAGCGCGTAAAACTGCCCGTGATGGATGCGGCTGGGAACGAGAAAATCGCGCGCGCCTTCCGGCGTCGAACGCGTGAGCATGGGCGTTTCCACTTCGACGAAGCCCATCTCGTCCATGACTTTGCGGATTTCAAGAATAATTTTGTGGCGCAAAGCGAGATTGCGGTGCGGCTTCGGGCGGCGCAAGTCGAGATAGCGGAAGCGCAGGCGCGTTTCTTCCGCGGCGTTAATTTCGTCTTCGATGGGGAACGGCGGCGTCTTGGCGTTGTTGAGAATGTGCAGCTTCGACGCGGCCAGTTCGACTTCCCCGCTGGCCAATTCTGGATTGGCTTTTTGGCGCTTGAGAACTTTGCCTTCCACGGCGACGACGAATTCGCTGCGCGCCTGTTCGGCTTTGGCGTGCGCCGCGGGCTGCGTCTCTTTGTTGAAGACGACTTGCACGATGCCGGTGCGGTCGCGCACGTCGAGAAACAGAAGGTTGCCGAGGTCGCGGCGGCGCGCCACCCAGCCCATGATGATGGCATCACGGCCGTCGTCCTTGGCGCGCAGTTCGCCGCAGTAGTGTGTGCGCTTCAGGTTGCCAAGAAAATCCAGCACGTCTCTTCACCCTGTAGCTCAGGCCTTCAGGCCTGAGGAAGTTTACTTTCGCTATGCTGCAAAATCTCCAGTGAAAAGGCCTCACCCCTGAAGGGGTGAGCTACAGATGCTTCTTCAGATGCTCGAGCAAATCAGGTTCAGTGAACTTTGTTTGCGAGCCGTCGGCCAGCGTCTTCAGCGTCCACAAACCTTCGGACACTTCGTTGTCGCCGAGGATCAGCGCGTACTTCGCGCCGAGTTTGTCCGCCTGGCCGAGCGCTTTGCCGAATTTTTGCTCCACTGGCGGCAGCTCCACGCTGAATCCCGCCTTGCGCAAATCTTTCGCGGCGCGGATGGCGGTCGCATGCGCGCGCTCGCCCATCCACGCGATGTATACGTCACGGCCTTGCTGAACAGGCGCTTTCCCGCTTTCCTGCAGCGACAAGATCAAGCGGTCTTCGCCGATGGCAAAGCCGATACCCTTGGTTGGCGGGCCGCCCAGCAATTCTACCAGCCCATCGTAGCGCCCGCCGCCGCACACAGCATTTTGCGAGCCGAGGCCCTGCGCCGTGATTTCAAACGTCGTGCGCATGTAATAGTCGAGGCCGCGCACCAGCCGCCAATTCTCGCGGTAGATCACGCCGCGCATTTCGAGCTGATGCTTTACGGCCGCGTAGTGCGCGGCGCATTCTTCACAGAGATGATCGGCGATGCGCGGCAGCTTGGCGATAATGGCCTGCTCGCTTTCGAGTTTGGAATCGAGGACACGCAGCGGGTTCGTTTCAATGCGCCGCTGGCTGTCCGGGCCGAGCTTGTCCTTCACTTTCAGAAGCGCGGCGCGCAACAATTCGACATATTTGGGACGGCATTCGCGGCAACCGATCGAATTGATATCGAGCTGAACGCCCTGCAATTCCAGCCGGTCGAAAAACGTCATGACCATTTCGATCACTTCGGCGTCGATGGCCGGAGCATCGCTGCCGCCGAGCACCTCCGCGCCAATCTGATAAAACTGGCGGTAGCGGCCTTTTTGCGGGCGCTCCCGCCGGAACATCGGCCCCATGTAATACAGCTTCACTGGCTGAGGGAGTTGCTGCATGTTGTGTTCGATGTAGGCGCGGCAGACGGAGGCGGTGGCTTCGGGGCGGAGACTTAGCAGCGGGATTTGCTCCTTTAGATCCGCTGGAGGCCGAGCCAGTAGCATCTGCCCTCGTCCTTCATTTGGCGGTGGAGGAGCCTGCTCTTTTGCTCGCGCAGTGAACTGTTTGATTTTCCCCCAAAGTTCAGGGTTGTCATCGAGGCGGTCAACGAAGGTATACATCTCTTTGGACACAATATCGGTTTCGCCGCCGACGGCGCGGGCGAACAGATCTGTGGACTCAAAGATGGGCAGACGAATTTCGCCGAAACCGAACGTGGCGAAGACTTCATGCGCAGTTTGTTCGACACGATTCCAGAGCGCGGTCTCCGGGGGCAGGAGGTCGCGCGTGCCGCGAATGGCTTGAAACTTGCGCGGCTTCTCTTCTTTTTTGGCTGCGCCTTCGCTCACTTGGCATACCCCGCGCGGGAAGATAGGGGTGAGTGGCGAGTGGCGAGTGGCGAGAAAGAAGAGAGTTTCCGCTTCAAAGCCACCAGCATCTTTTGTAGTAGTTCATCTATCTCCTTCAAAGCAGGATCTACGTCCGCCTGCTGAGCAAACCCCAATTCGACGCTCAGCAACAATTGGGTGTCCAGTTCTGCGAGCGAGCCTTCGGCAATTGAGAGAAATTGCAAGAACTCGTTCGTTCCTCTCCTTGCTTGTCCTTCGGCAATGTTAGACGGAACCGAAATCGCCGCCCTTCTCAACTGCGAGGTCAATCCGTATCTCTCTTCGGCGGGAAGGCGCATCGTGAGTTTGTACACCAATTTGCGAGATTCATCCCTTTCTGCCATACGAGCAGTTCTTTGTAGTGTTTCGGCTTGGGTTGCTCTTCGGCCATGTTGCGCTCGTCACTCGTCACTCGCCACTTCTTCTCTATAGATATTTTTATAGCTAACGTAGCGCTTAGCGTAGGCGTCGATGGAGGCCTGATCGATCCCCGTGAGCATGCGCTTCACTTTACCGGGCGAGCCCATGACCAGGCTGCCGGCGGGAATCGCAGTGCGCTCGGTAATCAGCGTGCCCGCCGCAACAATGCTGCCCGCGCCGATGGTTACGCCATTCAAAATGACCGCGCCCATGCCGATCAGGCAGCGCGACTCGATGATGCAGCCGTGCAGCGTGACGGAATGGCCGACGGTCACGTCATCGCCAAGAATCAGCGGATACTCGTCGCGCATCACGTGCAATACGCAGCCGTCTTGAATGTTGGTCCGCGCGCCAATGCGAATGTAGTGCACGTCGCCGCGAACCACCGAACACGGCCAGACGCTCGAATCCTCGCCAATCACCACGTCGCCGATGATAACAGCAGCAGGGTCAATATAAGCCGAAGCCGCGATTTGCGGGCGTTTGCCGCGATAGGGCCGGATGTCGGGTTGACGAGCCAGTTCGATCAAGCCTTTTCTGGCGGAGTTTGAGCCAGAATTCTGGTTAGCCATAACCACGGCCTCCCCTGGTTTTCTGTAAGTGTTGCATCTAAAGGATTTAGCTTTTCTGTAAGTTATTTAGAATCAACAATTAGAAAGCCTCCTGCAAGTGTTGATTCTAAAGGACCTACAAAGGATCCCGCTCGTTAGCTTTTCAAAACTGCGTCCCGAGAGCCGAGCCCCAGGAATGGGCCACTCGCTTGTTATTTGCCCTCCCCAATGACATAGCCATGGGGGTCGAGCCTGTAACCATTCTGGATATGCTTTTCATAGGCTAGCGCATGCGTTAAAGACTTCGACTCATTTACGAACAATCTAGTGGCCCCCTTTTTCAGGGATATGATCTCTGCTTTTGGCCCTTCTTTCACCAACGCTACGCGCTCTCCAACAAGTTCACCATCCTGGTCACGGATTGGGACCCGTTCTATAATGCGAACACCTCCCCGAATTCTCTTTTCCATTTCGTCCACGGCCTGCGAGGGAGAACCTTCGTCGTCCTCCTCAATGGTCACCTCTACGCAGTCAGAGGCGCGCACAGTCGTGAAGCCACCGAGACGTCCGTTCGGCAAGAGCAAAGTACCAGCTATTTGGACCTTAAATCGAACTTCGCGTGGGATGAAGTCCTTATCTCCCAGGACAATTGTATGGTAAGTGCGTTGGAACGATCCTGCGCATTCCCCAAGCGACAGCCATACCAGCCCGGCCACGACCAAGACTAGAGAAAGCAAAACGAGACAGACGGCTTTCGTGCTCTTACCCCCAAACAAAAAAAGCGGCAACACGGTTGCCGCAGCGCCCTGCCCTGCATAGTTTGTCCCGAGCGGCATTATATCATGGCCTGAACCGCGCTCAACGAAAAAGGGCTCTAGTCGATCTGGACCGAGGGGCCGCCGGTGGTGCCGGCCACTTCCGCGAGGCGATTAGCGACGGCGCGCGCGACAGTATACAAGCTCTTTGCGCCCGCGCCAGCTTCACCAAGGGACGCGACCGGCTTGCCGGTATCGCCCCCAACACGAATGCGCGGATCAATTTCAATTTCGCCGAGCACCGGCACGCCGTAGGCGATGGCGGTCTTCGCGCCTTCGCCGTGGCCAAAGATGTCGATGGCCTTACCGCAGTGCGGGCACGCAAACGTGCTCATGTTTTCGACCACGCCGAGCACTTCCACATTCACCTGGCGGAACATTTCAATCGCTTTGCGAACGTCGGCCAGCGCGACGGTCGATGGTGTAGTGACCACGACCGCGCCGGTGACGGCGACGGTCTGGATCAGCGTCAACTGCACGTCGCCGGTGCCGGGCGGAAGATCGATGATCAAGTAATCGAGCTCGCCCCACTCCACGCTGCGCAGAAATTGTGTGATCACGCTGTGCAGCATCGGCCCGCGCCAAATCATGGGCTTGTCACCGGGATTTAACAAGCCCATCGAAATCATCTTTAGCCCTTGCGACTGCACGGGAATGATGCGCTTTTCGGCGGTCGCCTGCGGCTCCTGCAAGGTGCCGAGCATGATCGGCACATTGGGGCCGTACACGTCGGCGTCGAGCAATCCGACTTTATTGCCAAGGTTTGCTAAAGCAAGCGCAAGGTTCACCGCGACGGTGGTCTTGCCGACGCCGCCTTTGCCGCTGGCGACGGCGACGAGATTCTTGACGCCGGGAATCGGCTGGCGTTCCGGCATTTGCTGGCGTGCTGGAGGCATTATTTCTCCCTAAGAACGGGCTATTTCATTCCATTGTAGCTCAGGCCTTCAGGCCTGAGGGTGTTTCCCCGATGGAAGCGCACGGGAATGGAACGGAAGAGCCTCACTCCTGAAGGGGTGAGCTACAGTGGCTTCGCCAAAGAAGACAGACAAGAATGTCTGTCCTACTTATGCGCCGTGGCACTTCTTGTATTTCTTCCCGGAGCCGCAGGGACAAGGATCGTTGCGCCCCACTTTCGCGCCAACTCTTACCGGCTTCGGCGCTTCGGCTTGCGCGGGGCCGGTCTGATATTGCAAATCCTTTTGCTGACGCTGCTGGCGGCGTTCGATCTCGCGCGCCACAGCCGGCAACTGCTGCGGTTCACTTGCACGCGCTGCTGCGCTTGCGGCCGCAGCGGCCGCGCTCTGCGGGGGGGGCCGAGGAGGCTCGGGCCGTCTGGCCTCGGGCGGCTGCTCGCCCTGCTGCATCTGAATGTGAAAGAGATAGCGGATCGTTTCGTTGTCGATGCGCGCCATCATGTCTTCGAAAAGGACGAACGCTTCCTTCTTGAACTCGACGATGGGATCTTTTTGCGCGTAGCCGCGGAGGCCGATGCCCTCTTTCAAGTGGTCTAGCGAGAGCAGGTGGTCTTTCCACTGCGAATCCACTACGTCGAGAATGATGCGGCGTTCGAGCCAGCGCATCAGGTCCGCGCCAAACTGCTTTTCTTTTTCCTCGTAACGCTTCTTGACAGCCTCGACCGCGGTGTCCGCAAGCAGGTCGTGCGCCAGCGTGCCCGGATCGGCGCCCGCGGCTTTCATGTCGATGCCGAACTGCGCGTTGCTCTCCGCGAGAAATTGTGTGGTGTTCCACTGGCCGGGATGCTGCTCGCGCGGGCAGAACGTTTCGACCAATTCGCGCACGACGTCTTCCGCGATGCCCAGAACGTAGTCACGCTGGTCCTTGCCTTCCAGCGCGGAGCGGCGAATGGCGTAAATCGTCTCGCGCTGCTTGTTCATCACGTCGTCGTATTCGAGAAGATGCTTGCGGGCATCAAAATTTTGCGCCTCGACGGTTTTCTGCGCGTTCTCGATGCGGCCCGACAGCATCTTCGATTCGATGGGCACGCCTTCGGTCATGCCCATCCGGAACATCAGCGCCCGAATGCGTTCGCCGCCAAAGATGCGCATCAGGTCGTCTTCGAGCGAAAGGAAAAACCGCGAAGAGCCCGGGTCGCCCTGGCGTCCCGCGCGGCCGCGCAACTGGTTATCGATGCGCCGCGCCTCGTGGCGTTCCGTGCCCAGGATGTGCAGTCCGCCGAGCTCGACGACTTCGTCGTGTTCAGCTTTGCACTGTTCGGCAAACTGGTCGTACACCGGTTTCCACTGATCGGCGGGCACCTGAAAGATTTTTCCTTCGTGCTGGAAGAGCACCATAGGAATAGCGGGCTGATCGCCATTGCCGCTGGTGGGATCCGCGCCTATCACCGCCGGAGCCGCCGCATAGGGCATAGCCAGCTTGTTTTTCAGAAAATGGTCGCGCGTCATTTGCTCGGGATTACCGCCAAGCAAAATATCCGTTCCGCGGCCGGCCATGTTGGTCGCCACGGTTACTGCGCCTTTACGCCCTGCTTGCGCGACAACTCGCGATTCGCGCTCGTGCTGCTTGGCATTCAGCACCTGATGCGGGATGCCGGACTTCTTCAGTAATTCCGCGATGGCCTCGGACTTTTCGATGGAGATCGTGCCCACGAGCACCGGCTGGCCGCGTTCGTGATAATGGCGGATGCCGTTCACAAGCGAGTTGTCTTCCTGGAGGATGCCGTTGACGACCGCTTCAAACTTTTCTTTTTCCGTGCGATAAACGACGTCGGGAGCTTCAATGCGGATCAGCTTGCGGTTCGTCGGAATCACGGTGACGTCCAGGTTGTAAATCTTGCCGAACTCCGCGGCTTCCGTTTCCGCCGTACCGGTCATGCCGGAAAGTTTTTTGTACATGCGGAAATAATTCTGAAAGGTAATCGTGGCGAGCGTCTGGTTTTCGCGCTCGATCTTCACGCCTTCCTTGGCTTCCACGGCCTGGTGCAAACCGTCGGACCAGCGCCGGCCGGGCATCTGGCGGCCCGTGAATTCATCGACGATGATGACTTCGCCGTCTTTCACCACGTAATCCACGTCATTCTTGTAGAGCGTGTGGGCGCGCAGCGCCTGGTAGACGTGGTGCATGATGTCGATGTTCGCCGGGTCGGACATGTTGGTCAGCGAGAGAAGCCGTTCGCATTTGGCGAATCCTTCTTCCGTGAGGGTCGCGGTGCGGTGCTTTTCGTCGAGCGTGTAGTCGATATCCTGAATAAGTTTGGGAATAATCTTGTCGATTTTGGCGTATTTGTCGGTGGATTCTTCCGAGGGACCGGAAATAATCAGCGGTGTGCGCGCTTCGTCGATAAGGATGGAGTCAACTTCGTCGACGATGGCGAACTGGTGGCCGCGTTGCACGCATTGCGCCAGGTCGTACTTCATATTGTCGCGGAGGTAGTCGAAGCCGAATTCGTTGTTGGTGCCGTAAGTAATGTCCGCGCCGTACGCCGCGCGGCGCTGGTCGTCGTCGAGATCGTGGACAATCACGCCGACGCTCAATCCCAGCGCGCGGTAGAGCGGGCTCATCCATTCCGCGTCGCGGCGCGCCAAGTAATCGTTGACCGTAACGATATGCACGCCGCGTCCCGCCAGCGCATTCAGCACGGCGGGAAGCGTCGCGACGAGCGTTTTGCCTTCGCCCGTCTTCATTTCGCCGATTTTGCCTTCGTGCAAAACGATGCCGCCGATGAGCTGCACGTCGAAATGCCGCATGTTCACGAAGCGGCGGCCTGCTTCGCGGACCAACGCGAATGCCGGCACAATCGCGGGCTCCAGCGCTTTCTGCAATTCCTCTTTGTAGCTTGGCTCGGCGGGGTCGGCGTCCTTCAACTGCTCCTGAACCTGGACGCGGAGCTCCGCAAAACGCGTCTTGAGTTCTTCATTGCTGAGCGGCCGCACTTCCGCTTCGCGGGCGTTGATGGCCGCGATGGCCGGCTGCAATTTCTTGATGTCGCGCTCGTGCTTCGTGCCGATGAACCTGGCTACGACGCGGTCTAGTATTTGCGCTGCTTCCATGTATGAGTTCGCCGTCTCCTGACGGTTCTGCGCGTGCCCGCTTGCACTGGGCAGTCCATTGCGCCAGTACAAACATCTTATTCTAACTGGTGGGACGCTCCAGCGCCAAAAAACGGGAAGTAGAGTAGTGGGTTACTTTGAATCGTCGCCGTTGGCCGGCTCACTTGAAAGATCCCGCACGGAGATGTTGATACCGCTGTATTTGACGACCTGGAAATAGAGATTTGGGTGTCTATCGTATGTGACGTCGAGATGCGATGGAGTTACCCATTTCATCGTGAGATCTATTGTTCCCCCAGCATTCGCGTTATCCAGGACATAGGGCCGGGGAGCTGGACCAAGACAAGAGAACCCCAAGACTTCGGTCGGGGGCTCTGAAACATTGTTCTGCTTCAGGTACACGATGGTATCGACACGGGCCGATCCGAACCCGCCGTTCTGTATTGTCCGAGCGCTGGCAATCCACAGCCCATCGGAGATCGGACTTCTGACATCCAAATCGTCGGGGCATCTTGACTGCCAGATGAAAAGGCACAAATTCCGATGATTGTGAGCGAAATCGCTTTGAAGCAAGTTTTCCAGTTCACCTGACCGCCGTTCTTCCTAATTCAAGCAGCCAAATTAGAGTGCAAATCCGCGAGTTTTGCGCAGTCCAAAGCGAAGCTGTTAGCGCGCTGCCAGGGTTTCCACGGGGACGGCCGTGGGATCGGTTTCGGCCGCGCTGGGATTGCGGGAGAGATTGTCGGCAAGCAACCGCCGGTACTTGCCGCGTTCTTCGAGGTTCATGTCCACGATTTCGAAGGCCATGTCCTGAGAGCGGTAGTCGCGCATCAATGCGGTAGCCTGCAGGTTCCTCATGCCGACGGAGAGCCTTAGCTGCACCTGCGTACCCGGCGCGAGGTGGCGACTTATGGTGGCCACACCGCCGCTCAAGCTAGCGGTCTTGATTTCCAGCGAAAAATTTTCCTTCAGGTTAGTGCTGACGGCGCGGACAGGCCTCCGCAAACGAACGCGCGTGTGCCGCCGCTGCCGTACAAATTTCGACGTGACCGGAACGTCGAGTGGAGCAAGTGCGTACTCCTCCCTTTCGATTCCGCTCTTCGGCAAAAAGTCGCCTACCCACTCCGGGTCCAATTTCTCCAGCGCTTGCAGAGCGGCAATCCGCAGCTCTTGGGGATGAAGCCATCCGAAAACTTTCTTGGACTCCGCGATGCGTTTCAACGTGCTGACCGATTCCGGCGCGTTGATTCTTCCCAGAGCTTCGACGGCTTTGACGCGCAGATACGGCCCGCCACCCGTTGGCAAATCGCCGTCTGCAATCGTCAGCAGTTTGCCGAGAGCCTCGCGATCCGCGGTAACGCCGATCTCGTCGATCACCAGCGGCGCTACCAGCGGATCTACGTGATCGAGCAGCTCGAGCAGAATGTGGCAGCGCCTGGCCGCTCCACTGGCGGAAATCTGCCGCACCATGCGGTCCTGCGATGTCCGCGGAAAATCTTTCATCCGCCCCGGCAAAAATACCATGACCGATTCCGGATCGAGCCGGCTCAACAGCCCGCCCATCTCCACGGCTTCAGCGATTGGTCCGCCTCGTACGGTGCTCCGGAGGTACTGCACGCCCTCTTCGCCCAGGTCGGCAGCCAAATTCGCCACATGCTCGGAATCGTCCCGCAGGCTGCAACGATTAAAGCGCGCGGCGAGGTGCTCCATGGTCGTTTGCGGCAGCATCTTTAGAACGTTGGTCAGTCCTGCGGCTACCTGGCGCGCCTTCAGGGCTTCTTCGACAAACTCCGGCACGCGCTCTTCAATTCCCATTTTTCCACGCAAGCTGCGCGCGATTCCCGGACGCTGCGTTTCCACTCCGGCGATAAGATCGAGTGCCTGCTGCATGGCCGGGAAATAGTGGCCGGTAGCGGCCTCCTGGCTCAGGCGAACAAACGCCGCGCTCACCAGCCCCTGCAACTCCGCATCCTGCTCAATGCCCAAACGCAAACCTAAATGCCGCAATGCTTCGCCCAACAGCTTTGGATCGGCTTTGGCGTACAGTTCCGCCATCTCGGAGAGCCCGGCAGCGGTTTTCTTGCGCGCTTCAGCCTCTTCGCTGTCCACGCAAGCCGCATAATTCTGAAGGATGCTGACGGCATCGGCGATGTCGCCATTCTTGATCAGGTCGCCGACGTAAGATTGCACGTTGCGCGCGGGAATGCACCAGGCCTCTTCAGAAAGCAGCACGGCACGCTTGCCGCTATCCGGCACTGCCGCCCAGAATTGCCGGTCGAGAATCTCGCGGTGCGACTCTGCCAGGATACCTGCGTCGGTCATCTTGTCTTCGTGAGCGCCCAGAATCTTCCGCAGATTCTGAATTTCCTGGTTCATGCGGTCAAGCATCTGGCGCACGGCGTTGACTTTCACTTCGCCGCGCTCGAAGCGTTCCAGCGCGAACCGGATCGCGAGGTGTTCAGCCAACTGCACAATCACGGAATCGTCTGGCTTCGTACTGGGCGCTTGTGCGGCCAGGCTCGCGAGCGCCTGCTTCAGCATGTCTTGCGCGCGCCCCGGCAGCTCCGCCATTTGTTCTTGGAACACGCCTGCCGCAGCTACTCCGCCGTGACCTGTCCCCACGCTCCCAAAACTCGTCAGCGCGCCCAGAATCGCATAGACCTCTTCCTCGCTCGGCTCGCCGCGGCCGATCCCGCCTCTTCCTGGCCCTCTTCCGCCGCCAAGCGCCCCCGGGCCTCCTCCCGCCAGGCCAGCCACCACATCGGACATCTGGACGCTTCCATTGCCACCGCTGGTCCAAAAGCTCCCGACTGGCGCCGCCGTCTGGCCGGTTCCAACTCCGCCACTCCCTACACCCCCTCCACGGCCGCTTGGGCTGCCTTCAAGGCCGGGTCCAATGCCGGAACCTGAACCACCGCCCGTTCCTGATCCCCCTTCGCCACTTCCCGCCTCGGCGGAAACTCCGGTACCCGCCGACCCTCCGGACCCAGCAACACCCCCACCCTTTGATCCTTGCGCTGCCGCAATCAATTCCAGCAGCTTCTGAGGATCGTTCAGCCACTTCTTGAATTCATCTTGTTCGCCGCCGAGCGACGCCGCGGCTAGCTGGGCGGCCATGCTCGCTTCCTTCAGCCGCGAGTCCGTAGCCACAAAGCAAATCTCATTGATGCGGATTCCTTGCGCGCCGGTGAGCGCGTCTTTCAGTTGCAACGCTAGTTCCGCGGGTTTGGCTTTGCCGGTGGGAAAGGCGCGCGCAAATCGGCCGATCTCTTCTTCCGTAATGCAAGAGAAAAACTGAATGCTGGCGAGTCCTGCCGCTGAGAGCAATTGCGCGAATTGTTTTTCAGCAGGCGAGCCTTCCAGGGGCACGCCATCCAGCAAAAGCTGTGAATTCGTCGCTCCGAGAAGCAGCCCCGCCTCCGTCCCCAGGGGGATGGCGGCACGAAGCTCCTGCCAAGCGGTCTGGAGCTGTTCAATAGTCCGGGTATGCTCGTAGCCGTACAGGCGGGCAAACTTCAAGAGAATGTTCAGGCTTCTTACGAATGCGCGTCCGGACGCCGCTTTTGGATCTGCTTTCATCCTGCGCCGACTTCTTCCTTCAATGGGACTCCCTCACTAGTACCGTAGGGCCAGCGTCCGTTCGCCGCAATGGTACAGCCGGTCTATGTGTCCCCGCGGTCAAGCCACCAAAGGACGGGTGGATTCCCTGACCAGTCGTACGGGCACACCGAGAGGCAGGACAGGTGGGAAAGGGCGTTCTCGTCGGAAAAAAATCAGTTTGCGCGAATCTAGCTCTTCGCCAGCGCCACTCGTCCGCGGCGGCGGGTGCGATTCGTGACTTGCGCGACCAGGGGCAATCCGCCGAGCTCCAGCAACAGTTTTCGCAGGCGGTAGCGCTCATCCAGGTCCATGTCCACGAATTCGAATGCCATTGCCTGCGGCCGCGCTCCGCGAACGATCGCTTGTGCCTTGATGGTGCGCACGCCGTGCGAAAATTTCAGTGACAGCAGCGAACCCGGAGCCAGATGGCGCTCCCCGGAGCCGATTCCGCCGCCGAGATTCAATTCGGGTATGGAAAGCCTGAAATTCCCTCGCAAATTCGTGGTCACCGCAATAAGGTTGCGCGCCAGCTTCAAGCGCGCGTAGCGCCGCTGGCGGATCACGGAGGCATTGGCCTCTGGATCGCTTGGTTCGAGCGTCAATTCCTTGCGGTCGATCCCGCTGGCGGCAATTTTTTCCATGCCCATCGTGGGTTCGACGCGCATCAGCGCCTGCGCCGCGGCGATTCTCAATTCATTTGGATACACCCAGCGCCAAACCTGCCGGGTCTCCAGAATGTGCTGAAAAAGCTGGCTGGAACCCGAAGCGCGCAATCGGCCGAGGGCCTCAATGGCCTTCAGTCTCGTAAAGCCTGGAGTTTCATCGTTCTGCACCAAATCGATCAATTTAGGAATGCCACTGGCCTGCCCGCTCATCCCCATTTCGTCGATGGCCAGCGGGCGAATCATAGCGTCCAGCGAGTCGTATATGGCAACCAACAGCCGCGCTCGCTCTTCCGCAGGAGTGGCGGAAAGTTGCCGCACGGCGCGGTCGTGCGAGGAGCGCTGCCACTGCGAAAGGCGCGCCGGCAGAATCTTCTCCACGTTTTCCGGAGAAAGCTGGCTCACCAACCCGACGGCTTCAACGGCTTCCGTTGGCGGTGCCGTTTGAAGCGTTTCGAGAAGCCGTTGCGTGGCATCCTCTCCGAGGTTGCGGATAATCGTGGCCAGCAGTTCGCAGTCCTCGCGGAATCCGCAATGCCCGAACCGGTTGGTCACGTAGTGGATCGTGGCCTTGGGCATCAGGTTGAGGATCTCCATCATTCCGTCGGCGATGTGGCCGCTGCGCATTGCTTCTTCGATGAATTCCGGCAGCCGCTCCTCCGCGCCGATGCGTGGCCGCAGGCTCTGCGTCGATCCAGGCCTCTGCGTCTCCACGCTCTCCAGCGACGAGAGTGCTTGCTGCATGGCCGGGTAGCAGCGCTTCGAGGCTGCTTCCTGGCTCAAGCGCACAAACGCCGCGCTCACCAGCGTCTGCAATTCCGGTTCGCGCTCGATGGCCAATTGGTTGCCGAGCTTCTTGATCGCCTCCATCAGCGCGCTGCCGTCGCCGCTGCCGTACAATTCGCCCAAATCCGAGAGCCCGATCGCCGTCGTTCGCCGCGCTTCCGGCGCTTCCAGTCCCACGCACGACGCGTATTTCATCAAAATTTCATTGACGGTTTTCAATTCCCCGCGTCGCAGCATGTCTTCCAGGAACGCGCGCACGTTTCTCGGCGGCACGCACCACGCCTCGTCCGACGTCAGCACTTCTTTCTTGTTCTCTTCCGGCACCTGTTCCCAGAATTCCTGGTCCAACAACTCCGTGTAGGACTGCACTGAAAGTCCGGCCTGCGACATCATCTCTTCTTGCGTCGACAAAATCTTGCGCAGCGCCTCAATTTCTGTATTCATGCGGTCGAGCAGTTGTTTCACCGCGTTGACGCGCAATTCGCCTTTTTCGTAGCTGTCCAAAGCGAAGCGGATCGCCACGTGCTCTGCCAGCTTCAGCAGCATCGGCTTGTCTGGTTTGGCATCAGGCGCCTGCGCCGCCAGCCCCGCGAGGGCCTGCTGCAGCGTGTATTGCGCCCGCACCGGCATCGCGCTCAGGCGCGATTGGAATGTCGGCACGTCCATGCGGTGTTCGGAGTCTTTTCGCGATTTCCCTAGTTGCGCGAACAATCCCAGCATCGCACGGACGTCTTCCTCCTCGACGCTGTACGCTCCGCCGCCCGTTCCGTGTCCCCCTCCGGTACCCGATACTCCGCCCATTCCCCCGGCTGCGCCGCTGCGCAACAATGCCGAGGCCGTCAGCCATTTTCCCGGCGTCGCGCTTTCCGTTCCCGGAGTTCCTACTCCCCCGCCGACCCCGGTCCCTCCGCCCCCACTACCCCCAAATCCACCTCCGCCCGCCCCGCTACCAGCGCCGCCGCCGGTTCCACTTCCAACAGCAGGCCCACCAGCGCCAGTCCCGGCACCGCCGCCATATCCACCGCCACCCGTGCCACTACCCGTTCCGGTTCCGCCACCTGGACCACCGGTTCCTGGTCCCGTGCCGCTACCACCGCCTGACCCGCCCGACTCCCACAAGCTGGAGCCTCCGCCGCTTCCGGGCGCGCCAGAGCCACCGCCCCCGCCGGTTCCGCTGCCCCCAGTTCCTGCCCCGCCTGATCCTCCACCACTGCCCATCCCGAACCCAGGTCCCGCGCCTCCGGGTCCGTGTCCTGGTCCACCCATCCCGCCGCCTCCGCCACCAGTGGCGCGCATGCTCTCGGCAGCCAGGATCATTTGCAGCATCTTGTTCGGGTCTTCAAAGAAATCCCTGAATTTGTCGCCGGCCGCGCCGAGCACTTTCTGCGTAAGTTGGGCGGCAACCTTGATGCCCGCCACGGATGAATCTTCCGCCACATAGCGGATTTCATTCACCTTGATGCTGGTGTCTCCCGCCAAAGCGCTTTTCAATTGTTCGGCAAGGGAAGAAGGCTTCGCGTTTCCGCTGGGGAAGGCGCGCACAAATCGCGCAAATTGCGGCTGTGTGAGTGTGGGAGAAAAATGAATGCTCGCGATTCCCGATGAAGTAAGGAGCTGCGCAAAACTTCGTTCGCCTGCGGCCGATCCAAGCGGGACTCCATCCAGCAGGATCTGTGTTCCCGACGCTCCCAGCAGCACACCGCTGCCGCCGCTGTCTTCCAGCGCATTGCGCAGCTCTTTCCAGGTCGTTTCAAACTGCTGCCCCGTTTTCGCGTGCCCAAACTCGTACAGACGCGCGAATTTCAGCAGAATGTTCAGGCTGCGGACAAACGCCCGCGCCCCGCCTCGTTGTTCCTGAATCATAGCCGTCGGCGCTGGAACCCTGCCCCTCCTTGCACTTCTCTTACAGTAGATTTACCGTGTTCCTGAGACAAGCCTCCTGCATTCTCCTGTACCCTTCTCAATAACAGATTCCCGTGCCATTTTGGGAACATTGTGGCTTTGGCTTGCTCTATCGCGGTCTTAGCACGTCGAATCTCGCAATGGAATAACCCAGCGCCGCCCCGAGGAACACATCCGAAGGGAAGTGCGCCTGCGTCGTCAACCGAGAAAATCCAATCGTGGCGGCTACGCCGTACGTAACCCACGGAACCCAGCGATGCTGGCGGTAACGATGCGCGAAGACCGTGGCGATGGAAAACGCGGCCGCCGCATGTCCCGAAGGAAAGCTCGTACTCGTGCCGCTGAAACCCTTATGGCTGTTGAAAAAAGCATCGGAGAAATTGCCGTTGGGCGCGATATCCGAAGGACGCAGCCGTCGCGTCGTCATCTTCATTGCCACGTCGACGATGGCGCTGTCGGCGTATGCTTCTCCCGCCAGCAGCGCGGTCTTTTGTGTGTAGGAATCGTGCCGGAAATATCCCACGACCAGAAAAGCCGAAGGAACACCTACCATTATTGCTGACGTGTTGCGCCCGGAAAAAACTCTGTTGAAGCCCTCGAATCGCGCGGTACGCCGGAAGTACGGCGTATCGTGCGGATCAGCGGCGATCAGTCCCGCCGTCACCCCCGTTACCGCCACCGCAGGCAGCCAATGCCGTCCCTCCGCGAGCCGCACAGGAAACAACCAGATATCTTTCTGATCCTGCAAAAAGTTTCGCGGCAGAGTGCGCCAGGAACCTTCGCGTTCAACCACTGGTGGCGTTGAGATATGCGTGGTCGTTTGCCCCGTGGAGATTTGCGTCGCTTCCTGCGCCCCAGCTAAGGGACACCAGGACGCAATTCCCAGGCACGCCGCGCAGCACAACTGCCAGCGTCGTAGAACTCCTTGACGCCGCAGCGATTCGGTACAGTTGCTCGCCCTTCTCCACATGACATCTTCAAGCCTACCCGCGCTTGGGCACCGTCATCAACTTTCTGCGCAGGCCAATTGTGAATTCGGTCGCCCTGACTTTGTTCTTCGGTTTCCACCTTCAACTGCCGGTTGTCAACTTTCTCCTCTTTGAGTATAGAATCAATGCTCAGCCAAATGACCGACCAGCCCCCATCGGACCGCTTCAAATCCGAAATGCCGCAAATTCCCGGCGTTTCCGGCTCGCGCGCAACTACCGCGCCGAATCCTGCGGTCAAGCTTGTGATCGGACTTCTCGCCGTGCTTCTCATGATCTTCCTGGGAGCACGAGCTCTTCGTCCGAAGCGTGTAACGCCGCAAGCCGTGGACCAGCAGCCTCAAATCGAAGTTCCCGCGCCGGCGCCCGATCCAAGCACACTCTTGCCTCATGCGACCGATGCGAATCCCGGCATCGCCAGCGTCACGGAGATGGCCAAGCCGTGGTCGTCGAAAGAATTTTTTATTCGCAACCGCCTCAACGGCGAAAACATTTCCGGGCTGCTCGTTCGATTGCCGGGAGGCTCTCCCTCCCATGCGAGCGGCTACTGGGCCTTCGCGCAGAAAGCCCCTTTCGGCGATTGCCGGCTCGAATACGTCACAGACCTGGACAAGCTGAAAAATGACTATGGTTTTGGCGGTGCCAAACATCCTATGGTGGGAAACCCCTGCAGCCGCACGGTGTACGACCCGCTCAAATTGAGCAATCTTCCAGGAAGCGTTTGGGCGCGTGGCGCCATTGTGCAGGGATCCGATCTGCGCCCGCCCCTGGGCATCGAAATAAAAGTGGAGGGCAAGAAAATACTTGCTGTAAGAGCTGAGTAGAGCTGCCTCAACCTCAGGCTATTCTGCAGGCTATTCTGTACGTTCGGTGCAGATAATTGCGCTTCCCGTCTTCCCTTTAACCTCCCCGTTACGCATACCTGAATCTAAATTAGATAAACCATCCAAAAGTATCGAATTTTAACTTTCCCTCCGTCCATTTTGGGCTGTAAGTCATAGAAAATACAACGAGTTAATCCCTGTTCCCATTGGCGAACAACCTGCACTTCGAAGAGTAAACCTGATGCTGGCTATTCCCATTCGCGTGAACGGTCACGCCGGATAGCAGCCTCAGAAATATGGGACAAATCAAAGGCAGTTCGAATTTTGAGGGGGAAATGATGAAATTTGATAGACGCGTGCATGATGGGCTATCTGGATTCGGGCTCAGCAGCGTGAGAGGTTTGCTTTATTCTGCGTTGATTCTGGGATTGGCACTGATTTTTTCGATGCCGATGGCGGCGCAGAGAATTACGGGAACGCTGCGAGGGCAGGTACTGGATCCTTCCGGCGCAGCGGTTCCCGATGCGCAAGTAACGGCAACGAATCAGGAAACCGGCGTGTCAGTGAAAGTTGCGACAACTTCTGCGGGAACGTATTCGCTGCCGACTTTGCTTCCCGGACTCTACAAAATCACTGTGGAGGCCAAGGGCTTCAAGAGTTTCGTGAAGAAAGATGTGAGCGTAATCGCAAACCAGGACAACGTGGCGGATGCTCAGGTGGAATTGGGAGCCGCAACAGAGATGATCGAAGTTACGGGTGGAGCCGTGGAAGTCCAAACGACATCGTCCTCCCTGAACAATTCATTTGATGCGCGCTCGGTCGACCTTCCTAGCGGCGCGGGCACACTGAATGGAAGCCTGCTGAACCTGGCGGTGCTGGCGCCCAACGTTATAGCGCAGCCGGGCGGAGTGACGGGAATCGGCGGATCGGTTGGCGGAACGCGTCCGCGCGACAACAACTTTACGGTGGACGGCGTGGACGACAACAACCTCGGCGTGACGGGAAACAACTCGACGGTCATTCCGGATGCGGTAGCGGAATTCAACCTCACCACGAATCAGTTCAGCGCGGAGTATGGGCATTCCGCGGGCGGACAGTTCAGCCTCGTTACGAAAACCGGAACGAACAACTGGCACGGGTCGGGCGAGTGGTACAACCAAAACCGAAACTACAATTCTCTGGATAACCTCACGAAGGGCGCGATCTTGGACAAAACGCTTCCAGGCCAGCCGGCGTATGACAACAACCGCTTTGGTGGCACCGTGGGCGGTCCCATTATCAAGAACAAATTGTTCGTTTTCGGAGCCTACGAATACACCTACCTACATGGCCAAGGCTCTCCCACTGCTTTTACTGCGCCGACGGCCGCGGGATTGGCGACACTACAGGCCAACGCGGCAGATAGCGCCGTAAAGGCGCTACTGGCTAATTTTCCCATAGCAGTGGCGAACGATGCTGGAAAGGTTTGCGTCAATTGTCCTGTCGTCGCCGGGGTACCCCAGCCCAACGTTCCCATCGGCAACATCACCATTTTCAGTCCGGTTTTCCAGCGCGAACATGACGCGGTTGTGAACGCGGACTACACCATGGGACGCCATCAATTTGGCGCGCGATTCCTCATTAACCAGGAGAACTTCATCCTGCCGGTTAATTCCACGCAAGCCATTTTCAATCAGGCGGAACCCATACACAATCGCAAGGTCGCCCTTACCGATGCCTGGACCATCAGCGGCACTCTGGTGAACGATCTGCGCCTCCAATACTCGTTTTTCGGTGAGCAAACCATCAACCCCTGTACTGCCTGCCCCCAAGACATAACCATCAATGACCTTCTCGGTGGCGTTACGGTCGGCCCCGGCGACTTCACTTCCCAAAAGCAGAGCACGTATCAGGTTTCAGATACGTTTTCGTGGTCCCGTGGCAAGCACACCTTCAAGTTCGGCGGCCAATACAATCACTTCATCTATCCACAATTTTTCCTCCCGCGCAGCAGCAGCGACAACGAGTACAACACAGCGGAAGCGTTCATCAACGACGTCCTACCAGACAACCCTGGAAGGACACTACGCAACGCCGGAACGGGAAGCTTCCTCGGGACGCAGAGCTTGTTCGCTGGATTTGTTCAAGACGACTTCAAGTTCAGCCCGCGTCTTACGGTGAATCTAGGATTGCGCTATGAGTATTGGACAAATCCAGTGGGGTCCAGCACCCAAACCCTGAACGCTATTTCCAATGTTCCAGGGGTCATAACCTTTGGCAATCCCAAGACGGACAAGAACAACTTCGGTCCGCGAGTGGGCTTCGCCTATGATCCGACGGGGCGCGGAAAGATGTCTATTCGTGGCGGCTTCGGCATGGCCTATGACGTGAAGTTCCAGAACTTTGCGTCCATCACCCTGCCGCCGCAACTGCAGAGCGAACTCGACCCGGGTTCCGCATGCACGCTGACGCCGCAGCCCGGCTGGTGCACCACTCCCAACAACGCGGGTTTTCTCCAACTTGGCGGACTACCACAGACGTATATTCCTCCGACGGGACAAGCAGAAGCCCGGGCGCTGACGACCGCCTACATCGACGACACGGTGATGCCCAAGATTCTGACTTGGTCTTTGGGTGTGCAACGCGAGCTGGCGCGGAATACCACAGTGGAAGTCCGTTACCTCGGTACGCGCGGCCTCTCCTTGCCGGTACAGGATCGGCGCAATTTCGAGAGCGGATTCGATGCGGGCCTAGCCCCCTTGCCGGAATACTTCCGGGTCCAGGACGTACCAACTGCAGTGTCAGCATCAGCTCCGACGCGCGCTCCGTGGGATGCTTTCACAACTTGCACCCCAGTGGCACCGCCAGCCACACCCGCTCCTTGCAACAATATATATTTTCCATTCGGCTTTCAGGCCAATGTCACGTCCGATCCACCGTTTGGCAGCAGTATTTACCATGCGGGCTCTGTTAATTTCACGCAGCGGGCGCGATATGGGCTCACATTCAACGCCAACTACACCTATTCCCACACGCTGGATAACTCCACCAATGAGTTCTTCACCAGCCTCCTTAACCCGCGCCGCGCCCAGGACACCCAGCAAATCCGGCAGGATTGGGGGAACTCCGACCTGGACGTTCGGCACAAGGCAGCCTTTTCCTGGAGCTATCAGGTTCCGAACATAAAAAGTGACAGCCGATGGGCGAAGACCTTGGTTAACGGGTTCAGCATCGGCTCCGTATTTCTGGCCCAAACGGGGCAGCCTGTAACCCTGCAATCTGCCTCGGACTCGAACGGCAACGGTGACACCGCTGGCGACCGCGTAATGTTCAATTCATTGGGGACGAGCCTGGCGGGCGCCGCCACCAAATTACTGCGTGTCTGCGCTCCTGCCGGAGGCGGAAACACAGTTACTGCAGCGAGCTGCCCGGCCGGAGACAATACGGTGGGCTATGTCGCTGTGGATGCAAACAAATTCGCACAAACCCCAAGCATAATAGCCGACACGACAGCAAGATACGTGGTCGCTGGCAAGGGAGTTCGCACCAATGTGGCGCGCAACTCTTTCTACAGCCCGGGTTTCAGCGTTCTAAACCTTTCGGTCGGCAAAGAGTTCCATTTTACCGAAGGGAAATATTTGCGGGCGAAAGTGGACGTCTTCAACGTGCTGAACCATCCCAGCTTTGGGCTCAGCAACGGAAACGTGTTCAGCACCACGGGAGTGACCACGGCAACGACCACACCAGGGTACGTTAGACCGGCCGATCCGAACTTCCTGGCGGCAAGCTCGCTATTTAGCGGGGGCTTCCGCTCCATGACGCTGGGACTGAAGTTCGTGTTCTAGACGGCCAATTCAGGCTGTACATTCCGGGAGGCGCTCGATGAGCGCCTCCCGCTTTTTTTTGCGAGCCGCTTCGGCAGCGACGGAGCGGCTGAATTGCATTTCTGGTCCGGTTCCCGCACAATGCTAATAAAGGCAGTCGATTATCCTTCAGCCGCACCCTACGGAATGCGGCACGTCGTGCACGCTGGTGCATGCGGAAGGAACGTCCACTTGGGGCTCCCCCAGTCCTCCCGAGCATTTTGAAACTGCCGACGCGGAGGAAGAAATGCCCAAGAATAAGATTGGTGTCCTGGCTTTAGTGCTGGCGCTTACGATGAGCGTGTCCTGCTCGCGCGTCGGCAAGCCAAGCGATGACGCGATCACCACGGACGTCAAGGCAAAAATGTTTTCTGAGCCCGCGCTGAAAGCGGCGACCGTCGATGTGGTCAGTAAGCAGGGAGAAGTAACCCTGACCGGACAAGTGCCGGACGATGCGGCGAGGCTGGCGGCTTACAAAATTGCATCGGAAACCAAGGGAGTGACCCGCGTAAATGACCAGATGAGTGTGGCGACGGCACAAATCTCGGTGCCGCAAGCTGCCGCGCCAACTCGCGAAGCCGCACGGGCCAAGCGCATCGCAAAAGCCAAACCCTCCCCCAAGCCGGAAAAACCACGGCAAACTGCGGCTGCTGCGCTAGCAAGTTCGATGGCGGAGCCGGTGGCCGCGGCCGAGCCCCCGGCAGCGGCGCCAGCTCCTCCTCCTCCGCAGCCAGTGACGGTCACAGTGCCGGCGAATGCGATTGTGACGGTGCGCACGATCGACAGCATCGATTCGAAAACGAACCAGGCGGGACAGGTGTTCAAGGCATCACTCGACGCCCCGATCGTGGTGGACAACAAAGTGATCGTGCCCAGTGGCGCAGATGCGTACGTCAAGCTCGTGGATGCGAGGTCCGCAGGCCGTGTGACGGGCCGCAGCGAGCTCGGACTGGAGTTGGTCAGCATCGCCTTTCAAGGAAAAACGTACGCCGTGGTTAGCAGCGACGTGAAGCAGTCTGGAACTTCCCGAGGCAAGCAGTCCGCGGAAAGAATTGGCGGTGGGGCGGCGCTTGGCGCGTTGATTGGCGCAGTGGCCGGCGGCGGAAAAGGCGCGGCGATTGGCGCGGCCGTCGGGGGCGGAGCTGGCACGGGAGTGCAGGTCTTCACCAAAGGACAGCAGGTGAAGATCCCGTCGGAAACGCGGCTGGACTTTACGCTGCAACAGCCGCTGGACATTACTTACTTGCCCGAGAAGAGGTCGCGGCAGCATTCGAATGCGAACCAGGCGCCTGCTGATCCGAATTCGCAAAACCCACCGGCGAGGTAACGCAGCGTGAAAGCAGTCGAGGGAGGGACAGAGTCGATTCTGTCCCTTTCCTGTTTCTGGTGAATCGATCTGCCTTGACAAGCTGCGGTCCCGCCAGATAAACCTCTTCCCTGTCATGCACAAACTAAAACAGGAACACAGTTACCAGACTTCACGACGCCAACTCTTGATGGGTGTCGCGGCTTCGTCCGCGCTGGCGCTGACTCCGGCGGTGCGCGCCGAAGATAGGGACACGCCCAGTGGGCTGCCGCAAGCGTTTGCAGGACTGAAGCCGCTGGGCGGCCGAGTACGGCCGATCACGGCTGATGAGTTTCACGGGCGGATGGGGCGCGCACAAAAATTAATGTCGGAGTCGGCGCCGAAATACGATGCACTGTTTATTGCGCCTGGGACCTCGCTCTACTACTTCACCGGCATCCGCTGGGGAATCAGCGAGCGGTTGCTGGCGCTGGTGCTGCCGCGCACTGGAGAACCAATCGTGGTGGTACCCGCATTTGAAGTGGGGCGAATGCGTGAAAAGCTGACGTTTGCCGCAGATGTGCGCGCGTGGCAAGAAGATGAAAGCCCGACGAAGATTGCGGCGGCGGCGTTGGAGGACCGGGGAATTCGAACGGGATGTGTCGGGGTGGAAGAGACCGCGGCCTTCACGTTTTTCGATCATTTTCACGCGGCGGCTCCGGGGTTCCAATGCGTTTCCGCCGATCCACTGACAATCGGGTGCCGGGGACGAAAATCGGATCACGAACTGGAGTTGATGCGGCTGGCCTGCGAGGCAACGTTCGATGTCTTTCGGGCGGTGTTTGCATCGTTGAAGGAAGGGATGTCACAAGAAGACACTGCCAAGCTCGTGGAAGCAGGCTTTTCGAAAATGGGTTTGCACGGCGGAGCTCTGGTTCTACTGGGCGCATCCGCGGCGCTGCCGCACGGCACGATTAAGCCGCAAAAATTGAAAGAGGGCGACGTAGTGCTGATCGACGGCGGCTGCGCGGTAGATGGTTACCAATCCGACGTTACGCGCACAGGAGTTTTTGGCAAGCCGCCAGAAAAAGTCGCGCGCGTTTACGAAATCGTGCGCAAAGCGCAGGATGCGGCGCTCGATGCGGCGCGTACCGGGCGGCTGTCCGGCACGGTGGATGACGCTGCGCGCAAAGTGATCACCGACGCCGGCTATGGACCGGACTACAAGTATTTCACGCATCGACTAGGCCACGGCATCGGACTCGACGGCCACGAGCATCCTTATTTGGTGCGCGGAAGCAAGACGGTGCTTGAGCCAGGCATGACCTTTTCGAATGAGCCGGGGATTTATGTTCCCGGCGAATTCGGGATGCGGTGCGAAGACGACATGGTCATTGCGGCGGAGGGACCGGCGCGGCTCTTGACGCAGGGATTTGCGGTGTCGCTGGAAAAGCCGCTTGGGTGACCACGTACTTACGGTCTAGAAACCACTGGAACCAAGCGCCGCGCAGAAATCTACGATGCGCTGCTCCGCCCAGAAGCGCTCGTTTCCCGCATGCCTCGAAATGAAGCCGCAATGGCCGCCGTGCTGGGGCGCGACAAATTGAATGGCGGGATTCTCGCTGATTTTGGCGGCCAGGAAGGAAGCGTAGGGGACGAAGGGATCGTCCTGCGCGGTGATCATCAGCATGGGCAGGCGAACTTGAGCGGCGACGCGTTTCGCGCCGACGTTTTCGTAATAGTCTTGCGCGTCGCGGTAGCCGAATTGCGGCGCGGTGATGACGTCATCAAATTGACGGACCGTTCGAACCGGTGCCAGACCGCGAATCGGGTAGCGCTCCGGAAACAATTCGTGCTTTCTGGCGTAGCGAGACATCAGGCCGTTCACAAAGCGGCGCTGATAGGGATAGTTGTCCACGCGCTCGAGGGCGTCGGCGCAAGCCGCGAGGTCGAGAGCGGGGCAGACAGCGCAGACGCCGCGCAAAGCCTTCGGCACTGCGGCGCCAAACTCTCCGGCCATCTTTGTCACCAGGTTTCCACCCATCGAGTAGCCGGCGAAGAAGATCTGGTCGAAGCCGTCGGAGCTTGAAAGCTCCTCGAAGACAGCGCGATAGTCCGCGCTCATGCCGGAGTTGTACAACGTCGGTGTCAGGGCTTCTGTTCCGCCGCAATTGCGCTGGTTCATGCGCACAACGTGGAAGCCGCGATGGAAAGCCTTCTCCGCGATGCCGCGAACGTAGTTTCCGTCGCTGGAACCCTCAAGGCCATGAACGATGACGATGACGAGCACGTGCTTGGGCTTCCCGGGTTGCCAATGGCAATGAGCGAGCAGACGGGACTCCGGGTCAACCTGAAAAAGCCTAGCCTCGGCCGCCGGAATATCGAACCGCCTGGGCACGAAAGCCGAGACGATAGTCATTGCGTGGCCGTTCTTCAATAGCGGGTGCGGTTCAAAGGGCTGGAAGGAGAAATCCACATTGGAAATGTATTTCACGGGGGGAGGACCGCACAAGTGGAAGCCAGCAAGAAAAGAGTGATCTGGTCGTAGCGGTCCAAGCTGTCTTAGAAGTGGCAATTGTGGCTACCCACTCACATATGAATTTTCGTATATTTTAGCGAATTAGTTTCCGAAATTCATCTAAACGCTCTCTCAATTGCTAAATATATTGTTCATTATCAGTGATTTACATCAACTCAATATTGGCATGGCAATTGCGCGTGTGAGGGAGACAGGCCAACAATTGCGTTCAATTTTCAGGGAGTTGAGCGCGATTACTCCGGTCGCTGAATCGGCTTGTCTCAAACCTAGCAAATCAAAGAATTGTGCTCAATTTCCAGGGAGTTGAGTTCGGTTTATGAAGAGTTGGGCCAAGTCATCGCACTTACTAGGGTTGAGCTAGAGGGTGCTTCTCGGGATTGTTGGGGGAGCGTCGCCGTGTTTTTCTCAGTGCCTCTTACGGCTTGCGCGGTTCTCCAGCTCAATCAAGCTCGCAAAAATGGGGATGAGTTCATTCGGCAGATCGGCGTAACGAGAGAGTGATTGCAGCTTAGCTGCATCAGGGGGGATTGAAAAATGAGAAAGCTTGTGCAGGTACTTTTGGTTGGGCTTCTGCTTCTTAGTCTGGGGAGCGGTAACGCGTTCGCCCAGGCAACAGCCAGCGCGGGGCTTCAGGGAACCATCACCGATCAGTCTGACGCTGCCATCAAGGGCGCGAAGGTGGCGATTACCAGCAAGGAACAAGGCTGGACTCGCAGCGCAGACACTAGTGAAACAGGTTTTTACAGGTTCGAGTTGCTGCCTGCGGGGGTTTACAGCCTCAAAGTGAACTCACCTGGTTTCAGTACCGCCGAGGCCAATGAAGTTGTGTTGCAGGTTGGCGCGACGACGACACAGAATTTCACGCTCAAGCCCGGCTCGGTGTCCGAGATCATCGAAGTTACGAGCGCCGCGCCTCTGGTAGACCAGCAGAAGACGGACGTCAGCACAAACATCACGCCGCAACAAATCCAGGAATTGCCGCTGATCGGGCGCGATATCGCCGACCTTGCCTATCTCTCACCCGGCGTGAAATCGGCGGACTCCTACGATCCCACCAAGAACCGCTATTCGATCTTGTCGGTAAACGGTCAGGGCGGCCGCAACGTCAACGTAACGGTCAACGGCGTGGACAATAAGGATAACACCGTAGGCGGGCCCGTCATGCAGCTTCCCGCAGAGGCGGTGCAGGAATTCCAGATCTCTACGCAGCGCTTCTCGGCAGTCAATGGCCGGTCCGAAGGCGCTGCCATTAACGTGATTACAAAATCCGGGTCGAACAACTACCATGGTTCGGCTTTCGGATTTTTCCGCGATCGGGCGCTTAATGCGGCCCAGAAGCTTCCCAATCCGGGGCTTAATGACTGCCCCGATGGGCAGCCACTTGAAATCTGTCATGTGACTCCGCCGTATTCGCGCCAGTGGTTTGGCGGTTCGATCGGCGGGCCAATCAAGAAAGACAAGGTGTTCGCTTTCTTTGCCATTGAGCGCCAGCGCGAGCACACGTCCATTGCGGAGCAGCCATTGTCACTGACTCAGCTTAACCTGGTGACTTCGCTGGGAGCGCAGCCGTCAGCAACGGTCCCCACGCCGTTCTTTGAGAATCGCATTGCCGGGCGCATGGACTGGACGATCAACAGCAAGCACACCGCGTATTTGTCGGTCGCCACCCAGGCCAACAACAGCCTCAACGACCAGAGCGACGGCACGTTCGACCTAACGGAAGGCAACTTCACCAAGAATCACCTGCAGATTGCCAACATCACCCTGAACTCTGCGTTCTCGCCTACCCTGCTCAACCAACTTACCGCCGGGTGGCAGTATTGGAACAACTTGATTGATAGCACGACGCGAACGCCACTAGTCACTTTCCCCAACGCGCAATTCGGCACCAACACCAATGTTCCCCAGGAGTCTATCCAGCGCAAATGGCAGTTCAAGGATGACCTGAGCAAAACAGTTGGCAAGCACACCTTCAAGACCGGATTTGACTATATCTATACTCCATTTATGGGAGGCTTTTTCGAGTTCAATCCGACCTTGGAGATTGACTTTGGCGTCGACCCAACCTGTATTCTTGGTGTCGGGCCAGATGCTTCGACGCCGGGTTGCGGCCCGTCGGCTTTCCCGAACGGGTTTTCAACTCCTGGTCTAATTTCTGGCAACAATACCGGAAATGGGATGAGCATTGCGGTTGGGGATCCCCACTTCATCATCAAGGATGCAAAGCAGCTTGGATTGTACTTCCAGGACGACTGGAAGGTAACTCGGCGCTTCACGTTAAACATCGGGCTTCGTTGGGACAAGGATTACGATTTCATCGGTGGATCCGATATTTCTGGCAGCCGCACCTTCCAGGAACTCCAGGCGGCTGCCCCCTTCAGTCCTCTGGCGGCGTCTTTGGTGGCCAAGAAGGCGAGCGATTACAGCAAGAACTTCAGCCCACGCGTGGGGTTTGCGTTTGATCTGACTGGCCACGGGAACCATGTCCTTCGTGGCGGTTACGGAATGTACTATGGCAATACATTCCAGAACATCCCTTTGTTCATGGAGCAGCAGAGCAACGCGACCATCTTTCAGACGGCGTTCGCCATCAGCGGCACCGACGCCGTGCCGGGAGTACCCTCTTGCGGCTCTCCATCGGTTTCGCCCTGCACATTGAACGTCTGGCGTTACGGCGTGGACCCGATGCCAACGATTCCGCCGCCATCACACGACTTGGCTGGTGGGACACCCGCAGTACCAGGCGCTACCGGTCGCGTCATGGATCCAACCTATCGCAACCCGGTCACCGAGGAATGGAACGGCGGGTATACTTGGTCGATCACATCAAAATCCGTAATCGAGGCGGAATACGTTCACGTGCTCAGCTTGCATGAGAACAAGACGATCAATCTTGATCCTAAGATCCCCATTAATCCTGCGAACATAACAACACGGAGCGTGACGGAGACCGCCGCGGGAGTCCCGGTCTGTTCCGCGTCATCGTGCGGCTTCTTCCGGCCGCTCGACGCGGCCTTCTTGGCGGCGGGCGTGCCGTTGCTCGGTAGCGTCCGTAACGAGGAATCGATCGGGCGTTCGCGCTATGATGGCATGAACATCAGCTATCGCCAGCGCGGATTCCATAGAGTCGATCTAATCGCGAATTACACGCTAGCCCGTGCCGTCGGTTATGACCAGGACGGTGGCTCATTCCGCTACTACCCGCGCGACCCGCTGAAGCCGCTCTCGCCGTTTGAATTCGGGCCAGCCTCTAACGACGAGCGCCACCACGCCACCATTGCGGGCACCGTAAACCTGCCGTGGGGAATGTCGTTTTCTCCAATCTTGCAAGCAGGTTCGGCGCGGCCCTATCTTGTCACCTCGTCTTTCAATGAGCTCAACTTGGGCGGCGGCAGCTCCGCAGGCGCACTCGTCGTGCCGAACAGCGATCCGACGAATCTCACCGCGATGGCAGGGTCAAGTGGTGCAGCCAAGTTGGCTGCTGTCCAGTGCTATTACTCCGGCAACTGCCACGTCGTTTCTTACAACTCCTTGCGTGGCGATCCTTACTTCAACATGGACGTCCGCCTTGCCAAGAACATCAAGCTGGGTGAGGGGCGCAACCTGCAGCTCGCGTTCCAAGGCTTCAACCTCTTCAACCACGCCAATTACGGCAACAACTTCGACAACATCGTCCAGGACTCCACATTCGGAAAAGCCATTGGGTTCATCAATCCCACGAGCAGCGTGCTGCCTCGGGCGTTCACGGCCGAGTTCGGAGCACGCTTCACGTTCTGAGCGGACGGCTTAGCCGAAGCTAACAACTAAAGCCCGGGCTGACTCGGTGGAGTCGGCCCAGGCTTTTCTTTGCGGAAAGACGGTTAGTTTTGGGTACGCCGGCCGTCAAGGCGTCTCTCTTTTTTCAGTGGCAGAGGTTCGCGGGTCAGCTTGACCCGGAATCGGGTTGCCCCTTAGAATTGAAGATTCACGGTGATTCATTTTTTCAATTTGATGGAATTGTGTGACAGCCCAGCGGGCACCCGCTGGGCTGCGCTGCTTTAGGGCGCCCGTTTGCGCGCCCCATGTTTTTGTGTGAGGCTGGAATGATGGACAGCGCAATTCCCGAAGGTCTTACGTTTGACGACGTGCTGCTCTTGCCGGGACGGTCGGCCGTCCTGCCGACCGACGTGGACACCAGGACAAAGTTCGCCCGCAAGCTGACGGTGAACATTCCGCTAGCGTCGTCGGCCATGGACACGGTCACCGAATCGCGGCTGGCCATCGCCATCGCCAGACAAGGCGGCATCGGAATGGTGCACCGCAACATGCCCATCGACCGCCAAGGCGAAGAAGTGGACCGGGTAAAGCGCTCGGAAAGCGGCATGATCGTCGACCCGGTGACGATTTCGCCGGACATCACGCTGCGCCAGGCGCTGGAGATCATGAACAAGTACAAGATTTCCGGCTTGCCGGTGACGCGCGGCTCGCGGCTGACGGGAATCCTGACCAACCGTGACCTTC
>Ga0209155_1000061_pt1 | contig 43623 bp, 42 predicted proteins | sample GraSoiAngelo_122_FD_185879 | JGI IMG/M metagenome (GOLD analysis project Ga0209155, IMG submission 185879) | Grasslands soil microbial communities from the Angelo Coastal Reserve, California, USA - 14_0927_02_20cm (SPAdes) (version 2) | ecosystem: Environmental > Terrestrial > Soil > Grasslands ... | reverse complement strand
GTCTTCCAAGAGAAAGGTCAGGGTATTAGATCGGAAGCCCAACCCGGAAGGGAGCACGTTTCCAACAGAAATCGTGACGTGCAGTCTTGATGGTAGAGGCAGCAGGCTAAGCCTCTTTGTCAAGTATGGGACTAGAGAGTTTGACAGCCTCTACCGTCACAGGGGGGATATTTCCTACGAGGCCAAAGTCTATCGCAACATCCTCCAACCTTTGCGGATGTCGACACCCACCTTCTACGGTGTGTATAGAGACGAGATAACAAGGGTTCCATGGCTTGTGATCGAGTACCTTGAAGGAAGCCGGGGACACTGGTCTCGTAACCCTGAGGCGATGATCAGCGCAGCGATATGGATAGGAAAGTTTCATGCCATCAACGAGAAACGCCTCCTAAGCCCAGGGTTGAAATTTCTCCACAAATATGACAGGAAGTACTACATGGGATGGGCACGACGTGCCAATCGACTATTCGGCAATTTACAGACCCGGTTTCCCTGGCTCCCTACTGTCTGCGAAGAGTTTGGGACACTACTCCCAATCCTACTGGAGAGGGCGACGCTGACCGTGATCCATGGCGAATACTACTCGCCCAATACACTCTACCAGGACGGGATTTGTTCACCGGTGGACTGGCAGTCCGCCGCCATCGCGGCGGGAGAAGTTGATCTCGCCTCACTGACCCATTCGCGGCCGAGGCAGTTGGTGCAGAAGTGTGAAAGGGAGTACTGCGAGTCGCGTTGGCCTAAGGGTGCCCCCGACGACTTCCAGGAGATACTCGAGGCTGCCCGGGTCTACATGAACCTTCGCTGGCTGGGTGACCCGAGTTTGATGTCTCGCCTGTTCAGTCCACACGGGGAATTCATCCCTTCAGATAAATTCAAGAGAATGATCGAGGGACTCTATTCAGCGGGAAGAAGAACAGGGCTGGTCTAGCGAATTCGGGTGGAACTTCGCAATCTCCTCGGGTTCGGGCTTCCTCACGAATCCCGGTTTCTCGATTCGCGGCTCGCAGAATCATCTCAAATTTCGGAAGACTTCTTGGATTCGAGCGCCGAACAAACGTCATAGTTGTGTTTATCAAAACGGGTTTTGGCAAGATTCCGAGCGAGACGCTGTCATGAGAAGACCGCGCATCGGATTCTTGCTACCGAACTACGGGAGCCATAGTAGGAGCTACATGCCGAGCGTAGTGCGCGCGCTCGCGGACGCCGGGGCGGAGGTCGATGTCATCCACCCTCTTGAGCATGCGGTTGACCTGTCACAGGTCCGCGTCCAGCACGATATGTACGTTCTCAGACAGATGAGCCGGCTTTCCCTCAGCCTGGCGGGAGCGCTACATGAGCAGGGCGCGGTCATCGTGAATCCCTACCCCGTAACCGTGGCGCTGCGTGACAGAGTCATCAAGTCCCGAGTCCTCCAGCTCGCAGGCGTGCCGACGCCCACCACCTACGTGGCCTCGACCCCCAGCCAACTCGCTCCACTGCTCGAGGAAGGCCCGCTCGTGATCAAGCCCTACCAGGAAGGAGGCCAAGTCAAAATCGTCCGGACTCCCGCCGAACTCGCCCAGGTGGAGATGGGTCGCGACCCCGTCTTCGCCCAGCGTTACCATCCTCCCCAAGGTCGCGATTGCAAGATCTACGTGATCGGCGGGCAGCTCTTCGGGGTCAAGAAGGTGTTTCCACGCCGGACCCAGGAGGAGAAGCTTGGCGAGCCCTTCACACTCACACCGGAGCTTAGCGATATCGCCAGGCGATGCGGCCGGGCGTTCGAGATCGACCTTTATGGCGTGGACGTGATCGAGAGCGACGGGAAGGCCTACGTCGTGGACATGGACAGTATCCCCGGGTACAAGGGCGTCCCGGATGCGCCCCTTCTCCTAGCGCGCTACCTTTACGACGCGGCGGAGCGCGCCGTCGAAGGAAGGCCCCCATCGAGCGGGAGCAGAAGGGACTCGTGAGACTTTCACTGACGAGGAAAGTGGACATTACGCACATCAACCAAAGCACCATCTACAACGGAAGTCACCAGCAGCTAGCCACACCGTCCACGATCATGGCTGGCAGCCCATCTACGGCGAATGAGCTTCTTTACAGCTCCAGAGACGTAGACGGCGGGTGCAGGGATATCGACCGACAATCCCTTCGCATTCGTGACCGATCTGTAATCTGCACGCACGCAGGTTGGGATTACGAAAGAAGGACAGACATCATAGACACAGCCGAAAATCTGTTGTCCAAATTGATTTTTCCACTGTGTTAAGCGGGTCGAGTCGAGGATCGATGGTCGACCCGGTGAGGCCTCGACGCAGTACCACTGGAAAGAAGATTGAACGGTTCCGATGACCGCCTCGCAACTCTGGATATGAGAGCGACCCCGAAATCAAAATCTTCTAACCTCCTCCAAGCATTCACCAAGCCACTGCCCATAGAGTCGCAAACGCCACATATCCACCTTCGATTTGGCCTTTGCTGGGCTGGATTCATGGGGAGTCGGCGATTTCCCGAAAGAGAATTCCCATGCGAAAGCTGATATTGCCCTGAATGTTTTGCCGACAGTCTCAAACCTCCTCATTGTTACCGTGCTTGGAAGCGTCCAAAGTTTCCGCACGACCGACCAATAAGTGTCGATATCCGGCTCGCTGGAACGGGATACTCCGTAGCCGAATCTTCCCAGTATGTCAACAGGCGGTACGCCCCTCCCAGCCTCCGCCCAGTCAAATGCGACGAGGATAGGTACCCCTCTATCATGTGCCGCAACTCGGATTCTGATGTTGCGTTCCTTAAAGTCTCCATGAACCAGACTTAGGGGCAGCATGTCGCAGAACTCTAGCAACTCACTCCATTGCTCCTCAAGGCGATCAAAGTCCGAGATAATCATCTGTAGGGAGTCCAAGTCCTTCAATTCGAGTTCAAGGTTGAGGCTCCTCTCTATCCATTGACGCGCAAATCGTAAAGCTTCCAAGTAATGCCCGGGGCCTCGTTCAGGTAATCTGGAAAGCATATCGATGTGGGAAGCTGAGGATGTGTGCAGAATCCCGAGCCAACTTCCGGCCGCGATGCGGTGCGCTTTCAAACGTGAGGTGTAGGCGCGACCGTTTGCATCCTCAATGAACAACCATTCATAATTGGGGTCATCGTCTTCGGTTGACCCATAGTACCTTAACGAGGTCACTGGCAGAGAAGGTAGTATCTCTGCGTAGATTATCCGCTCCACCCCTATGTAGTGCCGGAAGGAGCGCTTTGCGATTACGTTCTCCATCTCCTTTCCTGAGCCAGACAGCCGGCACACCATTGTCTTTCTTTTTGTCTGTTTGAGCACCTCAATCTTCGTGGGGGCGGCTTGGCTGCCGTGGACTCGAGCCCATGCTCTGAAGGCTGGGTGCTCTGCTACGTGATCGCTACGTATCGCTTTTGGCTCAGTCATCCGAATCGAGGGTTCCAGCGGGAGGTTGAGGCTATTCTACTTTTTTCGCCTTTGCTGCGAAGACAGAGGGCGACGTACTCCGAGGCCGAGAGTGGTTTCTATGGCAATCTCGAATGTGCAACGATTGATGTGTTCTTTCACCGGGCGAAGGCGGATCTGTCTAAGGCTTGAGGACCACTCTGCGTGGCACACCAGATCGAGCTCCGCGCGGAATTCTTCCTTGTCCAATGTGGCTACCCAAGATGGTGCCCGCTCATCTATCTCAACGTGAGCAGAGTCTTCACTCATGCCCTTCGACTCCCAAGATCTCATCATCATACTGCTCTGTTCTCAGATTCACCAACGGTGAAGAGCGTCGGTTTGACAGTGCAAATCGCCTGTTGATGAGTATATACATGGATATTTGAACAGGCCGTGTACAGTTGGAGAATCCTTTACTGAAAGATTGATTCCAAATCAGGCCAGCTATTGCTACACTGACTCATCAATGTCATTCATGCCAGCGCTTTAGCCTCCAGTCAACAGGGCTACGGAATGGTTGCTGGCGGAGTCCAAGTTTCTAGCTACGAGCGATCAGGTCAATTGTTTCTTCTCTTCTTTTCGACCGAGTGTTTGTAAGAGAGACTCTGTGACTCCCAGTACAGCTCAGGTGAGCCGATGTCCAGTCGAACATCTTTCTCCTCTAGCTCGACTGCCCGTATTTCGAGTCCCCACTCAACCATTTTTTGTATGCCGTCCGTAAGTTGAATCTCGCCTCCGACACCGGACTGAGTAACCTCTAACGCTTTCAGAATAACCGGGTGGAAGGCGTAGACAGGCATGATTGCCAGTTTGGATGCCGGCTGCAGAGGTTTCTCGACAACTCTTGTTACACGAACGATACCAGCACCTTCTCTGGTCCCTTCCACTACGCCGTAGCGGCGGGGATCCTCGACTTGTTGTACGAGAAAGGCGGCGTCAGCTTTCATCATATCGCTGACCTCTGTGAGCCGTTTCAGGTGCTCAGAGTTCTCAGACAGAATGTAGCTGTCTCCTGCATGAACTAGGAAGCTGTCTCCTCCAATGAACGGTTTAGCCTTCAGGACCGCATCCCCGAACCCCCGTGGTTCAGGCTGGTTTATCCATACAAGAGTGGATTCTTCGACCATTTCATAAAAGGCTTGCAAGTCTTCAGAGGGCCCGTTCTTATCGTTCCTCCGTAGCATCGATACATAGGAAGAGTCTGGAGTGAAGTGATCCTCTATCGCTCTCTTCTCCTTACCGACAATGAAACAGAATTCTCGAAACCCAGCATGGTGTAATTGCTCGAATACTAGCTGGACGACCGGTTTGAGACATAGCTCCCCGTCCTTGGTCACAGAGAAGACCGGCAGCATCTCTTTTGGCTGTTCCTTTGTGGCTGACAAGAGTCTGGTGCCCAGGCCTGCCGCCGGAATGACCACCTTTCTTAACAATCAAGGATCAGCCAGATTCAGTGTTCGTCGCTCTATACTAGGACATTCCAATATATTTCAATATAGGCGCCCAAGTATGGACTTTCCCTATGAAACGAGGATCCGAATCGGTTTCGTTTATCGGTCTGGGGTATGTTGGGCTCTGCACCGCTGCTGTCCTAGCATCAAGAGGTATGAAGATAATCGGGGTAGACATCGATGGCGAGAAGATCGCGAAGCTCGCGAAAGGAGAGACACCATTACACGAGCCGGGCCTTGGCTCAATGCTCAAATCCGCAGTTAAGAACAGGAGGATCCAGTTCACAACTGACATAGATAGGGTCGTCGAGGCAGATGTCACGTTCATCACGGTGGGAACGCCCAGCAATCAAGATGGATCCATCAGCCTAACGTTTGTAAAGAAAGCCGCGGAAGATGTAGGATCTGCGATCAGAGGCGCTGATGCGTACCATCTTGTCGTCGTCAAGAGCACTGTCATTCCGGGCACGACGACTGGCCTCGTTCGACCCGTGTTGGAATCTTCTAGCGGGAAACCCTGCGGTCCGAAACTGGGCCTGTGTTCAAATCCGGAATTTCTCGCGGAGGGCTCTGCAATAACGAACACCCTTCGCCCGGACAAGATCGTAATTGGAGCAAACGATGAAAAATCCGGGGACAAGCTAGTGAAGCTTTACCAGCGAATCTACAGGGCAAGGAAGATTCCCACTATAATAACGAATCCGACGACAGCGGAGACCATCAAGTATGCGAGCAACGCATTCCTCGCCACTCGAGTCAGCACAATCAATACCATCGCCAACATCTGCCAACGTCTGCCCTCAGGAGATGTCGAGACCGTTGCAAAGGCGATAGGCTTGGACCCTCGGATCGGGTCTGTCTACCTCAAGGCAGGACCCGGCTACGGCGGTTCCTGCTTCCACAAGGACCTCCAAGCCTTCATCGCGTTCAGCCGGGGCCTAGACTACGACCCAGTCCTCCTGACCGCAGTCGAAGAGGTCAACCGCCGCCAAGCAAATGAAATCGTAAAACTCTCGCGCAAGCTGTTAGGAACATTGGAGAATCGTCGAATCGCCGTGCTTGGGCTAGCCTTCAAGAAAGACACGGACGATGTTAGAGAAGCAGCTTCACTCCGCGTCATCGAGGAACTTGTGAACAATTCCGCTTCTGTCTCTGCCTACGATCCCATGGCGATTGAAAACGCGCGGAAAGTTCTACCTCAACAGGTGGAGCTTGCGACAGACTCCAGATCCTGTCTCAAGGGAGCAGAATGTTGTATCCTAATGACCGAGTGGGACGAGTTTCGCCAGCTTAAACCCAGAGCTTTCAAGACGCTAATGAGGACTCCAAACATTGTTGATGCTCGTAGAATCCGGCGCCAGGGCGATTTCCAAGGATTCAACTACCTGGCGGTCGGCCTAGGGGCCACTATGCCGCCGATACCTGTCCTTGCCGCGCCTTCGAAATAGAACAGAAGGAGAACTTCTAGTTGCGTCCGCTAGTCCTTCCGCGCCGTCGGCCTGGGTCCCGATATGGCTGAGAGGGCTTCTCGGAAGGAATAGAATCAGCATCCTTGCCAGAAATCTCTGGTTCTTTCTTGGGCCGATTCGTGGTCTTGGGGACGCGTCTCGGATGGGCTTCTGGTTTTTCGGAAATGTCCGTGGAACTGGGGCTCACTGGCTTATTCAGCTCAGTTACTTCCGTCTCTCTAGGCTTGGATTGTTTCTTGTTCCGGGGTCGAGTCTCTCTCTTCTCGTCTGCCACAATTGCCGGCCCTGTCCTGCTCGTCTCAGATTTGTTTCCGACTTCCTCGTGTAGAAGGTTCCATTTGTGGCGTAGCTCCGAATAGCTCTCGTCAGCCAGTTTGATGAATTCGCGTGCAACTGCAATGTTCTTTTCAAGGTCTCTAAGGCGAGAGTCTAGCTCATTAGCTATTTCTGTGCTTGATAGGTTGTTGAGCAACGTGCTCTCTTTTTCCTGTACTTTCGACATTCGCGATCAACGAGCAATCGCATACGACCAGTCTAAACCTGATGTTCCTCATCAAAGGCGTGAACAGTAGCAGACGTCTGGTAGGTCAAACTAGCAATTGGCCAGGGTAACAACAGAATTTTGGTTTGCTTTTTGCAATTTGCACTTAGCTCGCTGAAGGTCCAAGAAAACTGACACCGTCACTCATCCCGGGATCACTCCGAGGGGCCCGAACGCTATGGGCGAAGAGCAGCAGTTGAAAATAGGAATCTGTGCATTTTGAGTCGACCCACGCGCAACTCGGGAGGAGAGGTGCAGAGATAATCCCGCGTGATGGCTCAGAGTATGTTTACGGATGAGCCCGAGACGACCGGAGAGGAGTTAGATCTTAAGAAACTGTTCGCTCGGATTCTTGAGAAAGATGACTGGACAGACAAACTCGCGTCTGGATATGGGAAGATTCGAGGCAAGATTCGTCGACCTCAAAGGGATACCAAGCTCCCGAAAGAGCTTCGATTACTCGTTCCCGATATGAAAGAGGTGGAGAAGGCCTACGTCGAAATGACGATTGGCTACAAGGACTTCATCAGGGACGTGGTGAAAGCATCGCGTCTGCGTCAAGAGATACAGAAGGATACGTCGTCGAAGAAAGACCCGTCGCGTGGAGATCTCTGAAATCCTGAAATCCAGAGTACTTCCTGCTACTAGCCAACTTCCCTCTCCGTGAGACTTATCAGCAATCCGAATCGTCGAAGCTAAGATACCGGGAGAGAAGCAGGTCAAATGCCGGCTAGAATAGCCACAAAAATCGTCTGCACCATCGGCCCGGCGTCAAGCTCCCCCAACGTTCTAGGCCATATGATCCGAGCTGGAATGGATGTTGCCAGGATCAACTTCTCACACGGAACCTACGAAGAACATCTGAAGAGCATCAAGTCGATCAGAAAACTAAGCCATAGCCTCCGCTGCCCCGTTGCTATCCTTCAGGACCTGCCGGGTCCCAAGCTCAGAGTGGGAAAGCTCATCGCAGAGCCGATGCATCTGCAACGGCTCGACACAGTAACGTTGACAGCTAAGCCGTCGAAGGCGAAGGGCAAGATTCCGGTCGCGTTCCCTGACTTGCCGAAGACGGTCAGGAAGGGGGATACGATGTATCTGGCGGACGGGTCGATCAGACTCGAGGTTCTCCGCTCAACGCGAGAGGAGGTTGAAGCACGGGTCGTAGTGGGCGGCGACCTGATTTCGGGTAAGGGCCTGAACCTTCCCAGGCTGCGAACAAGGGTGCCTGCCATAACACGTGAAGATCGCGAGCATCTAAATTTTGGGTTTGAGAATAACGTCGACATGGTCGCTGTCTCATTTGTCCAGAGAGCCGATGACCTACGGATGGCCCGAAAAGTCGCGAGTGAGAAAGGACGAGAAATTTTTGTGGTTGCGAAAATCGAGAAGAAGGAAGCAGTCGAGAATCTAGAAGAGATAGTCAAGGAAACCGACGGAGTTATGGTCGCGCGCGGAGACCTCGGAGTCGAGCTTAGCCTCGAGCGGATCCCGATTGTTCAGAAGAGGATCATCTTCGAAGCGAACCGTCAGGCGAAGCCAGTGATTACAGCCACCCAGATGCTCGAGTCTATGATCTCGGCGCCCACGCCGACCCGGGCGGAGGTGACCGATGTTGCCAACGCGATCCTTGACGGCTCAGACGCGCTGATGCTGTCAGAGGAGACGGCTATCGGAGGCTATCCGGTCGAAGCGGTGAAGACTCTTCAGAAGATTGCGCAGGAAACTGAACGATATCTGCCCAAGCAGATTACGCAGCAGAGGCGCGAATGGCATGAGAATAGTCAGGAGGACGCTATCGCCTTCGCCGCCTGCGAAACCGCGCTTCAGATATCAGCAGCAGCAATCGTTGCACCGACCCGTACAGGCAAAACCGCGCGGAGGGTTTCGAAGTACAGACCACCCCTGCCAATTGTCGCGCTCACGTCACAAGCGGATGTCGAGAAACAGTTGTTACTCTCTTGGGGCGTGACGACGGTGAGAAGAGAAATGGAATCAACCGAGTCCATATTCATAGAGGCTGAGAAGACGGTCAAGAGACTCAAACTCGCACGGAAGGGCAACACGATAGTAATCGTGTCCGGAGACCCGAAAGGCCCCATGGGACGGACCGACCTATTGAAGATCCAGAGAGTAAGATAGTCACAGCTTCAGCTCAGAACAACTCGCGCTTTACTCGTTTTTCGTACGCTGCTTTGTCGATGTCGATAATATTCAGAGACTAGGCTTTGTATACGACCTGGCAGGGATAATAGGCCCAGATCTGCATATTTCCTTGTCTCTCAGCTCAGCCATGTCATCATTGCCCTGCCAGTCTTGCGGCTGTGCAGCGAGCTCGTGCGCGACCTGTCGTACGCCAGCCGACTGCTCCAATTGCGCTTCATGTTGCTGCAGCGACATTCACCAGTCCTGGAGAAAGACGAGGACTGGAGCCGGCATCAAGATCGAATACTTCAGCTCGGCCTGGATGACTGTGGAGGTCATTGGTTCAGTCTGGTCCGGACTCATTGCTGGAAGCTTCGCCCTCTTAGCCTTCGGAGGCGACAGCCTAGTCGAGCTGCTCTCCGGTATTACAGTTCTATCATTTCTCCGAAAGCCCCTCGCCGGCCCCAGTACAAACCCTGGGAGGACCGAACAGCTAACAAACGCTCTACTCTTCGCACTAATTCCAGTGATCGGACTGTTGGCCATCTATTCGTATGTTACCGGACTTAGACCGGAGGCCTCGCCTGTGGGCATAGTTATCGCGGTAGGCGCGGTAATCGTAATGCCCTATCTTTGGCTAGGGAAGCGAAGATTAGGCCTCGAGACACGCTCCTCTATCCTGTCGATGGATGCTGTCGCATCGCTCACCTGCATCTTCATGTCCGTCGCACTGCTAGGAGGTCTCCTCGTGGAATATTTCTTCGGACTCTGGTGGGTTGACTATCTTGCCACGGCGGTCATCCTCGCCTTCGTCTCCAGAGAAGCCGTTGAGTCGTACCATGAACTTCACGAATGAAGGTGAATCTTCTCCCTAGACTATGGACAAGAACTGCTGTTCGGAGTCGCGATTACGACGGCGCGACGAAGGCGAGCTCGAAAGTTACTTTTCTAGAATCTCTTTATTGCTCGTAACCTGTTGCTGGTTCGGGATTTCTCGGCTGTCCCTCTTGTACTCTCCTCTACTGGCTGCTTGGATTTCGTGTTTTGCCTCGCCCAACGATTTTGCGATTTCAGGTATCTTCTGAGGGCCCCAAACCAGTAGGGCAGCGATAATTGCTCCAATCATGACGACCTCCCACGGATCAATCAAGGACGACCAGCCTGGCTGAGCCAAGCTGTTCGGCTTATGATTTCTTGGTCCATATTATCCAAACAAGAATGGAGCGATCCGATCATGTTCGTGCCCTATCCTTCTATGTAATCCCGTATGGCTTTCATCTGCTTCGGATTCTTTCGAAGAAACTCGACGAGCTTTGCGATCTTGTGAACTGTGATCGGCTGAATGTAGTGCTCGATTCCTTCAGTATCCTGATGCGCCGTTACCTCCTCCACTCCGATCAAAGATAGAAACTCAGAGATTATGCCGTGACGCGAGATTACGGACCTGGCTACTTTCTCGCCCTTCTCGGTTAGCTTCATGCCTCGGTAAGGCTCATGGACAAGGTAGCCCTTCTTGGCAAGGTTTCCTACCATCGTGGATACGGTTGGGGGCTTGACCTGCAACATGTCCGAAAGATCGACTGTGCTCGCGTAGCCTTTATCATGGCTCAGCCGGTAAATTGCTTCGAGGTAGTCTTCTAACCGCGAGGTCTCTTTTTTCAGCTCAATCTCCTTGTACCAATTGGGTTTTCAATGCGGGCGATGTCGTTCGGTAAAAGGCTTGGCCAACTAGGCGCGTCAAAAGCAATTCGAGTATAATAGCAAAATTAGACCAGACAAATCATGTTAGAGTGACCTAAATTTAAATACGCCCCCGGTTATCTTACGCCAGCTATGCGGGCCCCCTTGGAAAGCGCAGCAACAGGTCGCGACTGAACTGACGGGGCAGAAAACTGGCACTCGAGCTTCTCGTCGCGAATTCCTTCTCTACCTGGGCCCTGCACTCATGGTTTCCTTAGCCTACATGGACCCTGGCAACTACGGTACCGACCTAGCTGCAGGGGCGAGCTTCAAGTTCGGGCTAGTCTGGGCTGTCTGGCTAGCCTCAGGGATGGCAATGCTACTGCAGTATCTTTCTGGGAAGCTTGGAATCGCCTCTGGCCATTCTCTACCCGAAATGGTCAGAAAGTCCCTGGTACGGAAGGAGTTTGTGATCCCGTACTGGCTCGCTGCGGAGTCCGCGGCGGCGGCGACCGATCTTGCGGAATACTTGGGCACCGTCGTGGCTCTCAACATACTTTTTGGCGTACCTCTTCTGTACGCTGCGATCTTTGGCGCGCTCGATGTGCTCCTGTTAATGACGATGATGACCAGAAGATTCCACATAATAGAGCAGTTTTTCATGCTCTTCACGAGCGTTCTCGTACTCGGCGTACTCTACCAGCTGGTGGTCATCAAACCTGATCTTGGCCAGATCGCGTATCATTCTGTTGTCCCAGGCTCATTGAGCAGCGGCGCTCTCCTGCTCGTTGTCGGCATAATTGGTGCGACTGTTATGCCTCATGCCCTCTTTGTCCACTCTTGGCTTTCAAAGAACAAGATGGACCTCATGGGAAAAAGGGTCCTCGACCCCCAACACCGGTATGATTCTTCTAACGCTTCGGTCGAGGTGAGACAGAGAACTAGGAAGATCCACCTCTGGGAAACCGTAGTCTTCTTGAGCATTGCTGGAGTTGTCAACGCGGGAATACTACTTGTGGCTACACCGTTGTATCCGAACTCCGATCTCACGATTGGATTTGCGGTACAACAACTCAGTGCGATATTCGCACCGATGGTCGGGATTATCTTTGTTCTAACTCTGCTTGCGTCAGGTCTCACATCTTCGACGCTTGGAACAATCGCGGGGCAGGTAATAATGGAGGGACTGATCGGGAAGCACTGGAACATATGGGCAAGAAGAATTGTGACGAGGGGTGTGAATGTGTTCCCAACCACGATAGCAATACTGCTAGGGCTTGATCCGCTCATCCTGCTGGTCTACAGTCAAGTGATCTTGAGCCTGATGATTCCCCTCCCGATGATCCCACTCGTTTACTTCACATCAAAGAGGAAATTCATGGGTGACTTTGTCAACAGAAGAAGAACAATAATTGTAGCTGTGGTCACTGTCGCATTGATAATGGCATTCAATGTATACTTGTTGCTAACTTACGTGTAGAACCTTGAACCCGTTTTCGGTGGAGTCTCTGCCGAGAGCGTACTACGAAAACGACGACCTGCGCAGTCCAACCACTCTTCTATCCACGTTTCATTATGACTCTTCTCGAAAGGCTTTATTGGTAGCCGACGCCGTACCGCGTCGCTCCGCCCAAGAGGTCCCGAAAATGAAGCAACGCCGGCCAACAAACCCTGAACTGCTAAGCGCCATAGGCTACTTAATGAAGGCGGGAAAACAATACCAGACTCCGCTCTGGATCACCATCGCAAGCTTCCTAGGTAAATCCCGAAGAACAAGAATAGTCCTGAACCTCGGCCAGGTTTCTAAAAACCTCAAGGGAGGGGAAGTCATAGTAGTGCCCGGCAAGGTCCTTGGCTCAGGCGAGCCGAAAGAGAAACTGACAATAGCCGCCTTCAAATTCTCTCCAAGAGCACTTGTCAAGGTCGAGAAGGCGGGAGGACGATGCATACCCTTCTCCCGGCTCGTGGAGGAGAATCCTCGCGGAACAAACGTTAGACTTCTTCGATAGAAGACGTATCCGCGTGGAAACGGACAAGTCAGTTCGCGTTGATAGGCTGATCGAAAATTTCTTCTCTCCAGATCCCTAAACGAGATATTCACAAAGCCTGGCGCAGGAAATAGTCCAGTGATTCTACGAATCCTAACCGCGGCCAGATTCCAATCTAAACTTCGGCCATTGACCGAGGGAACCGAGTGTGAGCAAAGCTGAGAGCTCCTTCCGGCACCATCCATGGGAGAAAACGGTGCGTGTATCGTCCGGCTTGGACCCCAGGGTCTTGGTCCGCCGTGGGCTTTACCTGTTCTGGCGTGCCCTTGTAGATTTCCAGCCCTCGAAGATCGCGGTCGGATGAGCCGAGAAGCGGACCCGCGGCTAGTAAGATTCCTTCATCGTGCAGCTTGGCGAGGTGTGCCATGTGAACGTCCTGGAGAGCATTCTCTTCCTGTTCACTTAGTTTCGGCGCGTCAGCACGCAGTATCAATAGTCCAATGGTGAACCGATCAAAATCCATCCGCAGGACCTAACCATCTTGTTCGTGTTTTTCGCGTGTATATGAATATGGGAAGGGAGCGAGAGCATACTTGGAAAATCTGGGACTTCGAGCGCGCCCACTGGTCGATTTTGAGGTGGACCAACGCTGGGCTTTAGCGGACTAACGATTTTATCGCTGCTGGAAGCTGAGGATTTAGGGTTCTAGTTGCCGGAGGGCGCGCGTAGACTCGCTGCGATAATGTTCACTGACATGGTAGGCTACACAGCGCTTGGACAGAGGAACGAATCGCTTTCGCTCGCTTTAGTCGAAGAGCAGCGGAGACTCATCAGGTCGATTCTGAGTAAGCATAATGGTAGGGAAGTGAAGACTATCGGTGATGCATTTCTCGTCGAGTTTCTAAGTGCTATGGATGCTGTAAGATGTGCGTATGATATCCAGAGAATAACTAGAGAATTCAACATCTCGGAGCCTGTCGAACACAAGCTTCACCTCAGAATAGGGGTTCACCTCGGCGATGTCGTGGAATCAGAGGGCGACATCTCCGGAGATGCAGTGAACGTCGCATCGAGGATAGAATCGCTGGCCGAAGATGGAGGAGTCTGTCTCACGCGTCAAGTCTACGATCAGGTCCGGAACAAGTTTGACTTGCCCCTGACAAGCCTCGGACCCAGGTCGTTGAAGAATCTGAGCTCATCAGTGGAAGTGTATAAGATGATCATGCCTTGGGATGCAACTGTTGCAATCTCGCTGCCCGAACACGACACAAGAAGAATAGCCATTCTGCCCTTCGCTAACATTAGCCCCGACCCGGCGGACGAATACTTCTCTGATGGTATGACGGATGAGCTGATCGCAGTTCTTTCCAAGATCAAGGGCCTCAGAGTAGTTGCAAGAACTTCTGCAATGAGGTTCAAGGGAGAGAAGGCTACAGCGGGTCGGATAGGAGAGGAGCTGAAGGTAGGCTCGCTCATTGAAGGAAGCGTCAGAAAGTCCCAGAATCGACTCCGAATAACGGTCGAACTGGTCGATACACACACCGAAGAACAACTCTGGAATGAGACATATGATCGAGACCTCCGGGACGTTTTTTCTGTCCAGAGTGATATCGCACAACAAGTAGCGAAGGCGCTAGAACTTAGGCTAGGAGTTCGAGAAAGCTCAGCCTTACGCCAACAGCAGACTCAGAGCCCAGAGGCGTACTCTCTCTACCTCAAGGGAAGAAACCGATGGAATCTTAGATCCGAGCACGATCTTAACCGAGCAATCAAGTATTTTGAAGAGGCGATAGGAAAAGATCCACGTTACGCGCTCGCTTACGCCGGGCTGGCTGACTGCTACAGCATACTCGGATACTACGGCTATCGCCGTGCATCGGTTGTATCTCCTAGAGCGAAGGATTTGGCAGAGAAGGCTTTGTCACTCCACGAGAATCTCGCTGAACCCCACGCGTCCTTGGGACAAGTCTTGATGAACTATTACTTTGACTGGAAGAGATCTGGTTCGGAGTTAGACCGTGCTCTGGAACTGAACCCGAGCTATGCGACTGCACACTTCTGGCGCGCTACTCACTACATATCCCATGGAAGATTCGACGATTGTCTCGCCGAAGTGAAGAAAGCAGTAGAACTGGACCCATTGTCAATGATAATTCTGACAGATGCGGCTAAGGATCTCTACTTGGCGAGGCAGTATGATGAGGCTATCGACCAGTACACGAGATCTCTCCAGGTAGATCCCAACTTTCCAATTGCCCACAAAGGTCTCGCAGAGGTTTATGCGCAAAAGGGAATGAACGAGGAGGCAATCCTAGAGATCGAAAAGGCGATAGAACTCTCCGCGAGGAGCGTCTTCATCCTCGACGACCTGGGCTATATCTACGCTCGGGCCGGTAGAAGAGACGACGCGATAAAAGTGCTCGAAGACCTCGACCGAACGGCCGCGGATGAGTATGTCCCAGCATATGGGAGAGTGGTGATACATGCAGCGCTGGGAGACAAAGAGAAGGCCTTGGCTTGGCTGGAAAAAGCGTATGAGGAGCGAAGCTTTCTGGTGTACCTCAAAGTCGACCCGGCCTTCGACGCGCTTCGAGAAGAAGAACGATTCGTCAAGATCCTTGAAAAGATGGGACTCTAGACATGCCAGCCCTTGATCCCTCTTCCCAACCTCAGAGAAGACTCGCCGCAATCATGTTCACCGACATGGTCGGATACACCGCGCTAGGACAACGTGACGAATCGCTGTCGCTAGCGCTGGTTGAGGAGCAGAGAAGGTTTCTGCGCCCAATTTTCAAGAGACATAATGGCAAGGAAATCAAGTCGATGGGAGATGCGTTCCTAGTCGAATTTTCGAATGCGCTTGATGCAGTGAGGTGCGCTTACGATGCTCAGCGAACTTCGAGAGAGTTCAACATCTCCCAGCCAAGTGACCAGAGAATCAAACTTCGAATAGGTCTGCACCTAGGGGACGTCGTGGAATCCGAAGGAGACATCTCAGGAGATGCGGTGAATATTGCGTCAAGGATACAGTCGCTTGCTGAAGATGGAGGCATTTGCGTCACGCGGCAAGTCTACGACCAAGTACAGAACAAGTTCGACCTTCCGCTCAAAAACCTCGGGTCCAGGCCGCTGAAAAACGTCAGCGCACCAATCGAGGTCTACAAGATGGTGTTGCCGTGGGAAAAGGAGCAGAAGAACATCACGGCACAGTTGGAAACGAGTAGGGTTGCTGTCCTTCCGTTTGCCAATATGAGCCCTGACCCTAATGACTCGTATTTTGCTGATGGCATTACTGAGGAGATCATCTCGACTCTTTCAGGCGTAAGCGGACTGAACGTCATTTCCCGTACTTCTATCATGAGCTACAAGGGGACAACCAAGAGAGTCAAGGAGATAGGCGGCGAGCTTGAAGCTGGGTCCGTGCTCGAAGGTAGCTTCAGAAAAGCCGGTAACAGGATACGCGTAACCGCCCAGCTGATCGATGTTAGAGACGATCGGCATGTCTGGGCCCACAGCTACGACAGAAATCTTGATGACGTCTTCGGAGTCCAAACAGACATTGCTAAACAGGTCTCAGACGCTCTCCGAGTCAAAATATTGACTCCGGAGATCAACCGGATTGACAGAAGACCAACGGAGAGCACAAAAGCATACACCCTATACTTGAGGGGAAGATACCACCTGAACAGGAGAAAAATAGAGGATATCCGCAAGGCCGCAGAATACTTTGCTCAAGCGATCAAAGAGGACCCAAAATTCGCCCTCGGACACGCTGGTCTCGCAGATTGCCATGAACTCCTCGCTACCAACTGGGGTATTGATACTAAGACGAATCATGAGAGAGCCAAAGCGGAAGTGACCGCTGCATTGGAGTTGGATGGAGACCTCGCAGAAGCTCGCACTACTCTTGGCCTAATTCTGCAAGATGACTATGATTTCAAAGGCGCAGAGGAGGAGTTCAAGAAGTCGATCGAACTCAAGCCTAGCTATGCCACCGCGCACCAATGGTATTTCCGCCTTCTCCAAGCAGAATCGCGATGGGACCAAGCCCTAGAGCAGATTGAAAAAGCCGTAGAACTAGACCCTTTCTCACAGATCATCAATCTAAATCATGCCGAGTATTATTACTCAAGGAGAGAACATAACAAAGCGCTTGAGTTATGCAAAAAAGCAGTTGAGCTAGATCCCAACTTCGCCAGTGCACACTTCCAACTTGCTGCGATATACGCTAAGATGAAAAGGTTAGACGATGCGAAGCAGGAGTGCAAGATTGGGCTGGATCTCGTTCAGGGAACATTCCCTCAAATGCTCAAGAGGATTGAGACTTTTCTCGCATACACCGGAGACGATAAGGAAGGGGTGCGGAAACTTTTGCCGGGGCTGGAAGCAAATCTTGGAGAGCCATTGGCCGCCAGTGCCAGCGAAATTGCAGGATACCACATTTACCTAGGTGATGTAGAAACCGGGTTCGAATGGCTCGAACGATCCTACTCAATAAAGGAGTCTCAGCTCACAGAAATTGGCTTCGACGAAATCTTTGACGGCGTTCGCAACGACCAGAGATACCGGAATCTCCTGAAGAGACTCGGACTTCAGCCACCTGCTCCTATTCTCGCCACATAGGAGCTTCCATTCGCTCTGCTCTCTATTTTTTCTCGGACCTTTCGAATCATCGGCGGGACCCCGATCAAACTCATTTGAATGTCCGAAACGATTTAGCTTGACATAATCTAGGCATAGAGGATTCAGTTGACGCAGGGCGAGCGCAGACTCGCTGCAATAATGTTCACTGACATGGTGGACTACACAGCCATGTCAGAAAAGGATGAAGCACTCGCGCTCACCCTGCTCGAAGAACACAGGCAGTTGCTGCATCCGGTCTTTGCGAGACATGGAGGCCGTGAAGTCAAGACCATCGGCGATGGCTTCCTTGTCGAATTTCCAAGTGCTCTTGAAGCGGTACGATGCGCCCTGGAGATCCAGCAGCTCATGTCAAGACGGAATCAGAGCGTTCCTTCCGAGAGAAAGATACTGTTGAGAGTCGCGGTTCACCTCGGAGACGTTGAGCACCGGGACGGAGATATCTATGGAGATGCAGTGAATGTCGCTTCAAGAATCCAGCCTCTTGCAGAACCCGGAGGAATCTGCATAACTCAACAGGTCTTTGATCACGTACGGAACAGCGAAGAATTCCGTACAGTGGCTCTTGGACAAAACCAGCTGAAGAATGTGCAGACGCCTACGGAGGTTTACAAAGTTCTGCCGCCGACGGAACGGACCAAAATCACCAAGATTGAAACTCTTGAGCCGAGAAGGGTCGCCGCACTCCCGTTAACGATCCTTAGCTCGGACCAACAGGACGAGTATTTTGCGGACGGCCTGACCGAGGAGATCATCAACACGCTCTCCTCGATTCCTGGACTAAGAGTGATCGCAAGAACATCCGTGATGAAGTACAAGCAAGTAAACAAGAGTGTGGGCGAGATCGGACGAGAACTCAAGGTCGGAACTATCCTTGAGGGGAGCGTAAGGAAGGCTGGAGCCAGACTCCGGATCAGCGTACAACTGATCGATGTCGGAAGCGAAGCACCCATCTGGGCACAGAAATACGACAGAGAACTAGAGGACGTTTTCAAGATACAGTCCGACATCGCGGAGCGAGTGGCCGAGGCGCTGAAGGTTCAGCTTCTTAGAGAGAACAGAATACTCATCGAGCAGAAGGCTCCCGAGGACATTGGAGCCTATGTCCTCTACCTAAGAGGACGATACTACTGGAGCAGGAGAACGAAGGAAGATCTTGAGAAGGCAATATCGTATTTTGGCGAAGCAATACAGAAGGACCCCAACTATGCCCTAGCTCACGCAGGTATGGCGGATTGCTATACCCTGATGGGGCGCCATCTCTACCTCCCTTCCAGAAAGGCATTCGAGAAAGCGCGAGATTACGCGAACAGAGCATTGGAACTTGACGATAACCTTGCAGAAGCACACACTGCACTCGCAGCCGTTCTGATGATTTACAACTGGGACTGGGACCTGGCAGAAGAACAGTTCAAGCTGGCGATCCAGTTGAACCCGAACTACGCAAACGCTCACTATTTGCATTCCGTGCTCTTACAAACGACAGGAAGGCTACAAGAGTCGGTCACAGCAGCAGGGAAAGCACAGGTACTCGACCCTCTATCTCCTGTAATCGGGATGGGCGTCGTACAGGCCTATTTCTTCTCAGAACAATATGACAAAGCCCTCGATGAATGTCACAAGTATCTTGAGATGAACTCTAACTTCGTCGTAGCCCAAGACTATCTAGTTCACCTGCATGTGCGAACGGGACAATTCGAAAGAGCCGCCGAGGAAGTGAAAAGACTGATTGACATTAGTCAGAGAAAAGCGGAAGCCACAGCACATCTGGCATACGTATACGCTGCGTCAGGAAAGACCGAGCAAGCTAAGAAACTATTCGAGGCATTGATGGCGGATTCAAAGCTTGGATATTCAAACCCGACAATCTTCATCACAGTCTACTCGATTCTAGGAGACCAAGACAACGCGTTCCTATGGGCTGAAAAAGCTCTCGAAGCCGGCAAGATCGCCTTCCCTTCGCTCAGGTTTAGCCCTGACCTAAAGAGGTTCAGAACCGACCCTAGATACAATTCGTTGCTAGCTAAGGCCGATTTGTAATAGAGTAGTAGACGATTGGTACCTCGAGACTGAGATTCCTATACGGTTAGGATTTGATGATCTTTTGCCGCGACTATTCTTCCATCGAAAGCTGCTGAGGCCTGAGCTAGATAGCGCCTTTCAGCAACCCCGTTCCCTGGCGAGAAATGTGTCAGAACGAGCCTTCTCGACTTGGCAAGCTTTGCCGTGTTTGCCGCGTCTCGCGCGGTAGAGTGTTGGGTTAGAGCTGCCAGTGATTCTTGTCCATCGAGGTAGGTGGAGTCGTGAATCAGCAAGTCGCATCCCTTTGCGAATTCTGAAATTTTCTCGGACTTGGCTGTGTCTCCGATGTAGACGAGGTCGCCCCGATCTGTCTGGAATCGATAGGCCAGATTCTCAGGGTCATGGACTGTCGTGACGGATTTGACGCCGACATCTTCCGGCCTCACGAAAGTAATCTCAAATTTCACCCAGGCATATGGGGTCGACTGGAGATCAAGGATTCGTTCTAGTGCGGCTCCTGCGCTGGAGGAGCTGACTACCCGCAGGGGCTTCGTTCTGCCCTTCATCGCCATGGCCCAGACAAGTCCGGTGAAGTCTCCGATATGGTCCGAGTGAGTATGGGAGATGTAGAGGTCACTGATTGAGTCGAGCTTTTTCCCTGATCTTATCAGGTTCGCGAGAACTCCGAATCCCACATCGAGCAGCTTATCATCGAACAGAATGCCGGCGCACATTCTCTCCTTGGTCAGAACTGAGCCGCTGGTGCCAAGGAAGGTGAGCTTCGGCATGTGGGATGTAATCGAGAGGCGAGTATTTGGATTTGTGCTGAATCAATTTCTCTAGATATCAACGGAAATGTCGCGAAGAGGGTTGAAAGAAGCACGCGCTGAGGAATCCATGGGGCTAACGCTTTAAGTAAGCAGACAAAATCGACCTGATGTAGTTGACATGGTCCTTGGATAAGAAAGCCAATCCGCAGACAGCTAAAATGCTGGCAGAGGTTCCACTCTTTGCTGGCTTGAAGGGGAAGCAGATCAAGTCGGTTGCAAGCGCGTTCGCCAGAGAGCGGTCCTACGACGCTGGAGAGATTATAGAGAAGGAGGGAGGGTCCGCGGTTGCGTTCTATCTCATAACAGGCGGGTCGGTCGAAGTCCGTAAGGGAGAGAAGCTGGTTACGAAGCTGGGTCGAGGCCAGTTCTTTGGAGAGATGGCTCTGATCGATAAGCAGCCGAGATCCGCCACAGTGGTCTCGGCGGAATCCGGAACTAAGGCGCTGGTGATGCCGCTCTGGAACTTCAAAGCGGCGATTGAAACTGATCCTAAGATCGCCATGGGCGTCATGAAAGAACTCGCAAGGCGCCTGCGCGAGACGACGAACGCTCTCACCGAATAGACGTTCCAGCCCTCTGTGGCGCGAGATCTGAGTAGCCCCCCGCGGTCGAAAAGATCTTCGCGCCGACCATGAAATTTCTTCTTGGAAGAAGAGTTCTTCATGCTTTTTTGAGTTCAGAATGCGCGCGGGTCAGCCGCCTTCCAAGCTATAGGAACGAGTCCACGCTTAGTCACCCAAGAATCCCCGGTACCCAGCACACTTGTCCCGGACAACTGCCGAAATAAGGGACTCCCCATCAAGAAAGAACAGCCTTCGCATCGACTTTCTTTTCACAAATTCCGACTTGAAAAGCCAAGATGACAAATGTTAAATTGACAAGTGGGACCCTTTAGAACTCGGTAAGTATGGCCAAAGAAGTTGCATGTTCCCAGTGTGGCTTCCGAGTACGAGCCGATTCCGACGACGAGTTGGTAGAGGACTTCCAGCAGCACAACAAAGCGTTTCATAACATGGACCTAAGCCGGGAGCAAATCCTGGCCAAAGCCAAGACCGTCCAAGTAGCAACCGCCTAAGAAATCTAGAGAAATTCGTCACGAAAACCGCGTTGTCAGGTCAGCACGAGCTACGCTCAACGATGCGGGTCGATCATGGCAGATCATCTCTCCCCAAGCATCTCAGTTGGTCTACAGAGCATAGCGGCAATTCGGGCATTCCCACCTCAAGATTACCCCCTCAGTGTTCGTGATCTTTTCCAAGAAAGCCTTTCGACAATTGGGACAGAGAACTTGTTTGTCTTCCGGCTCCTCACGAGCCATTAGCACCTTGAGTGGCCGTGGTTTTGAGAACTCTCTCGCCAAGTCAGTGAGAGTGACCCAGCCGAGGAATTTTTCACCTTCGAAAACACCGAGCCTGGTGATTCGGTTCTCGACCATTGTCTTCGTCGCGGTTTTCGTTGATTCGTCCGGACCTATCCTAAAGAACGGAACCAACATCTCACTTACGCTGACCTCGTCCGGTCTCTTGTTTAGTGGAACAAACTTCCAGAGTAGTGCGCGCTCGGTAATCAAGCCCACAACCTTCTCTCCCTCAACAACTGCTGCGCCGGAAGTTCTCTCACGATTCATTACATTGGCCGCTTCGAGAATACTGACGGAGGATTTCACTCTGGGAACGCTGGTTGACATTACCTTCCTGACTTTCGCCAGCATAGTCTCTCCCTCGGCGCGGTTAGGATTGCGCTCTAAGCTGGCGGCGGGATTCCGTTTAGCTTCTGCAACGTTACTGCGATAGAGCTGAAATCCATTTCGCCCTGGCCTTGGTTCACGCTGGTGGTGAAGAGTTGCTTCGCGAGGCTTCCAGCGAGGAGTGCTACCTTCTGTCGTGTTGCTTGGTTTTCCGCCAGGGTTAGATCCTTCAAGAGCATGTTCACAGTGAAGAGAGGAGTATAGTCTCCTTTTGCGATTAAGGGTCCTTTGACATCTGAGAAATAGTTCTTGTGAGGCGTCTTGTTGAAGGCGTCGACGAAGGCTCTGGGTTCGAAGCCGAGCTTCTGCGAAAGTACGAAGGACTCTGAGAAGGCCAGGCTCATGGTTCCGAGAAAGAGGTTGAGGATGAGCTTCATCTTATGTCCGCTCCCAGGTTTCCCAAGGTAGATTACGGTCGCGCCGAGCTGGTTGAGAAATTCTCGGTTTTTCTCGAACACGTTCTCGTCGCCGCCGACGAGTAGGGATAAGTTTCCTTTAGCGGCCATATCCGGGTTTCCTATGACCGGGGCGTCAAGCCTATCGACGCCCGCCCTTTTCGCTTGCTCTGCCTGCCTGATAGAGGCGTCCGGGTCGATAGTACTCATCTCGAGCCAGAGGGCTCCCTTCTTCATGCCCCGCACGGCCCCATTGTCTCCCATGACCATGCTGTCGACCACGTCCTGATCTGGTAGAGAAGTAATGACAACATCCACAGACTTACCCAGCTCGATGGGAGAGGGGTGCGCTACTGCTCCCTTCGCAATCAGCCCGCGTAGCCTATCTTTGCTCCTATTGTAGACGTGGACCTCGTTTCTCTTTGAGAGAAGATTGGTTGCAAACGCACTTCCCATTTTGCCAAGACCCAGAATTCCAACCCGCGCCATTTTCGAACAAACCTTGACACTGCACGGCTACCTCTACGAAGATAAGACTAGTCGCTGGCTCAAGGTCGGCCCCTCTAAGCGTTGGTCTCCCTCAGTCGATGTGTAGACCTCGAGGCTACCACTTCACAGTATCATTCTTCACAAGCCTGCCGATAACGGAAGAATGGTGGTCCCGCGGTCAACTTCAGGATTCCCTGAAAGCCCGCGATCCCTCATGTCCGCCACCGTAACACCCGAAAATTTCGTAGTTTGACCGGCGTTAACTTATCCGAGACGAGGTGAAAATTTCGTTTCAGGATCGTTTCAGCCAATATCGACGTATAATTGCAGAGATCAGAAAAAGAGCAGGAGTGCTCGGGTCGGGTTGTCGTCCTGCATCAGGGTTAGTCCGCTAAGACTAGCCCGGGGTCGGACGGCTCCTCTTGCATACCTAACACTGGCTTGGCAAAGCTGTAGATGAGCGTGCATTCTTTCTCGTCAATCTTGAAATTGACGCTACAGATCTTTGACGCCATCACTCGGAGGAGCTCTGCGACATCTCTCGGAACCTGCAAGTAGGTTGAGTCCCGGATCCTCACGGGTTTCACCGATAGTCCCATCGATTTTCTCCAACAATCACTATAGCACTACCGGACTATCGGCATTTTGGGACTAACAGACCATGAATTTGAGGCTCCTTGAATAACGACGGTGTCAGGCTGTGTGTGTCTGTTCTCTCAAATCTCAGTGCCTTCGTTGCTAGCGAAGAGATTTACAGATGGACGACGAATCTATTGAGATCGAGTTCGCGGAACGAAAACTTTGGTGGCTCCCGTACAGATGTTCTTGTGAACTCTCTCGTAGAAGACCCTATCGAAGGTTTCCCCGCACTTTTCACAAGTCGCCTTTCTAGACTGATGAGCCGACTTGAACGGCGACTTTTTCATAGGAGCGTTGCCCATCGGCGGTCACCTAGCCGGTGCGCTAGGACTCCTCTAAATCTTACTCTGACTCATCCTAATTAGTAGAGCCAAGAAAATTCAATATTTGCCCAGAGGAAAACGGCAAGGCTCCGCATTCGTAGGAGCGACCGCCCTCTACCTGGTGCGTGTGTGTGTCTATTTTCCGGGATATCCTAGTTGACCGATTACGACCGGGATGAGGGTAACAATTTTCCTATGGATTTCTTGCCTCATAGAATGTGCTGTGGCCTAGAATGAGTGTAACACGCGGTCAATCTCAGCTGGACGCTCCAGTGGACCTCGCCCCTGTTCAGCCTGATACTAGGCTAGAGTCCGTGATGTTTGATCTCATTCTCAAATTCCTGCAGACCCCTGGTCAGGTCCTACTCGTTCAGGGACCACCCGGTTCAGGCAAGACAACCTTTGCGCTTGAGATTCTCAACAGCCTAGATGAAACCCACAAGATATACGCGTCGAGCAGAGTAGCCCCGGCCAGACTCCGTCAGCATTTTCCCTGGATAGACGAAGTCATCGACACGATGTCCGGCAGAACAGCGAGGGCAAGCTGGATAGACGAACTCCACGATCTCCGCCGGGTCGAACCGGACACTATTTTCAACCAAGTTCTCAGACTGAAGCACTCGAAGCAGAGAGCGGTCTTGGTTGTTGACAGTTGGGAAGGTGCTATCCGAAACACGAACGATGAGGGCCGAAAGATGCTCGAGTCAGCAGTCCTCTCGGAGCTGGATGAGAGCAAAGTTAGCGTTGTGATAGTGGTCGAAGATTCCAAGAAGGCCGGCGACCTCGGCTACCTTGTGGATGGGATCGTAACTCTCGACCAGTCAGAGCTTGACGGAAGGAGGGTTCGAACCATCGCCGTGAACAAACTACGCGGCTTCAGCGTTCCCACAAAACGAGGAATATTCTCCCTTGACAAAGCGAGGTTCACAATACTTCATAATGGATTGCGACAGCCGGGAATCAACACGCATCCAAAACCACTAGAGCCTATTCCTCATCCACCCCACGCCTTCTCTCTCGGCAGCAAAGACATGGACCAGATGCTTGGCGGCTCTATCCCGAGAGGGGCCTTCCTGCTCGTAGACGTTGACAGCAGCGTCTCACCTCTTGAGATTCGGGCTATTCTCAATATGATGCGGGCGAACTTCATCAACCAGAAGGGCCCCTGCGTGATCGTCCCAACCGCCGCATATAGTTCTGATACTGTAGCAGAGTCTCTCAGCAAGTACGTCGGATGGGAAGCCATAGAGGACAGAGTGAGAATATTGGAGTACAACCAGTCTCTCGCTCCAAAGAAATGGAGACTTGTAATGAAGAGCAATCTCTCGGACGATGTCAAGACCTTCGCTCACGCCTGGGACGAACTGGCAAAGATCTCACCTCACAGAATGCTTGACATCAACGTCGACAAGGCAGTACAAGTCTACGGCCGCGACGAGCTCTCAGTGCCAGGTCTTACTGAACTAGGGGCGAACATGCGAGACACCGAAGGCTTGAACATCGCAATAGCCTCAATCGATTCCAAACTCCGGGACCAGTGGTTGTCGGTCGTCGACTATCACCTTAAGATCAAGAATGCTGACGGTTCACTCGTCATATACGGGGTGAAACCATTCACTCCTCTTTACGGAGTCGACCTAAACTTCGACAAAGGATACCCCGTGCTCAATCTAATGCAGATAGTCTGATCCTCAAACTCCGAGAATAAAGTACTGCATTGACGTCGGGACTCGAGTCTTCGTCGATACGGTCGGGTTTCGGAAAAAGAACTGAGAATTTGGTATTCTGTCGATTAGCCTACTCTAAGGCTTGAGTCCCGTAGGTTCCCGACGTGTTTTCTAAGACCTGGATAGGACACGTTTGACGGCATCTTTGTCACGAAGAAGGTACGATGTAGCCTGACGGGTTCGGAGACTGATTCTGCTGATTCCTTCGGTTACGAGTCGGATCAGTTTGGTCGGATGTGTCTCGACGTCGTGCCACTGCCATCCCTGATAGCTTCGGGCTTCTCGGCCTGATTCTTCGTGAGTCACGGCGAGTCTTAGGGTCTTGCGGTATTCGGGAAACCTTTCGAGGAAGTATGCGAGGCGGTTCTCGGTTGCTTCAAGGGCTTGTACGGTTGCGCCTGTCAAGGATCAGCTTTGCCTGCCCGTAGATCATTGTATCAGATTTGACCGAAAACATTGTGATGCCATATGGGTGGCAGGGCCGGTAACAATTCCTGAAGTCTGAGCACGGTTTTTGGCCGCATACTATGAGTCTGCTCCCTTAGGTTACGGCTGGTTTTTGCTTCCGACTGAAAGCTGTTCTATCACCGACAAGGCATTTCGGGACTGAAGCGAGGCGCTAAAGATAGTCAACATCATCTCAGTTCAATCATTCAAAGGCGGCACAGGGAAGAGCACTATCTCGGCCAACCTCGCCGTTACCCTTGCTCAATTGGGAAAGAGGGTGGGAGTAGTTGATCTAGACCTAGAGGGTCCGGGTCTTCACGTTATCTTCGGAGTCTCTGATTCTGATGTTAAGGCGACGATAAACGATGTGCTCCAGCACAAAGCTCCAGTTAGCCAGTCTGTTGTGGATCTGACTAGCAAGATCCAGTTGAAGGCTGGTTGCTTGATCTTCTGCCCGGCAGGGCACAAGCTCGACGATATTCTATCCATTCTCGACACTGGCTTCAACCTCTACACGTTCAAGAGAGTTCTCGAAGACCTTGCAAGAGACTACAATCTTGACTATCTGCTCATCGACAGCCATCCGGGTATCGAGAAGGACACCCTTCTCTCCATGGCGCTCTGCGACTATCTAGTCCTGATCTCAAGAGTAGACCAGCAGGACCTCTTTGGCAGCGGAGTCATGACAGAAGTCGCCAGCCAACTGAGAAAACCAGTAGTCCTCATCCTAAACATGGTGCCCAGCTCAGTCAGCGAGAAAGAGGCAGCCAAGATCGCGGAGAGGCTCGCAGAACTCTTCCACCTTCACGTTCTGACGGCTCTTCCGTTCAACTCGGATGTTCTAGAGAACCTTAGCAAAGGAGTCTTCGTTTTAGAGAAGCCGAAAGACCCGCTCACGAAAAGGTTTACTGAGATAGCGATGAAGATGCTTGAAGCGATCGAAACGGGCTCTCCGGATGACCCTTCCACAACCCAATCGACGTCTCAACCCGTCGCGTAGGAGCGCCCAGTGTCTCAGCTCTCCTGTCGCAAGAATAAATTATTCTTAGTATTCCTTCATTGGTAACGGATCTGGTAACGATGAATGGTAACAATTGGGACAAGGAGATTGCATCGCGCCCTAATTCTTAGATTAGCTAAGGTGTGATTCTGTTTCGGTCTCGGGGGAACATTGTGGCCTCGCGAATGTTCTCTCGTCCGGTGATCTTCATTGTCAGCCTTTCTAGTCCTATGGACCATCCTGCGTGGTAGGGGGCTCCGTAGCGGAACGCGTCCACATACGATTTGAAATTGTCCGGATTCAATCCCTTAGCCTTCAGTCGGCTGATCAACAAGCTCGGCACGTGAATGCGCTGGGTCCCAGATGACACTTCCAGCCCGTTGTAAATCATGTCGAAGGCTCTACATGTCTGTCCATCCGGATTTGGCATAGCGTAGAACGCCTTCAACTCCAGAGGCCAGTTGACCATGAAGAAGGCATTCTCCCCGACAAGCCCTGCAAGCTTTCGTTCCTGAGTCTTCGAAAAATCCATCCCTTGCTCTATCTCTTCGCCACTTTTTCGAAGAATGTTCACAGCTTCCGAGTATTGAATTCGCCTTAACGGCAAACTCAGCGGCTCCAGCTCCTGCCCGAGCCGTTTCAACTCCTCGGCGCTACTCTCGCGTACAACCTTGACGCAATGAGCCATGAATTCCTCCAACACCTTCATCACATCCGCATCGGTCGCGAATGATTCTTCAATGTCCATCTGCCGCACCTCGTTCAGATGGGTCGGCTGCTCGAACTTTTCAGCCCTGAATATTGGAGAAACGGTGAAGACCTTCTCAAACGATATCGCACACATCTGCTTGTACAGCTGCGGTGACTGAGCAAGATACGCCTCCTTCTCGAAATACTTCAACGAAAACAACTCGGCACCCCCTTCACTCGCCGAGGCTATGATCACAGGCGGCTGAATCTCCACGTAATGGCGAAGAAGAAAGAACTCTCTGAAGGACTGTAGAATCTTCGACTGGATCTTGAAGATGGCATTCGACTCCTCGCTACGAAAATCCAGGACCCGCCAGTTGAGCCTCGTCTCCAACAAAGTATTCTGAACCCCACGAGGGTCCAGGGGCAGAGGAGTCTCCGCCCGGCTTACAACCTCCAGCTCACTCGGAATAACCTCAATCCCCTTCTTCGCAATCTTGCTCGCAACAACCATCCCACGAACGAACAGGACGTCTTCCTGGTGTAGACTCGCGATCTCCTTCAAGACCTCAGCCGGAGCCTTCGCCTTGGGAGCCGTCACTTGAACGATACCACTCATGTCCCGGAGAAGCAGGAAGGAGATTCCTCCAAGGACCCGGACGTCGTGGACCCAGCCTGCCAGCACCACTTCCTTGTTCAGGCTCTCTCCGAGTTGAGAGGTGAGATGCGTCCTTTTCAGACGGGCAGAAAGACTCGGCTCGGCCGGGTTTGACATCAGGATTCTTCAGCGCTCTGGGTTAGGCCCCGCTACATATCCTTAAGTGAAGTATGTCAAACGCTACCCATAATGGAACCATTGGATGAGCGGCAGATTAAGGCGTTAAGAAAAGCATCGGGTATCACTACATTGAAGATCTTTCTGGACATGAACGATTTCATGTTGGATCTCGCCACAAAAGGGCGGCCGAAAGGACGAGTTGGAGAAGCTGGCCCGGGTCGTTCATGGCACGAAGCGAAAACTATAGCGACGCTCTTCGCAGACTGGTCAGGGCGCTAAACGAGACCCGCATAAGATACGCTGTGACAGGGGCAGTCGCGGTGGGTTACCATGGCATCCCAAGAACGTCAATGGATATAGACGTCGTTATGTCAGGGAACCTCTCAGCAGCCCAACTTGGAATCCTAGCGTCCGCTTTGTCAAGAAACGGTTTCACTGTCAGCAAGGAAGAAATCAGTAGAGCGGTCACTGGGGGCGAGGTGAAGTTCCAGGCCTTCGATGACAGGACGGGTTTCCAAGAGTCGACATGTTACTAGAAAAATCCTTTGGACGCGTGGCGGACCGCATTGACGGACTCCGGGTCTGGTTCAGGACTTTTGAGGATCTTGTGGCCAAGAGGATACAATACGGCGACCTTCACGATGCGAAGATGTTACTCCAGCTAAGAGGAGAAGACTTCCAGAAAGATAAGATCGCTCGCCTCCTAAATAACCAGTAGAGAACGCAGTTCGAACAACTCCTCAAAGAAACAAAACTGAAAACCTAACAACTCGCGTTGGCTCCTTTGATCTTAACGGAAGGATATACGAGTGTAGCTCGAGCCATCCGATGGGCGCTTTCTATTACCTCTTAGAGGGAAGGTATCAAATAGTCACTTTCGAGAAAACCCGCTGTTAGGAGTTCACCGTGAATCGCGTCCCTTTTGTTTCTCCAAGGGACCACACTGTTTCTCTGTTCGTTAGAGCGCCGAGGAGGGGCGCAGTGATAGAAATACCCAACTAGTTGGAGGATGAAAATAAAATTGAGAATTTGGGCTATAGCAATACTACTAGCTTTCCTGATACCTGTTGTAGCGGTTTCCACAGCAGCAGCGACGCAAGCTGACCATGATGACCACTTGAATAGAGGGATGGGTATGATCACGTTCACGCAGGGCGCGATAATCTCAGGTCCCACCGGCCTGAGCGACCACACAACGATTGTCACAGTGCATGAGACTCTCAGCTTCGCAGGCAGCCTCGCAGGCACAGCATTAACCATCGAGAGAGACGTGATACATACAGTAACAGACGAAGGCAAGACCGTGCCCTTCACGACATTTCACGGGAACGGCACTTTCACCGGCACACTCGACAATAACCAGGTCACGCTCCATATGAGATATGAGGGCGTAAAGAACAGCACCTTCACCAGAGGCAACTTCGTCATCCACGGCGATACAAGCCAGATGAACGACGTCCAGGGTGAGGGACACTTCAGTGGCACTCTTACGGGCGGCGTCGAGGGCGGCGGCAATTCGACAGTCGGGTACACGATGCACTGGACCGTATCGACCCATACTGAGGAACCTGAAGCCAGCGATACGGATATGGACACAGACTAGGCCCTGAATTAATCAGGGTCCTATCTTCCCTCTTTTTCCCTAGGGCTCAAAGAATTGACGCCGATAATCATGGTTGTCTTGGACGGAGCGAGCGATCGACCGGCGAGTGGGCAGAGGACTCCGCTCGAAGCTGCCTCCACCCCAAACTTGGACACGCTCGTCCGAAGAGGAGCTCTTGGCTCAATGTACACTGTCGGCAAAGGGATTGCTCCTGAGAGCGACGCTGGGGTTTTCTCACTTCTAGGATATGATCCTTTGCAGATCCATCTCTCAAGAGGAGTAGTTGAGTCGATCGGAGCAGGGGTCGACTTTCATGATGGAGACCTCGCACTACGCGCAGGCTTCGCAACAGTAGACGGCGACAAGCTCGTCGACCGAAGAGCTGGAAGGAACCTGTCGACCGAAGAAGCACGAGAACTAGCCACCGCGGTCAATCACGAAGTCCGATTGAAGAACGGAACCCGCTTCCACTTCCAGGCGACCGTAGGACACCGAGCAGTAGTCGTCTTCAAAGCCAACTCGGACAAGTTCTCGTCGGACATCTCCAACTTCGACCCTGCGTACGTCCGGACTGGACAGATTAGTATCGCCCAGCCTGGCTCCCCACAGTATGATATTCCAAAATGCGAACCGCTGGACGATTCAGCTGAAGCAGTAAGATCCGCTGCGCTGGTCAACGAGTTCGGTTTCAAAACCAGACACGCACTAGACTCTCACCCAGTCAACCTGCAGAGAAGAAAGCAGGGCAAGAAACCTGCCAACTTTGTTCTGATGCGGGACGCTGGAACGAGTAAGCCCCGAGTCCAAAGCTTTCTTGAAAAATGGGGCTTCAAGGCCGCCATGATAGCTGACCTTCCAGCAGAGCTAGGAATTGGCAGGCTACTAGGAATGGAGGTGAGAGAGATCTCGCCGGGCACATCGCTCGATGATTATCGGAAGAGAGCGGAACTTGTTTTGAGATTGGCTGGTGAATACGACTTTGTTTACGTCCATCTCAAAGGGCCCGATGAACCGGGCCATGATGGATTGTATGATTTGAAAAAGCAGAGGATCGAAGAGATCGACGGCGGATTCTTCGCGCACCTCCGGATGGCTGCTAAGCTTCAGAGAACGGTCCTTTGCGTCACATGTGACCATTCTACGCCCTGGAGGGACAAGGGACACAGCGACGATCCCGTCCCAGTATTGGTCGCGGGAGGATCCCTAAAGCCAAATGGGTCGGGGCGATTTACAGAAACAAGCTCTGACTCGGGTCACTTCGAAAGGTTGGAACGCGGGAGCCTGCTGCTCCCACGTTTGAAGCAAATAGCCGCCTAGCTCCAAGCGGACCCTGCTCGTTCTTTACATCGTCCTCTCAGATAGATTCATAGAGCATTACGATGAGTCATGATCTAAGTTGAAAGATCCGATTTCGAAGCGGAACCTTGACGGTTACGGCGCACCCATTATCCCGTGGGAGAAGGTCCAGAAGCGCCTGCAGAAAGGAATCTCTCAAGCTCCGAAAACAGGAGGACCAGATCGGCACACTGCTTGGCTGGCAACCGTCAATCGGGACGGCAGACCCCATGTCATGCCAGTGGGAACCCTCTACGTGGACGATGCCTTTTACTTCACAGCCGGCCCAAAGACCCGTAAAGCCGTGAACATTGCCCGCAATCCTAACTGCGTCATAACGATCGCAACACACGACTTCGACCTCGTATTCGAAGGTCCGGCCACGAAGATAGTAGACCCTGCCCGGCTAAGGCAAATCGCTGAAATGTACACGAAGGAGGGATGGAGCCCGACAGTTGTCAAAGACGGCCTCACAGCCAAGTACAGCGCACCAAGCGCGGGGCCGCCTCCGTGGCACGTGTACGAGGTGAAGCCGGAGACAGTATTCGCCTTAGGCACTTCCGAGCCTTACGGGGCGACCCGATGGAACTTCCGAACCAGCACCCCTTGAAAATAATAGTGAAGCGTCTGTAGACATCAACAATTAAGCCCTTGCCCCCCTCGAAAGAAAACAGTACGTCGCCAGGAAATCCAATAGTGTTTCCGACTTTTTTATTTCTAGGCCAGCAGACAACACATCCCTTCACCGAATCCACTTCGGATCGTCATCCGGGGGTCTCTATTCTTTGGCTAGGCTATTACAGTAGATGGTTTCGAGTTCTATGGGTTTCTTTCCGAGTGCTATCGAGGCTTCCTGAAGTGACGGAGTGTCGGAGAATGGTATTCCTTGCACTCTTCTGAGTTACGCAGTCTAGCAGCAGATTCCGGTTCTAAGAACCGTTGAGTAGAATGGTGTAAAATTTTACACAGTATCTATCTTCGGCCTACATTGGTCCTGTGGCATTATCATGAGTCTTGTGACTGTCACATCTGTCGGGGTCGCCGTGAAAGATGTGTTCACGCTGGTAGCCGATGGAATTGTTGTGATCGAGGAAGTATCGGTGAGTGTCGCGTTTGACGGGACTCCCACAGGACACCCGTGAACATTCCCGTCAGAGTCCAATTTCATAGCCCAGACTAAGTGTCCACAGCAGTCTGTTGCCTCGTTGCCCACCGCTATCAAGCCACCGTCCATTGTCTCATGAACCTCCTGCAAACCGCTATTCCCAAGGCCGTACATTTTCTGCCACACGAGGTTGCCGCTAGAATCCAGTTTCAGGAGCCAGGGGCCCCAAATCCCTATGAGAGGATTTAGGCTCGCTGGGTTGGATCTGCCGGCCAGTACGAACCCGCCATCTGATATCTGACTTATAGAAGAAGGGTACGCGAAGCCTTCGGCTCCGTAGGACTTTTGCCAGAGAAGCCTACCTTCTGAGTCCAGACGAAGAATCCAGGCTTCGGATGAAGCAAAGAGTATTTGGCCGACACGATTGTCTATTTGGGCCAGTACGACGTAGCCTCCGTCAAGTGTCTGATGGACCTGGTAAGCGGGGCTGTGCCATGAAACCTCGAAGGCTTTCTGCCATGATATGCTCCCGTAAGCATCGAGCTTCGCCACCCATGCCGCGCCTACTCCATCTGCTAGAACCGTGCCAGACATTATGTAGCCGCCATCAGAGGTCTGCTCTACCCAGTAGCCATCCTGACCAGGGAACGCTTTCTGCCAGACAATGCCGCCCAGAGAATCTAGTTTGAGAATCCAAGCGTTGAAAACATGCCCAGACTCGATAGACTGGGTATTGCCCATGGCCACATAGCCGCCGTCTGATGTCTGATGAACCGTAAACAGAGCATCGTAAGGTGCACCGTATAATCGGCTCCACTCCACACCGCCCCTGTTGCTTAGCTTGAGAAGTTGGTCACCACTCGCCAGTACGAAGCCGCCATCACCTGTCTGCGTCACCACTCCACTCCCTCCAGCGGAGTATTCTCTCTGCCATTGGGGGATGCCAGCAGCGTTTGCCTTCATCACCCATTGGCCTCGGCTCAGGGCAGTCATGATAAATCCACCATCACTCGTCTGCTCGACAGAACTCCCGCCCGCCGGATCTATCTGCAGGTATGTCCGGTCCCAGGTAAGACCCAACACTCTCTCGGCCTGTGCTGGCCGGACAAATGGCAATCCGGCGAATAGTACGAGAATGAGCAGAGCCGCAGTGCCAGCCCTCGGGCCTAGAACAGCCATTGTCTGTTAACGTACGACCAAGCCGTTCCTTTCAGATAAGCATACCTGGCACGTTTGACGGGATTGCTTTTATGAAAGTAGTTAGTTGTCTTCCAAACGTTAACCCGAATACAACAACATTCCGAACGGTGGAGTCTTGTGCGGGAAGTGGCTAATGTGGTCCGTCTTTGAATGGATCCAGGTAGCCGTTGGCGATATAGTTTCCGGGTGTTGTAGTGTAAATGTCGTACATGGTGTGGATGCCACTGTTCTGGTATTGAATGTTGGTGATGGGGACCCATGTCTGGGATAGTGGCTGGACGAGCTTGTAACCCGTTTGACGGCCAATGAATGACTTAGTACTTGAGGCTGAATCCACTGAAACTATGGCCGTTGGTATCGCCGAAGGTCCAGGAATACGTGGTACCACTTTGGAACGTGGCGCTTGAACATCCATTGTCACTAAGGCCGTTGCTGATCTTGGTCGGCGTATTCGCTGATGCATAGGTGCCTTGACCGCTAGGGGCCGTACCGCTACAAATGCTAGTTGAACCATTGGTAACTGTGAGGCTGTTCATAGTTTCGCTGGAACTGACAGTAAATGTGAAGTTGAAGTATTGGCTACTGTAACCGTATTGGGTGATAGTCATAGTCACGCCACCAGGAGGACTCCGACCAAGTCCCGCTCTGACAGTTCGACGTGCATCCAGTGTTCCCACCATTGTTGCAATTGGTGGTGCAGTTTTTTTGTTATTGTTGCAGTCGTTGCCGTTGCTGCCCTGAAAGCTGGGCAGAATAACGTACCTGAACGTGACATAAGTGCCTACACCAGCTCCAACAAACGCTCTGATAGAGACTAGGCTGATGAGAATAGCCGCGGTGGCCTTGCCCATCCCTTTAACAGTGGGAGTCACTAGCGCGGGAACTGCGTCGGCTTTCTGAGACATTGCTTGCGACTAGGAGAGGCGCCAATTTGAATCTCGTGTAATCCTCACCCAACTCCGGCTAGTCTAATGTACGTTTGATCATGTACAGCCTCGCTGCGAGATCAGACTCATAGTGTTATCAGCGTAGCTTGTCTCGGACCTCACTTAAGTAGGGGTCGCCAAGTGACGATGAGTTATGAAGATCAAACTAACAAGTGTATTCGTCAACGATCAAAACAGAGCGCTTGACTTCTATACGAAGACCCTGGGTTTTGTTAAGAAGGCAGATATCGGCGCGGGCAATTACCGATGGTTGACAGTCGTTTCGGCTGAAGAGCCGAATGGGCCTCAGCTGGTTCTCGGGCCAAACGACAACCCCGCCGCCAAATCCTACCAAGAATCGATCTTCAAACAAGGTATTCCAGCATCCATGTTCTTCGTGGATGATATTCAGAAGGAGTATCAGAGACTGAAGAAGCTCGGCGTGAAGTTCAAAATGGAGCCGACAAAGACAACCGGCTCAATAATAGCTCAGCTTGACGATACCGTCGGTAACTTGATTCAGATAACCCAGCTCACCTAGAGACCACGAACCTCTGAAGAGTTTTACCCGGGAGCACTTTACCCCGTGTTCCGAATAGTTTCTTCAAGCTGACCAGTCTATCTTCCTGGCCCTGGACAATCAATGATGGGGGTAGTATTGGAACTGGATTACGTTCGGCTGGCTCCAGGCTTCGCAAGAGAGGTACTAGAGATCTACGAGAATTGGGAGGGAAAAAATTCTGCGCCTATGAAGGTCAGAGAGCTTATGATGGTGATTGAGATAGAAGTCAACAAACTCTATGACCCAGGTGGTTGGGATCGAAAGTACGGAATGCCGAAGCCCCCGCCACTCAAAGACACTAAGCTGAGCTGAGGTCCTCTACTTCTTTTCTAGAATTTCCTTTCTTCTAGACAAAACGATCCTGGTAACCAGATCGTATGGGATCGGTTTGTCGGTTGGGAATTTGAGATTACCCTTCGGACCAAGGTACGAGGATACTTCCTTCTTGAATTCTCTGGGCGCCGGTGGGTAAAGCCCGATGTGTTTTCTAAACGCGGCAAAATGTACTAGAGAGGTGCCCTTCAGTTTGAACGTGGGTATCTGATAGCTGATCGTTTCTTCCGCCTCGGGTGCCGCTCTTTTGACTGTCTGTCTCATTTTCTCCAGAACGGTTTGGACATTTTTCGGAAACGTCTTGATGTATTCATCTATCGTCTCAAACTGCTTCTTGGCTGGCATTCGCATCTCTTTCCCAGAAGGGCCCGGCGACCGGATTTTATCCTATCCGTATGCCTAGGAACTGGCCAACTACTGTTCCAATTATGAAGAGGATTAGGCTTGCTGCCATTATTATTCCTGCGATCTCTGCGAACTGTCGCATGAAGTGCCGCCCCGAGATCACTGTATCGTAGAATGTCATTGCTGCTACTAGTATGACCCCGATCACGAGCGAGGTTCCTAGCGCACCCGCCATGTTCGCCGTCAGGAAGTAAGGAAGCGCGAGCAAGACCGCCGTAATCATATATGAAACGCCGGTGTAGATAGCTGACCATTTGGCTGATCCTTCGAAGCCCTGCTTGGCCTGTGCGTAGGCGGCAGACGCCATGGCAATTGACGCGGCCAGCCCCGCGATTATTCCAGCAAGCCCCGCGAGCTCCGTTTTCCCGTAGATTCCCAGGGACCCTGCATGAATTCCAGAGATCTCGACAACTGCATCTGCGAGTCCGAGGACTATGAATGACATGTACTTGACCCGGTTCTCCTTGATCTCTCCAATCAGAAGGTCCTCCTGGCTCTCCTCGCTATCCATCATGGCCTGAAAACGAGCCATGTCGGCGGGAGGAATACTCTCCGCGATCCTCTTGTAACGCGTGTGAAGCTTACCCTCATGCCTCTCCAACAGTTTTAGAGTGAAAGTCAAGCCGAGGATTAGTCGTAACAGGACAATCACATACATCCGGAGCTTCTTCGCCGAGGCCTTCGCCTCGGGAGCGTAGGTCTTCCAGAACTCGTAGTGAGTCTGCTCTCCATTTCCAATATTCTCGAGAGCCCTCTTGAAGACCGGGTTCTTCTCGCGACGAGCGAGTGCAAGATAGACGGAACGGTCGGCATACTCGTCCTGTGCAGATTCTCCGGCTAGCTTGACGAGCTCGGGGTTCAGGGTTTCTTGCAAGAGAGTGACAACTCCTCGAATTCTGGGGTTTTCATGCTAGTAGCCTTGCTTTTTCAACTATTGGTCGAGCTCCACGAACACCTCATCGTTCTCGACCTTCACGTTGTACTTGGTGAGCGGTTTCTCGGCAGGAGGATTGACCGCCTCCCCTGTCAATAGGTTGAACCGGGACAGGTGAAGCGGGCAAGTGATCTCTTCTCCAATTAGGAATCCGGTCGAAAGGTCAGCTTCTTCATGCGTGCACGTCCCATCCCAAGCGTAGAGTTTTCCGTCCAAATTCACAATCAGAATCCGTCGACCATCGTGCTCGACTCCCTTCATCGTGCCTGGCGGAAGCTCAGAAAGAGGGCCGACGGGGATGAGCGTTCCCAGAATGTGCTTCCCTACCGGTACTTGTAATGTCTCTCGAAGAGATCCGCTTCTACAGCCTCCTTCTCAGGCTCCTCTTCAAACTCTGGAAGCTGTTCCACGCTCGGAGGAATCATTCCACCTCTCCCGGCCCATTTCTCGTCGATCAGAAACTGGATCACAGCTCGAACCGACCTAAGCGGTATGCGTTTGACGGCGGGGTGGAGAAATCCTAGGATAACCATTCTCTGAGCCTCGCTGTGAGTCAGTCCTCGCGACATAAGGTAGAAGATTTGTTCCTCGTCCACCTGGCTCACGGAGCCCGAGTGGGTCGCCTTCACCTCATTCGTGAAAATCTCAAGGCCAGGGATTGCGTCGGCCCTCGCCTTCTTGCTAAGGATCATCGCATGCTCCGCCAAATAGGAGTTTGAATTCTTGGCTCCCTCGCTGATCCTGATCATTCCCTTGAAAATCGCACGAGCACTATCCCTCAATACTCCACGAGCTAGAACATGCCCTGTAGTGTTTGTCGACTGGTGCGTTAGATCCGTTACGACATCGAACCGCTGCGACTCCGAACCGAACACCACCTCGACATCCTCGGCCGTAGATCCGGGGCCATCGAGAACACTGTCCATCCGAGAACGCGTGGTTCCACCTCCAAGGTGTCCCACTGTCCAGTTTATCCGGGAATCCTTCTGACCGATTGACCTCCGATTGACCGTCGAGTGAACGTCGCTCTCAAAGTCCTGGAGACTGGCAAAATTCACTTCGGCTCCTTCGGCGAGATAGATCTCCGTGACCTCGCTGTAGAGGGCCGGACCTTGACGCTCCTTACCCAGTCGTGAGTATGCTTCCTGCAGGAAGTTGACTTTGCTGTTCTCCTCAGCCACAATCATGTTGTGAGTGAAAGAAGCTTGTCCTCGGGTCGTGAGGAGCACGATGTTCCGGAAAGGAATCTTGACGCTCAGCCCCTTGGGAACGTAGAGAAAGGTTCCCGCTGTGAAGAATGCGTCATTGAGAGCTGCAAACTTGTCGTCGCCCGGCGGGATTGCTTTTGTGAACCGGTTTCGGGCGAGGTCTGGAAACTTGACCAAGGCCGATTCCAAGTCTGAGAAGACGATTCCCTCCTTCTCCAGAGCACCATGTACTTCGGTGCGGACCATCTGAGAATCCACTTGCAGTGCAAGTGTCGGCTCATCCTTCTCCCTGATTAGGTGAGATATTTCACTAGGAATAGTTCGACTATTCGACGGCAATCCAAGTTGGATGGAATCAAGATTGAGCCCCGAGAGGATGTCGACATATTTCGTGTATAACTGAGACTTTTCGATGGGGAGTTTGTTGAAGTAGTCGAGAGCCACTGATCGTTCTCTGCTAATTTCCTCAGGTTCAGCGAGGAGGCCGGAGACCTCTTTCACCATACTTTCGGTTGGATTGGCGAGAGAGTTGCCCATGGCTAGTTGAGGGCCAGGAATATGTTTAGAAGGTTTGGGCTCGGAGGAATTAGCCTACGGCGCCTTCCATTTCCATCTCGATGAGCCTGTTGAACTCTACCGCGTACTCCATCGGTAGGACCCGGGTGAAGGGTTCCATGAATCCTGTGACGATCATGCTGAGAGCCTGGGTCTCAGACAAGCCTCTGGACATTAGATAGAACAATTGATCCTCGTTGATCCTTCCAACGGTGGCCTCGTGCGTTATGGTCGCGTCGTCCTCGTTAACCTCCATGTAAGGATAGGTGGTCGTCTTCGATCGATCGTCCATTAGGAGGGCATCGCATCGGACACTTGATTTTACGCCAACTGCTCCCTTGGCCACGTGGACAAGACCCCGGTAGGTCGTTAGTCCTCCGTCCTTGCTGACGGACTTCGCCGTGATCCGGGAGCTTGTGTACGGTGCGAGGTGGATTACTTTGGCGCCCGTGTCCTGATGTCTATCCTTACCAGCAAAAGCCACTGAGACAATCTCGGCTTTGGCCCTAGGTCCGACCAGATAGACTGATGGATATTTCATCGTAAGCTTGCTGCCTACGTTAGCGTCGATCCATTCTACCGACGCATCTTCATACGCATAGGCTCGCTTTGTGACGAGGTTGTAGACGTCGGAGCTCCAGTTTTGGAGCGTGGTATATCGGACCTTGGCACCCTTCTTGGCGATGATCTCGACTACTGCGGAGTGAAGCGCATCCTTGGAATAGACCGGGGCTGTGCAGCCCTCAATATACTGAACATCAGCGTAGTTGTCTGCGATGATGAGCGTTCTCTCGAACTGTCCCATGTTCGCGGCGTTGATTCTGAAATATGCCTGTAGAGGAAGATCTACCTTGACTCCTTCGGGAACGTAGATGAAGCTGCCACCGCTCCAGACGGCGCTGTTGAGCGCGGCCAACTTGTTATCTTCAGGAGGGATAATTGTCCCGAAATATTTCTTGACAAGCTCCGGATGAAGCTTAACAGCAGTATCCGTGTCGCAGAATATGACTCCTTTATCTTCGAGATGTTTTAGAAGACTATGATAGACGACTTCGGACTCGTACTGGGCACCCACTCCAGCCAAGAATTTCTTCTCGGCCTCAGGTATGCCCAATCGGTCGAAGGTCTTTTTGATCTTATCCGGAACGTCGTCCCAGCTCTTCTCAACCTTGTCAGTGGGACGTAGATAGTAGTAGATGTCATTGAAATCAATGTGAGCAAGATCGCCTCCCCACATGGGCATTGGGCGTTTGACGAAGTGTTCGTATGCTCGTAGCCTGAACTTTAGCATCCATTCGGGCTCTTTCTTCATCTCAGAAATCTGTTCGACAGTCTGTCGTGAGAGTCCCTTCTCGGACTTGAACACGTATTTTTCTGGATCCTTGAAATCGTACTTGGCGTAGTCCAGGTCCAGAATACTCTTGTTAGCCATCTTCACACTCTCCCTTTATGACGTACGTTATACACGATAGCCCTGTGCCTATATGTATTTACAGGTTCCGTCCCATGGCCACACTCTCCGGCCATGCCAGTCAAAACTGGCGAAGAAACATTGTAAGTTCGCACGTCTGATGCTCGTTATCCTTGCGGCTCCTGCTCGTTCCCGCGCATCATCAGAATCCGTTTCCCGCCACGAGACGAACCCCAAACCATCAATCAAGCCCAGAATAGAAAGATCCATTCCAGCACCCCCCCTCCCAGGGGGCGGCTTCCAAAAAGACCGGCGAGAAAATGAGCCAAGTTTTATGTGAAAGGTTCCAGCGAGCCACGTTTCATGCCAGGAAAAAGATACTCTCTACCGAACCTGCCCTACAAGTACAACGCACTAGAACCAACAATTTCTGAGAAGATAATGACGCTGCACCACGACAAGCACCACCTCGCATACGTCAACGGAGCAAACGCGGCACTAGACAAGCTAGAGAAAGCACGACAGACCGGCTTCGCGGGAATCGACGTTCGCGGAATCTCTCGTGATCTCGCCTTCAACGCGTCAGGTCATACTATGCACAGCTTGTTTTGGCCGAACATGAAACAGGGTGGAGGCGGAACGCCCGGTGGACGCATCGCTGACCAGATCAACAAGGACTTTGGAAAGTTCGACTCCTTCAAAGAACAATTCGGAAACATCGCCAAACAGGTCGAAGGATCAGGCTGGGGAATACTAGCCTACGAGCCAGCCTCAGACCAGCTGATCACCCTCCAGGCCGAGAAGCACATGGACCTAGCCGTCCAAGGCATGACTCCACTCCTAGCCGTCGATGTCTGGGAGCACGCCTACTATCTCGACTACGTGAATGACCGCGCCAAGTATGTTGATGCTTGGTGGAATGTGGTCAACTGGGACGACGTAGCAGCCCGCTTCGATAAGGTTCGAAAGTAACCCCGTCAAACTCCCAATCTTTTCTTTTCAGATAGTCCTTGCCAGGGCTACCTCTGTCCGAAGATTTGATCATCTCTAAGATGCTTCAGCTGAAAGATCCTTCGCAAGACTCTCAAGATCAATATCCTCTGCGTCTTTCTTCGTCTCCATTTTCACTGGTTTGGCAATCCTCTCTTTGATCCTGATTTTCGAAGGGGGCAAGGGTTTGCCGCGGCTTGGGCAGAGGATGACCGGATGCAGATCGAGGATTCGCTGAACACTCGACCTTTCCTGTGAGATATTCTCCATGAATAGTGGCTCTCTAAGCTTGCCGCGCTTGGTCCTCAGAAGATCGCCGATAATGGCAACCCTGCTCTTGTTTACGAATAGAGAGATGGACCCCTTTGTATGACCAGGGGTCCAGACGATCGACCCGTCCAGCCCGACATCCTCTAGTATCGACTCATCATCGGACGCCCCGTCCACGAGCACCGGGTGATACTTGACGAGCCGAAGCAACTTCTTCGTTGATGAGGCAATAGCCAGAGCACGCCTGGCTATCCGTCCGTAGAGACTCCATGCTCGCGGCGTTATTACCACAAGGGTCCCAGCAACGTACGGCTTTTCGAACCCATGAGAGACGAGCATTCCAGAAGTCGCTTTCTTCAGCGCGGCGGCACTTCCGATGTTATCCCAGTGTCGATGAGTCAGAAGAATCAGCTTAACATCGCTAGGCTCGCGGCCGAGATCCGCCACTGCTTTCAGTATCCGATTCTCACTACCCGGCATCCCGGTATCGACAAGCACGAGTCCATTGTCCGCGTCGACAAGGTAGGTGTTAGCATGACGAGCTGGTACCCTATAGACCCCTTCAGCCACTTTCGACAATGCTAACTCGTCCCTCTAACAGTCACAGTCGCAGCTCGAACTCTTCGCCAGCCCAAGTAATTGGCCTATCCAATTTAAGACTCGTGAAACCCTAGGGCTTCCGCGCCGCCACGACACTGTCGACTCTACCTAGAACCTCTCCCAGCGTAGGAGGTTCAAGCCCGCGTCCCTCCAGATACGCCGCTCCAGCCGCGTTGGCGAATATCAGCCGATCCTTATGCCCCAGCCCAACTCCCTGTGCATAGATGTCTGCCGCGTTCCAGACATCTCCCGCACCCGTAACCTTTGCAGGCTTGATCTTCGCGCAAGGAACGCGAACCCTCTGCCCATCCACAAATGTAGCCGAGAACTCTGGTGTATGCAGATCAACTCTCGGAATCATCATGCTAAACACGCTCGCAGCTCCGAACAGCGGGTCCTCAGCCCCCTCAATCTCCGACGTGTCCTCGGCTACCCCCTTCGCCAGATGGACCAGCTCGTTCTCGTTCACGCTCAAAACATCCACCAGTCCAGGAGTCAGGACCCGTTCGTTCAGTCCCTCTATCTCACCCGTCCGTAAAGCGGGATCTCCGGGGTCGAAGAACGTGACAGCCTTTCCCTGCTCTTTGGCTATCGAGAAGACTTTCTCGGCGAGATCGGTTCCCTTCATGTTCTGGTTCCAGTTTAGAACACAGACAAAGTCGGCTTCGGATATGATCTGCTTGTCCTCCTGTGTCAGCTTCTCGGGGCCAAACTGGGATAGAGATCCGGGGTCGCTGACCATGATGTTGACACGCCTGCCCGAGTGCTCAGTCTCAAACGACAAGGTCCGCGACATTGTTCCCGTTGTCCTGACGTGCGAAAGGTCTACACCCTTGAGAAAGTGTTGGAGTACTGTCTTGCCCAGTTGGTCTGTCTCAATAATCGGAACGACCTGACAGCCAAGCTTCGAGAGCTGAGCCACCACATTCGACGCGTTTCCTCCCCGGCCGACCGTGTGGCCCCAACCTAGAAGATTCCCTCCTCCCCTCTGGGCCACCTCAAGGAAGGAGGCGGTCAGGTCTTCAAGCTTGCCCGGATAAGTGAGAATGTAGTCGAGGTAGAAATCCGGCATTACTACAACTTTGAAACCGGGCTTGGCATGTGTGAGAGTCTGCTTCAGCTCGGCGACCGCGTCCACGGTTTTGGTTCTCGACATGCCTTCAGGCTCCAAAATTATTGATTGACTATTCGTTCATAAGCATGGACTGAAATCACGACTTAAGCCTGGCTTATCCAAAATGTCCATCGAAACCGAGATACCCGCATCAAGACTCCAGTTGGGTCTGATGTGGTCCCGGATGAAGAAAGCATCCAGACTGGACCAGCAAGGAGTCTTAGAGCTGAAGACGGACACTACATCAACAGGGCAAGCCGTCGCAGTTCTAGTTCTTGCAGCTCTCGCCTACGGGATCGGCTATACTGCACAAACACAGTTCCAGAGGCACGACCTGTCAATCTATGGAATAATCGTCGGCAGCCTTGCGAACACGGTCACCGTATGCTTCGCGGCCTTCGTATGGTCAGCCACAGCCTTCCTTGTCGGGACCAAGCTCTTCCAGGGCAAAACAGGCTACTGGGAATTAGCACGACCTCTATTCTTCGCGAGCAGCCCGTTCCTCCTCTTCCTCTTGATCACAATCCCCATCCCTCCAATTCTAGTCCAGGGAAGTGTTCCAATCTACTGGTTCCAAGGTACCGTCGCAATCGCCGCCGTGGTCTGGCTTTTCCTCTCACAAGTCTTCGCT
>Ga0209155_1000060_pt1 | contig 44137 bp, 43 predicted proteins | sample GraSoiAngelo_122_FD_185879 | JGI IMG/M metagenome (GOLD analysis project Ga0209155, IMG submission 185879) | Grasslands soil microbial communities from the Angelo Coastal Reserve, California, USA - 14_0927_02_20cm (SPAdes) (version 2) | ecosystem: Environmental > Terrestrial > Soil > Grasslands ... | reverse complement strand
AAGTAATGACCGGCCTCCTGCAGAATCTCTTGGGCCACGGTGTCGCCTCGGCTCGCCATTCGAACGAGGTCGCGCACGGTCGTATCGCGCTTTAATCGACGGCGTCCGGCCGTTGCGACGCCGGGTCCCGCGGCGTGGGTCTCCAAACACCCTCTATCCTCATACTCGGGAAGAAACTGGTCCCGGACGGCCATCCAGCCCACGGATCCAGCCACCTCACTGTGGCCGCGGAGCAGCCTTCCACCCGTCAAAATGCCCGCGCCAATGCCCGTCCCAATGGCCAGGTAAACAACATCCCGACAGCCGCGCGCGGCACCGCGCCAGGCTTCACCCACCACGAAGGCGTTGCGGTCACTTTCGACCAGTACGGGGAGATGAAGACGTTTCTGCAGCGCGGTGCGGAGCGGGTGATCGCGGTCGACGTCGGCTATGGACAGCTGGCCTGGAGCCTGCGCCAGGACCCTCGCGTGATCGTCCTGGAGCGGGTCAACATCCGCGGCCTCGATCGGCTACCATCCCCGGCCGACCTCGCCGTCATCGACGTCTCGTTCATCTCCTTGCGGCTGGTGCTCCCGCGGGTCCGCGATCTGCTCAGCCCGCCGGGCGACGTCATCTCCCTGGTCAAACCACAGTTCGAAGTCGGCAAGGGCGCGGTGGGGAAGGGTGGCGTGGTTCGGGATCCGGCGCAGCATCAGCAAGTCCTCGAAGCGATCAGCGATTTTGCCCGGGGGCTTGGATACCTGGTGGCAGGCCAGATGTCTTCCCCAATCCAGGGCGCCAAGGGTAACCGCGAATTCCTGTTGTATCTGAGGCGGAATGGCTGAGGCCGTCGGCATCGTTTGCCATCCCCGGATCGACATCGGCGGCACGCCGGTGATGGAGGCGCGCCGCCGGCTCGAGCAGCGCGGTTATCGGGTCTGGACCTACTGTGCGACGGCGGAGGAGCGCCCGGGCGCCCTGGTCGATACCCTTGACGGCACCCGCTTGATCGTCAGCATCGGCGGCGACGGCACCCTGCTCTGGACCGCCCAGCAGGCGGCGGCCGCTCACATTCCCGTGCTCGGCATCAACGCCGGTCGGCTCGGGTTCCTCACCCAGGTCCAGCTGGGCGAAGAGGGAAAAGCGCTCGATCGCTGGGCCGCCGGGGACTTCACGCTCCAGCGGCGGGCCTTGCTCGAGGCGCGGGTCGGCGATCGCGTCTTTCATGCGCTGAATGACGCCGTGGTTCACAAGGGCATCGAGATCAACCTGATCCGGATCGTTGTGTCAGTGGATGGCCAGCCTGCCGGACAGTTCGATGCCGATGGCGTCATCGTCTCGACGCCGACAGGATCGACCGGCTACGGCCTGTCGCTGGGCGGACCCATTCTCCATCCTGATGTTGGGGCGCTCGTGTACATGCCGCTCAACCCGCATAGCCTTTTCAACCGTCCGATCGTCTTGCCGGAGCAATCCCGGATCGTGATCCGGCTCCCCAAGGCCGCCGCCATCCTGACGTGCGACGGGCAACAGAATGCGCAGCTGCAGCCAGGAGCCGAGGTCCAGGTCGCGTCGGGCTTGCGCGTTGAGCTCGTGCAGTTCGATGGCGGCCGAAACTTCTTCGACCTGCTCCGGCGCAAGCTGCGCTGGGGCCTGCCGCTCACGGACGGGGACGATTGACCGCATCGGCCCTGCACCGGGTCGGCCAATTCTGGCGGCACGCGTCGGCCCGGGTGACTCCCGCGGAGCGCGCAACCGCCGCCAGGGTGCTGGGCCCCGAACTCGCCCCGCTCTTTGCGCAGCTGCCCATCAACGACCAGCGCCATGGGCTTGACGTGCTCGACACCGTAACCCGACTCGAGGGGCAGCCAAGCCGGCTCTTGCAGCAGGCAGCCCTGCTGCATGACGTGGGCAAGGCTGGCGCTCGCTTCTCCGTGGTCGACCGCAGCCTGACCGTCTTTCTCCAGGCGGCCTTACCACGCATACTGCAGTCCATGCTTGCAGCCCGGCCGGCATTCGCCCGGCGATTCGAAATCTACCGGGACCACGCCCGGATCGGCGCCGAAACGCTGCACACACTCGGCGCGCATGAGCTTGCCGCCGTCGTGGCGGAGCATCACATCGCGGACCCGACCCTTGAGGTGACCCGCCACTTGAAGCGCGCGGACGGGCGAAATTGATGCCCGAGGTGACCACCGAGCTCGAGCGCGATCCGGTCTACGTGGTGCGGACGGCGGCCTTCGATGGACCGATCGAGTTGCTGCTCACGCTCGCCCAGCGGGCGGAGGTCGACCTCAAGAGCATCGCGCTCGCGAGTCTGACCGACGACTATCTGCGAGCGATCGACCAGGAGCGGCCGCCTCTCGACCGGCTGGCCGCATTCCTCGTGATCGGCGCGCGCCTGGTCCAGCTCAAAGCCGCCGGCCTGATGCCGGACGCCATGGGCGCTGAGGCGGAGGAGGACCTGCAGGCCTGGGAAGACGCCATCAAGGGACGGCTGGAAGAGTACAAGCGTTTCAAGGAGCTGGCCGAATCCCTGATGCGCCGCCACGCCAGCGGACGGTTTACGTTCGCCGGCCTCCTGGAGCCCGAGGTGATTCCCCAGGCCCGCGTGCAGGTCAGCCTGGACGCGCTCGCGTCCGCGTTCCAGCAGGTGCTGGACCGGCTCCCTGCCGCGGATCAGGTGACCTTCGAACTCGAACATGTGTCACTGGCTGACAAGCTCGACCACCTTCGGCAGATGCTCGCCCACCAACCGCAGCTGAACTTTTCAGCCGTCTTCCAGCACGCGCGAACGCGATTGGAGGCGGTAGTGACGTTCCTCGCGCTGCTGGAGCTGATTAGAATCGGTGAGGCTCGCGTGGCGCAGCCCTCCGCGTTCGCTGAAATTACTGTGCACGCCCAGGAGAGGAAGGAGAATTGAGCGGCGCGATCGACGTACGGGACACGACCGGACTGGCCGCCGCGCTCGAGGCGGTGCTCTTCACGCTGAACCGGCCGGTCACCGTGCTCGAGCTACAGGACATTCTGCAGTCGCCTCTGCCGGATGTCGAAGCGGCGGCGAGCGCGCTGGGTGAATCCCTGGCGGGCCGCGGACTGTTTTTGCAGCGACATCAGGACCAGCTGCAGCTCGTCACCGATCCGGCGCAAGCCGACGTTGTCCGGCGAGTGCTGCGTCCCGAATATCCGTCGCGGCTCTCGCCGGCCGCCTACGAGACGCTGGCGATCATCGCCTACCGCCAGCCCCTGACGCGAGCGCGGATCGAGGAGATTCGCGGCGTGAACTGCGAGGCCGTGCTGGAGAGTCTCGAGGAGAAAGGCCTGATTCAGGAAACCGGGCGCCTCGAGACCCCCGGAACGCCGCGCCTGTTTGGCACCACGATGAAGTTCCTCCAGATCCTGGGGCTCAGCAGTCTCGACGAGCTGCCGCCACCACCCCAATCCGGCTCAACCAGTTCCTAGCGCGCGCCGGCGTGGCGGCCCGTCGCAAGGCCGACCAGCTGATCGTCTCCGGGCAGGTCTTGGTGAACGGGGTCCCGGCGGTCGCCGGCCAGCAGGTGACAGCCGGCGTCGATCGGGTGACGATTGGCGGCCGGGCGATCGAACCGGTGTCGGAGTCGACCTACTTGATGATGAACAAACCGATCGGGGTGTTGACCAGCATCGGTGACGACCGCGGCCGCCAGACGGTGGCCGATCACCTGCCCAGCGGAGCCGGCCGCGTCTTCCCGGTTGGCCGGCTGGACCTCAATAGCCGCGGCCTCGTGTTGCTCACCGACGACGGAGAGCTGGCCGGACGGCTGATGCACCCGCGTTACCATGTCGAAAAGGAATATCGGGTCGTGATCCAGGGCCGGCCGGGTGACGATGCCCTGCGCCGGCTTTCCCAAGGAATGGTCATCAGAGGGGAGCAGTTTCAGCCGGCCGAGGTTCGAGTGCGCGAAACCACGCCCGAGGAGAGCCAGGTGACGATGGTGCTGCGCGAAGGCCGCAAGCGCGAAGTCCGGCGGCTCTGGCAGATGCTGGGGCATCCCGTGCTGGACCTGCAGCGGGTTCGCATCGATGGGCTCCAGCTTGGCGATCTCGAGGAGGGAACCGTGCGCGCCCTGCGCGTTGATGAAGTTCTCAGCCTCAAGGCGGCGGTGAATTTGCCGTGATCGTCGCCATCGACGGTCCGGCGGGATCCGGAAAGACGACGGTCGGCCGCATGGTGGCGGAGAGGCTGGGGTTCGCCCTTGTCGACACCGGCCTGTTCTATCGGGCGGTCACCGTCGAAGCCCGCCGGCGCGGGATCGGCGCGAGTGACGTCGCGGCGCTGGTCCAGATGGTGGGCGAGCTTCACATCGACATCAACACCTCACCGAGCGCTGGTCGCGGCTCCCCGCTGCTCACGATCGACGGCCGTGATGTGAGCCGGGAGGCGCACGACCCGGCCATCGCCATGGAGCTCTCGCAGATCGCGCAGCTTCCCGACGTGCGCCGGCTGCTGGTCGAATCCCAGCGCCGGTCGGCGAGGGGCGATGCGGTCGTGTTGGGCCGCGACATCGGGACGGTGATCTTTCCCGACGCCGAGGTCAAGTTCTTCTTCACCGCCCCGGCCGCGGAACGGGTCGCCCGCCGCCGACGGGAGCTGGACCGGGCGCGTGGAAGCGCGACCCCCGACGCGGTGCTCGAACAGGAAATCGAGGCGCGCGACCGGGCCGACCTGGAACGGGAAGTCGCGCCGTTACGCGCCGCAAGCGATGCTATAATCGTCGCGACTGAGGGCAAGTCGGTCCATCAAGTGTTCGATGAGGTGATGGCCCATTTGCCGAAGCACTGATCGCTTTGAGCTATTCCTTCCTCACGCGTCTTGCACGGCTCCTAACCCGCGTCATCCTCGGCTCAAAATTCCACCTGCGGGGCACGTCGAACGTGCCGGTCAGCGGGCCCGTCCTCATCGTTTCCAACCATGTCGGGGCGGTCGATCCCGCGATCATCGGCGGCTGGACGCCGCGCCCGGTGTGGTTCATGGCCAAGGCTGAGCTCTTCAAGGGCGGCTGGGCCTGGTTGATGCGCGGCTACCATGCCTTTCCGGTGGTCCGGCACTCAGCAGACCGGACGGCATTGCGCCGCGCGTTCGCATTGTTGAAGCAGGGCTCAGCTGTCGTTCTCTTCCCGGAAGGACATCGGTCCGACACCGCCCGTCTATTGCGCGCGGAGCCGGGGGCCGGGTTCGTCGCCCGCCGCTCGGGGGCGCCGCTGGTGCCGATCGCCATCACGGGAACGCAGAACGTGATCGGCCGCCACACGCTGGTCCCCCGGCGGGCCGAGGTCGTGATGACATTCGGCGCGCCGTTCGCGCTGCCGGAGCGGAACGGCGATGGCAGCCCGATGGATCATCAGCAGAGCTCGGATTACCTGATGACGAAGATCGCCCAGCTTTTGCCGTTGGAATACCAGGGGGAATACGCCAGCCCCCCCATGTCGAAACGGGCCCAGGGATGAAGAAGATCTATGTCCTCGACACGAACGTGCTTCTCCATGATCCGAACGCGATGTTTTCCTTCGAAGACAACGAGATCGTGATCCCCCTGGTCGTGATCGAGGAAGTCGACGGCCAAAAGCGCCGCCAGGACGAGGTCGGCCGCCACGCCCGTCTGGTCGCGCATTTCCTCGACGAACTTCGGATCAAGGGAAAGCTGTCGGAAGGCGTAGGCCTCAAATACGGCGGCACACTCCGGGTTCAGCTGAAGCATCAGGAGTCGCAGCACTTGCCCGAGGACCTGGACCCGCGGAAGGCTGACAACCAGGTGATCGCCCTGACGTTGCAGCTAAAGGCGGAGAGCAACGGCACGCCGGTCATCCTGGTGAGCAAGGACATCAACGTGCGGGTGAAGGCCGACGCCCTTAACCTGCAGGCGCAGGACTACGAAACAGACAAGATGGTCCTCAAAGAAGCGGATCTCTACGACGGCATGACCACGCTCTCCGTGACGCCGGAAGACATCGAGAGCTTCACCAAGACGAACATGTATCAGCCGACGAACGGTCGGCTCTACGACAACCAGTTCGTCCACTTCAAGTCCCTCAACGGCACGAAGTCCAGCGCGCTGGGACGCTACGATGCGACGGCCGGCCAGGTGGTCGCCCTCGCTCCGGTCAAGAAAGAGATCTGGGGCATCCAGGCCAAGAATCTCGGCCAGCGCTTCGCCTTCGACATCCTGCTCGACCACCGTGTCCCGCTGGTGACGATGACCGGCCAGGCCGGCACCGGGAAGACGCTCCTGGCGCTCGCCGCCGGGCTGAACCAGGTATTGGATCAGCACCGCTATCGCCGGCTGCTCGTCACCCGGCCCGTGATCCCAATGGGGAAGGACGTGGGCTACCTACCGGGTGACAAAGACGAAAAGCTGCGCCCCTGGATGCAGCCGATCTATGACAACCTCGAGTACTTGATGGGCTGCATCTACAAGGAACAGATGGCGGCCGACATGATCCGGCACATTCAGGACAAGGGCCTCTTCGAAGCGGAGGCACTGACCTACATCCGGGGCCGAAGCATCCCGCAGCAGTTCATCATCGTGGACGAGGCGCAGAACCTCACGCCCCATGAGGTGAAGACGATCGTGTCCCGGGCCGGGGAAGGGACGAAGATCGTCCTCACCGGTGACCCGAACCAGATCGACCATCCCTACCTCGACTTCCGCAGCAACGGGCTCTGCTACGCGATCGAGAAGTTCAAGAACAATCCGCTAGCGGGCCACGTCACCCTCACCAAAGGCCAAAGGTCAGAACTCGCGGAGCTTGCGGCAAAGCTTCTGTAACCCCACCGTGACCCTCCCCCCGGTAGGGGAGGGAGACCTCGGTGCTGAGGTAAGTTAAGGCCGGTGGATCGAACGTTTGTCGCACTCGATCTGGAGACAACGGGGCTGACTCCCCGCCTTGACCGGATCATCGAGGTCGGTGCGGTTCGGTTCCAGGGCGATGAGGTCCTGGCCAGCTTCCAATCGCTGGTTCGCCCGGAAGTCGGAATCCCGCGCGCGGTCCAAGAGCTCACGGGCATCCGCGATATCGATGTCGCCGCGGCTCCCCAGCCGGAGGAGGTGATCGCCGAGCTGATCAACTTCGTCGGTGACAGTGCCGTCGTGGCCCACAGCGGCAACTTCGACCTCTCCTACCTTGTGGACGGTGACGGTGACGGCAAGCCCTACGAGCTCTTCGACACCCTGGATTTGACTCGGATGCTTCTCCCCATGGCTCCCAGTCACAGCCTGCCCCATCTGTCGCGCCAGCTTGGGCTGCGGCATCCACATCCACATCGGGCGTTGTCGGATGCCGACGCGGCGCGCCAGCTGTTTCGCTATCTATGGCAGTTTGCCCGAGGCTTCCCGCGGGACCTCCTCGACCGGATGCTCGAGGTCACGGCCGGCTGGCCGCATCCGCTCCAGCATTTTCTGAGTGAGGCACACGCCGCGCCTCCGACCGGGCTGACGAGCCTGGCACCCGCGACAGTCACGCCCGCGCCGCCCGCGCGGAGCACCGCGCCGTCGACGGATCCCCACGCCATTCGGGCGCTACTCGGCCCGGACGGGCCGATGGCCGGGCTCCTCGATGACTACGAGCTGCGTGAGTCACAGCTGCAGATGACCCTGGCGATTGCCCAGCTGTACGCGCGAGGTGGTCGCCTGCTCGTCGAAGCCGGTCCGGGCACGGGGAAATCGCTCGCCTATCTGGTGCCAGCCGTTCACCACGCGGTGGCCAGCGGTGAGCGGGTGGTGGTGGCGACGAACACCATCACCCTGCAAGAGCAGCTGTTCTCGAAGGACATCCCGTTCATGCGCAGCTGGCTGCCGTTCGATTTCAAGGCCACCCTGCTGAAGGGTCGGGCCAACTACGTGAGCCTGCGACGCTGGAATCGATATCTCAACGCGCCCAGCCGGCGGGCGGACGGCACGTGGTTCGACGAGGAAGTGAAGTTCAAGTTGCGGATGCTGGTGTGGCTCGCGCAGACCCGCAACGGCGACCGTTCCGAGATCAAGCTCAACGGCTTCGAGGAGCTGTTCTGGGTGCGAGCGGCATCCACTCCCGATGATTGTCTCGCCGCGCATTGTGAAAATTACAAGACCCAGCAGTGTTTCTATTGGAACAGCCGCCGAGCGGCGCAAGATGCTGACCTGATCGTCACCAACCACGCCCTGCTTCTCGCCGATGCCCTTCGGGGCGGCACAGTGCTGCCACCGCATGAGCATCTGGTGGTCGATGAGGCTCACCAGCTCGAGGAGACGGCAGTCGATGCGCTGACCATGCGCGTAGGTGAGGAGGACCTGCTGGAGAGCGTCGACGGCGCTCTCACCTGGTTCCGCGCCGCCATCGGTGCACCCGGCGAGGCGGTGCGGCTGGCCGCGGCGGAGTGCCGGCAAGCGGCGACCGAGTTTTTCCGCGCAGTTCGCCCCGTGGTGGCGCAGGGGCAGCCGGAGGTCCCCCTGCGACCGGGGCGGGAGGAGCCGATCATCCTCGATGCGTCGTCGCGTGCATGGCCGGAGAGCATCACGCTAGCGAAGCTGGCCGGCATCCTCGGTGAACGCGCCATCGCGCTCCGCCAGGCGCTCGATGGGGCTGGTGCGCAACTCCCATTTGAGAGCAACCCGTACGCCCAGCGCGAGCTCGACCTGTTTGTCACGCAGCTGCAGGCGCGCGTCGACCTCGTTGTCCAGGCCCTCTTGCACCCGCAGCCCGACCGCCTCTACTGGATCGGGGCGGAACGGCGCTCGGGGCGGCCGCTGGTACAGGCCGCGCCCACCGCGGCCGGCCGCGAACTTCAGGCGCGGGCGTTCACCGGCAAGGAAACCGTGGTGTTTACCTCGGCAACGCTCGCAGTGGCGGATTCGTTCGCGTATTTCAAACGGGGGGTCGGCCTCGAGGAGTTGAGCACGCACGAGATGGTGCTGGCGTCACCCTTCGACTACCTGTCGCAGGCGCTGCTCTGCTTGCCGACCGACCTTCACGATCTCAACGACCCGACCTTCATCGATCAGGTCGCCGCCGTGGTTGGCGACATCGCGCAGGCGATCGGTGGCCGGACGATGGTGCTCTTCACGTCACATCAACAATTGCGAGACGTGGCGGATGGTCTGCGTGGTCGCTCGGCACTCCGCCATCTCAACGTGCTGGCGCAAAACGTCGATGGAACTCGGCGCCAGCTCCTTGCGCAATTCCAGGAGGATCCACGGAGCATTCTGCTTGGAAGCAGCAGCTTCTGGGAGGGGATCGACGTCCCGGGCGACGCGCTGTCCTGCGTGGTCATCGTCCGCTTACCGTTCCGGGTCCCGAGCGACCCGCTGCAGCGAGCCCGGAGCGCGATGCTGGCGGACCCGTTCGGACAGCTGGCCCTTCCCGAGGCGGTGTTGCGCCTCAAGCAAGGGTTCGGCCGTCTGATCCGGCGGCAGAGCGATCGAGGTGCCGTCGTCCTGATGGACCACCGAATCGCGAACCGCACCTACGGCGCCGCGTTTCTCAACGCGCTGCCCCGAGCAGCCGTGCACCTTGGCGCGTGCGATCAGATGGCGCCGAGCATCGCCCAGTGGCTGGCCCGAGGCGGCGGGGTTCGGCTGCCGGCTCCGGCCGAGGTATGACCGCGGACGGCCAGCTCACGGTCGGGCTGGCGCAGGTCGATTCCGCCCTCGGCGATCGGGATCGCAACCTCGCCCGCCACCGACAGTGGGTCGCACAGGCGGTCGACGCCGGTGTCAAGCTCCTGGTCTTCCCTGAACTGAGCCTCACCGGTTATTTTCTGCGGGACCTGGTGGTGGACAGCGCGCTCAGGCTTGACGGCCCGGCGATGAAGGACCTGCTGTCCCTCTCCGGCGACCTCGACGTCGTACTGGGCGCCGTCATCGAGGAGCCGGATCATCGCTACTTCAACGCCAGCCTTTACCTCAGTCGGGGCGAGCTCGTCCATGTCCACCGGAAGGTGTATCTCCCGACCTACGGAATGTTCGACGAGCAGCGCTACCTCGCCTCGGGCGATCGCTTCCGCAGCTTCAAGACGTCCTTCGGCCGCGCCGGAATCCTGGTCTGTGAAGACATCTGGCACCTCTCCAGCGCGTACATCCTGAGCCTCGAGGGCGTCGACATGATCATCTGTCCGTCGGCCAGCCCCGGCCGCGGACTCTCGACCGACGAGCGGCTGGGCACCGCGGAATCCTACAACCTGGTTTGCCGCACCTACGCCCAGTTCCTGACAACGTTTTTCCTGTATTGCAATCGGGTCGGCTACGAAGATGGAGCCAACTTCTGGGGTGGCTCGATGGTGATCGGACCCAATGGCGACATCCTGGCGCAGGAGGAGGATGCGGATGAGGCGCTGGTGGTGGCCACCCTGGACCTGGGGGACGTGCGCCGCGAGCGCCTGGCCAATCCGCTGCTGCGCGACGAGCGGGTGGAGCTAACCATCAATGAATTGCGGCGGGCCTTACATGAGCGCACACGCAAGCCTTACTGAGCCCGTCTTCCCGCCGCTTGCCATCAACCCGGACCTGGTACGGAAAATCCTCGTGCGTTTCATCCAGAACGAGGTGCAGAAGGTCGGCTTCGAGCGGGTCGTGCTCGGCCTGAGTGGCGGAGTCGATTCCAGCCTGGTCGCGACCCTGGCCAGTCAGGCGCTCGGGCCAACGAATGTGCTGGCGGTCATCATGCCCTACAAAACCAGCGACCCGAAGAGCCGCCGCGACGCCCTGCAGGTGGTGCAGCAGCTGGGCATCGATCAGCTGCAGGTCGACATCACCCCGCAAATCGACGCCTACTTCGAACGGTTCCCGGACGCCGATCAGAAGCGTCGGGGCAACAAGATGGCGCGCGAGCGGATGACTATCCTCTACGACCAGTCCCTGGTCTTAAGGGCGCTGGTGATCGGCACCAGCAACAAGACCGAGCTGCTCCTCGGCTATGGCACGATTTACGGCGACATGGCGAGCGCACTCAACCCGGTCGGGGATCTCTACAAGACCCAGGTCTGGCAGCTCGCCGACGCCCTAGGGGTGCCGACCGCCATCGTGCAGAAGGCGCCCTCCGCCGACCTCTGGTCCGGGCAATCCGACGAGACCGAGCTGGGTTTCGCCTACCGGATGGTGGACCAGCTGCTCTACTACCTTGTCGACCGCCGCTATTCCAGGGAGGAGCTGGCCCGGCTCGGGTTCGAACCGGCCTTCGTCGACGACATCATCCGACGGGTGCGCGACAACCAGTACAAGCGGCGGCTGCCGGTGATCGCCAAACTCTCATCGCGCACGGTCGATCAGGAATTTCGCTATCCGCGCGACTGGGGACACTAGTGCGACCCGGCGCCTGAGGTGGGGACGCTGTATCTCGTGGCAACACCGATCGGCAATCTCGATGACATGACGCTGCGCGCGGTCCATGTGCTGGAATCGGTGCCGCTGATCGCGGCCGAGGACACCCGGCATACACTGAAATTGCTCACTCACTTCGGCCTGCGGCGCCCGCTGGTCAGCCTTCACGCTCACAACGAGGCCCGCCAGCTGCAGACGATTCTGAGCCGGCTCGAGCAGCACGACGTCGCGCTCGTCTCCGACGCCGGGACGCCGGCGCTATCCGACCCCGGCGTGCGGCTGGTCAGCGCTGCGGTCGCTGCAGGGTACCCGGTGGTGCCGGTGCCGGGGCCGTCCGCAGTCCTGGCAGCTCTCGTCAGCTCAGGACTGCCGACCAACCAGTTCACGTTTCTGGGGTTTCTGCCGCGCAAACGGGGCGAGCTGGAGCGGGTGATCAGAGATGCGGGGGAGGCAAAGCGGACGTTTGTCTTTTTCGAATCTCCACATCGAGTGCAGAAGACATTGGCTATAATGGCGTCCGCCCTCGGCCCCCGCTCGCTGGTGGTGGCGCGGGAGATCACCAAGGTCCACGAAGAATTCTTGCGTGGAACGCCGGCGACGCTCCTGGAGCACTTCGCGAAATCTCCACCCCGAGGCGAGCTGACGGTCGTGGTTGCCGGCAGCGATTGGAGAGCCCCTGATGAGTAAGTTCTACATCACCACCGCGATCGTCTATATCAACAACACGCCGCACCTGGGCTTTATTTATGAGCTGACCGGGACCGACGTGCTCGCTCGGTATCACCGGATGATCGGTGACGAGACCTTCTTTCTAACCGGTAGCGATGAACACTCGCTCAACGTCGAGCGACGGGCCCGGGAGGAGGGCCTGTCAACCAAGGATTTCAGTGATCGGATGGCGGAGGTCTATCGTCAGATCGAGTCGCGCTTTCAGATTTCGTATGACCGCTTCATCCGTACCGAAGACCCGGACCATGTCAAGGGCGTTCAGGATTTCATCGAACGGATCAAGCAGCACGACGACATCTACAAGGGCACCTACGAAGGCTGGTACTGCACATCCTGCGAGGAGTTCAAACAGGACGCGGACCTGCGGGACGGATTCTGCCTGATCCATCCCACGTTGAAGGCGACCTACCTGAAGGAAGAGAACTATTTCTTCGCGCTCTCCCGTTACCAGGATCGCCTTTTGGAGCATTTCGAGAAGCACCCGCAGTTCGTCCAACCCGAAAGTCGGCGCAACGAAATCCTGAGCATCATCAGGGGTGGACTCCGTGATTTCAGCATCTCGCGCTCGACCGTCCGTTGGGGCGTCCCATTCCCGGGAGACGACCGGCACGTCGTCTATGTGTGGGGCGACGCCCTCACCAACTACATCACCGGCGTCGGCTATGGCAGCGACCCGGCGAAGTTCAAGACGTGGTGGCCGGCGGACCTGCATGTCATTGGGAAAGACATCACGCGTTTTCACGCCATCTACTGGCCGGCCATGCTGATGGCCGCCGGCCTCCCACCGCCCAAGCGGATCTGGTCGCATGGGTTCATGACCATCCACGGGGAGAAGATGAGTAAGACGCGGGGCAACATCCTGGACCCGGGCGACGCGGTACAGCGATTTGGTGTGGACGGCGTTCGATACCTCCTGCTGCGGGAGCTCCCGTTCGACCGCGACGGAGACATCAGCTGGGAGACGATGACCGACCGGTTCAATGCCGACCTGGCCAACGACCTGGGAAATTTTGTCTACCGGACGCTGTCGATGTTGCAGCGCTACTTCGACGGCAAAGTGCCGGCCCCCGACGGCGACACGGTGGCCCTGGACCAGCAGTTGCGCACGGCCTTCGAGCGCGCCATCCGCGGTCTCGACAAACACATGAAAGCCGTGGATTTCACGGCTGCCCTCGACCTCATCTGGCAAGCAATCAATCGCGGCAATAAGTACATCGAGGAGACCGCACCCTGGGTGCTCGCCAAGCAGTCGGACCAGCGAAAACGGCTGCAGACGGTGATGTACAACCTGGTCGAGGCCATCCGGCTGACCACCTACCTGATCATGCCGTTCATGCCGGAGACGGCGACCAAGATCGCGGCGCAAGTCAAGGCTGATCCCAAGGCGTCCTGGGCAACCGCGCGCGAGTGGGGACGGTTGGCGCCCCGCACCCAGACGACACTCGGCGGTGTCCTCTTTCCCCGAATCGAGAAGCCGGAGCCGGTCGCCTGATCGATTCGCACGCCCACCTCCTTCACCTGCGCGCGCCGCTGACGCCCGCCCAGGCGCTGGAAGACGCTCGATCCGCGGGTGTACGGGCCGTGATCAATATCGGCGACGATGGCACGGATAACAGGCCGGGTATCGAGCTGGCGGAGCAGATTCCGGGGCTGCGGACGACAATCGGGCGGCATCCGCACTCGGCGGGCGACCCGATCAGCGCCGATGAACGTCGAGAGTTGCGAGAGCTGGCCGCGCACCCGAGCGTGGTGGCGGTAGGCGAGATCGGGCTCGACTACCACTTCACGGGGTACCACCGGACGCCGGCAGCAGACCAGGCCCGGACCTTTCGTCAGATGCTGGGCCTGGCGCAGGAAGTCGGCAAGCCGATCGTGCTGCATACTCGAGACGCATTCCCCGACCTGATCGCGATCCTTGATGAATTTCCCGGCCTGCAAGGTGTCTTTCACTGCTTCAGCGGAAACTCCGCGATCGCCGCCGAAGCGCTGTCCCGAGGCTTTTACATCTCCTTCGCCGGGACGGTGACGTACCCGACCGCCCACGGCGTCATCGGTGCGGCCAGTATCATCCCGCTGGACCACATGCTGGTGGAGACCGATTCGCCGTTCCTGCCGCCACAGAGCCGGCGTGGGACGCCGAACGCTCCGCGCTATCTCATCGAGACCGTTGAGCGAATCGCGGCGCTTCGCGGCACCACCGTGGCCGAGATCGAAACGGCGACACGGCAAAACGCCATCGATCTCTTTCGGTTGAATCACGCCGGCTAGCAAGCGTCCGCTGGATCTCGCTGATCCCTCGATCATTCGCGGGATCGCCCGCCGCTTCGGCGTTCGCTTTCAGCGCCGCTGGGGGCAGAACTTCATTGCCGATCGAGGGCAATTGGAACGGATGGTCGAGGCCCTGGAACTCACGGCAACCGATCAGGTCGTCGAGGTCGGTCCGGGGCTGGGCGCGCTCACCGTCGAGCTTGCCAGCCGAGCCCGCGCCGTCGTCGGGGTCGAGATCGACCCGGCCTGCGTGAAAGCCCTTGGGCTGGTGCTCCGGGATCACTCCAATGTTCGGATCGTCGAGGCCAACATCTTGCAGGCGCCGGTGGCGGACTTCCTGCTGGCGGGCTACCGAGTAGCCGGGAACGTCCCCTACAACCTGACCGGCGCCCTGTTCACGCACTTGCTCGAGCAGCCCCGACCACCGCGGCGCATCGACCTCCTGGTCCAACAGGAGGTCGCGGAGCGAATCGTGGCACGTCCGGGTGGTTGGAGCCTCGCCACTCTCGGTGTTCGGGTGTACGGGCAGCCGGAGCTCGTCTTGCGGGTCCCCCGGACGGCCTTCCTTCCGCAGCCGCGGGTCGACTCTGCGCTCGTGCGGATCATCCCCGATACCGATCCGGCCTTACCGAAGGCCGACTTGCCGAGCTTCTTCCGTTTCGTCACACCATTCTTCCAGGCTCGTCGCAAACAGCTGCCCTTCGTGCTGAGTCGAAAACTCGGAGTCAGTGGGGTGGAGGCTCGCGCGCGGCTCACCGTTATAGACATCGACCCGGCGCGGCGGCCCGAGACCCTGTCACTCGAGGAATGGAGGCGATTTTTTGAAAGTGAGCGCGGACGTTGACAACTAGCTACGATTTAGGCGCCTTGAAGGAGCCGGAGGACGTGGCCGCAGTGCCGGATCCCCGTGACATCATCCTTCCCCGTCCGGGCTTCGGCAGCGTGCTGGCGAATCACGATTTCCGGCTGATCTGGTCAGCCCAGGTCGCCTCCCAGCTTGCCGACAAATTCTTGATGTTTGCCTTGCTCATCCTCACCTACAGCATCAGCCGCGCCAGCACTCATGGCGCCGCCCTCTTCCTCGCCTACACGTTTCCCTCGGTCTTCCTCAGTCCACTGGCAGGGGTCTACGCCGACCGGCACGACAAGAAACGGTTGATGTTCTTCACGAATGCCATCCGTGGGGTGCTGATCCTGCTGATCCCGCTCAGCCAGCTGACCCCCTACTTTGCCCACGTCACCTGGCACCTGCTCGTGATCACGTTCCTGTTCGCCGCAGTCGGCCAGATCTTCGCGCCCGCCGAAGCCGCCTCGATTCCCTTCATCGTCGGCAAAGACGAGCTGATGACCGCCACCTCCATGTTCACCAGCACCGTGATCGTCACCCTGCTGGTCGCGGTTCCCGTGTCAACGCTGGCCGTCCGCTTCCTGGGTGAGAATTCTCCCTACTGGATCGCCGCCGGGTTGTTCCTGCTGGCGGCCTGGCTGATTTACCTGGTCAGGAGCGACCTCCACGCGCGGACCAACCAGGTCAAAGCCAAGGACACCGACATCCTCTATGAGCTGCGAGAAGGCATCGGTTACATCGCCGCCCGACCGTTGGTCCGATTCGCGGTCATTCAACTCAGCCTGACGATCGCGGTCATCTTTTCGGTTTTTGTGCTGGCGCCGGGCTACATGAGCACGGTGCTGCGCCTCCGGGTGACCGACGTGTACCTCTTCCTGGCCCCGGCGGTGATTGGCATGCTGGCCGCGGCGTTCTATCTTGGTCAGTACGGCCGCCACTACCGGCGCAGCCGACTGCTGATCGGCGGCCTGTTGTCGGCCGGCATCACGCTCATGCTGCTGGCGGTCGTCCCGTATCTCCTCGAGCAGCTCTCCGCCACCTGGTTGCTCGTCTGGTTTCCTGTCGTCTTCGGCTTCATCGGCGGGCTCGAGTTCGGCATGCTCTTCATCCCCGCCTTCACCGTGCTGCAGGAAAAGACGGAAGCCGAGCTGCGCGGCCGGATCTTCGGCGCGATGTTCACGGTGGTGAACGCCGCGATCGCAATCCCGATCCTGGTAGCGGGCGGATTGGCCGACCTCTTTGGCGTTACCCGGGTCATCTTTGGCATGGGCCTCGTGCTCGTGGCCAGCGGCGCGATCTCGGCCCTGGCTGGGCGGCGCAGCCCGCTCGTACCGCCGAACCTCTCGGCGAATGGGAAAGCGCGGGTATAATCGCGGGCGACGCGGGCGCATAGCTCAGTTGGTACGAGCGCTTCCATGACAAGGAAGAGGTCACAGGTTCGACTCCTGTTGCGCCCACCACAAAGCACGATCGCGATCCAACGATGGGCGTAGTGAAATCCGATCTCGAGGCGGTCATCCAGGAGGTTAGGTCCGCCGCGTCGCACTTGCGAGGGGCGGATGCGGAGAGCTGGGCAACCCGGCTCGATCGGGACCACGACCGCATCGAGCAGGCGCTCGATTGGCTTCTGAAGAACGAACCAACCAGCGGATTGGAGCTGGCACTTGCCTTACCCGATTACTGGCATCTCCGCGGCAGGTGGGCCGAAGGGACAGACTGGCTCGAGCGGTTTCTCGCTGCGATATCAACTCCCTCACCCACCTTGCGCTGCCGCGCCGTAAGTAATATTTCCGGTCTTGCGTTCCGCTTGGGTGAGAACGAAAAAGCGCGGCAGTTCGGGAACGAGGCGTTGGAAATTGCCAGGCGTTTGGGCGACAAGCCACTGATTGTCGGTGCGCTAACCCGGCTTGCGCGCGTCGGCCTGCGGGACAACAACCCGCGTCAGACGATGATCCTCTGCCGTGAGGCCCTGGCACTGGCCGAAGAAGCCGGCGACGAGGAGCTCTCACTGTCGCCCCTTCACTGCCTCGCTGAGGCGACCCGTATGGATGGCGATTACGAAGGGGCCCGGCAGCTCTACCGTCGAAGCCTCGACCTCAACCGCAAGCGCGGCGATGAGCTTGTGATCGGCGTCGAGACGAGCAACCTGGGGGCGGTCGAGCTGCGGTTCGGCAATATCGACGCCGCAATCCGCCTCTGGCGGGAGTCCTTCGCCCTCGCCCATCGAACCGAAAACCGCTACCTGCTGCCGTACCCCGTCGCCGGGCTGGGCGAAGCGGCTGCCGCCAAAGGCGACTGGGACCGGGCGGCCCGTCTCCTGGGCGCGGCAAGTGGTCTCTTCAAAACCAGCGGAGCGGCGATGGATCCGGCTGACGTCGCGGCCTATGAACAAGCGGTCGCGGGGACCCGGGCCAGGTTATCCGACGCATTCGCCCGCGCCTGGTCGTCGGGGGAGTCAATGACGGTGGATGAGATCGCGTCGTTCATATGAAGCTGGGTCGGCTCACCAGGCGACAGCCGGCTCGCCTCTCACCGTTATACGAGCCATGGCAACCCGCTTCCGGCGCTGGCTGGCTCAGCTACTCGACCACGTCCTTCTGCACGGCTTCTGGAATTAGGACGCGGTAACCGCTACCGTCTAGGGATGGCGGTCGAAACTGGCGCCCTGTCCCTGGCCGAGATTCAAGCCGCCGCCGACCGGATTCGTGAACACGTGCTGCCGACGCCGACCGCTTCAGGCGAAGCGGTGGCCGGCGTCGGAGCCTGGCTCAAGGCCGAGAACCTTCAGCGGACCGGCTCGTTCAAGGTTCGCGGCGCCATCAACGCCGTCCTCCAGCTCGATGCCGAGCAGCGCCGCCGGGGCGTCATCACGCTGTCGGCCGGCAACCACGGGCAGGCGCTGGCGTACGCGGCCCAGGCGTTCGGCATTCCCTGTGTGGTCGTGATCCGTGACGACGCCCAGGTCACGAAGCTGCAAGCGATCCGCCGGTACGGGGCCGAGATCGTCCTCACGCCGATCGGGCGGTGGCAGGAGCGCCTGGAGGAGGAACAGCACGAGCGCGACCTGCACCTCGTCCATCCGTTCGACGATCCGGCCGTCGCCGCCGGCCAGGGCACGGTCGGGCTCGAGATCCTGGAGGCCGTCCCTGACGTCCGCACGGTGATCGTCCCCGTCGGTGGGGGCGGCCTGATCGCCGGCGTCGCCGTGGCCATCAAGCAGCAGCGATCGAACGTGCGGATCATCGGCGTGGAGCCGGAGCGGGCGCCAACGGTCTCTGAAAGCCTGGCCGCCGGCCATCCCGTGTCGCCTTCCCGCCTCGACACCATCGCCGATGGGTTGGCCGCCCCCTATACCCGGCCGTTCAACCTGACGTTGATCCAGCGGTTTGTCGATGAGGTGCGCACCGTCAGCGATGAGGCCATCATCGCCGCGCTGACATCGATAGTCCTCCAGGCGAAGCTCGTTGTGGAGCCGGCCGGAGCGGCGGGAGTGGCGGCGCTGGCTTCGGATGCCGCCATCCAGCGGCCGGTCGTCATTGTCCTGACTGGCGGGAACGTCGATGGGATCCGGCTGGGGTCCTGGCTCGCATAAAAATCCCCGGGTGGCGTCCCGGGGATTGAGCGAAGGGCTGTTCCACCTGTCTTAACGTAGCCGGTCGCCGCCACTTACGGCCGGGGCGCATGCAATAATTTCGCTCGGCCATGGCAAACGCCTCGAACGGCAGCGCCGATGCGGCGGCCGTATTGATTTTCGAGAATGACCCACGGCAGGCAATTGCGTACCAGGAATTGTTTGTCGGCGCCGGCTATAAGGCGCAGACGGCGCTGCCGGATGAGGCGGTGCAGCAGTTGTGTGAGCAACTGCAACCGCGGGCGGTCCTCATCGATATGGGAATCTGGGAAGCGGACACCGCCCAGGTCTTCGGCATCCTCAATGGAGCGGTCGGGTTTGAGCGTCCGGTGATCATTGCCTTGGGCTCGCTGCCCCATCAGGTGCGTCGGGCCAAGCGGTTCGGCGCCGACGGCATCTGGGTTCGGGGCGTTGACGACGCCGCGACCCTCCCGGAACTCGTCGCCGACCTGGTTGAGCAGAGGCGTGAAGGAAAGCTGAAACCAAAGACCCCGTTGACCCCCCTATGACCGCCGACTCGCCAGCCAAAAATCCCACATCATCTTTACAACGCCTCATCGCGCGTTGACTGCGACCGCGCCGGCTTGATAGCTGACGCCTCCTTTTCCCCAGCTAATCCTCTCGTCACTCCGTCGATGTGGATAAGCTCGATGAAAGCTTGACACGCAGGATGCGACGCGGATAATCAATAACGCGTCAGGGGAGAGGGTCTCGGCAGAGACCACGGCAGAAAGAGGGAATAGTTTGGAGGTCGCTCACGGCTTGAAGCAAACCGCGCCGCCGAAGATCTGCGCTCGTCCGGGATGTGCCTCGTCTGTTAAGAAGGCAACGGCCAAATATTGCAGCATCAGCTGCTGCGCGATTGACCCGAGCCGGCAGGAACGCCTTCGACGGCAGGCGAGGCGAGCGCCGATCATTCCCCTGGCGCACCAGTTGTCGATCATCTTCCAGGTCCATCCGGATATCGAGGCGTCGCTCGACGAGCAAACTCTGGGCCGGGACGACATCCCGGCCGGCCTTCAGCGTCTGCGCGCCGTCTAGCCGCGTTCCAAGACCGTTCGTATAATCGGCTCGCCCTACTGAGGGCATAGTCATGAGCGAAAACCTCGAAACCCTGCGTCACTCGACGGCGCACGTGATGGCGGCGGCGGTGCTCGATCTATTTCCGGGAACGGTGATCGGCATCGGCCCCGCGACGGACGAAGGCTTCTACTACGACTTTGGCTTTGCGGAGCGGCTGCTGCCGGAGCAGCTGCCGAAGATCGAGGCCCGAATGCGGGAGATCATCAAGGCGGCACCACCGTTCATCAAGGAGGAGCTGCCCCGGGCCGACGCCGTCGCGCTGTTTGAGCGGCTGCACCAGCCCCTCAAGGTGGAGTTGATCGGCGATAAGGTCACGGACGCGACGGCACGGGTCTACCGGACCGGCGACTTCGTCGACCTCTGCCTCGGCCCGCACGTGGCCAACGCCGGGCAACTTGGCGCTTTCCGCCTGCTCTCCATCGCCGGCGCCTACTGGAAGGGGAGCGAGAAGAACCAGCAGCTGACGCGCATCTATGGAACCGCGTTTCCCACAAAAGAAGAGCTCGACAGCCACCTGAAGATGCTGGAGGATGCGGCCAAGCGCGACCACCGGAAGCTTGGCAAGGAGCTCGATCTCTTCCTTGTCGACGAGATGGTTGGCCGCGGCCTGCCGTTGCTGACGCCCAAAGGGGCCGCAATCCGGCGCCAGATGGAAGAGTTCATCCTGCGCCTCGAGCGCCGCCAGGGCTACGCGCACGTCAAAACGCCCGACATCGCTAGGCTGGAGATCTATAAGACCAGCGGCCACTACGAACGCTATCGCGAATCGATGTACGCCCCCTCGGAAATGGAAGACGAGCAGTGGCAGCTGCGGCCGATGAATTGTCCGCATCACATCCGCGTCTTCCAGCGAAAGTCTTACAGCTTCCGCGACCTTCCGGTGCGGATTGCCGAGCTGGGCACGGTGTACCGCTATGAGAAGTCGGGAGAAGTTTCGGGCCTGATCCGGGTGCGCGCCTTCACCATCAATGACGCGCATATCTTCTGCCGGCCCGATCAGTTGAACGAGGAATTCGAGCGGGTGATCGAGCTCATCCTGCAGGTCTACCGCGCATTCGGCATTACAGATTTTTATTTCCGGCTGTCCCTGCGGGACGACGCCAGCAACAAGTGGATGGGCGACCCCGCCGTGTGGCAGCGCGCCCAGGACGCCGCTCGCGAGGCCTTGCGCGCCTCCGGTCACCCGTTTGTGGAGGCGCCGGGCGAGGCCGCCTTCTACGGGCCGAAACTGGATGTCCAGATCAAGGACGCGATCGGCCGCGAGTTCAGCCTATCGACCAACCAGATCGACTTCCTGATGCCAGAGCGCTTCGGCCTCGAGTACGTCACGTCCACCCAGGCGATGGAGCGACCGGTGATGATCCACCGTGCCCCCATCGGCTCGATGGAGCGATTCATGGCCTATCTGATCGAGCGCTACGCTGGTGCGTTTCCCGTCTGGCTGGCCCCGGTCCAGGTGGTCTTCATTCCGATTGCCGACCGGCACGTCGAGGCGGTCAGCAAGCTGGCCGACCGGTTCCGCCAGCGCGATCTGCGGGTCGAGGTCGACGGTCGGAGCGAGCGCATGCAGGCGAAGATCCGCGACGCTCAGCTGCAGAAGGTGCCCTACATGGCGGTGGTCGGCGACAAAGAACTGGAGGCTGGAAGCCTGAACATCCGCCGGCGGGAAGGTGGCGACCAGGTCGCGATCGTTGTCGAGGATTTCCTGCGCCAGCTCGAAGACGAGTCGCGGTTACCGCTCTAGGGAAACCCCACCCTGACCCTCCCCCCACAAGGGGGGAGGGAAATGTGACCTGCTATACTCCCGCGTGCCAAGAGAGGCTGTCCCAAACTCTCACCTCCAGGCCGGCGCCGAAGAGGTCAAGGGGACGAAGATAGCCTCGGGGCTATCTTTTTTTGTGTTGGAAGGAGGCTGATCCACGGCATTTAGGGAACTTCGGATCAACGATCAGATCCGCGCCGGCGAAGTCCGCGTTATCGACGATCGCAACGAACAGTTAGGCGTCATGACCACCGACCGCGCAAAGGCTCTCGCGGTCGAGCGGGAAATGGACCTGGTCGAGGTCGCGCCCCAGGCGCAGCCCCCGGTGGCCCGGATCATGGATTACGGCAAATTCAAATTCGAGAGCCTGAAAAAAGACAAAGATGGGCGCCGCAAGCACAACGTCATCAAGGTCAAAGAAATGAAGCTTCGTCCCAAGATCGGTGAACACGATTTCCAGACAAAGTTTCACGCGGTCAAGTCGTTCCTCGAAGAGGGCGACAAGGTCAAGCTGACCATCATGTTCCGGGGCCGTGAGATGGTGCATCAGGATATCGGCAAGAAGCTGCTGGACCGGATGGCGCTGGAGCTGAAGACGATCAGCACCATCGAGCGCATGCCGTTGCTGGAGGGCCGCAACATGATCATGATCCTGGCCCCGGCCGCGGCTGCCCAGGCGCCTCAGCCGCAAGCCCAGGCACGCAAAAGCTAAAGGAGCGTTCGATGCCTAAACTCCGTACCCATCGCGCGTCGGCCAAACGATTCCGGATGACGAAGACCGGCAAGATCGTGCGCCCGCACGCGCAGAAGAGTCACCTCCTCGGGCACAAGAGCCCGCGCCGGAAGCGTCAATACAGCAAGCTGCTCGTCCTGACCGGGAAGGACGCCCGGCGTCTGCGGCGGGCTGCCCCCTACATGAAGGAGAAGGACTGAGATGCCACGCGTCAAGCGCAGCGTCCCCTCCCGCCGTCGCCACAAGAAGATTCTGAATCTGGCGAAGGGCTTCCGGATGACGCACCGGACGCTGTTCCGGCCGGCGAACGAAGCTTTGCTGCATGCGCTCGAGTACGCCTATCGCGACCGGCGGGCCCGCAAGCGCGACATGCGCAAGCTCTGGATCGCCCGGATCAACGCCGCATCCCGCAGCCAGGGGATGCCGTACAACCAATTCATGCATGGCCTCAAGCTGGCCGGCGTCAACATCAATCGAAAGATGCTCGCCGATCTGGCGGTTCGCGACGCCGAATCCTTCAGCGAACTGATTGCCGTCGCCAAGGGCGGTCCCAAGTCGTAACATGGCGGGCAGCATGCGACGCACCCAGCGCTTCATGTTTATTCGGCCGGCCCCGGGCCGGCACGAGCTGAGCTAGCGCGACTCAGCTCCCGCCTCCCGATCGCCGGCCTACATCACCCTTTTATGAATTCGGCACGGCTGGAGGTTAGATGAGCGTGAACGTCGGCGACCTGGATGCGATTGCTGTCGATGCACGCCAGCGGATCAGCGCCGCGGCCGACGAAGCGGCCCTAAATCAACTCCGCATCGACCTCCTCGGGAAGAAGGGCGCGTTGACAGGGGCGCTCAGGGGTCTCGGCAGCTTGCCGGCAGACCAACGGGCGGCCGCCGGCGCGCGCGCTAATGCGCTCAAAGCTGAAATCGAAAACCTGCTGGCGTTACGCACCCGCGAGCTGCAGTCCGCACGGCTGCAGGCGCTCGGTGACCAGGAGTGGGTCGACATGACGTTTGTTCCCTCTCCGGTTCGAAGGGGCCATTTGCATCCGCTGACGCTGATCCTGCGGGAGGTAAAGGCAATCTTCTCTCGGCTCGGCTACGAGGTGGCGTTGGGACCGCAGGTGGAGGATGAGTTCCACAACTTCGAAGCACTCAACATTCCGCAGGAGCACCCGGCGCGCGACACCATGGACAGCTTCTACGTCGAGGCCGACCACTTGCTGCTTCGCACGCACACCTCACCAGTGCAGATCCGATACATGCAGAGTCACAAGCCGCCCATCCGGATCATCGCCCCGGGCGCCGTCTACCGGCGGGATGCGACTGACCCCTCGCACGCTTCCCAGTTCTATCAATTCGAGGGCCTCGTCGTCGATCAGGATATTCGTCTTTCAGATCTAAAGGGAACAATCGAGTATTTCGCGCTCTCACTGTTCGGTCCCGATCGGCGCATCCGCATCGTGGGCGATCATTTCCCCTTCACCGAACCAAGCATTGCGGCGGCGGTGTCATGCGGTATTTGCGGTGGAGCGGGTTGCCGAAGCTGCAAGGGCGGCTGGCTGGAGATCCTGGGCGCCGGGATGGTCCACCCGCAAGTGCTCCGCAACGGCGGCATCGACCCGGAACACTATTCCGGCTTTGCCTTCGGCGCCGGGTTGGACCGGTTGGCGATGCTCAAGTACAACGTCTCCGACCTCCGCCTGTTTCTCGAGAACGACGTGCGCTTTCTGAGGCAGTTCTAAGCCCATGCTGATATCACTCAACTGGCTCAAGGACTACGTTGACATCCCGGTCGATGTGTCGACTCTGGCCGAGCGGCTGACCCTGGCCGGCAATGAGGTCGATGGGATCCACGAGCAGGATGTCAATTTCGAAGGCGTGGTGGTCGCCGAGGTCAAGAGTCTGCGGCCGTTACCGGGTTCAACGAAGAACCAGATCGCCTCGGTCACCACCGGCTCGGCTGTCGTGGACGTCGTTACCGGCGCATGGAACCTCGGAGTGGGCGATCGAGTGCCGTATGCCGTACCCGGCTCGCGGCTGAACGACAGACGGATCGAAACGAAATCCTTTCTCGGCGTTGCGTCCGCCGGCATGTTGTGCTCCGCTATCGAGCTCGGCCTTGGCGAGGATGCGGCCGGAATTCTCATCCTCGATCAGGGCGCCACGCTGGGGCAAGACCTGCGCCAGTTGTACCCGCGCGACACCATCCTCGCGCTCGAGATCAAGTCGAACCGTCCCGACCTGCTCTGTCATCTCGGCATCGCCAGGGAGGTTGGTGCCATCTTCAACCTCTCTCTGAAAGAGCCGAAGATCCCGAAGGCGCGCACCAAGGACGCCCCTGAGCTGGTGCGAATCGAGGCGCCCGACGGCTGCCGGAGGTTTGTCGGCCACCTGGTCGCCGGCATCACCGTCGCCCCCTCGCCGCCGTGGATGCAGGCGCGGCTGCGGTCGGCCGGGGTGCGGCCGATCAGCAACGTGGTCGACATCACCAACTACGTGATGCTCGAAGCCGGCCAGCCGATGCACGCATTCGATTACCAAAAGCTCAAAGATGGGCGGGTCGTCGTGCGGCGGGCGCGCGAAGGTGAGGAGATCGCGTGCCTCGATGGCAAGGCTCGGCGTCTGACCTCGAGTGACATGGTGGTGGCCGACAGCGAGCGGGCCCAGGGGGTGGCGGGCATCATCGGTGGCGCCGACAGCGCCGTCGAGCAGGGGACGACGGAGATTTTCCTGGAGGGGGCCACCTGGGAGCCGCGGTCAATCAGGCGCACGGCGAGCAGGCTCGGCCTGCGCACCGAGGCATCGTCGCGGTTCGAAAAGGGGTTGAGCCCCGCCCTCAGCCTGCCGGCCGTTGATCGCGCGGCGGCCCTGGTCGCCGAGTTGGCCGGCGGAAAATCGACCAAGTCAACCGATGTCTACTCGGAGCCGCTCAAGCAGCCGAAGATCGAGGTAACCGCACAGCGTGTCGAGCGCGTGCTCGGGCTCAAGATCAAGCCAGCCGAGGCAGCGGCCATCCTCGAGCGGCTGCGCTTTTCGGTGCAACACTCGGACGGTGCGCTCCGGACCCAACCACCCGATTTTCGCCTGGACTGCACGATCCCCGAGGACCTCGTCGAGGAGATCGGGCGGGTGTACGGCTACGACCGCGTGCCCAGCACACTGCCGGGGGAACGAACCCCGGTGCGCGACCTCTATCAGAGCCAGGATGCCGACGAGGTGGCGCGGGAGGTGTTGGCCGGCCGCGAGCTCGACGAGGCGGTCACCAATAGCCTGGTCAGTTCAACCGGGACGTCGGACATTGGCATGCCCGCCGCACCGCGGTCCCTTGTTCGCATCGAGAACCCAATGGCGGAGAACCGCGACGCGCTTCGGCGAAGCCTGTTGCCTGGACTTCTTGAAGCGCTGGCGTTCAATGCTCGCCAGGATCAGCCGGGGGCTCGGCTCTTCGAGCTCGGCTGGGGCTTCTGGAAGAAAACCAACAATGCCGTCGATGAACCACGCTTGCTCGCGATCGCGATCCACATCCCTTCGGGCGCCGGTGACGCCGCTGCCGCAGAACTGCGCGCGCTTCAGGCCACCGTGGCGACGGTGCGGAACCGGTTGGCGGTCACCTCAACCGATTTCCGGCAGGCTGAGGCCGCTGGGTTCCACCCCGGGCGCAGTGCCGAAGTCCTGGACGCAGGCGAGCCGATCGGCATCGTCGGCGAAGTGCATCCGGCCGCCCTCGCTGAGGTCGATCTGCCGGGGCGGGCGGTGGCGGCCGAGGTTCTCTTTGATCGCTTGACGGGTGGCGGGCGGCGGGCCCCCCAGGCCCGCCCGCTGCCGCGATTTCCCGGGGTCCGGCGCGACCTTACGGTCGTAATTCGGGGAAAGATCGCCAGTAACGATCTCGTGCAAGTAATCCGCCAGCTGGGCGGTTACACGTTGCGGGACATCTCTATGTTGAGTGAATACCAGGGGCCCCAGCTGGGGGCCGGCGCCCGCAGCCTGTCATTCCGCCTGCAGTATCAGGCCGATGACCGGACCCTGACAAACGAAGAAGTATCGACCGTCCAGCAACGAATCATCGACGGTCTCAAGCAGCGGTTTGACGCCGAGGTGCGCTCCTGATGGATTTCCTGGACCTGATCATTGTCGTCATCCTTCTTGTCAATGTCGCGCTGGGCTGGGCGTTCGGCCTGGTGCGGCGGATCGTGGCCTTCGCCGGACTCTTCGCCGGGATCGGCGCCGCGACCCTAACCAGCGCGAATACCTCGGCCTACATCGGCACCACCTTTGGAATCGCGTCGGCGCTTTGGGCGCACGTGCTTACCTACGCCGTGATCGTGACCCTTGCCATCCTCCTCTTCGAGGTGCTGGGCGCCGTGTACCAGCGTTACCTCGACATGCTGATCGCGCCCGCCTTCGACCGGTTAACGGGCATCCTGACCGGTGCCGTCGTGGGGGCTTTCGAGATCACCGTGATCCTCATCATCGGCGTAGGCATCGTGAAGGCCCAATTGCCGGCCGGCTACGCGTCCCCTCCGGCCTTCATCACCGCCCAGGATTGGTTCAATAACTCGCTCCTCGCTCCTCACTTTTACGGCCTCGAGCCGCTGACGCGGGTGATCTTTTCGCTGGTGCTGCCCAGCAGCATCAGCGGGTACTTCACCCAACTTCTCGGCGTCCACTAACTTAACCGCGCGGGTGCGCTGTCCAGCGGCACCCACCGCGCTCGTGCAAAATCACGACGCACTCGCATGCGCTGCAGGTGCCGCATCCAGCGCCCGCGCTCATTCGGCCGAAAGGCCGGCTCGGCCTGCGGCCTCGCTGCGTGAGCCGCCAATCTGCTAAGTAAGCAGGCGTGAACCTGACGACGCCCAGGCTTCGACGAAGCTTCTTTGCCCGCGATCCGGTAGTTCTTGCCCGGGACCTGCTCGGCTGCGTCCTCTTCTACCGGACGCCGGACGGTTTGCTGGCCGGACGGATCGTCGAGACCGAGGCGTATACGGGGGCGGCCGACCCTGCTTCGCATGCGTTCCGGGGCCGGACGGCCCGCAACACGGTCATGTTCGGCCCGGCCGGGCATGCCTACGTCTACTTCAGCTATGGCATGCACTACTGCCTCAACGTCACGGCCGAACGGGCGGGTACCGCCGGAGCCGTCCTCATCCGCGCTCTGGAGCCTCTCGCCGGCATCGACCTCATGCGGGCGCACGGCGACCACGGACCGGCGGCCCGGCTGCTCAGCGGTCCGGGCAAGATCGGCCGGGCCTTTGGTCTCACGCTCCAGGACAATGGTCGTGATTTCACCCGCGGCGCACTCGGGATCTCGGCCGGCACGCCTGCTCCTGACGGTCAGGTCGCCGTGTCGCGACGGATCGGGATCTCGCGTGCGGTGGAGTTGCCCTACCGCTTCACCGTCGTGGGCAGCGCGTCAGTCTCGCGATCCTAGGGCAGCGTGACCGTGATGGTCTGCACGGCCGGCGCGTTGGCCGGATTGTAGTCGTAGGCCTGCACCGTAAGGGTGTGGCTGCTTCCCGGTGAGCCTTTGACCACGAACGTGAATGGGCCCTGGGTGAGACGCACCGGTTTGTTCGCCCCATCCAGGAAGAAGTCGACTTCCTTGATCGCTTCGTTGTCAGTCGCCGTCGCCGTGACCAGCACGCTCCCGTCCGCCTGCGCTGCCTGAGCCAGGGTCAGCGTCGGCGGGATCGTCTCGGTCGTCAGCTGACAGTTCTGCGTGGGGGCCGGCGGGCTGTTCTTGTCCTTCATGTCGTCCGGGTAGCCGGGCGGGTACACCACGAAGGTCTTGACGGCGATGAACTTCGCCGGCGTGTCGGGAGTGGCCAGCAGCCCGTCGGTTGTGCAGACCCGAAACGGCTGGTACCAGTCATCCGGACGGGCTGGCGCCGTGCCGGCGATGAACCAATCGGTGATGGTCTGGCCGGCGCAGTTGGCCGTCGCGAGCAGCCCACTGGCCTTGCAGACCGTAACCTTCTTCAGCCCATCCGGGAGCGCGAAGTCGCGGACGGGTTTGCCGGCCTCGTAGGCATTGAAGATGTCGCGGAAGATCAGGCCCGCCCCCTGGACGCCCCAGACCACGTTGAGATTGGAATTCACATTGGCAGGACAACCCCCGGCACAGGTATGGCCCATCCATGCCCCGATCACCACGTCAGGGCTGTAGCCGATCAGCCAGGAGTCGTGCCAGTTCTCCGTGGTACCGGTCTTCGCGGCGAAGGGCCGCTTGATGTTGAGGGCCGCCCCGACCGGCCGCAGGATGTCGCTGATCATGTAGGCAACCTGGGCGGGCAACACGCGCACGCCGGGATTCGGCTTCCATTCCTGCAGCACCTTTCCCTGGCTATCGACGACTTTGAGGATGACGGTCGGATCGTGGTAGATGCCACCTGAGGCCAGCACCCCGTAGGCGTTGAAGTGTTGCTGCGGCACCACCTCGCTGGCGCCGATGGCCTGGGCCAGCCCTCGCTCGGGCGTCAGGTTCGCGCTGGTCAGCCCCATCATGCGCGCAGTCTGGAAGACCCGGTCGTAGCCCAGCTGCTTGAGCAAGAGGATGGCGGGGATGTTGCGCGACTCAACCAGTGCCCGCCGGATCGTGATCACGCCTTCATCGCGGTGGTCCCAGTCGACGAAGGGATGGCCATCGATCTTGCCCTGCTTGTCGAGGATTAGGTTCGAGGGCGCGTAGCCATTGGCCAGCGCCGTGGCGTAGACATAGATCTTGAAGGACGAGCCGGGCTGCCGGCCCTGGCCGTCGGTGATGACGTTGTACTGACCGCCGATGGCCTGGTCGTAGTAGTTCGCGCTGCCGACCATCGCCAGCACCTGGCCGGTTGCGGGGTCGATGACTTCCGCCGCGCCGTTGTTGACATTGCGCGCCTTGAGATCGGCCCGGTTGACGTTGGTGTTGACCGCTCGTTCCGCCACCTGCTGGAGGTTGTAGTCGAGTGTCGTGTAGACACGCAGGCCGCCGCCCGCCACGACCGCGTCACCATATTGATTGCTCAGTTGCCGGAGGACGTAGTCGACGAACCAGGGAGCCTTGAGGTCCTTCTGGATGCTGCCGTTCTTGTACTTGAGCACTTCCTTGACGGCCTTGTCGTATTCGGTCTGGCTGATGTAGTGGTCGCGCAGCATGTCCTTGAGCACCAGCTCCTGGCGATTCTTGGCGCTCGCCACGGTCGCCGGGTTATACGGATCGAACTGCGACGGCGCGTTTGGGATGCCGGCCAGCATGGCGGCCTCCGCGATATCGAGGTCCTTGGCCGGCTTGGCAAAGTAGGTTTGCGCGGCCGCCTCGGCACCGTAGGCTTCGTTCCCATAGAAGATCTGGTTGAGATAGAGCGTCAGGATGTCGTTCTTCGAAAAGCGGCGCTCGATCTCGAGCGCGAGGGCGGCCTCCCGCACCTTCCGCTCCAGGGAGTTGGCACTGCCGACGTACATCCGCTTGACGAGTTGCTGGGTAATCGTGCTGCCACCCTGTTCAGCTCGCTGGTGAGTGATATCGGCGATCGCCGCGCCAATAATGCGGCGGATGTCGATGCCGTTGTGGGTGTAGAAAAGGCGATCCTCCAGCGCAATGGTGGCGTCGACCAGGTGCGGGGAAATGGCGGAGAGAGGCATTACCGTACGGATGACGCCATCAGTGTGCTTGACGTAGAGCAGTACCCCGTTGCGGTCGTAGATCTTCGTCGCCTGGGCCAGCTCCTTGGCATTCAGCGAGCCCGGATCCGGCAGGTCGCGGGTATAGGTCTGGTACTTGTCGACGGCCTCGGCGCCGCCGCCCACGCTGAGTAGGCCGAGGACGGTCAGGCCGACCACGATGATCTTGTGGAGGCTGCCCCCCTTGCGGCGCCGGGCGATCCGGGTAATGGTGAGCACGCGGATTGCGGCTCGACGGGCAAACCGGTGCTTCTCTTCGGACACCGGGTCTATAACGGTTGAGTTCGCTAAAAAAGCACAGTGAACCGAGTCGACCGCATATATACTCGGCGTCTAGAACGCGTGACGGAACGATGAAGAAACGACAAAACATCAATCACGGCGCCTGGGATGCGGTCACCACGGGCGCAGTGGAGATTAACGACCGACAACACTTGAAGACCCGCATCGAACGCGGCGACCGGTTGCGCGTCAAGCTCGGTCTCGATCCGACCCGGCCCGACATCCACCTCGGCCACACGGTCGTCTTGCGGGCCCTCCGCCGCTACCAGGAGCACGGGAACACGGCGGTCCTCATCATCGGCGACTGGACGGCACGGATTGGCGACCCCTCGGGCCAGAATGTCACGCGGCCGCAGTTGACGAAGGAAGAAGTCAACGCCGCCGCGAAGACCTACCTCGACCAGGCCTGGAAGATTCTCGATGAAGGCGAGACGGAGGTCCGCTTTCAGTCCGAGTGGTTCGACAAGATGCACCTCGAGAACGTCGTCCAGCTGATGAGCCGTTACACGGTCGCGCGCATGCTGGCCAGGGAAGACTTTGCCAAGCGCACCAAGGAGGGCCGGCCGGTCGGCATGCACGAGCTGCTGTACCCACTGCTGCAGGCCTACGACTCGGTGGCGGTCAAATCGGATCTCGAGTTGGGCGGCACGGATCAGACATTCAACCTCCTCGTCGGCCGCGACATCCAGGAGGCCTACGCCCAGCCGCCCCAGGATATTCAGACGATGCCACTGCTGGAAGGGCTCGATGGCGTGCAGAAGATGAGTAAGAGTCTCGAGAACTACATTGGCATCGACGAACCCCCCGACGTTATGTACCGCAAAGTCATGAGTGTTCCGGATCAGCTGATCACCCGTTACTTCCAGCTGACAACGGACATCAGCCCGGAGGAGCTGGCCGCCGAGAACCGCGCCCTAAAGGACGGCGAGAACCCCCGCAACGTCAAGCAACGTCTGGCCGAACGCATCGTCCGGCAATTCCATCCTGCAGCCGTGCCCAGCGCCTACCGAGAGGAGGCGGGAGGATTGAAAACCGTCGGCCCGGCGGCAATAGAGGTTGGGCCCGGCGAGCGGACCATTGCCCAGCTGTTTCTCGATGCCGCGCTGGTGTCGAGCAAGAGCGAGGCGCGACGAATCGCCGCCCAGAACGGGCTGTACCTGAACGACCAGCCGGTGACGTCGGTCGATGAGAAGGTGACGCCATCCAACGGCTGGCTGCTGCGGCGCGGCAATCACCGAGTCGTCCGCCTGAAGCTGCGCTAAAATTCCGACGGGGAAAAAGAGATGTCTGGACATTCAAAGTGGTCTTCGATCAAGCACAAGAAGGCCCTCACCGACGCAAAAAAAGGCCAGCAGTTCACCAAGATGGCTCGGGAAATCACCCTGGCTGCTCGGGAGGGTGGAGGTAGCCCGGACGGGAACTACCGCCTTCGACTGGCGATGGAGAAAGCCCGCGATGTCAACATGCCGCAGGAGAACGTCAAGCGGGCTATCCAGCGCGGCACCGGTGAGCTGGGTGGCGCCGCGCTCGAGGAGCTTCGCTTCGAGGGCTACGGACCGCATGGCGTGGCCATCATCGTCGACACCCTGACCGACAACCGCAACCGCACCAGCGGTGACATCCGCAACCTCTTCAGCCGCGCCGGCGGCAACCTGGGCACCACCGGCAGCGTGGCCTGGATGTTCACTCGGCAAGGGCAGATCGTGGTCGACGCCGGCGCACGCGACCCCGACGAGATCGGCTTGGAAGCGATCGAGCTGGGCGCCAGCGACGCGCGCGTCGACGGCAAGACGGTCGAAGTCGACACCGACCCACCCAAACTCGAGGCGGTCCAGCAGGGGTTGAAGAAAAAGGGATACAAGATCGAGTCGGCCGAGGTCACGATGAACGCCTCGCAGCTCATCCCATTGAACGAGACGACGGCGCCATCCATCCTCAAGCTGCTCGACGCCCTCGAAGAACACGACGACGTGCAGTCGGTTTACTCGAACATGGACGTCCCGGCGGCCGTCATGGAGCGGATCAGCGAGCGTGTCTAACGACGGCCTCCTGGTACTCGGCGTTGATCCGGGGCTGGCCGACACGGGCTACGGCGCGGTCCGCCGCCTCAATGGTCGGCTGGCCATGATTACCTGCGGAACGCTGAAGACGCCGGCCAACCTGTCGGAGCCGCAGCGCCTGCGCATTCTGGCCGAGCAGATGCGCGCGCTGATGGCGGAACTCCATCCTCAGGCTGCCGCCTTCGAGGAGCTGTTCTTCAGCAAGAACGTCCGAACGGCGATGGCGGTCGGACAGGCGCGTGGCGTCGCGCTCCTCTCTGCGGTTGAGGCGGGCGCCGACGTCCACGAGTACACGCCAAACCAGGTCAAACTGTCGGTGACCGGCTATGGAGCGGCCACGAAGGGCCAAATGCTGAAAATGGTCCAGTCGCTACTGGCCACTCGCGAGCTGCCCCGCTCCGACGATGCCATCGACGCGCTGGCCATCGCCATCTGCCATCACCACAGCGGCCGGCTGCGCACCGTGCTCAGCCGGGCTCCGACAGGCCATCGGGCTTGATTGCGACCCTCGAGGGCATCCTGGCCCAGCGAGGTTCGGACTCGGTGATCGTCGACGTCCACGGAGTGGGCTACCTGGTGACGGTGGGTAACCGGACGCTGGCGGAACTCCCGGCGGCGGGAGATCGGATCCACCTCTATACCTATACCTATGTCCGGGAGGATGCGCTGGGCCTGTTTGGCTTTCGCACCCAGGACGAGCTCACCTTCTTCAAGTTGCTGCTATCGGTCAAAGGGATCGGCCCCAAAGCGGGGCTGGCCATTCTGAGCCGCGCGGAACTGCGCCTGTTGAAGCGGGCGATTCTGCAGGAGGATGCCGCCTTACTGGCTACGGTGCCCGGCATCGGTCCCAAGACCGCCGCCCGGGTGGTCCTCGAGTTGAAAGGCAAGCTCAAGGAAGAGATGTTCGGCGAAGAGGCGCGGGTTCCGGCGGCGGTGGGCGCGGCCGACCCGGTAGCGCAGGCCCTGCAGGTGCTCACCGGACTCGGCTACACCCCGGCGGAGGCCAAGGAGGCGGTCCGCAAGGCCAGCGGCGGCAACGGCGGAAGCCACTCGGTTGAGCAACTCGTCACAGTCGCGCTCAAAGGATTGGACCGCGGATGACGGAGCGCGTCATCACGGCGGAGGAGCGGAACGAAGACAAGGAATTCGAGTGGAGCCTCCGGCCTCGCCGGCTGGCGGAGTTTATCGGACAGGAAAACGTCAAAGCCAACCTCGAAATCCTGATCACCGCAGCGCGGGGGCGCAACGAGCCCATCGAGCACATCTTGATCGCCGGGCCGCCAGGCCTGGGGAAGACGACGCTGGCCAACATCATGGCCAACGAGATGGGGGTCAACATCCGCACCACCTCCGGTCCGGCGATCGAGCACCAGGGGGCGCTGGCATCCATCCTGACCAATCTCGAGGATCGAGACATCTTCTTTGTCGACGAGATTCACCGCCTGGCGCGCCCGGTCGAAGAGTCGCTGTATCCGGCCATGGAGGATTTCAAGTTCGATTTCGTGAGCGGGAAGGGCGCCGGCGCCCAAACCTTCCGGCTGCAACTTCCGCGCTTTACCGTGATCGGCGCCACCACCCGCCAGGGGATGCTCTCGGCCCCGCTGCGCGACCGGTTTGGCGCCGTTTACCCGCTTTACTTCTATGGCGTCGACGACCTATTCGCGATCGTCCAGCGTTCCGCCCAGCTCTTGAAGGTCGCCATCGATGACGCCGGTGCGCAGGTGATCGCCAGCCGAGCGCGCGGCACGCCGCGCGTCACGAACCGGCTGCTGCGCCGGGTACGCGACTTCGCCCAGGTGCGGGCCCAGGGCCGGATCGATGAGCGGATCGCGCTCGACGCGCTGGCCATGCTCGAAATTGATGCGCTGGGGCTCGACGTCATCGACCGCCGAATCCTGCAGACGATCGTGGAGAAGTATGAAGGCGGCCCGGTTGGGCTCGACACGATCGCGGTCTCAGTATCAGAGGATCCGGAGACCGTCGAGGACGTCTACGAACCGTTCCTGATGCAGCTCGGTTTCCTGGCGCGGACCCCGCGCGGGCGCGTGGCGACGAAGCTCGCTTACGATCATCTGGGCCTGGTCAGGGCGAGCAGCAACGAGCAGCCGCGACTGTTCTAGTCTCCGATCGCCGTCTGCAGTTAGGAGTCGTTGGACTCACGGCGCTGGCCGCTGGCATGTCGCTGTATCTGTTCAGCGCGGCCTTGCCCCTTTATCTCTTTCGATATCGTGGCTACCGTCTGGAGCTCGTCGGCGCCCTGGTCGGGCTGGCCTCAGTGGTCCAGCTCGTTACGACGCTGGTCGCCGGGCCGCTCGTCGACCGCCGTGGCGCCCGCCTGGCGATGCGGCTGGGGGCTGCCTGCTACGTCCTGGGCGCGGCGCTGTTTCTTACGTCCGCCTGGCTTCCCGCCATCATCCTGGCTCGCGTGCTGCACGGCATGGGCCTCGCCCTTGTGTTTCCCGCGGTCTTCAGCGTGGTGCCGGGGCTGGTCTTGCCGCGTTTCCAGGGAACCGCGCTCGGCGCGGTCGGCGCCGTCAACAACGTGGCGCTCGCCATCGGCTCGCCGCTCGGCCTGCTGCTGCTGGCCGCCTCGCCCTCCACCCTCTTTATGACCGCGCTGACGACGGCCGGGGTGGCCCTCGGGATGAGCCTGCTCCTGAAGGTCGGTGGGCGGGCCCTGGAACCGGGCCGGCTGTTCAAGTACCGGGCGGCATGGACGCCGCTTTACGCCATCACCTTTCTCTCCGTGGTCTACTGGGGTGTGGTTACGGCGTTTCTGCCGATTGCGGTTCCACCCAGCCAGATCCCGAATGTTGGCTGGTTCTTCGCCGCGGATGCCGTGGCCGTGATGGCGGCGCGGATTCCGACGGGTTACCTGGCTGACCGGTTCGGTCCACGATGGCTGCTGGTCGCCGGCGTGGCGACCACCGGTCTGGCGATCAGCGTCCTACTGATCTCACCATCGTTCGCCTCGCTTCTCGTCGCCGGGGTGGGGACGGGGCTCGGGGCTGCCCTGCTCCTGCCCCCGATCCTGCTCGAGCTCACCAAGCGGAGCAACGTCACGGATCGCGGCACGGCGATGGCGCTCTACAACACCAGCTTTGCCGCTGCGGTGGGTGCAGGCAGCCTCGGCGGAGCCGTCCTGGTGCAGCGATTCGGTTTCAATGCAACCCTGGTCATAAGCCTGGTCGCGTGTCTGGCCGCCGCGCCGATCGCGCTGGCAACGATTCGTCGGCTTGAAGACCGCTGATTTCGACTACGACCTACCGCGGGAGCTGATCGCACAGCATCCGCCGGCCGAGCGGGATGCGGCCCGCATGCTGGTGCTCGATCCGTCCTCCCACCACGTGACGCATGCGAGCATCCGGGACCTTCCGGGCTACCTCGAGCCCGGCGACCTCCTCGTGTTCAACGACAGCCGGGTTTTGCCGGCACGCCTGATGGGGCGGCGTCGGGATGGGGGAGAGGCCGAAGTGCTACTCCTCCGGCCCGTGGACGGCGGACACCACCGCTGGCAAGCGCTGATTCGGCCGGCGCGCCGGCTCGAAGCTGGCTCGCAGGTCTTCTTCGACCAATCAGAACTGGCCATTTCGGTGGAAGTCCGGCATCACGAAACGGCGACCGTACGGCTCGACGGCGTCCCCGACCCACTCAGCGAGGTCCGGCGGATCGGCCAGATGCCGACGCCGCCCTACATCAGAGAGCGGCTCGCTGATCGCGAGCGCTACCAGACAGTATTTGCGCGGGAGGAAGGTTCCGCGGCCGCCCCAACCGCCGGCCTGCATTTCACGCCGGAGCTGCTCAACGCGATCCGCGATCGGGGAGTCAATCTCGCATTCGTGACCCTTCACGTCGGCCTCGACACCTTCCAGCCGGTTCGGGTCGATGACCCGTCACAGCACAGCATTCACCGTGAATGGTTTCGGATCGATGAGGCCACGGCGAATGCTGTCAACGACACGCGGCGGCGCGGAAACCGCGTGGTGGCCGTGGGCACCACCTCCGTGCGCACACTGGAGAGCGCGGCAGCCGGCGACCGGGTGCGAGCCGGCGATGCTTGGACCGGCCTCTTGATCCTTCCCGGCCACCGGTTCCAGGTGGTCGACGCCATCATCACGAACTTTCATCTCCCGAAGAGCACGCTCTTGATGTTGGTCAGCGCGTTCGCGGGAAGGGAGCAGATTCTCGCCGCCTATAAAGAGGCGATCCGTGAGGGCTACCGCTTTTACAGCTTTGGGGACTGCATGCTGATTACGAGGCGCGCGTCGTGAGCTTCGAGTTGCTCGCGGAAGACGCTGGTGCTCGGCGCGGCCGGCTGGAAACTGCCCATGGCGTGATCGAGACGCCGGCATTCATGCCGGTGGGGACGCAGGCGACCGTGAAGGCGGTGAGCCCCGACGAGCTGCGGGGGCTTGGCGCCCAGGTGTTGCTGGGGAACACGTACCACCTCGGCTTGCGGCCGGGCGCCGATCGCATCGCCCGCCTGGGCGGGTTGCATCGGTTCATGGGATGGGATGGGCCGATCCTCACCGATAGCGGCGGTTATCAGGTGTTCAGCCTGGACCATCTGGTCAGGGTCACCGACGACGGCGCGACGTTCCGTTCCCACCTCGACGGCAGCGAACAGCGGTTCACGCCGGAATCGGTGATGGCGATGCAGCGCGAGCTCGGCTCCGACATCGCGATGGCGTTCGACCAACCGGTCGCCTGGCCGGCAGAGCCGGCGAAGGCTCGAGCCGCAATGGAGCAAACGCACCGCTGGGCGAAGCGCTGCCTCGATGACGAACGCGCGCCTGGCCAGCTTCGGTTTGGGATCGTCCAGGGTGGATTCAATGATGACCTTCGGCGGGAGAGTGCCCAAACCCTTGGCAGTCTTGCGTTTGACGGGTTTGGCATCGGCGGCTTGAGCCTCGGTGAACCGAAAACGCTGACCTACAGCATGCTGGCCGCGCAAACGGCCATCCTCCCTCGCGACCGTCCCCGCTACCTGATGGGCGTCGGTACGCCCGCCGACCTGATCGAAGCGATCGCCCGGGGCGTCGACATGTTCGATTGCGTGCTGCCAACCCGGATCGCCCGCAACGGATCGATCCTGACCAGCGGCGGGCGGATCAACCTGCGCAACCATCGGTTCATCGAGGACTGGGGTCCACCGGATGACGGTTGCGATTGCTATACCTGCCAGCGGTTTACCCGAGCGTATTTGCGCCACCTCTTCATGGCCGGCGAAATCCTGGGGCACCGGCTGGCATCGATCCACAACCTGCGGCTTCTGGTCCGACTCGTTGGGCAGGTTCGCGAGGCAATCGGCGACGGGCGTTTCGGCAAGGTGGTGACATTGTTGCGCGACCAGTGGGTGCACGCGCCGCTGCCGTGAACCGTTTAAAGATTTCTCATCGGGGCTCGCCTATACTTTCCCTCGCATGCGCGTCGATCGTCGACTCCTTTTTTTGATTGGCATCATCGCCCTGCTTGCCCTTTTCGTCGACGGGTTCGCCTATATCTACCGGGCGGCCACCAACCAGCCGCTTACCGGCAAGATCCGCGGCATCCCGACACTGAACATCGGCTTTCTGGGGTTCTCGCAGCAGATCTACGTACACAAAGGCCTCGACCTGCAGGGCGGAACGCACCTCGAGCTCGAGATCACCAACGTCCGGTCGGGGACTCCCGTTCGGGAAGCTCGTGACATCGCCGTCCAGATCGTCGAGCGTCGGGTCAACAGCAGCGGTTACGCCGAGTCCGTGGTCCGGCCCGAGGGGGACAACCGCATTCTCGTCGAGTTGCCAGGTGTGAACCTGGAACAGGCGAAACAGATTCTGGGCAAGACCTCGTACCTCACCATCTACGAGTGGGTGCCGGGCACGCCGGACGCAAACATCCTGAAGGAGCTGAATCCGACCGACGCCAACAGGTACCAGGGATTCAAGCCGCAGTTCACCAACATCGACGGCAGCATGATCACGAGCGCCTCACGATCCACCGATCCCAACACGAACCTGCCGGACGTCCAATTCTCGTTCAATAACACCGGCAACGATCGATTCTGCAATCTGACGCGCGATCGCGTCAGCCACCCGCAGGGCACGCCGGAGAACAAGATCGCGATTTTCATCGACAAAGACCTGGTCGAAGACGCCAATGTCCAGAGTGAGATCTGCGGCGGTACCGGCATCATCACCGGCGGCTTCACCGCCGCCAGCGCCCAGGCGCTGGCGGTCCAGCTCAACTCCGGCGCGCTGCCGGGCACCATCACCCTGGTGTCGAGCACTGAGGTCGGTGCGACGCTGGGTGCGTCGACGGTCAAGCTGAGCCTGCTGGCCGGCGCCTTTGGGCTCGCCATCGTCATCCTGTTCATGCTGCTCTACTACCGGCTCCCGGGGGTGGTGGCGAGCGTCGCCCTCCTACTCTACGCGGCCATCGCGCTGGCCATCTTCAAGATTTTCGGGGTCACGCTCACCCTCGCGGGCCTGGCGGGTTTCATCCTCTCGGTCGGGATGGCCGTCGACGCCAACGTGCTGATCTTCGAGCGCGTCAAGGAGGAGTTGCGCGCGGGTCGGACTCTGGGCGCCTCGATGGAAGCCGGGGTGCGTCGCGCCTGGCCGGCAATCCGGGACTCGAATATCTCGACATTGATCACCTGCTTCGTCCTCTACTTCTTCGGCGCGCCACTGATCAAAGGCTTTGCGATTACGCTGGCCATCGGGGTGCTGGTCAGTATGTTCTCGGCGATTGTCACCACCCAGCAGTTCCTGCAGGTCCTGGCCGGGCTGCGGCCGGCGCGCCGGCTCGCGCTCTACGGCGTCCAGGCGCCGAAGGCCGCATGAGGTGATCGGGTAGATGGACATCGTCGGACGGCGCAACTGGTATTTCCTGTTGTCGCTCGCCATCATCCTGCCGGGCATCATCTCGATGCTCTTCTTCGGTTTCCGCCTCGGCATCGACTTCGCCGGCGGCGATCAGTTCAACATCGCGTTCAAGCAGCCGACTTCGGCCGCCGCTGTCCAAAAGGAGATGGACACCTTCAACGTGGAGGCCACCGTACAGCAGGCGGGCCCGAACAACGTCTTGATCACGACCAAGCCGCTCGGCATCAACGAGGAAACCGCCGTCCGCGATGACCTGAACAAAAAATTCGGCGGAACGGTGGCAAGCAGCGCGTTCGTCGGGCCGACGATTGCGAAGGAACTAGTGCTTGGCGCCGGCGCGCTGATCGCGATCGCCTCGATCTTGATCGTCGCCTACCTGAGCTTCCGGTTTAACTACAAATTCGCGGTCTGCGCCATCCTCGCGCTCTTGCATGACGTCTTTGTGCTGACCGGGGTGTACTCCATCCTGGGCAAGATCTTCAACTTGCAGCTGGGGGAGATCAACACCCTGTTCGTCACGGCGGCGCTGACGGTGATCGGCTTCTCGGTGCACGACACCATCGTGATCTTCGACCGGATCCGGGAGAACTTGCGCCAGGCGAGCCGGCTGACCTTCGAGCAAAATGTCAATCTCAGCATCATCCAGTCGCTGGCCCGATCGATCAACACCTCGATGACGGTGGTCTTCGTCCTCGTCGCCCTCTTTTTGATCTCGCCACAGAACATCAAGGGGTTCACCCTGGCGCTGCTGATCGGCATCGTCAGCGGGACCTATTCATCGATTTTTAATGCGAGCCCGCTGCTCGTGGTATGGCGGCGGCTCGACCCCAGATAACTGGCTATACTCAGAGCCAAGTGAATAGGAATCTTGCAATGCGGGGCCGTCGGCCCTTTTTCTTTTAGTGGTGTCCTCGCCAGCAACGAATCCCCAGATCAGTCGCATCCGCGATCTCTTTCAGCCCACCCTGAACTTCCTCGGCTATGAGTTGTACGACCTTGCGCTGACCGGGACCGCCGGGCACACCACGCTCCGGGTCCGCATCGACCGCCCGGAAGGCGTGACCCTCGACGACTGCGAACGGGTCAGCAAGTCGTTGAGCGCGTTGCTCGACCAGGCCGATCCGCTGCCCACGCGCTATGACCTCGAGGTCTCCTCGCCAGGAGCGGAGCGCCCCTTGCGCAGCCTCGACGAGTACCGGCGCTTCATCGGCAAACGGTCCAATGTCCGCTACCGGATGGGCGAGAGTGAGCAGGTTGCCGAGGGCCGGCTGATGGCGGTGTCAGACGAGGCGATCGAGCTGCAGTTGGGGGAGGGCAGACACCTGCGGACCGCGGTGATCCCGCTCACGGATATCCTGGCCGCCCGGCTGGCGGTCGATCTTTCACGCCACTAATGCTGAAGTCAGACTTCATCAAGGCCCTCGATCAGGTCCAGGAGGAGAAGGGGATCTCCAAGCAGTCGCTCCTCAACCTGATGGAAACGGCGCTGGCGACCGCCTACCGGCGGGCGTTCAATCCGCCTGAAAGCGTTCGGGTGCATGTCGATCCCGACACCGCGCAGATCGCGATCTTCGGCCGGCGTCGGGTGGTCGAGGCCGTCCAGGATTCGTCGACCGAGATCGGTCTGGATGACGCGCGACAGCTGGGAGCCGCATCCCTTGGCGACATGATCGACGTGCCACTGCCGACGGAGGACTTCGCGCGCCTGGCGGCCCAGATCAGTAAGCAGGTGGTCTTCCAGCGTCTGCGCGATGCCGAGAAGGACCAGGTGCTCAGGGACGTTCTCGAGCACAAGGGTGAGATGGTGAGCGGGATCGTGGAGCGGGTCGCAGAGCGCCCGGACGGTCACACCGTGTACCTGGAGCTGGGCAAGGCGGAGGGCGTGCTGCCGCCGGAGGAGCAGATCCCGGACGAGTCGGTCCGGATCGGCCAGCACCTCAAGGTCCTCTTGCTGGAGGAACGTAAGCGCAGCCGCGGCGCTCAGGTGACCGTCTCGCGGGCACACAAGGCGCTGGTGCGACGTTTGCTGGAGTTCGAGATCCCCGAGCTGATGTCGGGCGCCGTCATCATCCGCGCCCTGGCCCGGGAACCGGGGGTGCGAACCAAGGTCGCGGTGTCGGCGACCCAGGACGGCATCGACCCGGTCGGCGCGTGCGTCGGCCCGCGGGGCGTGCGGATCCGTAGTGTCGTCGGCGAGCTGGGATCCGAGAGAGTCGATATCATCCCCTGGGCCGATGAGCCGGCACACCTGGTGGCCAACGCCCTCAGTCCCGCCCAGGTGCTCAGTGTCGAGATCGATCGGGAGTCCCGAACGGCAACCGCCCACGTTCCCGAAAACCAGCTGTCTCTGGCGATCGGCAAGGACGGGCAGAACGCCCGGCTGGCGGCGAAGTTGACCGGCTGGCGGATCGACATCAAGCCCACCGCTGAGAGCCCACACCCTGACCCTTCCCCGCAAGCGGGGGAGGGAAATGCTTCCGCCCCCCACCCTGACCCTCCCCCGCAATCGGAGGGAATATCAGAGGAGGAAGTTGGGCACTGAGCCCCTGCGAACCTGCGTTGGGTGTCGCCAGGTCAAGCCGCGAAGCGAGTTGCAGCGGCTCGCGGCCGTCGACGGGACGCTCATCCTGAATCCGCGCCGCGTAGCCGGCCGGAGCGCCTATCTTTGCCCAAATCCCGAATGCTGGACGGTGGCGCAAAAGCGGCGGGCGGTGGAACGGGCCCTCGCCGTGCCCATTCCGGCAGAAGATTGGGACCGGCTTCGTCAGGGAATACTTAGCTGAACGCGCCACCTGGCTGGCGCGCGCACGTTATCATTGCCAGTTGAATTGCGGAGGATAGCTCAGCCATAGCGACAACTACTCGCGGCATCAAGGTTCAGCAGCTCGCCCGTGACCTCGGCGTCGAGGCCCGGGACATCCTGGATTTCCTGCGCCCGCAGCGGCACGCGCCCCGGCATGCCATGGCGGTGCTCACGGCGGACCAGGAGGCGTCGGTCCGCACCCAGTTCACGCCGGGTGCCGGCCAGGCGGCGGAGAGCAAGCCGGTCGCGGCCGAGGGAAAGGTCGAACTGCCTCCAACCCTGTCGGTGAAGGAGCTGGCCGAGTATCTCGACGTCAAGACGGTCGACATCATCAAAGAGCTGATGAAGAACGGCGTGATGGCGAATATCAATCAGCAGATCGATTTCGATACCGCCGCGATCGTGGCGGACAGCTTTGGGGTGCAGGCCAGTCCGATGGCCATGGACGCCGCAATCGCCGAGCAAGTCGTCGGGGAGGGTGAGGGCACCCAGGTCAAGCTGACCACCCGGTCGGAGCTCTTCAGCAACGACGGCGAAGCGCCGGAGAACCTGAAGCCCCGCCCGCCCGTCGTGACCGTCATGGGTCACGTCGACCACGGCAAGACCTCGCTGCTCGACGCCGTCCGTCAGACCAAAGTGGCGGCGGGCGAGGCCGGTGGCATCACCCAGAGCATCGGTGCCTACGTCGTCGAGGAGAAGGGGCGGCGCATCGTCTTCCTGGACACGCCAGGCCACGAGGCATTTACCGCGATGCGCGCGCGCGGCGCCCAGGTCACCGACGTCGCCGTGCTGGTCGTCGCAGCGGATGACGGCGTCATGCCGCAGACCGTCGAGGCGATTTCCCACGCCAAGGCGGCGCAGGTGCCGATCGTGGTCGCCATCAACAAGATCGACAAGGAAGGCGCCAACCCCGACCGGGTCAAGCAAGGCCTCTCCGAGCAGGGCCTGGTCCCCGAAGACTGGGGTGGGCAAACCGTCATGGTTCCGGTATCCGCGAAGCAGAAGACCGGCATCTCGGAGATGCTCGAGATGATCCTCCTGGTCGCCGACCTGCAGGACCTCAAGGCCAACCCGGCCAAGCTGGCGGCGGGTACGGTGATTGACGCCCACCTCGAGAAGGGACGAGGCCCGGTCGCGACCGTGCTAATCCAGAACGGCACGCTTCGAGTTGGCGACAACGTCGTTGTCGGCCACATCTTTGGCAAGGTGCGAGCCTTGCTCGATGATCGCGGCCGCAAGATGAAGGAAGCAGGTCCGGCTACGCCGGCGGTGGTTACCGGCCTGCCCGACGTACCGACCGCCGGCGACATTTTCCAGGTGGTCTCCAGCGAGAAGGTCGCCCGCACCATCGCCGGCCAGCGGGCCGAACAGTATCGGGTTGCCACCCTGGCGCAGACCCGCCGGGTCACGCTGGCCGACCTTTCCGCCCAGGTTGGGAAGGGGGCCGTCAAGGACCTCAACCTCGTGCTCAAGGCGGACAGCAACGGCTCGGTCGAAGCGCTCAAGGGCTCGCTGTTGAAGATTCAGGACCCGCAGGTGCAGATCAAGATCGTCTTCGAGGGCGTCGGTCCCGTGACCGAGTCCGACATCCTGCTCGCGGCCGTCTCCAACGCGCTCGTGATCGCGTTCAACGTGAAGGCCGACGCCCTGGCCCAGAAGGCGGCCGAGCGCGAGAAGGTGGACATCCGCAGCTACGATGTCGTCTACAACGTCACCAACGACATCGAGCGGGCGATCAAGGGTCTCTACGAGCCGACCTTCGTCCAGATCTGGGAAGGCCGCGCCGACGTCCTGACGCCGATCAAGATCCCGAAGCTCGGGATCATCGCCGGCTCCCGCGTACAGGACGGCAAGATCACGAGTGGGTCGACGGCAAAGGTGCTGCGCGACAGCAAGCTCATCCACGAGGGCCAGATCGCCGGCCTGAAGCGCTTCAAGGACGATGTCAGAGAAGTCGTCGCCGGACTGGAATGCGGTATTCGGGTCGACGGGTACCAGGACTTCCAGGAGGGCGACGTCATCGAGTCCTACCAGGTCAAGCAGGCTTAGTCCCACGCGGCCGCTCAAGATCGGGTTCCAGCTTCCTGAAGTGGAGCGGG
>Ga0209155_1000058_pt1 | contig 44526 bp, 45 predicted proteins | sample GraSoiAngelo_122_FD_185879 | JGI IMG/M metagenome (GOLD analysis project Ga0209155, IMG submission 185879) | Grasslands soil microbial communities from the Angelo Coastal Reserve, California, USA - 14_0927_02_20cm (SPAdes) (version 2) | ecosystem: Environmental > Terrestrial > Soil > Grasslands ... | reverse complement strand
GCCCATCATGACGAACATCGGGATCGAGACCAGGGTGAAATCGTTCAGGCCGGCATAGAAGGTCTCCGCCACCACCTGCAGCGAGCCGAATCCCTGGAAGATCAGCAGGAACACGATCGACAGCGCGCCGAGCCCGAACGCGACCGGGGCGCCGCAAAGCAGCACGATCAGCGTCGCGGTGAGGACGATGGCGCCTTGAGTGGCAGGGCTCATGGCTCGATGCCGAACGGCGGCTCGCGCCCGCTCACGAGGCAATAAAGATCGGCGAAGTACTGCAGGCAGAGGATCGCGAGGCCGATCGGCATCGAGCTGTAGGGAATCCACAGCCGCGCGCGCCACATCGTGTCGGAGACCCAGCGGCTGTCCCAGGCCTCGAGCCAGAAACGCGCGGTCAGCGCTGCGAGGACCAGGCAGAACGCGAGCGACATGACGATCGAGGCCAGGGCGAGCCACCAGCGGCCGCGCGGCCCGAGATAGTGCGGGAGAACGTCCACGTTCACGTGCCCGCGGGTGAGCAGCACATAGGGGCTGCCGACGAACGTGGCGGCCACCAGGCTCCAGGTGACGAAGTCGGTCTGCCAGATGGTGTTCTGGTTGAGCGCGTAGCGCACGAACACCATCTCGCAGACCACCAGCACGCCGAGCCCGATCAGCGCCGCGGCGACGATGCCGCAGAGCTGCGAGACGCGGCGCATGCCGCGAACGAAGAAGTCCAAGCTACTTGACGCTCAGCGCTTCTTCGATCAGCTTCTTGCCGTTGGGGACTTCCTTGTCGAACTCGGCATACGAGCTCTCGCGCGCCACCTTGATCCACGCGTCGTACTCGGCCGGCGTGAGAGTGATGACCTCGACCTTGTGGTCCCTGAACACCTTCACCATCTCGTCGTCCAGACCTTTGGCGTTCGCGGCGAAGAACTGCTGCGACTTCCTGCCGGCCTGCAGCAGGGCGTCCTGCTGCTTCCTGTCCAGGCGCAGGAAGGTTTTCTTGGACATCAGCACCGGCTCGTACATGAACCACAGCGCGTTGTCGCCCGGCGCGGTCAGGCACTTCACCTGCTCGTAGATGCGGAACGAGACGAAGCTGCCGGAGCTGGTGTCGGTGGCGTCGGCGACGCCGGTCTGCAATGCGTTGTAGACCTCGTTCGACGGGATCGACACGATCGAGGCGCCGGCCGATTGCCACATCGAGGCGAAAGTCGGCCCGGCGGAGCGCACCTTCAGGCCCCTGATGTCCTCGGGCCTGCGGATGCAGCCTTTCTTCGAGGCGATCGCGCCGGCGAGCCAGGCGTCGGCGAGCACGACGACGCCCGCCTTGTCGATGTGCGCCTTGATCTCCTTCATGAAGGGCGAATCGTTGAGCCGCTGCGCGCGCTCGTGGCTGCGCACCAGGCCGGGCATCAGCGTGGCGCCGAAGGCGCGCACCTTGCCGCTCGCGTAATCGAGCGGGAACGACGAGAGGTCGAGCTGCCCGTTGACCAGCGCGTTCCACTGCTCGTTGGGCTTGAACAGGGACGCCCCGGGGTAGACCTGGATCTCGAGATCGACGTTGGCCGCCTTGGCGTCGCGTGCGATGATCTGCACCATCTCGTCGCGCACGTCCCCCCGTCCGCCGGGGAACTGATGCGAGGCGCGCAGCGTGGTGGGAGCGGCGAGGGCGGTCGCGCTCATTGCTGCGAATACGGCGGCCGCGACGGCTGCGGATCTAAGCGGTATCATGCTCATCCTCCTCGGGAAGTTCGCCTTATAGCGCAAGAGACCGTGCAGGTCTACCCGCAAATCACCTTCCATGGCATCAAGCGCTCCTCCTGGGTGCAGGACTACGTCGCGGAGCGGCTCCTCAAGCTCGAGCGCTACGCCGAAGGCATCACCTCTTCCCACGTCACCCTGGCGCGCGAGCAAAGCAAGCATCACAAGGGCAACCGCTACAGCGTGATGGTCGAGGTGCGGATCCCGCCTCACCATGACCTGGCGGTAAAAAAGCAGAAGGAGATCCGCCACATCCAGAGCGAGCTGGCGGCGCTGATCAACCTCGCTTTCGGCGCGATCGAGCGCCAGCTGAAGCGCACCGCGGCGCTGCGCCACTAGCGGAGCGGTTGGAGAGTCTCGAGCAGAGTGGGGATCAGCTCGCTCACCGTGGGATGGATGTGCACGGCGCGCTGGATCGTGGTGTAGGGTTTTCTCGCGTACATCATGTCGAGCAGCGAGTGGACGACCTCGTCGGCGTTGAGGCCGAGGAGGGAAGCGCCCAGCAGCTCCCTGGAGTCGGCGTCGGCCAGCACTTTCATGAAGCCCTGCGTCTCGCCCGCCTCGCGCGCCCGGCTCACGCGCGCCATCGGCATCTTGGCCGCCAGCACCCGCTTGCCGCTCTTGCGGGCCTCGCCCTCGTTCATCCCGGCGCGGCCCAGCGCCGGGTCGATGAACAGGGCGTACGCCGGGATGCGCTCCGAGATGCGGCGCCGCTCGCCGTCGAACAGGTTCGCGGCGACGATCTCGTAGTCGTTGTACGAGGTGTGCGTGAATGCGCCGCGGCCGTTCGCTTCGCCGAGCGCCCAGACGCCGGGCGCGCTGGTCCGGCATTCGTCGTCCACCTTGATGTAGCCGCGCTCGTCGCTGTCGATGCCTGACTTGTCGAGCCCCAGATCCTGGGTGTTCGGCACCCTGCCGACGGCGAGCAGCAGGTGGCTGCCCTCGGCAAGCGGAGGGCCGTCTTTGCAGGCGAGCCCGACGACGATGCGCCCGCCTTCCTTCTTCAGCTCCATGCACTCGGCGTCGATGCGCAGCTCGATGCCTTCGCGCTCCATGATGGCGCGGATCTCCTGCGCCACGTCGTCATCCTCGCGCGGCAGCAGCTTCGGCGCTTTCTCGACCACAGTGACCCGGGATCCGAAGCGCCGGTACATCTGCGCGAACTCCAGGCCGATGTAGCTGCCGCCGACGATCACCAGGTGCTCGGGGAGGAAATCGACCTCCATCATCGTGCTGTTGGTGAGAAAGGGCACCTCCCTCACGCCCGGCAGCGGCGGCACCAGCGCGCGCGCGCCGACGTCGAGAAAGATCCTGTCGGCCTGCAGCAGGCGGTGGTTCACCGACACCGTGCGCGGCGCGGTGAATGCGGCGTGTCCGTGCACCAGCGACACGTTCTTCATCCTCGCAATCCACTTGGCGAGGCCGTCGGTAGAGTGCTTGACGACACCGTCCTTGCGCTTCTTCACCGCCGGCATGTCGACGCGCACGCTGCCTGCCGAGAAGCCGTAGTCGCTGCCGCGCCGCGCGACGTGCGCCGCTCGGGCGCTCGCGATCAGCGTCTTGGTCGGGATGCAGCCGTTGTTCACGCAGGTGCCGCCGAGCAGCTTGCGCTCGATTAGAACGGTCTTGAGCCCCTCCTTGTCTAGCCGCGCGCAGAGCGCGGGCGCGGCCTGCCCGACGCCGATGACGATGGCGTCCACGCGCTCGGGGGTCATTGCGCCGTCCAGCCGCCGTCGATCGACAGCAGCGCGCCGGTGATCGACGCCGCGGCGTCGCTGGCGAGAAACACGGCGAGCTCGGCCACTTCCTCGACCGCGACGAATTTCTTCGTCGGCTGCGCGGCGAGCAGCACGTCGCGCTTGACCTGCTCCTCGGTCATGCCGCGCGCCTTCGCCGTGTCGGGGATCTGCTTTTCCACCAGCGGCGTCCAGACGTACCCGGGGCAGATCGCGTTCACCGTGATGCCGTGCTCGGCCGCCTCGAGCGCCACCGTCTTGGTGAGCCCGGCGAGGCCGTGCTTGGCGGAGACGTAGGCGGCCTTGAAAGGCGAGGCGACGAGCGCGTGGGCCGAGGCGATGTTGACGATGCGGCCCCAGCCCTTCTTCTTCATCGCTGGAAGCGCCAGCCGGGTAGTGTGGAAGGCCGCGCTCAGGTTGAGGGCGATGATGGCGTTCCACTTGTCGACCGGGAACTCCTCCACCGGCGCGACGTGCTGGATGCCGGCGTTGTTGACGAGGATGTCGACCGCGCCGAACCGGCCGATCGTCGACTTCATCATCGCCTCGATGCTGTCGGGCTTGGTCATGTCCGCGCCGTCGTAGGCGACGTTCACCTTGCAGCTATCTGTCAAGCGCGCGCGCAGGCGCTCGATCTCCGCCTTGTCGCCGAATCCGTTGAGGACGATGTTCGCCCCTTTCTTGGCGAGCGCCTCGGCGATTCCCAAGCCGATTCCGCTTGTCGAGCCGGTGACTACCGCGGTCTTTCCCTTGAGCATGGCTGCCTCGCTGGCGAGTGAAACGGGCAGTAGCATATATTGAATGGGGCCTACGACCCCGCCTGGGCCAAGATCCGCGCCGCGAACGAGTAAGATGGGCGGCCAGGAGCCAGCCATGAACGCGCCGATCCGCCACGCAGACGCCTTCCACAAGCTGATCCACGAGAACCACATGTACGGGCTGTGGGAGATCGCGAGCCAGATGACGCCGCAGCCGCGGCCCGAGGCGATCCCGCACCTGTGGAAGTGGTCGCTGCTCGAGCGCGTGGTGGAGCAGTCGTGCACCGCGGTCCCGGTGGGCGACGAGCGGCGCGCGATGCAGCTCTTCAATCCCGGCCTGAAAGATCAATGGGCCACCACCAGCACGCTGATCGCCGCGGTGCAGGTCCTGATGCCTGGCGAAGTCGCGCGCTCGCACCGGCATTCGCCGAGCGCGATCCGCTTCATCATGAAAGGCAACGGCGCCTACACCGCGGTGGAGGGAGAGAAGGTCGTGATGCGCGAAGGCGACCTGGTCCTCACCCCGAGCTGGCAATGGCACGACCACGGCAACGAGACCGGCGAGACAGTGGTGTGGATGGACGGGCTCGACGTGCCGCTCGCCAAGGCGCTCAACTGCATCTTCTTCGAGATGTACCGCGAGCGGCAGGTGCCGGCGACCAAGCCGGTGAATGGCTCCCAGGCGATGTACGGCCACGGGCGCCTCTCGCCGACCTGGATGACGCAGGTCTCGAAGATCTCGCCGCTCCTGCTTTATTCCTGGGAGCAGACCACGGAGGCGCTGCGCGCCTTGCGCGATCGCGATGGCTCTCCGTACGAGGGCGTGGCGCTCGAATACACGCATCCGCAAACCGGCGGCCCGGTGCTGCCGACCCTCGGCTGCCGGGTGCAGCTCATCCGTGCCGGAGAGAGGCTGCGGGCCCGGCGGGTCACCGGCAGCGCCGTGTTCTGCGTCGCGCAGGGAAAGGGCCGCACGGTGATCGACGGCCGGCCGTACGACTGGAGCAAGGGCGACATCCTCGCGCTGCCCTCGTGGGCGCTGCACGAGCACGCCAATACCGGAAAGGAAGACGCGATCCTGTTCTCGATCCACGACCGGCCGGTGATCGAGGCGCTCGGCTTCTACCGCGAGGAAGCGCTCGCCGAGAACGGCGGGCACCAGCATATCTCCTGAAATAACCGGAGCCACGTCATGTCGAAAACGATTTCCTTCGTCCTCAATGGAAGGCAGCGCTCGGTGCAGGTTGACGATCCGGAGATGCCGCTGCTCTACGCCTTGCGCAACGATCTCGGTCTGCACGGCCCGCGCTTCGGCTGCGGCCTCGCGCAGTGCGGCGCCTGCACGGTGCACGTCGAGGGCAAGGCAGTGCGCTCCTGCACGTTCCCGGTGGCCCAGGCGGCGGGCGCAAAGCTGCTGACCCTCGAAGGGCTCGGCACGCCCGAGAGACCGCATGCGCTGCAAAAGGCCTTCATCGAGGAGCAGGCGGTGCAGTGCGGCTACTGCATCAACGGCATGATCATGCAGGCCGCGGCGTTCCTGCAGACGAACCGGCGGCCTACCGACAGCCAGATCAAGGAGGCGCTCGCCGACAACCTGTGCCGCTGCGGCACGCACGCGCGCATCGTGCGCGCGGTGAAGCGCGCGTCCGAATCGATGGCGTGAGGAGACGACCATGCTGACTGACCAGATCTCGCGCCGCGACTTCCTGAAAACCTCGGGCGCGCTGGTGGTGACTTACGCGCTCGCGCCGAAAGCCGCGAACGCGGCCATCGACCCGAACGACCTGGGGCCGAAGACCGTCGCCGCAGATCGCGTCGACGGCTTCGTCGCCATCGACGGCAAGGGCGTGGTCACGGTGTACTCCGGAAAGGTCGACCTCGGCACCGGCACCGACACCGCGCTGACGCAGATCGCCGCCGAGGAGCTCGGCGTGCCGATGCAGCGCGTGAAGCTCGTCACGGGCGATACCCTGCTCACTCCGGATCAGGGCCCCACCTTCGGCAGCCTCACGATCCAGAACGGCGGCGTCCAGATCCGGCAGGCCTGCGCGACGGCGCGCGAGGCGCTGCTCGACCGGGCGGCGCAGAAGCTCGGCGTCTCCAGGAGCGATCTCGCGGTCCAGGACGGCTGGATTCGCGGCAACGGCAAGCGCGTCGCCTACGCCGAGCTGGTGGGAGATCGCAGGCTCGAGCTCAAGCTCGACGCGAAAGCGCCGCTCAAGGACCCTTCCGACTACACGATCGTCGGCAAGCCGGTACCGCGCCTCGACATCCCTGAGAAAGTCACCGGGCGCTTCACTTACATGCAGGACCTCAAGGTCAAGGGGATGGTCCACGCGCGCGTGGTGCGCCCGCCGGCGATGCGGGCCACGCTCGAGAACTGGAGCGACGCGCAGTGCAAGCAGATCCCCGGCTATCTCGGCGCGGTGCGCAAGGGCAGCTTCCTTGCCGTCGTGGCGCACGACGAGTGGGCCGCGATCAAGGCCGCGAGCGCGATCGAGGCGCGGTGGTCGAAGTGGGAAGGGCTGCCCGACAAGGCAAAGCTCTGGGACCACGTGCGCGCCAGCAGGGTGGCGAAGGACGAGGTGCTGCAGAATGCAGGCGACAGCGCCGCCGCGCTCGGCGCCGCGCCGAAGCTGCTCAAGGCGACCTACGACTTTGCGGTGCATACGCACGGCTCGATCGGGCCTTCGTGCGCGGTCGCGGAGTTCAAGGACGGCAAGCTCACGGCGTGGAGCGCCTCGCAGGCGACGCACCTGCTGCGCAAGCAGCTGGCGCGGATGCTCGACATGTCGGAGCTGAATATCCGCTGCCTCTATGTCGAGGGCTCGGGCTGCTACGGCCGCAACGGCCACGAGGATGCTGCCGCTGACGCAGCCCTGATCGCGAGGGAGGTCGGGCGGCCGGTGCGCGTGCAGTGGAGCCGCGCCGACGAGCACGGCTGGGACCCGAAGGGGCCGCCGACGCTGATCGACTACCGCGGCGCGCTCGACGCGAACGGCAACGTGTCCGCCTGGGAGTCCGAGGCTTTCATCCCCGAGCGGCCCGGGCAGATCGCGGTGACGCTCGTCGCGGCTGATCTCGCCAACCTGCCGAAGGAGGCATCGCACCCGGGAAACATTCACCAGGGGCTGGCGATTCCCTACGCGGTGCCGAACATCAGGGCGAGCGCGCACTGGCTCGCCGAGACGCCGTTCAGGCCGTCGTGGATCCGCACTCCCGGCCGCATGCAGAACAGCTTCGGCAACGAGTGCTTCCTCGACGAGCTCGCTGCGGCCGCCGGCGCCGATCCGTTCGAATACCGGGTGCGCAATCTGAAAGATCCGCGCGGCCTGGAATTGATGGAGAGGCTGCGCAAGCTCGCGGCGTGGACGCCGCGCACCGCGCCTGCCGGCGATGCAGGCGAGATCGCGAAGGGGCGCGGCGTGTCGTACATCAAGTACGAGCTCGTGCGCACGTACGTCGGCGTGGTGGCCGATGTCGAGGTAAACCGGCGCACCGGCAAGGTCCGCGTCGAGCGCTTCTTCGTGGCGCACGACTGCGGCCAGATCATCAACCCCGACGGGCTGCGCAACCAGATCGACGGCAACATCATCCAGACGGTGAGCCGCACGCTGATCGAGGACCTGCAGTGGAACCGGTCCGCCGTGACGAGCGTCGACTGGCAAAGCTATCCCATCCTGCGCTTCCCGGAAGTACCAGAGATCGTCATCGATCTCGTCGACCGGCCGAAGGAACGGCCGTGGGGCGCCGGCGAGCCGACCGCGGCGGTCGTGCCTTCGGCGATCGCCAACGCGGTTTACGACGCTGTCGGCGTGCGGCTGCGCTCGGTGCCGTTCACGCCGGAAAGGGTACGCGCGGCGCTGAAAGCATAAGACCTGTTTGTGTCGCGCGTGGGCGACGGAACAACCGCTTGCCCATCAATGATTTCCCGTATGGCGAGCGCCAGCCGTCGCCGCACGGAGACGTTCAATGCTGCGCGCGCCACGCGCAACTCCTTCAGCCGCATGGCTATTCCGACGCTGGCACGGTGCTTGCGCGTAGCAGGTTTTCTTTTTCCGAACCTGCAAAAATGGACACCAACACACAAGCGCAAAGTTTCCTTGTAGGCATCCGCCAGATCCTCGTTCACGGCACCATTACGCTGCTCGCGATCGTCATCGCCTTTTCCCTGCCGCCGGCGGCGCGCTACATCCTGTACGTATGGTGGCCGCGGGTGGAGACGAACACCAGCCTGCTGCTGGTGACCGAGATCGGCCTCGCTTCGGCGCTGGTGCTGCTGTTCAATCTCGGCAAGGTGGCCTGGGACAACCGGAACACGGTGGCGATGGCGCGGCTGACGGCGCTGGTCTATGCGCGCGACGCCCGCAACGACTGGCTGTCGCGCCTGCGCGAGCGCGCTCTGGCGAAGAGCCTCCCCGCCGCGCGCGACGCCTGCGTCCTCACGCTGACCGGTCACGGCACGTTCGTCGACGAGAGGAGCCCGGTGCGCGAGGTCCTCAGGTCGGCCTACGAGATCCGCGTGATGCTGGTCAACCCGGTCGGCGAAGGCGTGCGCCGGCGCGTCGAATCGCTGCCGCCGGAAGTCACGGCGCTGTCGTTCCACGGCGAGATCGAGGCCAGCATCGCGTACCTCGCGGAGCTGCGCAAGCTCGGCAAGAAGGTCACGCTCAAGTTCTACGACGAGGAGCCGTTCTGGAAGGTCGTCGTCCTCGGCGACCACGTCTGGGTGCAGCACTGCCACCACGGCTGCGAGCTCAACCAGCAGCCGGAATACGTGTTCGCGCTCCAGCACCGCGATCCGCGGCGGGGCCTGTTCGTGCCTTTCTACACCTACTTCCTCGAGCGCTGGAACGATAGCCGCCACCCCGGGTACGACTTCGACAGCAACCAGCTGGTGTACCGCGACGCCGCCGGGCACGAGACCGGGCGTGCGCCGCTGGGCGTGCCGCATAGTTCGATCGGGACCCCGGCGCGTCATGGACTCTCAACAATCGACGGTCACAATCAGGCTCGGCTTCGTGGCAATGCGTGAGGGGAGGCAATGCATGCGTAGCAGTCGGCGGGGGTTCCTGAAGTTTCTCGTAACTAGCGGCCTGGCCGGTCCGGGTTGGGCCTTTGCAGGCGCCGCCCCGGCGGCACGGGGCGAGGTGCTGGAGCTGACTGCCACGGAGGCGTTGTCGGCAATCGCTGCCGGAGATCTCCGGGCCGAGACCTACGCCGCCATCCTGCTGGGGCGGGCCCGCTCGCTAAGGAATCTCAACGTGCTGATCGCCCAGGACCCCGAGCAGGTCCTGCAAGCGGCCCGAGCCGCCGACAAGGCGCGGGCTCATGGGCATCTGCTGGGCCCGCTGCATGGATTGCCGCTGCTCATCAAGGACAACATCAACAGCGCGACGCTGCCCACCACGGCGGGAACGCCGAGCCTTATCGGCAACCGCCCGCGCGCGAACGCGCACGTCCTCGACGCCCTGCTTCGCGCCGGCGGCATTCTCTTCGGCAAGGCCAACATGCACGAGCTGGCGTTCGGCATCACCAGCAACAATGGCGCGTTCGGGCCGGTGCGCAATCCGTACGACCTGTCCAAGATCCCGGGCGGCAGCAGCGGCGGCAACGCGGCCGGAGTCGCAGCGCGGTTCGCGCCCGCCGGCATCGGCTCCGACACCGGCGGGTCCACGCGCATCCCGGCAGCCTTGTGCGGTGTCGTCGGCTTCCGGCCCACCGTCGGGCGCTATGCGGGGACCGGCACTCTCGCCGGGGTCAGGGAAGTCGTTCCCATCGCGCACACGCGCGACACTCCGGGACCGATCGCGCGTTCCGTCGCCGACGTCGCGCTGCTCGATGCCGTGATCACCGGAGAACCGCTCGCCCTGCCGCGCGCAGACCTGCGCGGGTTGCGCCTCGGCGTGGCCCGGCGCAGCTTCTTCGCGGACCTCGATCCCGAGCTTGAAGAGGTCGTCGATGAGGCTCTTCGTCGGCTTCAGGATGGCGGGGTGGTCCTGGTCGAGGTCGACATCCCGAACCTCGAGAACCTCAACGCCGGCGTGGGCTTCCCCGTGGCGTTGTTCGAGGCGGGCACCGACCTTCCTGTCTATCTCGAGGCGAACCACACCGGCGTGACGCTCGAAGAGCTGGTCGGCGCCATCGCGAGCCCGGACGTCAAGGCCATCTTCGAGCAATCGATCATTGGACCGGGGGCCATCCCGGAGTCCGTCTATCGAGAAGCGATCGAGGTGTTCCGCCCGCAGCTCCAGGCGGCCTACCAGCGCAGCTTCGACGAGCACGCGCTCGACGCGCTGGTGTTCCCGACGACGCCGCTGCCGGCGCGGCCCATCGGCCAGGACCAGACCGTGGAACTCAACGGCCGGCAGGTTTCCACGCTCCTCACCTACATCCGCCACACCGACCCCGGCTCCAACGCCGGCATTCCAGGGGTGAGCGTGCCGGTCGGAATGACCGGCGATGGCCTGCCGGTCGGCCTCGAGCTAGACGGGCCCGCGGGGAGCGACCGGCGATTGCTGGCGGTCGCGCGCGCAGTGGAAACAGTCTTCGGATTCCTGCCCGCGCCCAGGCCTGCGCGCGAGCGCTAGGTCGGGGACGGAGAATTTGCCTTACCGCGAGGAAACCGGCGCCACGTAGCGCGGCGCGAACTCGCGCGTGTCGCCGCTCGCGAAGGTCACCGCGATGCGGTCGTCGTACACCTCCGCGACGGTGCCGCGGCCGTACTTTGGCACGCGCACGGCGTCACCCTTCTTCAGGGGCGGCCGTGCCTTCATCCTCAGCGTGGAGGCGTACCCGTCCGCGCTGCGCTGTACGCAGTTGTCGCACGCACCGCACTCGTCGCTCTGTTCGACTTCCTCGTCGAAGTACTCGAGGATCATCTTCCAGCGGCATTGCGTGCCGCGCGCGTAGGCGGCGAGCAGCTCGACCTTGCTGCGCTTTCTCGCGAAGTAGAGCTGGACGTGGCGATCGGCGTGGTCGTAGAGCAGGGTGCAGCGGGCGTCCTTGCCGTCGCGGCCCGCGCGCCCGGCCTCCTGATAGTACGCCTCCAGGCTTCCGGGGAGCTGGTAGTGCACGACGTAGCGGATGTCCTGCCGGTCGATGCCCATGCCGAAAGCGTTGGTCGCGACCATGGTGCGCGCCCCCCCGCTCATGAAGGCATCCTGACGCTCGGCGCGCTCGCGGCCGGCGAGGCGGCCGTGGTAGAGCTGCGCCTCTTCGCCCTGCCCGGCAAGCCAGCCGTGCACCGCCTTGGCCGCCCTCACGGTGGCGCAGTACACGATCCCGGCGCCGCCGGAGCGAACCACCTCGAGCAGCGCCTGTTTCTTCTCGGCCTCGTTGGTGGTCTGCAGCACTTCGAAATACAGGTTCGGGCGGTACACCCCTGCGTTGAGGACGCGCATGCGCGGGCGTTCGAGCTGGCGCGCGATGTCCTCGATCACGTCGGGGGTCGCGGTCGCGGTGAGGGCGAGAAGCGTCGGGTCGCCGAGCGCGCGCAGCGCGGCGCCGAGCTCGCGGTAGGCGGGACGGAAATCGTTGCCCCACTGCGTGATGCAATGGGCTTCGTCGATGACGAAGAGATCGATCGGATGCGCCTTCAGCTTTTCGACGAACGCCGGGTTGGCAAGCTGCTCGGGGGTGGCGAAGATGAAGTCCGTCTCGCCGCTGCGGATCCGGCGCATCGCCTCGCGCCGCTCGCGCGCGCGCAGCGCGCTGTTCACCGCGGCCGCGTCGACGCCGCGCTCCTCGAGCTTGTCGGCCTGGTCCTTCATCAGCGCGATGAGCGGCGACACTACGATCGTGGTGCCGCGCCTGTGCAGCGTCGGCAGCTGGTAGCAGAGCGACTTGCCGGCGCCGGAGGGCATGATCGCAAGCGTGTCGCGTCCCGCGAGCACGCTCTCGATCACTTCGCGCTGTCCGGGGCGCAGGCCCCGCAGGCCGAACCGGCGGCGCAGCAGGTTTTCGAGGATTTTCACTACTTCGCCAGTACCCGCATCGCGCGCTCGAGGCCCGCGAGCGTGGTGGGATACATGCGCCCGTTCATCAGCTCCTTCACGATCGCGATCGACTGCCGGTAGGACCAGATCTCCTCGGGCTCGGGATTCAGCCAGACGCACTTGGCGTACACGTCGGTGACGCGCTTGATCCACGCCGCGCCCGGCTCCTCGTTGAAGTACTCGATCGAGCCGCCCGGCTGCAGGATCTCATAGGGGCTCATCGTGGCGTCGCCGACGAAGATCACCTTGTAGTCGTGGCCGTACTTGTGCAGAAGGTCCCAAGTACGAGTGCGCTCGGCGTGCCGGCGCCGGTTGTCCTTCCAGACGAAGTCGTAAAGGCAGTTGTGGAAGTAGAAGAACTCGAGGTGCTTGAACTCGGTCTTGGCGGCCGAGAACAGCTCCGCGGCGAGCTTGATGTGATCGTCCATCGTGCCGCCGATGTCCATCAGCATCAGCACCTTGATCGCATTGCGGCGCTCCGGCCGCATGTGGATGTCGAGGTAGGCCTTTCGCGCCGTGCTGTGGATGGTATTTTCAAGATCGAACTCTTCAGGAGCGCCTTCGCGTGCGAACTTTCTTAATCTTCTCAGAGCTACCTTGATATTGCGCGTGCCGAGTTCCACAGAATCGTCGAGATTCCGGTATTCGCGCGAGTCCCAGACCTTCGCGGCGCTGCGGTTGCGCGAGCGCTCCTGGCCGATGCGCACGCCCTCGGGGTTGTAGCCGTAGGCGCCGAACGGCGAGGTGCCGGCGGTGCCGATCCACTTCGAGCCGCCCTGGTGGCGGCCCTTCTGCTCCTCGAGGCGCTGTTTCAGCGTCTGCATGAGCTTCTCCCAGCCGCCGAGCGCTTCGATCTGCTTCTTTTCCTCTTCGCTCAGCGTCAGCTCGATCTGCTTGAGCAGCCATTCGAGCGGCACCTGCGTCTCGATACCGGGGAGCGTCTCCACGCCCTGCCAGAACTCGGCGAAGGCGCGGTCGAACTTGTCGAAGTTCGCCTCGTCCTTCACCAGGGCGCAGCGCGACAGGTAATAGAACTCGTCGACCGATTGGCCGATGACCTTCTTGTCCATCGCCTCGAGCAGCGTCAGGTACTCCTTGATCGAGACCGGCAGCTTGTGCGACTTCAGCTTGAGGAAGAAATCGATCAGCAAGCCTAGTTTTCCTTGAAACCGATCGTCGACACGACCTGGCTCCACTTCGCCTGCTCGGCGGCGAGGAAGGCGGCGTAGTCCTGCGGCGTGCCAGGCGATGCGACTCCGCTCACCCTGGCGAACTGCTCGATGACCGCCGGCGAGCGCAGCGCTGTCGTCGCGGCGGCGTGGATGCGCTTCTGGAGGTCCGCGGGCGTGGCGGCGGGGACGACCAGGCCGTACCAGTTGTCCGAAGTGACGCTGGGATAGCTCATCTCGGCGGTGGTCGGCACGTCGGGCAGCGACTGGGTGCGCTTCGCGCTCGTGACGGCGAGCGCCTTCAGCTTGCCGGCGCGGAGATGGCCCAGCAGCACCGGCACGTCGAAAATGCCCATTTGTACTTGCCCGCCGAGGAGATCGCTCACCGCCGGCGCGGCGCCCTTGTAAGGGACGTGCACCAGGTCGATCTTCGCCTCGGCCTTGAGCAGCTCGCCGGCGAGGTGCGTGATGCTGCCGCCGCCGGCCGAGCCGAAGTTCACTTTTCCTGGGTTGGCTTTCGCATAAGCGATCAATTCGGGAAGAGACGTCACCGGTAATGACGGGTGCACCGCGAGGACCTCGGGCACGCGAACGACGAGAGTGATGAGGCCGACGTCCTTCTTGACGTCGTACGGCAGCTTGCTGAGCGAGTAGGGCGCGATCGACAGCGTCGAGCCGCTGTTGAACCCGAGCGTGTAGCCGTCGGGCGCCGACTTCAGCGCGCGGTCGACGCCGAGCACGCCGCCGACGCCGCCGATGTTCTCGATGACCACCGGCTGACCGAGCGGCTCGTGCATGCCCTGCGCGAGGCCGCGCGCGAAGATGTCGGCCGGCCCGCCCGGCGGGAACGGCACGATCATGCGCACCGGCTTGGAGGGATAGGCCTGTGCCAGCGCCAATGCAGGAACAAATAACAATGAAACAAAAAGTCTTTTCAATCGCACCGTACGGTCATCCCGCCGTCGACGACGATCTCGGCACCGGTGATGAAGCGCGCCTCGTCCGAGGCGAGAAACAGCGCCGCGTTCGCGGTGTCGCGCCCATCGCCCGCGAAGCCCAGCGGAATGCGCTTCAGGCGGGAAGCCAGGAGCGCTTCCACGTTGCCGCCGGCGCGCTGCTGCGCCAGCCGCGCCTCGACCATCGGCGTATGCAGCTGCCCGGGAACCACGGTGTTCACGCGGATGCCCTTCGAGGCGTACTGCACGGCGACCACGCGCGAGAGCTGGATCACCGCGGCCTTGGTCGCGGCATACGCAACCTGCGCGGAACCGGTCCAGCGCAGGCCGGAGGTCGAGGCGAGATTGATGATCACGCCGCCCGCCTGGCGTTCCATCACCGGCAGGACGTGCTTGCAGGCAAGGAACACGCTCTTCAGGTTGTGGTCCACCTGCGCATCCCAGAGCTCCTCGCTCATCTCGACCGGTCCGCCGGGCGCCGAGCCGCCGACGTTGTTGACCAGGATGTCGATGCGCCCCCATTCATCGAGGCAGGATTGCACCATTGCCTTGACGGAAACGCCATCGGTCACGTCACAGATATGCGTCTTGACTGCAGCTTTTTGCACGGTCTCGCGCAGGCTCGCTGCATCGCGGTCGACGGCGAAAACCTTCGCGCCTTCCTCCGCGAAGCGCACCGCCGTGGCGCGGCCGTTGCCCCAGCCCGGGCCGACCGAGCCGGCGCCGGTGATGATCGCAACGCGATCCTGAAGTCTTTTCAGCTGAATTTATAAAGACGCTGCGGGTTGTCGACGAGAAGCGCCTGCCGTTGCGCTTCGGAGGGCGCGATCTCGGCCAGCAGGTCGACCAGAACGCCGTCGTCGGGAATCGCGGCCAGGTTGGGGTGCGGCCAGTCGGTGCCCCAGAGCGTGCGGTCGCCGAATTCCTGCACCAGCTTGCGCGCGAAGGGAACGGCATCGGCGTACGGCGCGCCCTGGCGCGAAGCGCGCTCGACCCCGCACACCTTGACCCAGAAGCGCTTGTCTTCGAGGAGCGAGAGCAGGTGCTTGAACTCCGGCTGATCCAGGCCGTGCGAGGCGTCGATCCGCCCCATGTGATCGATCACCACCGGCACCGGCGAGAGCTTGAGCGCCGGCGTCATGCCGGCGATGAGGGAGCTTTCCATGTGCAGCTGCAGGTGCCAGCCGATGCCGGCCATCCGCGCCGCGAGCTTCATCACGTCGGCGATCGGCACCGCAGCGCCGAGGTGCTGCATGTAATTGAACCGCACGCCGCGAAAGCCCTGCTCGTGGAGGCGCTTCATTTCTGCGACCTCGATGCCGGGCGGCAGCAGCGCGACGCCGCGGTAGCTCCCCGGTTTGGCGGCGATCAGGTCGGCGGCGGCCGCGTTGTCGAACCCGTGCACGGCCGGCTGCACCACCACGCCGCGCTCGACCAGAAGGAAGTCGTGCAGATCGAACAGTTTTTCCTTGGGTGCGTCGGCCGGCGTGTAGGTGCGGTTCTCGGCGAACGGGAACTGCGCCTGCGGCCCGAAGACGTGAAAGTGCGCGTCGCAGGCGCCATCGGGCAGCTTGAGCTTGGGCTCGGTCGGGTTCGGGTTGTACGAGAGCGCGGGCTCGGCCATGATGCGGATTCATTGTATGGTGAAAACGCTGGCTTTACTGCTTGCGGCGGCACCGGTCCTGGGCTGGGCGCAGGACTATCCCGGCAAGCCGGTGCGCATGGTGGTCGGCTTTCCGCCGGGCGGCGGAACGGATGTCGTCGCGCGCATCCTCGCGCCGAAGCTTTCCGAACTGCTCGGCCAGCCGCTGGTGATCGAAAACCGCCCCGGCGCCACCGGCACGGCGGCCGCCGCGATGGTGGCCAAGTCGCCGCCGGACGGCTACACGATCATGATGGGACATGTATCGGTGAACGCGATCGCACCGAGCCTGTTCGCCAACCTGCAGTACGACGCGATCCGGGACTTCGCCCCGGTGGCGCTCGCCGCCTCGGTGCCGCACTTCGTGGTGGTGCATCCGTCGGTCGCGGCCGCATCTCTCAAGGAGCTGATCGCCTATCTGAAGGCGCAGGGGAGCAAGCTGACCTTTCCTTCCGCCGGAAACGGCAGCATGCCGCATCTTGCCGGCGAGATCTTCAAGAGCCTCGCCGGGGTGGAGCTGGTCCACGTCCCGTACAAGGGAAGCGGCCAGTCGATGCAGGACCTGCTTGGCGGGCAGCACGTCGTCGCGTTCGACACGATGCCGGCTTCCGCGCCGCACGTACGCTCGGGCAGGCTGCGCGCGCTCGCCGTCTCCAGCGCGGGCCGCCTGCCGGCGTTTCCGGATGTTCCGACCGCCGAAGAAGCCGGGCTGCCCGGGTACCGGATCACGACCTGGTACGGCGTGTTCGCGCCCGCCGGCACGCCTGCCGCGATCGTTCGCCGGCTGCATGCCGACACCGTGAAAGCCATGCAATCGCCTGAGACGCGCTCGAAGCTCGAGGGCATCGGCGCGGACGGCACCGTGTCGCGCTCGCCAGAGGAGTTCGCCGCGCTGGTGCGCGCGGATACGGCGCGCTACGCCAGGATCGTGAAAAGCATCGGCCTGAAGATCGACTAGCCGCCCTTCGCGCGGGTCATGAACACCAGGCGCTCGAACAGGTGCACGTCCTGCTCGTTCTTGAGCAGCGCGCCGTGCAGGGGCGGAATGATCGTCTTGCGGTCCTTCGAGCGCAGCGCCTCCGGCGCAATGTCCTCGGCGAGCAGCAGCTTCAGCCAGTCGAGGAGCTCCGAGGTGGAGGGCTTTTTCTTCAGGCCCGGGACTTCGCGCACCTCGAAGAACACTTCCATCGCCTCGCGCAGCAGCGACTTCTTCAGCGCCGGGAAATGCACCGCGACGATTCTCTCCATCGTCTCCCTGTCGGGGAAGCGGATGTAGTGGAAGAAGCAGCGCCGCAGGAACGCGTCGGGCAGCTCCTTCTCGTTGTTCGAGGTGATGAACACGATCGGGCGGTGCTTCGCCTTCACCAGCTCGCGCGTCTCGTAGACGTAGAACTCCATGCGGTCGAGCTCGCGCAGCAGGTCGTTGGGAAACTCGATGTCGGCCTTGTCGATCTCGTCGATCAGCAGCACGACCGGCGAATCCGCGGCGAAGGCCTGCCACAGCATGCCCTTGACGATGTAGTTGTGGATGTCGTGCACGCGCTCGTCGCCGAGCTGCGAGTCGCGCAGCCGGCTCACCGCGTCGTACTCGTAGAGGCCCTGCTGCGCCTTGGTGGTCGACTTGATGTGCCATTCCAGGATCGGCACGCCGAGCGACCTGGCGACCTCGAGCGCGAGCATCGTCTTGCCGGTGCCGGGCTCGCCCTTCACCAGCAGCGGCCGCTGCAGCGTGATCGCCGCGTTGACCGCGAGCGTCAGGTCATCGGTTGAAACGTACGACGGCGAGCCCTTGAAGCGCATGGACAGATCACGCGCCAGGAACACGCGTATAAATCCTCACCCCTTGGCCAGAGACCGGCGCTGTTACCCCCGCAGACGACACTCCGATTCCCACGCCGAGGTGATCTCCCGCTGGGCCGAAAAACGCGCCCGACATGGCCGCGGTGGCTGGAACATTGCTGGAGAACGTGCCATCGATACTCGCATTGACCCCGGCGCCTTTGCCGGGAACGACGAAAATCGTCCCGGCACCGGCCGGGAAGCTGAAGGTGCCGAGGGTGAAGCTCCAGCTGAATGCGCCGACCTGCACATTCCTGGTGTCGAAGTTGAGCCGCAGGTTCGGATAAGTGCCGCTAGAGAAAGCGCCGGCATTGCTGGTCGGCGTGGTGCCGCCGGAGGGGATCATGGAGAGCGTGCCGGTGCGCGCTGCGATGACCTCCGGCGGAGTGAGGTTGCCGAAGATGTAGTGCGCGCCCTCCGGGATGCGCGTCGTACCGCCATCCGTGATGGAACCGACTGCCCAGACTCCCCAGTTCGCGTTGACGGAGCCGTCGCCGGGATCGAAGCCGCCGGATTCGTTGATCGGCCCCAGCGCGGTTGCGGCGCCGCTTGCCGTGCCGGGAATGTTGAACGCCGTCAACGTCTGGCTTGTTCCGCTCCCGGTCCTGGTGAGCATTTCATTCGAGACGAAGGCGCTAACGCTGTTTGCGACGCCGGTCGCGGAGGTCCAGGCGCCGGCGAATCCCAACGCGCCCGCGGCGGCGAGGACGGCGGGCTGCCCGCTCGAATTCTTCTGCTCGGTGACGATGAAGCTGCTCGGTTGCGGCGGCGGCGGCACCTCGCTCGGACGGCTCTCGGCGTTGAGGCCGGAGCGCGTCAGCGCCTCGCTCGACTCGTTGCCCTGGCTGCCGCGCGAGCGCGCCTGGCCCTCGAGCCGGTCGTAGAGGAAGTGCGGCGGCGCGATGAGGTTCTGCGGCGCCGTGCCTGCGCCGGCGACATAGAAGAACGTGTTGGCGGCGAACTCGTGCTCGCCGGTCTGGTTCACCACCTCGATGCGCCCGTCGGTGACGCCGCCATAAGTTCCGTTGGCGATCGAGCCGCGATCTGCGCCGCAGTCGTTATCGCAGTGGACCACGGTGTAGTGGGTGCCGCGGATGCCGATCGTCGCAGTCGGCGTTCGGACTGCGTAGCGCTCGCGGCTGTGCAGCCGCCCGATCGCACCCGTGACCGTGCGGAAGCCGCCCTTCAAGAGGCTGAAAATGCTGCGCGGCTCGGCCTGCCCCGAGTACTCATAGGCGTCGATGCGGAATACGGTGCCGGGCCGAAGACCGACAATGGATTCATCGGTCATCCGGATCTGCGCGTTGCTCGCCGGCCCGACGCGGATGGTGTCGCCGGATTGCACCGGCATTCCCGTCGCGGCGCGGATCTCAGCCTGTCCGCGCGCGACGGCCACGTCGCCGACCGCGAGGAGAAATCGCCCGGCTTGCGCCGACGCCAAGCCGGGAGCGGAGAGAAGGATCAGAAGAACGGTCAGAGAGCGCATGATGACTCCTTAGAATTCATAGCGAGCGCGAAAGCTGATGAGGTCGCGCGTGTACTTGTAGAGCTCGATGTTAGACCGATTGTCGGAATGCAGGTAATCGCCGCGCAGGGTGAGCTGCCTGGTGAGCCGGTACGACACGCCGGCGTCGAAGCCGTAGTAGTCGTCGTCGCGCTTGACGAGAAACAGCGGGTCGGCGTCCTTGAACCGGCTCCTGGTGTAGCTGAGACCGACCGATACGCCCCAGCGCGCAGCCGGGGTCAGGGCCAGGCCGCCGCGCAGGGTGTACAGCTCGCGCGACAAATCGTCGCGCACCGGCGAGGCGTCATTTTTTTCCTGCCCGAGCAGCGCCTGCACCTGGAGCACCGGCCGCATCGGCGCGACGAAGGCGCGCCGCCAGCCCACGCCGGCGCCGTAGAAATCGGCGTCGCGCGCCGGGCTCGACGGATACTGCAGCCGCGCGTACTGCAGGAATACCGAGCCGGTGTTGAGCTCGTCGACCTGGCGATGCCACTCGCCGCCGACCGACGCGGCGTCGCGGAACCGGTTGTAGTCCACCTCCAGCGTCGACAGGGAAAACGTGGCGCGATACAGGTCCTTGTCCCTGATCGCCGAGACCCCGCCGTAGGCGGCAAGGGCGCCCTGGTCGAACTGCTTGTCGAACGAACCCGCGTTGAGCTTGAATTCGGCGCTTGCGCCGCCGAGCAGCGCGACCCCCGGGGCCACCGGGTGCGACATCGAGCCGCCGGCGCCGAGGTGCAGGAAGCTCGAGCCGCTTTTTACGCCCGCCTGCGTCAGCTGCACCGTGCCGAGCGTCGGCACCGAGATGACCGGGCTGCCGATGCCGCTGTTGACGTTGGAGTCATAGCCGCCGCCGATCTCCACGTAGCCGGTCGCCGTGGCGGCGTAGCGCGTCTCCTGCGCGCGGATCGAGTCCATGAAGCGCTCGATCGTCGCCTGCACCGCCGGCGGCGGGTCCTTCCGCAGGACGGTTTCGAACTCCTCGCGCGCGCGCACCAGCTCGCCGAGCACGAAATAGCCACGCGCCAGCTCCAGCCGGGCGCGGTCGTTGTCGGGAAAGCGCACGACGTAGCGCTCGAGCGCCAGCACGCCCTCGCCGGCGTGGCCGCTGTCGAGCGCGGCGATGCCGTAATAGAAATCGAAGTCCGGCTTGCCGAGCTCCTCGGAGCGGCTGCGGCCGAGAGCGTAGGCGTCCGCCGAGCGGCCTTGCTCGAGCAACGCGCGCAGCTCGTCCGCGGGCGCGGCAAAGCTTTTGCTGCAGGCAAAAAGAAGCATGGCGGCCAGAGCCGCCAAGGCTGATCCTCGCACCGGAACTCCGTCTTCCCCCCGGAAGCACCTGCCAGTATGCACCTATTGAGGGCAGTAGGGGCTTTGGATAGAATCCACGGCCTTTAACTGATGGCCCTCCGCTTCCTCAAGGCATTGCTGCGCGCGGCACTGGTTTTGGGCGCGCAGGCGGTGCTCGCGCAGCAGCCACCCCCTGCCGGCGATGCCGAGCTCGCCCACCGCCACAAGACCGCGATGTGCATCGGCTGCCACGGCATTCCTGGCTACAAGACCGCCTTCCCCGAGGTCTACCACGTGCCGAAGATCGCCGGCCAGCAGCCGGCCTACCTGATCAATGCCCTGAAGGCGTACCGGTCCGGCGAGCGATCGCATCCCTCGATGCGCGGCATCGCGGCGAGCCTCAGCGACCAGGACATGGCCGATCTCGCCGCGTACTACGGGGTGACGGCGCTGGCCGGAACGGCTCAAGCGAGCGGAAATGCGGAAGGGGGCAGAGCGAGGGCCGCGCAGGTCTGCGCCGCCTGCCACGGCCCCGACGGCAACCGGCCCTCGACGCCGGACCAGCCGGTCCTCGCCGGCCAGTACGCCGATTACCTCGCGAAGGCCCTCCACGACTACAAGACCGGCAGGCGCAACAACCCGATCATGAAGGGCTTCGCGGCGCAGCTCTCCAGGCAGGACATGGACGACCTGGCCGCGTGGTTCTCCAGCCAGAAGTCCCGGCTCCACGACCAGCGTTAGCTAGCCGAGCTTGGTCTTCGGCCTGAATTCGCACAGGTCGCGGATCAGGCAGGTCGGGCAGGCGGGCTTGCGCGCCAGGCAGACGTAGCGGCCGTGCAGGATCAGCCAATGGTGCGCGTTCTGCAGGTATTCCGGCGGCGTGAACTTGAGCAGCCTTTGCTCGACCTCGAGCGGATCCTTGCCCGGAGCGAGGCCGGTGCGGTTGGCGACGCGGAAGATGTGCGTGTCGACCGCCACCGTCGGCTGGCCGAATGCCGTGTTGAGCACCACGTTCGCCGTCTTGCGGCCGACGCCGGGCAGGCGCTCCAGCGCTTCGCGGCTCGCCGGAACTTCGCCGCCGTGCTCCTCGAGCAGGATTTTCGACAGCGCCACTACGTTTTTCGCCTTGGTGCGGTAAAGCCCGATTCGGCGGATGTACTTCTCCAGGCCCGCCACGCCGAGCTTCACCATCTTGTCTGGAGCGTTGAACTGCTCGAACAGCACGGCGCTCGCCTGGTTCACCGACTTGTCGGTCGCCTGGGCCGACAGCACGACCGCGACCAGCAGCTCGTAGGGCGTGCGGTACCTGAGCTCGGTGGTCGGGTTCGGATTCGCCGCCTGGAAGCGGCGGAAGATCTCGCGGCGCTTTTCCGGGTTCATCGCTTTTTGCGCGCCAGCGCCGCGGCGATCACCGCGCGGCGATTTTTCGCCGGCGAAACGAACTCCGGCTGCGCGAGGCGCAGCTTGCGCTGCCGTGCGCGCTGCTTCGCCGCCGCCTTGTGGCCGGCGCTCCAGGCGCCTTTGGCCGGGAGCATGTCGATGCAGTCGACGGGGCAGGGCGGCAGGCACAGCGCGCAGCCGATGCACCAGGGCTCGACCACGGTGTGCATCAATTGGTGCGCGCCGACGATCGCGTCCACCGGGCAGGCCTCGATGCAGCGCGTGCAGCCGATGCAGCGACCCTCGTCGATTCGGGCGACAGTGGCGCGTTTCACAGCGGCGAGTAGGGACGCTTCGTGTCGCGAGCGAGCTGCTCGTGGGTAACTTTCCCGGCGCGGACCTGGATGCCGGTCTTCAGCTGCGCAGAGATTTCTTCATTCATCAGCAATTTTACAAACGGCAAAACGGCGCGCTCCAGAGCCAGGCTCGCAGTTCGCGCGCAGGCCGAGGGCATGTTCGGCACGCAGTAGTGCACCACGCCTTCCTCGATGTACACCGGATCGCTGTGCGAGGTCGGCCGCGAGGTCTCCGCGATGCCGCCCTGGTCGATGCCGACGTCGACCAGCGCCGAGCCGCGGCGCATGCGCCTGAGCATGTCGCGGCTGACGAGCTTCGGGGACATCTGGCCCGGCGTCAGGACCGCGCCGATGACGAGATCCGCCTGAGTGACGCCCGGCTTTCCAGTCTGGAACGTCACGCCCGGGAAGCGTTTTCGCAAAGCGGGAAATCTTTTCTCGGTGCTGGCAAAGACGCGAACTTCGGCTCCCATTCCATGCGCTACCGCCAGCGCATTCGAGCCGACGTTGCCTGCGCCGAGGATCACCACTGTGCCTGCAGGCACGCCGTCCAGTCCGGGAAGCAGGACACCGCTGCCGCCGTTCTGCCTTTGCAGGCACCATGCGCCGGCCTGCACCGCGAGCCGGCCGGCGATGGCCGACATCGGCGCGAGGATCGGCAGGCTGCCGCCGGACTGGCCGACCGTTTCGAAGGCAATGAAGGTCGCGCCCGAGGCGAGGGCGGCGTCGAGCAGCCCGGGATGCGGCGCGAAATGCTGAAAGCCGAACACGGTCTGCCCGCGACGGGGGCGCCGGTACTCGGGCTCCTGAAGCTCCTTTACCTTGACCACCAGCTCGCACTCCCACGCAGCGCCCAGTTTCGCGCCCCGCGCGACGTAATCGTCGTCCGGGAAGCCGGCAGCTTCGCCCGCCCCGGGCTCGACCACGACCTCGCATTCAAGCGAAGCCGCTCCGGCCGGCGTGAGCGCGACGCGGAACTCGCCGTCCTTTATTTCGCGCGGAACGCCGACACGCATTCTGCAACCAGCCCGGGCCCGCGGTAGATGAGCCCGGTGTAGAGCTGGACCAGCGAGGCCCCTGCAGCAACTTTTTCTCTGGCATCGGACTGAGTGAAGATGCCGCCGGCGCCGATGAGCGTCGCCTCGTCCCTCAATTCGCTCTCCAGCAGCTTGAGCACGCGCGTCGCGCGTTCCCGCAGGGGTTTTCCGGACAGCCCACCCGCTTCGTTCGCATGCGGCAGCCCTTCGACGCCTTCGCGCGACACCGAGGTATTGGTGGCGATGACGCCCTCGATGCCATGGCGGCGCACGGCATTCGCAATTCCGCTCACCTGCTCGGGGACCAGGTCGGGCGCGACCTTCAGCACGAGCGGGACATGCTTGCCGTGACGCTCGGCGAGACGTTCTCGCCGGGTCGATAGACGCGCAAGAAGATTTTCCACCTGGTCCTTCTGCTGCAGATCCCTGAGGCCCCGGGTGTTCGGCGAGGAGATGTTCACCGCGACGTAGGAAGCGTGCGAATACACCTTGTCGAGACAGCTCTCGTAATCGTCGGCCGCCCGCTCGGGTGGCGTGTCGGCGTTCCTGCCGATGTTGATGCCGAGAATGCCGCGATAGCGCGAGCGCGCGACGTTCCGCACGAAGGCTTCGAGGCCGACGTTGTTGAAGCCGAAGCGGTTGATGAGCGCCTGCGCCTGCGGCAGCCGGAACAGGCGCGGCCTCGGGTTGCCCGCCTGCGGTCGCGGCGTCACCGTCCCGACCTCGATGAAGCCGAAGCCGAGCTTCGCCAGCGCGTCGATGTACTCGGCGTTCTTGTCGAGGCCGGCTGCCAGGCCTACCGGATTCGGAAATTGCAGCCCGAGCACCCGGACCGGGCAGGGCGGGACTGCGGCATACGGAAGAAATCCCGCCAGCTGCAGGGTGACGCGATGCGCGGTTTCGGGATCTAGCGAGAAGAGGAGCGGGCGCGCCAGAGCGTAAAGGCTCACGCCGCGTCCCGTCTCCCGAGGCGGCGCCACAGGCCGCCCATGATGCCCTCGATCGGCTCGAACTTGGACTTGTACGCCATCTTCGGGCTCTCCCGGATCCAGTAGCCGAGGTACAGGTAGGGCAGGCCCAGCTTGCGGCAGGAATCGATCTGCCACATCACGTTGTAGGTGCCGAAACTCGCGCCGCGCCGGTCGGGCTCATAGAAGGTATAGACCGAGGACAGCCCGTCGGGCAGGTAGTCGACGATCGAGACCATCACCAGCTGGCCGGCATCGCGGAATTCGATCAGCCGCGTATCGACCCTGCTCTGCAGCAGGAAATGCGAATACTGGTCGCGGCTGTCGTTGTCCATGCCGCCGCCGGAATGGCGCTTCGACTGGTAGCGCAGGTACAGCGCGTAATGCTCGAGGCGGAACTTGAGCGGCTGCGGATGCGCAGTCAGCCCGCGGTGCTGCTTCCAGGCGCGGCGCTGCGAGCGGTGGGCGGTGAACTCGTGGACCGGGATGCGCACCGGCACGCAGGCGCGGCAGGCGTCGCAGTGCGGCCGGTAGGTGAAGATGCCGCTGCGGCGGAAGCCGGCCTTGACCAGGTCGCCGTAAAGCTCGGTGTTGATCAGGTGGCTCGGCGTCGCCACCTGGGAGCGCGCCATGCGGTCCGGCAGGTAGCTGCAGGGATAGGGCGCCGTCACGTAGAACTGCAGGACGGCATGCGGCAGATCGTTAAGTCTCGACAAGGGCCCACCTTCCGGGCGGATTGGCGTAGTTTACCAGCGCTGCAACCGCGCGCAGGAACGCCCGGCGCGGGATCTCCCGCGCGCCGAGGGAGGCGAGCAGCGGCGTGCTCATCTGGCAGTCGATGAGGGGAAAGTTGCGCGCCTTCAATTCGCGCACGAGTGTGACTAATGCCACTTTGGAGGCATCGGTCGCGCGCGAAAACATCGACTCTCCGTAGAACATGCGCCCGATCGCCACCCCGTACAAGCCGCCGACCAGCTCGCTTCCCCGCCAGGTCTCGAAGGAGTGGGCGTAGCCGGCGCGGTGCAGCTCGAGGTAGGCCTTGCGCATGTCCTTGCCGAGCCAGGTTCCGGGCTCGCCTTTTCTCGGTTCCGAGCACGCCAGCAGCACCTCCGCGAAAGCCTGGTCCGCGGTTACGCGGTAGCCCTTGTTGCGCGCGCTCTTGGCGAGAGAGCGCGACAGCTTGAGCTCGTCGCAGTACAGCACCATGCGCGGATCGGGCGACCACCACAGCACCGGCTCCGCGCCCGAGTACCAGGGAAAGATGCCGTGGCGGTAGGCGTCGAGCAGCCGCTCGAGCGACAGATCGCCGCCGGCGCACAGCAGGCCGTTCGGGTCTTTCAGCGCCCGCTCGGCGGGCGGAAAGCGATCATCGCGCTCGAGCCACGCTAGCACTTCACTTGCTGGCGGCAGTAGTGCTCGAGCTCCTGCACCACGCACGGGCCGGTGACCGCCGCGTGGGCCTGAGCGCCGTGCTCGGTCGCCAGGCGGAACTCGTACTTGGCGAAGAACTCGTCGAACAGCTCGCCGCCGAGCGTGCCGATTGCGTAGAGCTCGTCGCTCGCCGGGTCGTGCTCGAGCAGGATCGCGGCGAGCGGCTGCGGCGCCGGCCCGGCGACCACGCGGGCGCCTTCGGCGGGATCGTACTGGCTATGCTCCGAGCAGCAATGGATCACCGCGGCGAACCTGTTGCGCGCGCTCTTCTCGGCGCGGTAGCTGATGAAGCTGATCTCGCGCGTCGGGTAAGTCAGCCTGTGCGCGCAGATCGCCGAGTACGCGACCAGCGAATGCCGGGCGCCGACGCCGCCGGTCCATTCGTAGCTGCGCTCGTCGGCCGTCTTCAGGTGCGCCGACGCCTTCGCCGGCCTGCCGAGATTGAGCAGGAAGCACGGCGTCGACGCGTACGGATAGTGGAAGATCAGGTTGCGGTTGGCCGGCACCGACCCGGCGCGCAGCGCCGCACCGTCTTCGTCGACCAGCTTTACCCTTTGGTAGAGCCGCGGGCGGGCATCGGCGGCGACGGCCGGGCTGCCGGCCGCTGCCGCCGAGGCGGCGCAGAACTTGATGAAAGCGCGGCGCTCCATGCGCCGCATTGTATCGCCAGAGGTCAAGCCGCTAGAGCGGCGCGATGTCCTCGGCGTGAAAGCCGAAAGCCCCTTTCCTGCGATCGGCGAACCAGTGCCGCAGGGTCGCGCCTACCGTGCGAAAGGCGATCTCATTCCAGGGAATACGTTCCTCATCGAAGAGGGTCACCTCGAGGGTCTCTTCACCGGGCCTGAAGCCCAGGTCCAGCAGCCGGCCGAGGTAGAAGAGGTGCACCTGGTTCGCGCGCGGCACCGAGAGCATGCTGAACGGCGCACCGAGCTCGACGCGAGCGCCGGTTTCCTCGAGCGTCTCGCGCAACGCCGCCTGGCTGGCGGTCTCGTCGTTCTCCATGAAGCCGGCGGGCAGGGTCCAGTAGCCGTAGCGGGGCTCGATGGCGCGCCGGCAGAGGAGAATTCTGCCTTCGAATTCCGGTACGCAGCCTATGACCAGCTTGGGATTCTCGTAGTGGATCTCGCCGCAGTGCTCGCAGACCCAGCGCGGCAACGTGTCCCCCGGCGGCACGCGCTTCATCACTGGGGCCGCGCAGTTCGAGCAGAACTTCACGCCAGGTCCAGGAGGCTGTTGATGGTCTTGTCGGGGGTGAAGCCGAGGCGCTCGACAGGCGCCCCGAGCCGGTTGATCCAGTAGACCGTGAAGCCGAAGGACTTGGCGCCGAGCGCGTCCCAGCAGTTCGACGACACGAAGCCGATTCTCTCTTTGGGGATTTTCAGTTTCTTCAGCGCCAGCGCGTACACCTCGGGCGCGGGCTTGTAGGTCTTCAGCTTGTCGACGCTGAGCACCGCGTCGAACTTCAGTCCCGAGTGCGCGACCAGCGGCTCGATCATGTCGGGCGACCCGTTGGTCAGGATCGCCTTCTTGCCTGCGCATCGTTCGATCGCATCCGGCACGTCCGGGTACGGCGAGAGCATGAGATATTCGCCCATCAGCGCTTCCATGCGCTCCGCGGTGAGCTCCAGGCCAAGCGCTTCGCAGGCGTACGCGAGCGCCGCGCGCGTGACCGTGGAAAACGGCGCGTAGCGCTTCATCAGGCTGCGCTGCCAGGTGTACTCGAGCTGCTTGGCGCGCCACAGCTGGGACAGCTGGGCGCCCTTTCCGGGCCACAGGCCTTCGCAGCGCCGCACTACCGAGTGCACGTCGAACAGCGTGCCGTACGCGTCGAAAACCAGGGCTCCGATCGGCATTTTGCCGATGTTAAACTGCTTCGGCCGATGGTCAATCGCTACGACGAGCTCTATCAGGGCTTCCGTTGGGAGGTCCCGGAGCGCTACAACATCGCGCGCGCGTGCTGCGGGCGATGGGCGGAAGACCGCGCGCGCTTCGCGCTCTATTGGGAGGACGAGTCGGGCGCCACCGCCGCCTACTCGTTCTGGGACATCCAGACGGCGGCAAACCGCCTGTCGAACGCGCTCGCGGCTCTCGGCGTCAGGCGCGGCGAGCGCGTGGCCCTCGTCCTGCCGCAGCGCCCCGAGACCGCGATCGCCTACATGGCGATCTTCCAGATGGGGGCGCTCGCGCTGCCGCTCTCGCATCTGTTCGGCCCGGAGGCCCTGGAATACCGGCTCGATCATGCGCAGGCCAGCGTCGCCATCGTCGAGCCGACGACGCTCGCCAATCTCTGGGCGATCAAGGAGCGCCTGCCACACCTGCGACATGTGATCGGCGTGGGCGGGGCGCGCGAGGCCGGGGTGCATTCATTCGAGGCTTTGCTCGAAAGGGCGAGTGCTCAGTTCAATCCCGTCGACACTGCGGCGAACGACCCGGCGCTGATCATCTACACAAGCGGAACGACCGGTGCGCCCAAGGGAGCGCTCGAGGCGCACCGGCTGCTGATCGGAAATCTGAGCGGATTCGTGCATTCGCACGACTTCTTTCCGCAGCCGGGCGACATCTTCTGGTCGCCGGCGGACTGGGCCTGGGCCGGCGGGCTGTTCGACGCGCTGCTGCCGACCTGGGCGTTCGGCCTGCCGATCCTCGGTTATCGCGGCAAGTTCGACGCCGAGAAGGCTTATTACCTGCTGGAGAAATACGCCATCCGCAATGCGTTTCTCTTTCCGACCGCGCTGAAACTGATGATGAAGGCCGTGCCGGAGCCGAAAAGACGATTTCGATTGAACCTGAGATCGATCATGAGCGCGGGCGAAGCGGTCGGCGTGACGGTGATCGAGTGGGCCAGGGCGCAGCTCGGCGTCACGATCAACGAGATGTTCGGCCAGACCGAGATCAACTACGTGGTCGGCAACTGCCAGGCGGCCTGGCCGGTGAAGCCCGGCTCGATCGGCCGGCCTTACCCGGGGCATCGCGTCGCCATCATCGACGAGCGGGGGCTGGAGCTGCCCAGGGGAGAGCTCGGCGAGATCGCCGTGAAGAAAGACCATGACCCGGTGTTCTTCCTCGAGTATTGGAAAAATGCGCAAGCCACCAGGGAGAAATTCATCGGCGACTGGGCGCTCACCGGCGACCAGGGAAAGATGGACGCGGACGGCTACCTCTGGTACCAGGGCCGCTCCGACGACCTCATCAAGAGCGCCGGCTACCGCATCGGCCCCTCCGAGATCGAGAGCTGCCTGGTGAGGCACCCGGCGGTCGCCAACGCGGCGGTGATCGGCAAGCCCGACGCGACGCGCGGCGCGATCGTCAAGGCGTTCATCGTGCTGCAGCCCGGGCAGTCGCCGTCGCAGGCGCTGATCGACGATCTCCAGCAGCACGTGCGCGGCCGCCTTGCGCCCTACGAATACCCGCGCGAGATCGAGTTCATCGCTGCGCTGCCCATGACCACCACCGGCAAGGTGCAGCGCAAGGAACTGCGCAAGCTCGAGGCAGCCAAGCTCAAGACGGCGTGAAGCGCATCCTGCTCATCGGCGCCGGGCACGCGCACGCCGTGGTGCTGCGCTCCCTGGCAGAAAATGCCCTGTACGGCGCGCGCATCACGCTGGTCGCGCCCTACCCGCGCCAGATCTATTCCGCCATGCTGCCCGGCGTCATCGCCGGGCACTATGCGCAGCGCGAGGCGATCATCGACGTCGCCCGCCTGGCCGAGCGCGCCTACGTGGAGTTCGTGCGAGGCTCGGTCGAGGAATTCGACGCCGCCCGGCGCAGCGTGACACTGCGCGACGGCAAGCAGATAGGCTTCGATCTTGCCTCGCTAAACGTGGGCTCGCGGGTCGACTCGTCGGTCCCGGGCAGCACCCATCATGCATTGGCGGTGAAGCCGTTCGAGCGCTTCATCGATTTGCTCAAGATTCCGGACCGCGTCGCCATCGCCGGCGCCGGCGCGGCGGGCGCGGAGCTAGCGATGGCGCTGCGCTACGCCGGTGCCGCGGTCACTCTCTATTCCGAGCAGTCCGGCTTTCCGCCTGCGCTCGAAAAGCGGGTGACCTCGGCGCTGCGGCGCGCCGGCGTCGACTTCCGGCCCGGCATGCCGGTCACCGCGGTGGAAAACGGCCCGACGGTGATCGCGGGCTCGGCGCGGCAGAGCTTCGATCTCCTCATCTGGGCGACCGGCGCTGCGCCATGGCCGTGGCTGCGGGGCTCGGGGCTGGCGCTGGATGAAAAAGGCTTCGTCCGCGTCAAGGAGACGCTGCGCAGCGTTTCGCATCCCGAGATCTTCGCGGCCGGCGATTGCGCAGCGCTCGATCCCAAGTCGGGCGTTTACTCGGTGCGGCAGGGCGCGCTGCTGGTGGAAAATCTGCGCCACCTCGTCAGAGACGAAGGCCTGCAGGCCTATCAGCCGAACCCGCGCGCCCTGCTCCTGCTGAGCTGCGGTGCGCGCTACGCGATCGCGCAGCGCGGCGAGTGGACGGCGCAGGGCAGCTGGGTCTGGTACTGGAAGGACTGGATCGACCGGCGCTGGGTCGGGAGCTTCGCGGCCGCGAACTGACCAGGATCTTTGTAGTCGTACCGGGACGCGCGTGTAGATGCAAAGCGACAGCCGGTCAATAGGGCACGACTGTCCAAGACTGTCCCAATAGGGTAAGCCAAAAGAAGTAAGCCAAAGGGACCACGTAAAAATCCGTGCGGAGCGATATCTTTATGTCCAGCGGCTGACTATCATAGGGCAGTCGATGCGCAACGAAACGATCGCCATCCACGGCGGCTATGAGGTCGAACCCACGACGAAGTCCGTGGCCGTTCCGATTTATCAGACCGTAGCCTACGAGTTCGACAGCGCCGAGCACGGAGCGGCGCTTTTCAATCTCGAGGTCGAGGGATACCGCTATACCCGCATCAGCAATCCGACCAACGAAGTGCTCGAGAGGCGCGTCGCCGCGCTCGAAGGCGGAGTGGAGGCCCTCAGCGTAGCCTCCGGGCAGGCCGCGTTGCACTACGCGGTGCTCAATCTCGCCGAGAGCGGAAGGAACATCGTCTCGGTGCCGCAGCTCTACGGCACCACCTATACGCTGTTTGCACACCTCCTGCCGGGATTCGGCATCGATGTTCGATTCGCCGAGAGCGACCATCCCGCGGCCATCGAGCAGCTCATCGACGGGGACACGAGAGCGGTATTCTGCGAGAGCGTGGGAAACCCGGCTGGCAACATCTGCGATATCGAAGCGCTGGCGAAGGTCGCCCACCGGCACGGCGTTCCGCTGATCGTCGACAACACGGTCGCTACGCCGATTCTGCTGCGTCCGTTCGAGTACGGCGCCGACATCGTGCTGCACTCGCTGACGAAATTCATGGGCGGACACGGCACGACGCTCGGCGGCATCATCGTCGACCGCGGCAAGTTCCCCTGGGAAAAGCACGCCGCGCGGTTTCCGATGTTCAGCGTGCCCGACGCGTCCTATCACGGCCTGGTCTACACGGCGCATTTCGGTGCGGCGGCCTATGTCGCGCGCTGTCGAAGCGTCTATCAAAGGACGATGGGCTCGGTCCTGTCGCCGCTGAGCGCGTTCCTGCTGCTCCAGGGCATCGAGACCGTCGCGGTCCGGATCGACCGTCACGTCGAGAACGGCAAGCGGGTGGCCGAGTTCCTGCGCGCCCACCCGGGGGTGGAGTGGGTGAATTACACCGGATTCCCGGACAACCCGTATCACGCGCTGGCGCAGAAATATCTCGGCGGCCGGGCGTGCTCGCTGATGACGTTCGGCATTCGCGGCGGCTTCGAAGGGGGAACGAGGTTCTACGATGCGCTGAAGCTGGTCAAGAGGCTGGTCAATCTGGGCGATGCCAAGTCGCTGGCCTGTCATCCGGCCTCGACGACGCACCGGCAGATGTCGGTCGAGGAACAGCGCAAGGCAGGCGTCACTCCGGAGATGATCCGGCTCAGCATCGGCATCGAGCACGCGGACGACATCATCGCCGACCTCGAGCAGGCGCTGCAGGCGGCTGCAGGGAGGCAGAAAGAATCCCTGTCGGCAGGCAGTCAGCGCCGCTTTTCCCGGGGCGGGTAATGCCGGCGCTTCGAGCCACCGCCCTGCCGCAGCATCGCCAGCAATCCGCGCCGGCCTCGGCGCTGTTTCCGGCGCGCGAAGACCGCGAGCGCTGGGACAATTTCCTGACACGCGAGCTGTCGAGCGCCAACGAGCGCATAGCCGGAAGTGCCGTCACCCCGACCCTCGACCTGGGCGACTTGCGGAGCGAGCTTGCCGGCTTCGATTTCGCAACGCCGCGCCCGCTCGACGAGCTTCTGCCCTGGGCCATCGCGCAGATGGAGCACGGCGTCGTGCATATGACGCACCCGCGCTATTTCGGCCTGTTCAATCCGGCGCCCAGCTTTCCGGCACAGTGCGCGGACCGAATTGCGGCGGCGTTCAATCCGCAGCTGGCGAGCTCGAGGACGTCCCCGGCCGCGGTCGAGATCGAGGCTCACGTCATCCGCTCCGTCGCCCGGCGCGCGGGCCTTCCGCCGGAGGCCACCGGCCACTTCACGACCGGCGGATCGGAAGCGAACTACACGGCGCTCATCTGCGCGCTGACCCGGTCAAATGCGCGCTTTGCAGCGCAAGGCGCCCGCGCCTTTGGCGGGGCGCCGGTGTTCTACGTCTCGAGGGAGAGCCATCTTGCCTGGCTCAAGATCGCGCACCAGGCGGGTGTCGGACGCTCCGCGGTGCGTCTTGTGGCCACCGATGGATCCGGACGCATGGACCCGAATGCCTTGAGCGACGCGCTGGCTGCCGACCGCGCGCAGGGCTGCGTGCCGGTCATGATCGCGGCCACTGCCGGGACCTCCAACGCGGGCATGATCGATCCTCTGGCGGCCTGTGCGCAGATCGCCCGCGGCGCCGAACTCTGGTACCACGTGGATGCGGCCTGGGGCGGAGCGCTGATCGCGTCCAAGCGGCTGCGCGGCATCCTCGCCGGGATCGAGCTGGCGGACTCCGTCACGATCGACGCACACAAGTGGTTTGCGACGACGATGGGCTGCGGCATGTTCATTACCCGGCACGCGAGCGTGCTGTCGAGCGCGTTTCAGGTCTCGGTCAGCTTCATGCCTTCCAATGTTCCCGGTGTCGACCCCTATGTGACGACGCTGCAGTGGTCGCGGCGCTTTCTCGGTCTGCGCTTGTTCCTGTCGCTTGCGGCGGCCGGATGGGCCGGCTACGGCGATCACGTGGAGCGCTCGATCGCGCTGATCGCGCTGCTCAAGGAGAAGCTGGCGGCCCGGGGATGGCGCATTGCCAATGACTCTTCGCTCGGCGTGCTGTGCGTCGAGCCTCCGCCGGGGTTCGGCGCAGTCCGCTCGATCGTCGGCCGGGTCGTGGCCTCGGGCCGCGCCTGGGTGGCGGCGGCAACGTTCGAGGGGCGCGAAACCATCCGGATATGCGTGACGCACGGCGAGACCGGGCCTGGCGATATCGACGAGCTGGTGAACGCCCTATGCCAATGAGCGCCCGCGGCTTGGTGCAAACATCTGACGATTCGGGAAGCGACGAGAAGCCGGGTGGAAGCACTGGCCTGCCCAGAGATCGATTGATCGAACTGGTCATGCAGATGCTGTCGAAGAGCTCGATCACCCGGGCGCCATCGATCCATGACCAGCTCAGCGAAGCCGGTCTGACCTCGCTCGACATGGTCAACCTGATGATCGCGGTGGAGGCCGAATTCGGCATCACGATACCGGCGTCGGACATCACCCCCGCGAATTTCCGTTCCATCTCGACGATCGAGGCCTTGATCGTGAGGATCGCCAACAGGGGAATCCAGTGACCAGACCTCAGGCCGGCCGTAAAAACACGCTCACGCTCCAGGTCGGAGCCGACAATCGCCCGGAGAGCGTTCCTGCGTCGGGAGACCTCAAGTCTCGCACGGAAGCCGCCGCCGCGGTCGCTGCAGCGAACGCCGCGCGGGTCGATCGCGACGCACGCTTTCCCGAAGAGGCAATCACGGCGGTCCGGGCGCAACGCCTGCTGGGGATCATGGTTCCCCGCGAGCTCGGCGGCGACGGTGCCGGCCTGTCCGACGTCGTCGACGTGTGCTACGGGCTTGGCCGGGCATGCTCCTCGACGGCCATGATCTATGCGATGCACCAGATCATGGTCGCCTGCGTGCTGCGGCATAGAGGAAACAACGCCTGGCACGAGCGCCTGCTGCGACGCCTTTGCGCCGAGCAGCTGCTCCTTGCCTCTTCGACGACGGAAGGCAAGGGCGGGGGCAACGTACGCTCCAGCGAAGCGCCGATCGAGCGCAGCGGCTCCCGCATAAGCCTGGAGCGGCGCGCGACCGTAATCTCCTATGGCGCGGATGCGGACGCGATCGTGACGACCGCGCGTCGCGCCGCCGATGCCGCGGCTTCCGACCAGGTCCTCGCGGTGTTCCTCAAGGAAGACTATTCGCTCGAGCCCCTCGTTGCGTGGGACACGCTGGGAATGCGGGGCACCTGCAGCGCCGGCTTTACTCTCAGAGCCGGCGGTGACAGCGACCAGATCCTGCCAGACGCCTACGAGCTGATCCACGTGCAGACCATGACGCCGGTCGCCCACCTGACATGGGCCAGCGTGTGGGCCGGGGTCGCGGCCGGAGCTGTCGAGCGCGCCCAGTTCTTCATCCGCAACGCAGCGCGCCAGGCAAGCGGCCAGCTCCCCCCTGGCGCGGCCCATTACACGAGGGCCACTTCCTCGCTGCTGACGCTGCGAGGGGTGGTGGCTGCGTTGCTGCGGCGATTCGAGCAGGCATCGCACGACCAGGCGGCGCTCGCCTCGCTCGACTTCCAGACCATGGTCAACCTGACCAAGGTCGAGGCGTCGGAGCTGGCGGTATCGACCGTGATGAGCGCCCTGCGGGCATGCGGGCTGTCGGGCTACCGAAACGACGGCGAATTCAGCGTCGGCCGCTATCTCCGCGACGTCCTGTCCTCGCCCATCATGATCAACAACGATCGCATCCTCGCGAATGCCGCGGCCGCTTCGTTGATGAGCGCCGTGCCCGGCTCATTGATCGGCTAGGACCGCGACGCAGGCCGGGCAGCATGGACATCCGCAACACGGCGAGGGAAACCTCCGCGAAGTCGAACGACCCGCTCGAATCGCTGGCCGCGGCGCTGTTCCGGCCGATGGGCGTCGACGGCATCTACGCTCGTACTGCGCTCTACGAAGAGGTGATCGAGCGCCTGTCTGCTTTTATCTCGCGCCACCGCGAGCCCGCCACGGAAGTGTTGCGCTTTCCCCCGGTCATGAGCCGCCAGCAGCTGGAGAAGTCGGGCTATCTGAAGAGCTTCCCCAACCTGCTCGGCTGCGTCTGCGCGCTGCACGGAACCGAAGCAGAAATCCGCGGAGCCGCCGAGCGCCATGAGGCGGGCGGCGATTGGACCTCCGCGCTGGCCGCGGCTGATCTAGTGCTCTCCCCGGCCGCCTGCTATCCGGTGTATCCGCTGGCGGCGAGCCGCGGCCCGGTCCCGCGCGGCGGGCTGCGGTTCGATGTAGCCAGCGATTGCTTCCGGCGCGAGCCGTCCAGGCATCTCGATCGCCTGCAGTCGTTCCGCATGCGCGAATACGTCTATATCGGTCCTCCCCGGGAGGTGACCCGTTTCCGGGAGCGTTGGACCGGGCAGGCCCAGCGCCTGGCGGACGAGTTGGGGCTGCCTTACCGGGTCGCTCCCGCAAACGACCCTTTCTTCGGCCGCACCGGCCAGGTAATGGCGATCAGCCAGCTCCAGCAATCGCTGAAATTCGAGTTGCTGGTCCCTGTGCATTCGGCCGAGCAGCCGACCGCCTGCATGAGCTTCAATTACCATCAGGACCATTTTGGAACGACCTGGGGCCTGCGCGACGAGAGCGGCGCGGTCGCACACACCGGCTGCGTCGCGTTCGGCATGGATCGTCTCGCCGTCGCGCTCTTCTGGAAGCACGGCCTGGATGTGCAGAAATGGCCTGCCGCGGTCCGCAACGCCCTGGCGATGCGCTGATTTCGCCTCGCGTACAACATCGAGCCAAGCATGCCTGTTGATCCGCATATCAGGCGGATTCTCGACATGCTGGCGGCGGCCGGCGCGGCGGACGCAGCGCGCCTGACCCTGGGCGAGCGGCGCGACGCCTTCCGCAAGCTGATGAGCCTCTCCGAGAGCAGCGTCGCGGTCGGCCATGTGGAGGACCGCGCGTTGCCGGGTCCGGACGGCCCGATTCGCGTGCGCATCTATACGCCGATCGACACGCGCTCCGACCGGCTGCCCGGGCTGGTCTATTTCCACGGCGGCGGGCTGGTCGCGGGTAGCCTGGACACGCACGAAGGCATTTGCAGGCCGCTCGCCAACGAGACCGGCTGCCGGCTGGTATCAGTCGATTACCGGCTGGCGCCCGAGCACAAGTTTCCCGCCGCTATCATGGACGGCTACGTGGCCACGCTATGGGCCGTCGAGCACGCCGCCGAGCTGAGCATCGACCCGGAGCGGATCGCGGTAGGCGGCGATTCTGCCGGCGGCACGCTTGCGGCAATCGTCTGCCAGCTGGCCAGACAGGCGCGGGGAGTCAGGCTTGCAGCCCAGCTGTTGTTGTGCCCGATCACCGATTTTGCCGCGGACACCGAGTCGCGGTGCGCCTTCGCAGAGGGATATCTGCTGCACAAGGCGACGCTGGACAGGGATCTCGAGCACTATATCCCGGCCGGCCTGAACCCGGCCGATCCATGCGTGTCGCCGCTTCGCGCCCCGGATTTCCACGGCCTGCCGCCGGCATACATCCACACGGCGGAATTCGACCCGGTCCGCGACGAGGGCAGGGCCTACGCCGACAGGCTGGCGCAGGCAGGCGTCGAGGTGAGCTACACCTGCCACCCGGGCATGACTCATCTTTTCTACGGCATGACCAGCGTCGTTCCGTACGCGCGCAGCGCCATGAAGCGTATCGGCGGCGAAATCAGGGCGGCATTCTACGGGGCGCTACGCCATGCCGGATAGGCTCGAAGTCGAGCGCCTGCTTCGCGAGCTGTATGCCGCGCGCCTGGGCGGCGACCTCGAAGCGCTTTGCCGGACCTTCGCAAAGGACTCCAGGCTGGACATCGCGGGCACGAGCTACTCCACCCCGATGGCGATCAGAGCGGCCGGCCTGGGTGAAATACGCAGCTGGCTCGCACTGCTGGTCAAGACGTTCCAGCTCAGCGACCAGGAGATTCTTTCCATGATCATCGACGGCGAGGCGGCTGCCGTGCATTGGCGGGCCAGAATCCGCTCGAAGATCACGGGTACGACGGTCCTGACCGAGCTGGTCGACGTCGTGCGGGTCCGCGAGGGCCGCATCGCATCATATACGGAATTTTTTGTGCCACGGGGAGGGTAGCGCAATGAGCGTGAGGTCCGCAGTCCTGTCGCAGTTCAAGCAAGTCGCCCAGGAGCAAAACAAGAAGCTGGCGCCCCTGTCCGACGATCTTCCTCTTTCCGAGTCGGGCCTCGACTCGCTGTGCTTTGCGATCATCGTCACGCGTCTGGAGGACGCGCTGGGAGTCGATCCGTTTACTTCCACCGAACAGACCGAGTTCCCCGTGACCCTGGCCGACTTCATCCGGTTCTATGAGGATGCCGCAAAGTAATCAGGGCTCGCTCTGGAGCCGCTCGAGCGCCGCGGGGCGCCTGTCGGAGCGCTCTCTCTGGGGCGCCGATGGCAGCGTCGCCCTGGGCGATCTGGCGTGGGGCTCGAGCCTCGGTGCTCGCCTCGAGGAGCTTGCCGGACGCTGCGTACTCGTCGCCACCGCGGACCAGCTCACCGCGGCGCTGGCGCTCATCGAGCTCGACGGCATCGCGCGCAGACTGATTCTTTCCCCTCCCGATCTGCCCACGGAGCATCTTCCGTTCGTCATCACGGCCGCGGCGGTGGACGCCGTGGTGTCCGATCGGCCGGCGCTTGAGGCCGGCACGCCAGGCGCCGCATCCTTCGTCAGCTGCAGCCTGAAAGTCGCGCCCGCCGCTTTCGAGCGGACTGAACGCTACCAAACCGAATGGATCCTCCTCACCTCCGGCACGACCGGGCTGCCGAAGATGGTCGTGCACACGCTGCCGAGCCTGGCGGGCGCGATCCAGCCGGGCAGCGCGGCGCCGCAGCAGCTGTTGTGGAGCACCTTCTACGACATCCGCCGCTATGGCGGCCTGCAGATTTTTCTGCGCGCGCTGCTCGGCGGCGGATCGATGGTGCTGTCGAGCGCCCGCGAATCGACGGGCGATTTCCTCCTGCGGGCCGCAGCGCGTGGCGTCACCCACATGTTGGGAACGCCAACTCATTGGCGCAACGCCCTCATGAGCCCATCGGCTCGCAGGCTTACGCCTCAATACGTCCGCTTGTCAGGAGAAATCGCCGACCAGGCAATCCTCGATCATCTGCGGGCTTTCTATCCAGGGGCCGCCATCGTGCATGCGTTCGCCTCGACGGAGGCCGGCGTGGGGTTTGAAGTCGGCGACGCTCTGGCGGGGTTTCCGGCCAGCCTGATCGGGCGCGACGCCGCTGGCGTGGAGATGAAGGTCAAGGATGGCTCGCTGCGGATTCGCTCGGCGCGCACCGCGGCGCGGTATCTGGGCAGCCGCTCCGCCACCCTGCCGGACGCCGACGGCTTCGTCGACACGGGCGACATCGTGGAGCTCCGCGGTGAACGCTATTACTTCGTCGGCCGAAGGGACGGCGTCATCAACGTCGGCGGCCAGAAGGTGCACCCGGAGGAGGTCGAAGCGGTGCTCAATTCCCACCCGCAGGTGCGCATTTCGCAGGTGCGGGCCAAGAAGAACGCCATCATGGGGGCGCTCGTCATCGCTGACGTGGTGCTGAACGGAGAAACCGGCGCCGCGAGCGGGCGCGGCAAGGGACTCGAGCACGCGATCCTCGAGCACTGTCGCGCGGCGCTTCCCCGGCACAAGGTGCCGGCGGCGATCAACTTTGTTTCTTCCCTGGCCGTTGCCCCGACGGGTAAGATCGTGCGCAGGAATGCGTAATGTCCTCGTGACGGGCGGAAGCCGGGGGCTCGGCCTGGGCATCGTGCGCAGGCTAGCGGCAGCTGGGTACCGCGCCATCGCCGTTGCGCGGAAAGAGAGCGACCCGCTGAGATCGGCGCTGCAGGAAGCCGAGCGCGACCATCCGGGGTCGCTGCGCTTCGTCGCGTTCGATCTCGCGGAGATCGACGCTATTCCCCGGCTGGTTCGGGCGTTGCGCAAGGAATTCGGGCCGATCTACGGGCTGGTCAACAACGCCGCCGTCGGCTTCGACGGCATCCTCGCTCTGATGCCCACTTCGCAGATCGAGCAGCTGGTGCGCGTAAATACGCTGTCGCCCATCGTCCTGACGAAGCACGTGGTGCGCTCCATGATGGCCGATGGCGGCGGGCGGATCGTGAACGTCGCCTCGGTCGTCGGCTTCACCGGATATAGCGGGCTGTCGGTCTACGCGGCGACGAAGGCGTCCATCATCGGCTTCACGCGCTCGCTTGCGCGGGAGGTCGGGCGCATGGGCGTGAACGTGAATTCGGTCGCCCCCGGCTTCGTGGACACCGACATGACCCGGGGGCTCAAGGCCGAGCAGCGGCAGCAGATCGAGCGGCGCAGCGCGCTGCAGCGCCTTCCCGGCATCGACGACGTGGCCTGCGCCGTCGAATTTCTTCTCGGCGACGGTGCGAAGAGCATCACCGGAACCGTCCTCACGGTGGATGCCGGCAATACCGCCTAGAGCTTCCGCTGCCAAGGCGTGGCTGCGCGCGCTCGAGCTGACCGCGCCGATCGCCAGCCATCCTCGCCGCATCCTCCCCAACGTGATCGAGGAGCTCGCCGAGGCATGCGGCGAGGCCCCGGCCCTGCTCTCCGACCGCGAGCGCCTGACCTATCGCGCGCTCGCCGAGCGCTCGAACCGGTATGCCCGCTGGGCGCTGGAGCAGGGTCTCGCCAAGGGCGAAACGGTCTGCCTGCTCATGCCGAACCGGCCGGAGTACATGGCGATCTGGCTCGGTGTCACCCGCGTCGGCGCCGTGGTGTCGCTGCTCAATACCAGTCTGGTCGGTCCTTCGCTCGCGCACTGCATCAAAATCGTCGCGCCCAGGCACATCATCGCCGCCGCCGAGTTCATCGACCGGCTCGCCACGGCGCTGCCGGGCGCGACGCAGGTCTGGGCGCACGGCGCCGGACCGGGCTCATTCCCGCGCATCGACGTCGACATCGAACGCTACGCAGCCCAAAAGCTGAGCGCGGCGGAGCTCAGGCCGGTGGGCGTCGAGGACCGGGCGCTGCTCATGTACACCTCGGGAACGACCGGGCTGCCCAAGGCGGCAAACATCAGCCATTTCCGGCTGATGCAATGGAGCCATTGGTTTGCCGGCATGATGGACACCCGCCCGGGCGACAGGATGTACAGCTCCCTGCCGATGTACCACAGCGTCGGCGGCGTGCTGGCGACCGGCGCGGTGCTGGTCGGCGGCGGCTCGGTGGTGGTCCGCGAAGGATTCACCGCCCGCCATTTCTGGGACGACATCCTGCGCTGGGACTGCACGCTGTTCCAGTACATCGGCGAACTGTGTCGTTATCTGCTGCGCACCGATCCCCTTCCGCATGAGACCGAGCACCGCATCAGGATGTGCTGCGGCAACGGGTTGAGACCCGATGTATGGCACGATTTCAAGTCGCGCTTCCGCATCCCGCGGATTCTCGAGTTTTACGCGGCGACCGAAGGCAACGTCTCCCTGTTCAATATCGAGGGCAAGCCCGGCGCCATCGGCCGCGTTCCCTCGTTTCTCGCGCATCGGTTCCCGGCCGCGCTGGTGAAGTTCGACGTCGAGAAGGACGCGCCGATCCGCGATGAAGAGGGATGGTGCGTTCGCTGCGCTGCCAACGAGGTCGGAGAAGCGATCGGCAGGATCGGCGCTGAGCCGTCGAATATCGCCGGCCGGTTCGATGGCTACACCAGCGAGGAGGACTCGGAAAAAAAGATCCTGCGCAACGCGTTCGAGCCTGGAGACGCCTGGTTTCGCACCGGCGACCTGATGCGACAGGACGCGCAGGGCTACTTCTATTTTGTCGATCGGATCGGCGATACCTTCCGCTGGAAGGGCGAGAATGTCGCCACCTCCGAGGTTGCAGAAGCGATCTGCGCGTTCCGCGGCGTGACGGACGCCAATGTCTACGGCGTGCAGATTCCGGGTACCGAGGGCCGGGCCGGAATGGCCGCCCTGGTCACCGAGGATGAGCTGGATCTGGCGGCGTTCCGGACGCACCTGAGCGCCCGCCTGCCCGGATACGCGCGCCCGTTGTTCCTGCGTCTGCGGAGCAGGATGGAACTGACCGCCACCTTCAAATACACGAAGCATGAGTTCGTGCGCCAAGGCTACGATCCGGCGGCCACTGCCGACGCCCTCTACTTTGACGATCCGGAACGCCGGGCATTCGTACGGCTTGACCAGGCGCTCTATCACCGCATACAGACTGGCCAATTCCGCTTATGAGCTGAAGCGCTAGAATCGCTAGCCCAAAGGAGGAGGACGAAATGAAAAAACTGATCGCTGGAGCGCTGGCCGCGCTTCTGCCGCTTGCCGCCGGGGCGGCTTACCCCGAGCGTCCCATCAAGCTCATCGTGCCGTGGGCCGCGGGCGGCGACACCGACAATATCTTCCGGCCGTTCGCGCCGCTGCTGCAGAAGCAGCTCGGAGAGACGGTGGTGATCGCGAACGTCGGCGGCGCCTCGGGCACCAGGGGCGCCAAGGAGGCGAAGGATTCTCCGCCCGACGGCTACACGCTCTACGCCGTGCATGATTACATCCATTCGACGTATTGGGCCGGCGTCGCCGACGTGAATTACACCGACTTCGAGCCGATCTGCCTGATCTCCTCGACCGCGTCGGTGCTCACGGCAAGCCCGAAGACGCCGTGGAAGAGCTGGCAGGAGTTCCTCGCCGACGCGAAGAAGCGCCCCGGACAGATCACGGTCGGCGCGACGCTCGCCTCGACCAGCCACTTCTTCCCGGCGCTGATCGAGCAGGCCACCGGGGTTAAGTTCAAGTATGTCTCGTACGAAGGACTCGCGCCGCGCATGAACGCGATCCTCGGCGGTCACGTCGATCTGACCGACTCCAATCTCACCCAGAAGGGAAAGGTCGACGCCGGCCAGCTCAAGTTTCTCGCCATCGCCACCGAGAAGCGGCATCCCGAGATGCCTAACGTGCCGACGCTGAAGGAGCTCGGCGTCAACGTCGTGTATGACGTGAACCGCGGCATCATGGTGCCCAAAGGCGCGCCGGCCGGCGTGATCGCCAAGCTCGAATCTTCCTGCGCCGCCGCGGCGAACGAGCCGGCGTTCGCCCAGGCGATGAAGCTGCAGGGAACAGACGTGCGCTACATGGGCCGCCCTGAATACGCGAAGTGGCTCAAGCAGAACGATGACCTGAACAGGAACCTGGCGAAGGATCTCGGGCTGCTCAAGCGTTGAAGCTCTCCAGGGACGGCTGGGCGGGGCTCGTCGTTCTCGCGGCGAGCCTGGTTCTTTCCGGGTTGACGCTGGAGTTGAAAGCCAACCCGCTGGTCCCGATCGGGCCCGGGTTCTATCCACGCATCGTGCTGGGTGTCACGGCGCTGCTTGCCGCGCTGCTCGTTGTTACCGACTGGTACGCGGCGAAGAAGGCCGGACCCAAAGTCCCTGCCGACTATGCCGCGGTCGTCGTGCAGTTCGCGGTGTTCGGCATCTACGTGGCCGCGTTGCCCTGGCTCGGGTTTCGTATCGCCACGTTCGCCTACGTCGCGGTGACCAACGCGCTGATGGACCCGCCGCGAGGCGCGAGGCAATGGACGCGAGCGGCAACGATCGCGCTCGCAAGCGCGCTCGCCACCTATTTTGTCTTCGAGCACTACCTGTCGGTGCTGCTGCCGCGCGGGCGCTGGACGGATTTCTAGCCGATGTACGAGCTGCTTGCCGCAGGGCTGGTCAACATTGCGCAGGTGAAGTATCTGCTGCCGCTGTTTTTCGGCACGCTCGCCGGGGTAGTGGGGGGAGCGCTGCCCGGCGTGACGATCACCATGACCATCATCGTGGTGCTGCCTTTTACCTTCGGACTCGACCCGCTGCAAGGGCTTGCGGCGATGACCGGGGTCTATGTCGGCGGCTCGGCAGGCGGGCTGGTCACGGCGGTGCTGCTCGGCATCCCGGGAACCCCGGCGGCAATCGCCACCGTCTTCGACGGCCATCCGATGGCGAAAAAGGGCGAGCCGGGCCGCGCTATCTGGCTCGGCGTCTGGGCGTCGTTCTTCGGCGGTCTTCTCGGCGGCGTGTTTCTGATCGGCGCCACCGCACCGCTCGCGGCAATCGCGCTTCAATTCGGGCCGTGGGAGTTCTTTTCACTGTTCATACTCGCCGTGTCGATGGTCGCCGGGCTGACCGAGGCATCACTGCTGAAGGGGTTGATCGCCGGCGGGCTCGGTCTGATCGTCACCGTGCTCGGCAGCGACCCGGTGATGGGCCAGGAGCGGCTGACGCTCGGCATCGACTTCGTGAAAGGCGGCATCGACTTCCTTCCGGTGCTGATCGGGGTGTTCGCCTTTGCGCAGATCATGGGCGAGATCGAGCGCAGCGGCGGTAAAGCGCAGCTCGCCGGCTCGCTCGAGCGCGGCGTCAAACTCACCGTGTCCCATGCCAAGGTGATCTGGGAGATCCTGTCACGGCCGTTCCAGCTGCTGTGGTTCGCGTTCGTCGGGGTGCTGATCGGCGTGCTGCCTGCGATCGGCGCCAGCGCGGCGAGCATGATGGCCTACGACCAGGCGAAGAAGATCTCGCGCCGGCCGGAGAAGTTCGGCAGCGGCATTCCGGAGGGCATCATCGCCTCGGAATCGTCGAACAACGCCAACGTCGGCGGCTCGCTCGTCACCATCATGGCGTTCGGCATTCCCGGCGACTCGGTGACCGCAGTCATGCTCGGCGCGCTCACGATTCACGGCATCCAGTCGGGGCCGCTTTTCATTTCGCAGAATCCGCAGCTCGCGTACGGCATTTTCGCCGCTTACCTGCTCGCGCATCCGATCATGGTTCTGATCCTCGCGCTCGGCGCGCGCTGGATGCTGCGCATCGTGACGCTGCCGAAAGCGGCGCTTTTCCCCGTGGTCCTGGTGCTGTGCGTGATCGGCGCCTACGCCCTGAACAACACGATGGCCAACGTCTATGTGCTGCTGGTGTTCGGCGTGCTCGGTTACCTGATGGTGAAGTTCGGCTTTCCGCTCGCGCCGTTCATCCTGGGCGTGATCCTCGGCGACCAGATCGAGATCAACCTGGTGCGATCGATCATGACCGATTCCAATCCCTGGCTGTTCATCACGCGGCCGATTTCCGGGGGCCTGCTGCTCGCCTCGGTTCTTTCCGTTCTGTTCGCGCTGTGGCAGCATCGTCGAATGCAGAAAAAGACCGCCGCGGCGGATGGCGATGCGGACTTCTAGGAGAGCTTCATGAAAAACCTCGAAGCGGTTGCGGGAAACGGGCTGCTCGACCGTCGCGCCTTTCTCCGCGGCGGCGCCGCGCTCGCGGCGGCCATGACGGGCTACACGCTGGCGGGGCCGGCCAGCGCCGAGCCGCTGGCCGATGATCCGTGGAGCAGGGCGCCGGGCACGAATGTCCCGGCTTACGGCGTTCCGTCGCGGTTCGAGAAAAGCGTCGTGCGCACCCTAAGCAACCCGAACGG
>Ga0209155_1000057_pt1 | contig 44585 bp, 35 predicted proteins | sample GraSoiAngelo_122_FD_185879 | JGI IMG/M metagenome (GOLD analysis project Ga0209155, IMG submission 185879) | Grasslands soil microbial communities from the Angelo Coastal Reserve, California, USA - 14_0927_02_20cm (SPAdes) (version 2) | ecosystem: Environmental > Terrestrial > Soil > Grasslands ... | reverse complement strand
CGCACCACGTTCATACGCTACAGGCTGACCGGACGCTTGTCGTCATCCCCGGGTGGTATCTGCCTTCAACCCTGGATGTAGCGGGCCCGGTTGCCCTACGCCGGGACGAGCAGCCCAAAGTGTCACCCACCGACCGACGACAGTTACGAGCGGCCGGCAGACCATGAAGCCGTTGTCGTTGGACGCACATCGGAGGCTTAAGCAATGCACATCGAATCGTCAATCACGGCGGTCTCCTGGATCCCGGTGGGATCGGTCACGGGTCTCGCCAGGGTTCCGTTTTCTCTCGGCGTGACGCGTTACTATGGTCGGCCGCCGGCGCGGATCGACGACCCGACGTACTACGGCGCGGCCACGCCCTGGGGTGGGCCTGATCTTGAACCACTGGGGCTGCGGGAAATCGTCCCGCCCGTCGACAGGGCCGCGGCGTGACCGCCATGGCACGCTGGAAGTCGCGGACCGCGATCGCCGCCTCGGCTCTCTTTACGACAGCCATCCTGACGGCCTGCAGCGCGCCGTTCATTGGCGGCGGTGACTGCAGTCCGAAGGGCGGATCGACTGGAACGGCCAGCCAGGTTCTGAAGGTCGTGTCGGACTCGAAGACGGTGGGCGCCTATAACCCGAAGACCATCACCATCACGTCCGGTCAGGCCATCGAGTGGGCCTGGGAGGACACCGGGAATCCACACAGCGTGACGGCCGAGAATGGCAGCTTCGACTCCTGCCTGCAGAAGGCCGGATACACCTTCGTGGTGTCCTTCGCTACTCCAGGGACGTACGCCTACAAGTGCTCGATCCATCCCGACATGAAGGGAACCGTCAATGTCACCTAAAACGACGGGGGAGGCAGAAAAGACCCCCACCTTCCCCAGAGGGGGAGGGAAGTGTAACGGTCGTGACCATTTGGACGTGGTCGGGATCAATCCGAACTGGTAGCGTAAGTCCCCGTGGCGGCCGTAAAGGTGGACACCGAGCGGAAACCTGGCTCTCAAGTCGTACTCTCGGTCGAAGTCGACGCCGACCAGGTTTCGAAATCGATCGATCAGGCCTACTCCCGGCTGGCGCCGCGGGTCCGGATCGCCGGGTTTCGCCCCGGCAAGGCGCCCCGGCCGATGATCGAGCGGGAAATCGGCTGGCCGGCCCTCCGCCAGGAAGCGCTCGATCTCTTGCTGGCGACGGCCTACAACTCGGCCCTCGATGAAGCCGGCCTCGACCCGATCGACGTTCCTCGCGTCGAGGTGCAGCAGTTCGACCGGGGCCAGTCGATGCGGTTTACCGCCACGGTCTCGGTCAAACCGGAGATCACCCTCAAGGAGTACAAGGACATCCGAGTGCCGCGGCCTCGCACGGAGATCGGGGACGTCGACGTCGACGAAGCCCTCGAGCGTCTGCGCGGACGATTCGCCGAGCTGCATGCCGTCGAGCGGCCGGTGCAGGTGGGAGATTTCCTGACTGTAGACACCCACATCCTGAAATCCGGCGCCGTCCTGATCGGTGAAAGCCAGACCGACGCCCAACTCGAGGTGGACAAGGAGCGCCTCATCCCCGGACTCGCCGACGGCCTCATCGGGCAGGCAATCGGGGAGAGCCGCGACATCCGGCTCGCACTTCCGGCCGATTACCCGAAGAAGGATCTCGCGGGGTCGGACGTCGTCTTCCGCGTCACCGTGAAGTCCGTCAAGGAACGCCGGCTGCCGGCCCTTGACGACGAGCTGGCTCGACAGGTGGGACGGGGCGAGACGCTGGCGGAGCTGCGCCAGGAGGTGCACGACGAACTCCAAGAGGCGGCGCATCAGGCGGACGAGCAACGTTTCGAGAATGACGTGCTGAAGGCGCTTGACGAGCGGATGGAAGCCGAAATCCCGGAGGCGCTCATCGACCGCGAGGTCAACCGGCGGGTGCGCGAGCTGGAGCTGCGCCTGCAGGAGCAGGGTGTGAAGATGGAGCGCTACCTCGAGTACACCAACAGCTCGGTGGACGTCATGAAGGCCGAGCAGCGACCCCAGGCGGTCCAGAAGGTCCGGCTCGAGCTGGCGCTGGAGACGGTGGCCGAGCGTGAGGGCCTCACCGTGTCCGAGGCGGAAATCGAGACGGCCGTCGCCAATGCGCTCGCCGAGGACGAGCAGGTCAGCCGGCGCACCCGTGACCTGCGCACCGCGGACCCGGTGCGGGCATACTTTCGGCACCAGCTTTTGATGCGAAAGACCATTGACTATTTGAGTACGGTGGCTTCGCCAGAATCTTCCGATACAATGGAGCCTCCTGCGGAAGCCAAAGAGCTCGAGCACGTGGGGCAGTCGGCGTCGGGGAGAGAGCGCAAAACGCGGGGAAAGAAAGAACGCTGACTCAAATGCGTATTCAAAAGTGAGTACGCGGAAGACTGGATTGTAAGAATTGAACCCTATAATGACGAGACAGGAGAGCCCCATGAATTTCGAACGGCTCAGCCGGCGTCCCGAAGCCCTCATTCCTATGGTCATCGAGACCACGAACCGGGGCGAGCGCGCCTTCGATATTTACTCCCGGCTGCTCAAGGACCGGATCATCTTCATCGGCACCCCGATCGATGACCAGGTGGCGAACGTGGTCATGGCGCAGCTGCTGTTCCTGGCCAGCGAGGATCCGGACAAGGACATCAACATCTATATCAACAGCCCAGGTGGGGTCGTCACGGCGGGGCTCGCGATCTACGACACGATGCGCTACGTCAGCCCGCGGGTCTCGACCGTCTGCATGGGGCTGGCGGCCAGCATGGCGACCGTGCTGCTGGCCGGTGGCACCAAGGGCATGCGCTTCGCCCTGCCCAATACCCGGATCCTGATCCATCAGCCGTCGGGCGGCTTCCAGGGGCAGGCGACCGACATCCAGATCCACGCCCAGGAGATCCTGCGCATCCGCAAGACCCTAAACGACATCCTGGCCGAGCACACCGGCCAGCCGATCGAAAAGATCGAGCGGGACACTGAGCGCGACTTCTTCATGAGCGCCGAGGAAGCCAAGAGCTACGGCATCATCGATGACATCATCCTTAGCACCGCCCGCCCCGCGGACGTCGCTGCCGCGGCCAAGGATGGCCGTCTCGAGCTCAGCACCGCCGGCAGCAGCAGCGCCCGGCCCGAGCCGCGACCCGAACCCGAACGGGAGGGTCCCAAGACCTCGAGATGAACGAACGCGAGGATCGCCGCCGCCACACCCGCTGTTCCTTCTGTGGGAAGGACCAATCCCAGGTCCGCAAGCTGGTGGCCGGTCCCGGGGTCTACATCTGCGATCAATGCATCGACCTCTGCCAGGAAGTGCTGGAAGAGGACACCAAGACCACCTCGACCAAGCGCACCAAGGGCGGGCTGATCCCGAACCCGAAGACCATCTGCGCGGCGCTCGACCAGTACGTCGTCGGCCAGGACCACGCCAAGCGCGTTCTCTCGGTTGCCGTCTACAACCACTACAAGCGCATCGCCCACAGCAAGATGGCGGGCGATGTCGAGCTCCAGAAGTCCAATGTGCTGCTCGTCGGCCCCACCGGCTGCGGCAAGACGCTGCTGGCCCAGACGCTGGCGAAGATCATCGACGTGCCGTTCTCGATCGCCGACGCCACGTCTTTGACCGAGGCCGGCTACGTCGGCGAGGACGTGGAGAACATCCTGTTGCGGCTGATCCAGGCGGCGGATTTCGACATCGCGCGGGCGGAGCGCGGCATCATCTACATCGACGAGATCGACAAGATCGCCCGCAAGTCCGACAACCCGTCCATCACGAGGGACGTCTCTGGTGAGGGGGTGCAGCAGGCGCTGCTGAAGATCCTGGAGGGCACCATCGCCAACGTCCCGCCCCAGGGCGGCCGCAAACACCCACACCAGGACTTCATCCAGATCAACACCACCAACATCCTGTTCATCTGCGGCGGCGCCTTCGACGGCCTCGAGCGACTGATCGAGCATCGCATCGGCCACAAGCAGATCGGCTTTGGCTCCGAAGTCCACGCGAACCGCAGCAAGGAAACGACGAAAATCCTCAAGCAGCTCCAGCCCATGGACCTCCTCAAGTACGGGCTGATCCCGGAGTTCGTCGGCCGCTTGCCGATCGCCGTCACTCTCGACTACCTCGACGAATCGGACATCATCCGGATCCTCACCGAGCCGAAGAACGCGTTCGTCAAGCAGTACCAGAAGTTCTTTGCCCTCGATGACGTCCAACTGGTCTTCGAGCCGGCGGCCTTAACCGCAATCGCCAAGAAGGCGCTGCAGCGGGGAACCGGGGCGCGCGGGCTGAAGAGCATCATCGAAGATATCCTGCTGAACTCCATGTTCGAAGTTCCGTCACGCCCGGAGGTCAAGCGATGCGTCATCACGGAGAAGTCGGTCAACTTCAGCAACGAGCCCGAGATGTACTCGGAAGAAGAGCTCGAGGAGATCGCGCCCGAGCAGACGGCCTAGGACATCCTTGGCGTCGGTGACCGGCGCGTCGGCCACGACCCTTCAACTTCCTCTTCTCCCCTTAAAGAACGTCGTTCTCTTCCCGCACATGATCGTCCCGCTCTACGTCGGCCGGGAGCGTTCGATTGCGGCCCTCGAGGAGGCGATGATGCACGGCAAGCAGGTCTTTCTCTGCACCCAGCGGCGGGCCGACTGCGAGGATCCCCAGGAGGCCGACCTCTACCGGGTCGGCGTGCTCGGCGAAGTCGTGCAGATGCTGAAGCTGCCCGACAACACCATCAAGGTCTTGATCGAGGGCTCCTCCCGGGCCCTGATCGAGCGCTTCGTCGAGGTCAAACCGCACCTCAAGGTCGAGGTGGCGCTGCTCGACGAGGAGGTCCAGCCGTCGTCGGAGCTGGAGGCCCTGATGCGTGGGGTGGTCGACCTGTTCGACCGCTACGTGGAGCTCGACAAGAAAGTCCCGCCGGAGGTCAACCTGACGGTTCGCGGCGTCGAAGACGCGGGGCGAATGGCCGATATCGTCGCCTCCAACCTGAACATCGGCGTCACCGATAAGCAGGACGTGCTGGAAACGTTCCAGATGGACGCCCGGCTGGAGAAGCTGTCAACGGTATTGCAGCGGGAGATCGAGATCCGCGATATGGATCGCAGCATCCGTCAACGGGTGCGCCAGCAGATCGATCGGCGGCAGAAGGAGTTCTACCTCAAAGAGCAGATGCGCGTCATCCAGGAAGAGCTCGGTGGGGAGGAGGCGCAGCTCAGCGAGCTCGACGAGCTTCGAGAGAAGCTCAGGGCGCTGGAGCTGGCCGAAGCGTTGGAAGACCGCCTGCTCAAGGACGTCGACCGGCTGGAGCGCATGCCGCCCGGCTCACCGGAGATCTCGGTCTTGCACAACTACCTGGACCTGGTCGTGTCGCTTCCCTGGCACGAGCGCAGCGAGGATGTCACCGACCTGCGGGCCGCCGAGGCGGTCCTGGACGAAGACCACCACGGGTTGAAAAAGGTCAAGGAGCGCATTCTCGAGTTTCTGGCCGTGCGGCAGCTGACCAAGTCGCCGAAAGGGCCGATCCTCTGCTTCATCGGCCCGCCCGGTGTCGGAAAGACCAGCCTGGGGCGCTCGATCGCGCGGGCGTTGGGCCGGAAGTTCGTGCGGGTCTCGCTCGGCGGAGTGTCCGATGAGGCGGAGATCCGCGGTCACCGCCGAACCTACGTCGGCTCGATGCCCGGCCGGATCATCAAGGGGCTGCGCGAGGCCGGCACCCGCAACCCGGTGTTCCTGCTGGACGAGGTCGACAAGATGTCCTCAGACTTCCGCGGGGATCCAGCCTCGGCGATGCTCGAGGTGCTCGATCCGGAGCAGAACAAGCACTTCTCGGATCACTACCTGGAAATCCCCTTCGATCTTTCCGAGGTGCTGTTCATCACGACCGCCAATGTCTACTACTCGATCCCCCGGGCGTTGCTCGACCGCATGGAGGTGATCAACCTCCCCGGGTACACGACTGAAGAGAAGATGGTGATCGCCCGTGAGTTCCTGATCCCCAAGCAGCTCACGGATCACGGGCTCACCGATAAGAACATCGAGATCACCCGGCCGGCGGTTTCCACCATGATCAACCGCTACACCAGCGAGGCCGGCGTTCGCAACCTGGAGCGATCGATCGCCGGTGTCTGTCGCAAGGTTGCGCGCGAAGTGGTCTCCGGGAGGACCCGACGGATGACGATCGCGCCCCATCGCCTCGACGATCTGCTCGGCCCGCCGAAGTTCAAGCCGGATGAGGGGCACAAGGAGTCGCTGATCGGGGTGGCGAACGGGCTCGCCTGGACCGAGGTGGGTGGCGTGCTGCTCACGATCGAGGTGATCACGATGCCGGGCAAGGGCAACCTCAACCTGACGGGCCAGCTGGGCGACGTCATGCAGGAGTCCGCCCGAGCGGCTCTGTCCTACGCGCGCTCCAATGCGCAGGCGCTGGGCATCCCGGTCGATTTCCGCGACAAGCTCGACCTGCATATTCACATTCCCAAGGGCGCCATCCCCAAAGACGGTCCATCGGCGGGCATCTCGATGGCGCTGGCGATCGTTTCGGCGCTGGCGCAGCGGCCCATCCGCTCCGACGTCGCCCTGACCGGCGAGATCACGCTGCGCGGCCGGGTCCTGCCTATCGGCGGATTGAAAGAGAAGGTGCTGGCGGCCCACCGGATCGGCATCCAGACCATCGTGCTGCCGGCGGACAACCAGCCCGACGTGGTCGACATTCCGGTCGACATCCGCAAGCGCCTCACCTTCAAGTTCGTGAACACCATGGACGAAGTGATCGCCGAAGCGCTGCTGCCGAAGTCCGAGGCGGCCGTCAGTGCCGAGCTCGCGGAGCCCTCGGCGATCCAGGAGCCCGCTGCGGCCGACGGGAACTAAACCGCGCCGTGCGCCGTCCAGCCGCTTGCGGCGCACTCGCGCTTAAGTGCGTGCGCTCGTGTGCTCGCACAAGCGGCATGCGGCGCGGCGCTCATTCGCGCGAAAGCGCGGCGGCCTGAAGGCCGCTCGGCCCGTAAACTAGGTGGCCACGATGGAGACCCGCTATGACCCGACGGCGGTCGAACAACGCTGGTATGAAACCTGGGAGCAGCGCGGTTACTTCAAACCGCGTGAGAGCCTGACCGGCAAGACCTTCACCATCTCCATGCCGCCGCCCAACATCACTGGGGATCTGCACATGGGCCACGCCATGTACACCCTGCAGGACGTGCTGATCCGCTGGCATCGCATGCTGGGCGATGCGGCGCTCTGGGTACCGGGAACCGACCACGCCGCGATCGCGACCCAGAATGTCCTCGAGAAGCAGCTGGCGCGCAAAGGCTCCTCGAAAGAAGCGATCGGCCGGGAAGCCTGGGATCGCTTGGTGAAGGACTGGTACGAGACCACCGGTCAAACCATCCTGCGGCAGATGCGCCGGCTTGGTTTCTCGGCGGATTGGTCGCGCAACCGGTTCACCATGGACCCGACCTACGTCGACGCGATCCGCTACGCCTTCGTTCAGCTCTGGCGCCAGGGGCTCATCTACCGCGGTCCGCGGATCGTCAACTGGTGCCCGCGCGACCAGAGCGCCATCTCGGACCTGGAGGTTCAGTACGAAGAGCAGGACGGCGAGCTCTACTATCTCGACTACCCGGTCGAAGGCGGCGGCGTCATCACGGTGGCGACCGCCCGTCCGGAGACCATGGTCGGCGACACCGGGGTCGCCGTCCACCCCGACGACTGGCGTTACAAGGACCTGATCGGAAAGTCGGTGATGCTCCCGGTCGTGCATCGCCTCGTGCCGATCGTGGCCGATGAGGCCGTCGATCGCGACTTCGGGACTGGGGCGGTCAAGGTCACCCCGGGCCACGACGTCACCGACTACGACATTGGCGAACGCCACCATCTGCCGATCTTGAGCATCCTGCATCTGGACGGCCGGATGAACATCCCGGAGGTGCCCGAATTGAACGGGATGCCGGTGGCAGACGCCCGTGTGCGGATCGTCGAGATGTTGCGGGCGGAGGGCGCGCTGCAAAAGCTCGAGCCCTACCACCACTCGGTTGGCCATTGCGACCGCTGTGGCGCCGTCATCGAACCAATGGTGTCGGCGCAGTGGTGGGTGAAGATGAAACCGCTGGCGGGGCCCGCCATCGGGGTGGCGGAAAACGATGAACTTCGATTCCATCCCGAGCGCTGGCGCGAGCAATACCTGCGCTGGATGCGCAACATCCGCGACTGGTGCATTTCGCGGCAGCTCTGGCTCGGCCACCGCATCCCGGTCTGGACCTGCGCCAACGGCCACGCGGTCGCCTATGTCAACGACCCGCAGCAGTGCGAACAGTGCGGCAACCGGCAGTTGACCCAGGACCCCGACGTGCTCGACACCTGGTTTTCTTCCGCCCTCTGGCCGTATGCGACGCTCGGCTGGCCAGAGGATACCGAGGACCTGCGCCGCTACTACCCGACCCAGGTGCTCGACACCGCCCGAGAGATCCTCTATCTGTGGGTGGCCCGGATGGTCTTCACCGGTTTGCATTTTCTGAACGCGATCCCCTTTTCCGACGTGCTCATCCACGGCACCGTGCTGGCCGCCGACGGGCGCCGGATGAGCAAATCGCTCGGCACCGGCGTGGATCCGCTGGATGTGATCGGCCGTTACGGCGCCGACGCCACCCGGGCCTGGTGCGCCTACTTCGGCACGAGCGGACAGGATATCCGTTTCTCCGAAGAGAAGATCAAGTCCTACCAACTTTTCGCGAACAAGCTCTGGAACGCGACCCGCTTGCTGGTGTTGAAGCTTCCGCCGGGCGCCCCGCCGATGCCCATCGACGAGTCCATGCTGGAGCCGGCCGACACCTGGATTCTCGGCCGGCTGAGCGCGGTCACGCGGCTGGTGACGGAATCCTTCCGGCGCTTTGACTTCGGGCCGGCGATCGACGCCCTGTATGAATTTGCCTGGCACGAGTTTGCCGACGACTATCTCGAGCTGATCAAGCCCCGACTGCAAGCCGGCGATACCTCAACCGCGACCGCCCAGGCGGTGGCCATCGACGTTCTCGAGACGACCCTGCGCCTGCTCCATCCCATCATGCCGTTCGTCAGCGAGGAGCTCTGGCAGCGCCTGCCGCATGAAGGCGAAACCATCATGTACGCGTCCTGGCCCTTGCCGGACGAGACGATCGAAGACCGCCATCTGATGGAGGAGATGGGCCACTTGCTCGACGTGGTGCGCGAGGTGCGCAACCTGCGGCACACCTCGGATCCGCGGGCGCGGCGCCAGCCGGCCCAGGTGACCTCCCCGCGGAAGCTCCTGGCCGAGCCGGTGGGACGGCGCTACCTGGCCACGCTCGCCCAGCTCGAGATCAATGGCGAACTCCCGGAAGGGATGCCCCAGGCGGTGGTGGTCGTCGGCCCCACCACGGTGCGTCTGGGCCTCCCTGCGGATGGCGGGACCGAGGTCGATCGGCTCCGCGGTGAGTTGCAAAAACGACAGCGCGAGATCGATACGATCCAGGCAAAGCTCAGCAACGCCCAGTTCACCGCTAAAGCGCCGACCGCGGTCGTCGATCGGGAACGAGCCCGACTCGCCCATGCGCAGGAGGCCGCCCAGCGGCTGCGCGGGCTCTTGGGCGAAAGCGCCGAATTAGGGTAAGGTAGCGGAGACAAAATCCCTGTTTGGTGAGGAGGCGCATTGCCGAACCTGACGTCGCTGAAGCCGCTGCTCTTCATCGTCGTGTTTTACTTGCTGGCCTTCTGGCTCAGTCTGTCGTACTGGGCGTTTCGTGATGCCCGTGAGCGCTCGAACAGCGTGCTGTTCCATGTCTTCGCCACCGGGCTCTCCCTGGTGCTGCCCATCTTCGGCCTTTTCATCTACATGATCATCCGGCCGCCGCTTACGATGGCCGAGCGCCGCGCCCTGGAACTCGAGACCCAGGCACTGGCCGAGCCGGGTGGGCCGGCGCGCGAGCTGCGACCCTGTCCCAGCTGCGGTGAACCGATCGACTCGCAGTACGTGCTATGCCCGCACTGCAAAACCCAGTTCAGTAAACTCTGCCCACGGTGCAACAAGCAGCTCAAACTGGGATGGAGCGTGTGCCCGTACTGCGCCGAAGAAGTTCCCCTGCAGGGCTCAGTCCCCACGCCTCGCATCGCGCGCTAACACGGCCTGACCTGCGAACGACGTAATGCCACTCGCGGCACAGGCCCTGTTGCCTTTTGTCGCGTTGCTGGTCGCGGCGCTCATCGTCCGCTGGCGCCCCCGCCGGCGCATCAACGGCTGGATCGCCGGCGGCGCAACCGGAATTGCCGGGATCATCGCGCTGGTCGAGCTGCTTCGACTCGCCCCTGGCGAGCACGTCGACGTTCCCTACCTCACGACCTTTCCCTACGCCGACCTGGCCGTCCGGTTGGATGGGCTCTCGCTGGCCTACGCCACCACCACCTTGATCACCGCGGCCGCGCTGATGGTGACCCGGCAGCTGGTGCGGGGTGACCGGCGCGATCCATGGTTCGGCTGGCTCCTCACCAGTGCCGCAGCCTGCGCGGTCATTCTCGCCGACAACCTGCTCTTGCTATTCATCGCGCTCCAACTGCTGACCCTGGCGTGGAGTGGAGCGCTCGATGAGACTGCGCGACGGCGGCGTGGACTGCGTCTCACGGTCCAGATCGCGGATATCGGGTTGCTGCTGGCCGCGGCCAGCGCCATCCAGTCGGTCGGCACCAGCGCGTTTTCCGGAGTGCCGTCTGACACATTCGGTCTGGCGACGTTCCTCCTGATGCTGCTGCCGGTTGCGGTGCGGGTCGGCGCGCTTGCCTGGGTTTCCAGCGGGCCGCCGGCCGCCGTCACCTTCGAGCCGGCCGTTGCCTGGGTCGCCCCCGCCGGTTACCTGTTGCTTCGGCTCCTCGCCTTGATGGGCGGCCGGCTGCCGGATCGGACCACGGCTGTCGCGTTGTTCGGCGGCGGCGTCCTGGTCGCCATCGGGTTCGCGACCCTGGCGCTGGGCCGTCCCGCCGGGTTGCGCCTGGCGGCGCCGCTGCTGGCGGCGCAGGCCGCCCTCGCGATTGCCTTATCGGCAGGCAGCGAGCCGCTCATGACCGCGGCCAGCACCTGGTTGTGGTTGCTGCTCGTCCCGCTCGCCGGGCTGGTCAGCGTCCGGGTCGCGGGCGGGTCGCTCGCGGAGACGCTAACGCTCGTGAACCTGGCCATGGTTCCCGGCAGTATTGGATTCCTCGCCTTGTGGTTGGGAGGCCTGGCCCTGGGGGCGAGCGGGCTCCTCTACGGCATCATTCCGGTCGCGTTCGCCGTGCTACTCCTGGCGATCGCGGCGCTCGGCCGAGCCCGGGGCGTCCGTTCCATCAGTGTGGAACCCGCCAGCATCTGGGGGGGCGTGCTTCTCGTCATCGCGGCCATCCCCATCATCGCCATGAACCCGATCGTGCTGCCAGCCGCGGCGACCGTCCGCCTCGTTCCCCGGGGGACCATTTCGGCAACCCCCTTTGAGATTGCGACGAGTCCTGGCGCCTGGCCCGCGTTGCTGGTGACCCTTACGACCGGGGTCCTGCTGGGCATCGCCGGCTGGCGGCTCCGCGATCGGTTACCCCTGCGACGCGCCCGCGGCATCATCCGTTGGCGGATCAGCTGGCCGTCGTGGCCACCGGTTCGGCCGCCGGCGGTCCCCGCCTGGAGTCGATACCTACTCTGGGGCGCGTTCCTGGTGGTGGTGGCGGTCGCGGTGGCGCGGCCGTGATCGTTTACTTCCCCTTCGTCCTCTTCGCTGCCGGGTTGCTGATCGCGTATGGCAGCGCCGGTCTCCCACGCCAGGCGGCAACGATCGCCATGGTGGCTGCGGGCAGCTGGTCGCTCGTGCTGCTGGTCGATCCAGGCTCGGCGACGTGGGCCATCGGTCCGATCATCGCAACCGTGTTGTTGCCCCGCGCCGGTCAGCGCGTCCGGTCCAATTTTGAGGGTCTGACCCGGCGAGCCGTCACCCTGACCGTCGCCATGCTGGTGGCGCTTTTTGCGGCGACCCGCCTCCCAATCGGGGAGAATCCCATCCTGCTCAGCGCGGTGCCGTGGCTTCTGGGTGCTGTCGGAACGGCCTGGTTTACGAGCCCGATCGATGAACCGGAGCGCCTGCAGGGCCAGGCCCTGATGATCGCCGCCGTGGCGGTCGTGATCCTCAGCGCGGTCCCGGCGGACCCGCTCACGGCGGGGGTTGCCGGAGCGATGGCGCTGATGCCGATTGCCGGTGGGCGGGGGCGAATACCGGGACCGGTTCGTCCGGCCTTCAGCGGCGTGCTGTTGCTGACGGCCGCGGGTTCGGCGGTGCTGGCGGCAACCGGTCTCGTTCTCGGGCCCATCAGCCTGGGCGACCTCTCGATCGACGTCGGCGGACCGGTGCTGCTCGCCAGCGCCATCGTGCTGGTCGTTGGCTCGGCCGCCAGCGCAGCCGGCATCGAGTGGGCCGCCCTGCTTGCCGTCCTGGCACTGGTCGCGGCGGCCCCCGCCCTGCGCTGGTCGGCACTCGCGGCGCTGGTCGCCGTCGCCACGGTGCTCGAGCGAGACGCCGAGCGGCCCGCCTGGCTCGCGGTCGGGGTCGTGGGCCTGACGCCGGTGCTGCAGGCGCTGGCGTCGCCGACCTGGAGTGCGCGGGTCCAGGCGGTCGCCCTGGGACTCGGGCTGGTCATGATGCTCTTCGCGGCGCGGGCCGGGATGCTGCGCGTGCTCGTCCTGCCCGCGACCACCCTGCTGGTCATGCTGTTCCTTCCGTCGCTCAGTCCGAGCAACGCGGTTCGGTTCCAGTGGGTCGCCGCCCTGGGTGCGGCGCTGCTGATCGCGCGGCCTCTGCTCAGCACCCTGACTGGTGAAAGCCCCAAAGACGCCATTCGCGATCGGCTGCTCGCTGGCCTCCTGCTGCTGGCCATCGGTGCGCGCGATTCGTTCGGTCTTGGTGAGCTTGCGGTGATCCTCCTGTTGATCGACCTCGCCATCGTCCGTGTCGACGACGTGCCAGGCCCGGCATCGGGCTGGAGCGGGCGGCTCATCCTCCTAGCGCGATCGAACTGGCCGCCGTCGGCGACCTTCGCCGGGGCGACGCTGGCCGTGATTGGCGCGCTGCAGGCTTCGCTGGTGCTGGGCCTGTTGGCGGCGGTCATGTTCGCCGTTCTGCAGCTCGCGCCCCTGCTTGACCGTCAGGCGCTGTCGCCGGGACCAGATCGACCGCACTCCTCGCTCCGCTGGATCGGCCCCGTTGTCTCGGTCGCCTGCGGCATCGCGCCGGCCATGCTGCTTCGGATGCTTCGTCTATGAGCGCGTGACAACGCCACCACTCACGCTCGTGCTCGCGTCGTCATCCGCTCGACGGGTCGACATCTTGCGACGGGCCGGCGTGCGGTTCCGCAGCATCACCCCCGGTATCGACGAACGACCACCACGACCGCTCGGTCCGGTCGGCTTCGTCTTGTGGGCGGCCCAGGCGAAGGCCGAGGCGGTCGCCAGCCGCCATCGCGGTGCGGTCGTCGTGGCGGCCGACACGGAAGTGGTGCTCGATCGACGAATCTTCGGAAAACCCAGCGACCGCCGCCAGGCGGCCGATTTCCTCCGCGCCCTATCCGGCCGGACGCACCTGGTCTACACCGCCGTGCACGTCATCGATGGGCGATCCGGCTGCCGCGCCCAGGGGATTTCGCGGACCTACGTCACTATGCGTGAACTATCGGCGTCCGCGATCTCGGCCTACGTGCGGTCGGGCGAGGCGCAGGATAAGGCCGGTGCCTACGCTATACAGGGCGAAGGTCGCCGCCTGGTCACCTCGATCCGGGGGCCCTACGACAACGTCGTTGGGATGCCGATGCGCCTGCTGACACGGTTGCTGGGCGAATGCGGGATCCCGCTTCCGTTGAAGAATCCGGATGGCTCTGAAGTTACTCAGAAACGCCTCAAACGCTCGCCTGGCACGACGAACGTCTCAAACGCTCGCATCGCACCAGAGCGTGGCTCGCGTGGGGCGACGCCCCCGAACGTCTCAAACGCTCGCACCGCACCAGCGCGCGGCTCGCGTGGGGCGACGCCCCGAGCGCCGCTCGATTAGCCTGCTGCTGGTTGTGCTGCTCAGCCCGTTGGTCCTGGCCGCGTGCGGCCCGAGCGGGGACTCGCGCCTGGTCATCACCCAGAGCACCGACGCGCCCAGCGGGGCCGACCATAAGGGCCACCTCTCGCCCGGCTCGTTTACCGGCATTACCCTGTCGATCCGGAACACCGGTGCCGGGCCGGCCCGCGGCGTGACCGTCGAAGACGTGCTGCCCGCCGGCTTCCATTACTACGAACTGACTACCCTGGGCGGCAATGCCATCCGCACCGCCTTAACCGAGCCGGACCCGCAGGGGAACCCGACCTGGGGCACGTGGACCATTCCGGCGGGCAACGGCGATACCGTGAGCTCCCTCGTTCTGAGCTTCAAAGTCCAGGCCACGGTAAAGCCGGGCGACTATGTCAACCAGGTCAAGCTGACCACTTCGACCCCAGTCGAGATCGACCAGGGCACCGGGGTTGGGCTGGTGGTGGAGCCCCGCCCGTCGCTGGTCCTGGCGGTGGCGGCCGCGACCGGACAGGTGACAACCGGCAGCCTGGCCACCTACGTGGTCTCGGTGAGCAATGTCGGATCGGCGGCGGCGAAGGGTGTTGCGATTTCGGTCAGCCTGGCTCCCGGGTTCCTCTACAGCGCGACCAGCGGGTTCCAGGGCAACAGCATCCGGGTGACGTCGATCGACCCACCGGCGAACAGCCTGCTCCCCCTGTGGTCCTCATGGGATATCCCGGGCGCCAGCAATGGAGTGCCCGGCCTGCTCCGGTTGACGTTTCAAGCGCGCGTCCTGCCGGCGGTCGCGCCAGGTTTATACAACCTCACGGCGGCGCTCACCGGTGTCAAAGACGTTCCAGCCCAAACCCTCGGCAACACCGCGCCGGTAGCCGTCGGCAAGAGCACGAAGGTCCCGATCTTAATGACGGTCGCGCCGACAGCGCCCTATGCCCCACAGAACGGAACGGTGACGTACGTGATCACTGTCGAGAACGACAGTACCGACGCGGCCCAGGCTGTGACGGTGACCGACACGCTGCCCCAGGGATTCAGCTTCAAGTCGACGAATAGCATCGTCATCAACGGCAAGAGCGTGGGCTCGCGGCTGCAGCCCGCCGCCGGCTCGGCGACTCCGCAGTGGGGGCCGTTCATCATCCCGGCCGGTGGCTTCAACGGCGCGACGCTGGTGATCACCTTCACCGCGAACGTCAACGGCGCCTCCCTCGGGCCGCATCCCAACGTTGTCTCCGGCAACAGCAGCAACGCGCAAATCACGGGCGGCTCGGACCAATCGCCTGTGACGATCACGGCCAGCTAGCACCGCAGCCCCGAGCTCTGGGAGAAACGCCAGGAATTGAGAGAATTGCCGTAAATGTCGAGAACGCAAAAGGAACTGAAGGCGCTGCGCCAGCAGCAGCGCGAGGAAGCGGCGGCGCGCCAGCGAGCGCGCGATCGCCGCAACCTCTACATCATCGGCGGCGTGCTGGGCACGGCGGCGATCGCGATTCTGATCGTTGCCCTAGCCCTGCAACACCAGGCGCAGGTACAGATTGACAACCGGCTGCACTTCCAGGCGGTCAGCGGCACGGTCGGGCAGGAGATTCCCGACGAAGGCCCGGCGACGCACGTCGATCCCTCGACCACCCCCACCTACAAGTTCTATCCGCCCACCTCGGGGCCCCACTATTCCCTGCAGGGAATCGCGCCGGTCAACTGGCAGACGATCGACAATCTGGTGGAGGGCCAGTTCGTCCACAACCTGGAGCACGGTGGGATCGCGATCCTCTACAACTGCCCGAGCGGCAGCGACTGTACCGCGCTCAAGAACCAGCTGGAGAACTACGTGAAGAATCTGGCGCCGGCCGAGCCGCAGTTTGGCGAGGTCAAGGTCGTCATGACGCCGTACAGCAGGGGCATGCAGAAGAAGATCGCGCTCGTGGCCTGGCATTACGTCGATTTTCTGGACGCCTACGACCAGAACGAGATCACGCGCTTCTACGAGAACCACGTCGACAAGGGGCCGGAACAGATCGCGTGATAAACTACGAAACCGCGCCCGCGGGCGCTATTGCCATGTTTGCCATCGTTGCCACCAGCGGAAAGCAGTTCAAGGTGTCGGAAGGCGACCGGATCCTGGTCGACCGTGTGCCGGCCAACGTCGGCCAGACCGTGCGCCTCGACTCCGTGCTGATGCTGGGCGGCGACAACAAGCCGGTGATCGGTACGCCCTTCGTGGCCGGTGCCGCAGTGGAGGCGACAGTGGTTGCGCACCGGGCCGGTGACAAAATCATCGTCTTCAAGTTCGAGGCCAGGAAGCGTCACCGGCGGAAGACCGGGCACCGGCAACAGCTGTCCGAGCTGCGGATCGGCGCCATCCAGCCGCCCGACGGGGCGGTCGCGTCACGACCGGCCGCCCGGGCGAGCCGGCGTAAAGTGGCGGCCGAACCCGAAAAGACCACGCAGGAGTAAGACATGGCACACAAGAAAGGCGCAGGCAGCTCACGCAACGGACGCGACAGCGTCGGCCAGCGGCTGGGAATGAAGACGGGCGCCGGGCAGGAGGTCAACGCCGGCACCATTCTGCTTCGCCAGCGAGGGACGGCGATCTTCCCCGGATCCAACGTCGGCATGGGGCGCGACCACACCCTGTTTGCGCTCGTCGACGGCGTGGTCCGCTTCGAGCGGACCGGCCACGGGCGCAAGAAGGTGTCCGTGCTCGCCGCCAGCGCCTAAAGGGGCGTCAGGCCCCGGTTTTGCACCGGGGATCGCGATGTTTATCGACCGAGCCAAGATCTTCGTCAAGGCGGGGGACGGCGGCGCCGGCGCGTTGAGCTTCCGGCGTGAGAAGTATGTGCCGCGCGGCGGTCCCGACGGCGGCAGTGGTGGTCGGGGCGGCAACATCATCCTCGAGGTCTCCCGGCAGCTCAACTCGCTCCAGGATTACCGCTTCAAGCATCACTTCGTCGCCAGCCGTGGTGGGCGCGGCGGCGGCAGCCGGCGCCACGGCAGAGACGCGAACGACCTGATCTTGCAGGTCCCTCCGGGCACGCTCGTCAAGGACGAGGAGGGGAAGACGATCGCGGATCTCGTGGCTGCGAACCAGCGGCTCATCGTCGGCCGCGGGGGGCGGGGCGGGCGGGGTAACGCCAGCTTCAAGTCCGCCACCCGTCAGACCCCGCGCTTCGCCGAGCTGGGGGAGCCGGGGGAATCGCGTTGGCTGTGGCTGGAGCTGAAGCTGATCGCCGATGCCGGCCTGATTGGGCTTCCCAACGCCGGCAAATCGACGCTTCTGTCCGCGGCCAGCGCGGCCAGGCCGAAGATTGGCGACTACCCCTTCACCACCCTGGAGCCCGTGTTGGGCGTCGTCGAACTGGGGGAGGATGTCACGTTCGTCATGGCGGACCTGCCCGGGTTGATCGAGGGCGCCCACGCCGGAGCCGGGCTCGGATTGGAATTCCTCCGCCACGTCGACCGGACTCGCGTCCTGATTCATGTCATCGATGCCGCGGCGGGCGATCAGCACAAGCTCTGGAATGATTACCAGCAGGTGCGCGCGGAATTGAAGAAATACAGCGCCTCGCTGGCCCGCCGACCCCAGCTCATTGCCCTGAACAAGATGGACGCCGTCAGCGAGCCGTCCGAGACGCTGGCCTTCCGGCAGCGGCTGGTCAAGCTGCGCCACCGGTCGTTCCCCATCTCCGCCGCGACCGGCGAAGGTGTCCAGGATCTGCTCTGGGCGACCTGGCGAATGCTCGAGCGGCGCAAGCGTGAGACTTCCGAGCCGGTGCCCGCCCTCAAGGTCTATCGGGGGCCCAGCTCGGCCGAACCCTTCACCATCGAGGCGATCGATGGCGGCTTTCGCGTTTCGGGAAATCAGCTTGAGCGATTGCTGGCCATGACGGACATCACCAACCCGGAGGGGTTGGCGCATTTCCAGCGGATGCTCGACCGCTGGGGCCTGAACGATGCGCTGGCGCGGCACGGCGCCCGCGGCGGCGAGATGGTACGAATTTCCGACGCGGAGTTTCTCTACGATCCGGAGCGCTGACCCCCCACCCCGACCCTCCGCCGGAGGGATACTCATCGGCATCATGGGTGGAACCTACGACCCGGTGCACAGCGGGCACCTCGCCGCCGCCCGCCAGTTGCGCGGTGAGGCCGGCCTCGAGCAGGTCTGGTTGATCCCGAACGCGCACCCGCCGCACCGAAGCGCGGCTCCGGTGGCGAGCCCTGAGGACCGGATGCGAATGGTCGAGATCGCGGTCTCGGATCAACCGGGATTACTCGGGTCGCGAATTGAAGTCGACCGGGGTGGAATCTCGTACACGATCGATACGATGCGCGAGCTCGCCCGTTCGATGCCAGGGCAACGATTCGAGCTGCTGCTCGGCTCTGATGCCGCGCTCCGGATCCGCACCTGGCACGAGGCGGAGGCGCTGCTCAAGGAGGTGAGCTTTACGATCTTCAATCGACCGGACACCAGCATTGCCCTATCCACACTGCACGAGCTCGGCTTCAGCCCGGCACGGACCCGGCTCGTGCACCTCGACACGCCCGCCATCGCCGCGCACCAGGTCCGCGACCGACTGAGGCGTGGGACGCCGATCGATGATCTCGTGCCGCCCGGGGTGGCCGACTACATCCGTGCGCATGCGCTCTACCAGGCCTGACGGCGGGTCCCGGCCAACTGGGATAATCAAAGAAGTGACCCCCCTTCAGCTCAGCCGGCTCATTGCGACTGCGGCTGCGGACAAGAAGGCGCGGGGGATCGTCCGCCTGGACATCAGGCAGAAAACATCGATCGCTGATTACTTCGTGATCTGCGAAGGGGACACCGACCGGCAGGTGCGCGCCATCACCGACTCGATCATCGAGGCGGGAAAGAATCAGGGGGTGCGGCCCCTGCGCATCGCCGGGTACGACGACGGATCGTGGGTGGTGCTTGACTACGCGAGCGTGATCGTCCACGTCTTCCTCCCGGGCGAGCGGTCGTACTACGACCTCGAGTCGCTGTGGAAGGGTGCGGCAAAGGCCGACGCTGCGGCGGGGAACGGCTCCAAGAAGACCCCCGCACGGGCCCGGCCTGCCAAGAAGCCGCCGGGACCGACCCGGCGGCGCATCCGCTCCGCCTGAGCGGGCTTGTGCGCGGCGTCTAAAGCCGCTGGGCGAACCTGTGGGATAATGTCGACCGACGCGTCTCCTTAGGGCGCGGCGCACGAACCATGGGCTCGAAAACACCGGTTGCCCCACCGCATCCGCACGTGACGGTCGACGACGTGTGGCGCGGCGCCCTCCCGCCGGAAACGCAAATGGTCGCCGGAGTGGCCGGCATGCGGCGCGAAGTCGTCTGGTGTACCGCACTGCGCGCCCGGTCGCCTGCCTTCACGCCGTTGCGCGGCGGCGAGCTGCTGCTGATCAATCCCCAGGTGCTCACCGCCGTCGACGCCCGCCTGACGCTGGCCCGCTTGCTGGAATCGCTCGCCGGTCAGGGTGTCGCCGGCGCCGCCGTCTCAGGTCGGGTGTCGGCGGAAGCGCGCCAGGTTGCCGACGCCCACGGCTTGCCGCTGTTTGCCCTGCCAGCGGGGATTGCGCTCGATCAGGTCGAACAGCAGGTGCTGCGCTATGTAGTGGACCGGCGCGCCGAGTTGCACGAGCGAGCGCAGGATCTCCACCGCCAGCTCAGCGAGCTGGCCCTGGCCGGGCGCGGGCTGCCGGCGCTGCTCGCCCGGCTGCACGAGCTGACCGGAATTCCAGTGCTGCTCGAGCACGAGGCTCGGGTCGATTATGTAGGCGCGGGCGACCGACTTCCGGAGGAGGTCGGCGCGGCGATCGCGGCAGAGCGGCCGGCGCTCGACGAGTGGTTGCGCGAGGTGCCGCTCAGCGCCTTCGATCCACCGGTGGCGCTCCGGTCTCTGGCCGGCGGACGGGCTCGCCTGATTGCCCCGATCCTCGTCCAGGGAAGTATCGCCGGATTCCTCTCCCTGGTCGGGTCCGATGGCGAGTTGGGCGAGCTGCACCGGCTGGCGGTTGGACGGGCCGCCCATGCGTGCGCGATCGAGCTGGTGCGCGCCCGGGCCGCGCGCGATGCGCGCGATGAGGCCGAGGAAGAGTTGCTCGATGCGTTGACGGCCGGCCGGCCTGGCTCGCACGAGGCAACCCGAGAACGGGCAAAGCGCAAGGGATTCGATGTCGATGCCCCGTATCTCGTCGTGGCTGCCGACGCGCCCGCCTCGGGGAAGGCCGCAAAGATCCGGGGCGCCTGGGAGCGCCAGCTTTCCACGATGCGATGCAGCGCCCTGGTTCGGGAGCGCGGCGCGACCACCGTTGCGCTCATCAGCCTGGCCGGACGCCGGACGCCGGAACCGAAGTCGCTGGTCGACCAGCTGCACCGGACGGCACGAGCCGCCACGGCGGCGGCGGTAGCCCTGGGATACGGCGCCATTCGCTCGGGGGCCACCGAGGTGGCAGCGGCCGCCCGCGAAGCCGAGCAAGCGCTGGCGATGGGCCGCCGCCTTTTTGGTCCCGATAGCGCGACGGCGTTCTCGGACCTTGGCCTCTACCGATTGCTGTACGCGCTGCAGCCGTTACCCGAGCTGCGCGACTTCAGGGACCAGGCGCTGGCGCGGTTGCGTGGGAAGGATCGCGGTGGGGAGCTGTTGAAGACGCTGGCCGCGTATCTCGCGACCAACGGAAGCCCGACCGACGCGGCCGATCGTCTGCACCTGCATCGCAACACCGTGCTCTACCGCCTGGGCCGGATCGAGGACCTGCTGCAGGCCGACCTGCGCGATGCTGAGGTGCGCCTTTCGCTGCACCTGGCCCTCAAGATTGGTGATGTGCTCGACGTCTAGGCCCCCACCCCGGCCCTCCCCCGCGAGGGGGGAGGGAGAATTGCTCTTTTACTGTGGGTGCGTGCGGATGACGTCGGGAAAGCGTGACGGTGAGGGCAGCGGACCGACGACCGGCGCCGGCCCCGCGCCGAGGACCGAGAGTACCGCCGCGGCAATCGCGGCGTGCCCCTGGTCGCCGGGGTGGAACCAATCGCTACGACCCAGGTAGCTGGACCCGCCGTCCTGCGCGTGAAAGTCGTTCACCTGATAGAAGCCGTTGAGGCTGACGAATGTTCCGCCGTGCCGCTGGCAGGTGTCCGCGATGATCGCGTCGATGGCGCTCGATGGCAGCCAGCTGCCGATGCACAGGACGCGCGTGTGCGGGCCGCTGACGGCATTGACGATCGTCTCGTACTGCGCCCCGAAGGTGGCCGTCGGCGTGTAGAAGCCGACATCGTTGGTGCCCAGCTCGATCGTCACCAGGGCGGGCTGCGCCGCATGGACCGCGCTCAGTTGCGGAATGCCCCAGCCCGCCTTGGCCCCACTGCGCGCCACCAGGTTGAGGTTCATCCCCAGCTTCTCGGCCACCAGCCCCGGAAATGTATCGTCCGGCGCGGTCGCGTAGCGGCCGGCACTGATGCTGTCGCCCAGGGCGACGTAGACCTTGCCCTGGAGCCCGGCGTGATCGGCGTTGGCATGCACGCCCAGCACCTCGCTGGGCGCCATCGCCGGACCTTTCGCCGCCGGCTGCCCGACCGCGAGCACCACAAGCAAGATCCAAATCAGGTATGTCACGACCCTCGGGGCGCGCAGCGGCATCGCTGTTGACCCCATCCTCCTGAGACTATTGTGCCAGCCACGCCCTTACGGGCGCCCCCCGCGAACGCAAGCCACGCGCTAGACCAGTCCCGACTCCAGGGTGGTGACCATCTCGGCGAGGGCCCGGACGGCCCAGTTTGGACGGTCGGTCATGCCAAAGAGTTGCATTCGCGCCTCGGCCAGGTGCTCGGTCGCCTGCCGCCGGCAGATCGCGAGCGCGCTCGACTGGCCGATGATGGCGCGCGCGGTCTCCATCTCGGCCGCGTTGAACCTGGCTCGGGTCAGCAGTGATCGGAGCACCCGCCGGTTACCCGCCGCGCCGCCCTTGAGCGCCACCAGCGTCGGCAGCGTCTTCTTGCCATTCTTCAGGTCGCTGCCGAGCGGCTTTCCGGTCTGGGCGGCCGAGCCCCAGACGCCCAGGATGTCGTCGATCACCTGGAACGCCATGCCGAGGTGGTGGCCGAACCGACCGGCTTTCTCGAGCGACGCATCGCCCACGCCGGCGGCGATGCCGCCCAGACGCGCGGCGCATTCGAACAATGCGGCGGTTTTAAGCGCGATCATTTCCATGTACTCCTCGACCCCGACATCGACGCGCTGCTCGAACTGCAGGTCCAGCACCTGGCCGCGGCAGAGCCCGAGCATGGTCTCGGAAAGCAGGGCCAGCGCCGGCCGGGTTCGATCCGCGTAGCGCGCCGGCAACAGCTCCACCACCGCCCGAGTGACAAGCGCCTCGAGCGCGGCCCCGGCGTTGATCGCCTGGCCGATGCCCCAGACCTTCCAGACGGAAGGCCGCCCGCGTCGGAGCTCATCGTGGTCCTGGACGTCGTCGAAGACCAGGGAGAAGTTGTGCACCAGCTCGACGGCGACCGCTGCCCAGAGCGCCTCGGCGTAGCGACGGCCGAAGGCCTCACAGGTCAGCAACGCAAGGTTGGCCCGAAGCCGCTTGCCCGGCCGGTCGCCGGACTTGCGCAGGCCGAGGTGGTACTGAACCATCTCGGTCAGCAGCGCGCTCTGGCTGGAACCTGCCTGCTGGGAGAGGCGGCTCAGGTCGCGGTCGAGGGCGGCGTTCATCGCCTGCAGCCGGTCGGTGCGGCTGGCGAAAGGCTTGGTCTTCGCCATCATCGGACTTCGATCGGCGGGCTGATTTTGAGGGCTGCGAGGTTGGGCGCGCCGGCGCAGAACATGGCGACCCGCAGCTGCCAGGCAAAGCCATCGAGCAGACGGCGGACCTCTTCCTCGCCTTCGGACGCGGCTGCCAGGACAGCGTGGGCAAATCCGGTCAGGTCGGCGCCCAGCCCGATCGCCTTGGCGGCATCGAGCCCGTGCCTGAGCCCGCCGCTGGCGATCAAGGGCAGCTGGGGGGCGACCCGATGCGTGGCGACCAGCGCCTCAGCCGTGGGGATGCCCCATTCGGAGAAGGCGAGGGCCAGCTCGACTTCCTCGGGCCGCTCCCGGCGGAAGGCTTCGACCCGGGCAAAACTGGTCCCCCCCAACCCGGCGACATCGATGGCGGCCACGCCGGCTTCCGCCAGCTGCGCCGCCACTGACCCCGAGATTCCGCAGCCGACCTCTTTGACGATCACCGGCACGGGCATCTCTTTGCAGAGCATCGCGATCTTTTCGATCAGTCCCCGGAAGTTGTGATCGCCTTCTGGCTGGAGCGCCTCCTGAAGCGGATTGAGGTGCAACACCAGCGCATCGGCCCCGATCATCTCGACCGCTTCCAGGCACTGGTCCTTGCGCATGCCGTAGTTCAGCTGGACCGCGCCGAGGTTGGCAAACAGCAGGACGTCCGGCGCCACGCCGCGCACCTGGTAGGTGGCTCGCAGATCCTTGTGGGTCAGGCCCGCCCGCTGCGAGCCGACCCCGAACGCGATCCCCACGCTCTGCGCGACCAGCGCCAGCCGGCGGTTGATGTCGCCGGCGGCGTGAGCCCCACCGGTCATGCTGGAGATGAGGAAGGGCAGCTTGAGCGGCTTGGTCAGGAAGCTGGTCGACGGATCGATGGCGTCCAGGTCGAGCTCCGGGAGCGCCTGATGGGTGAAGGCAAAGCGCTCGAAGCCGGCGCTGCGGGTGGACTGGACGGAGGCCTCGAGCGAGAGCCGCAGGTGCTCGAGCTTGCGCTGGGCGATTTTTGAGACGGGATGGCCGTTCGCGTCCAGCGCCATGGCCTATCCCGCTGCCGCCTCGGCCTCCGGCGTGCCCGGATGGTCTTCGTGTATGTCGGCTTCCAGGGCATCCGGATTCTCCGCCTGGCGCTTGCGCATCATCTGGATGAAGTAGTCGACGATGATCGGGTCGAACTGCGTCCCCTTTCCGGCCTCGAGCTGGGCGAGCGCGAACTCCGGCGTGCGGCGCTGCCGGTAGGGACGGGTCGAGGTCATCGCGTGATAGGCGTCGCAGACCGACACGATGCGGGCGTGGAGCGGGATGTTCTGTCCCGCCAGCCCATCCGGATAGCCGCTGCCGTCGTACCACTCGTGGTGGTGGAGGACGACGTTGAGAATCTGCCGGAAGGCCTTGATCGGCTGCAGGATGCGCGCGCCGAGGATCGGATGCATACGCATGATGAGCTTCTCGTCCTCGTCGAGCTTGCCTTCCTTGAGCAGCACCTTGTCGACGACGCCGATCTTGCCCACGTCGTGGAGGATGGCGGCCAGCCGCAGCTGGTTCTTGTGCGCCGCGGAGAGCTGCAGCATGTCGCCCAGGTCCTCCGCCAGCTTGGCGACGGACTGGGAGTGGCCGCTGGTGTAGGGGTCCTTGGCGTCGATCGAGGCGGCCAGCGCGTTGAGCGCCTCGAGGGTTGCCTCGCTGTTCGGCGAGAGCATGCCCTCGGCGAGCTCTTCCAGATGGCTCGAGTTCGCGATCTGGCCCAGCCGCTTTTCAAGGGTGGCGACCATGCCGGGGCCGACGGTGTCGGCGCTGGCCAGCTGCGCGACGACCTCGCTGAGCACCGAGTCGAGGGCCGCCACGCTTTCCAGCTCGCAGGCGCCGCAGATGCAGTTCCGGCCGCGCTTCTTCGCCATGTACATGGCCAGGTCGGCGCGATTCAGCAGCTCGTCGCGGTTCTTGGCATCGACCGGGTAGGTGGCCCAGCCGACCGACGCGGTGAGTGGCGCGAAGATCGTCTTCGGGTTGTACATGAAGACCTTGGCCAGGGTGTCGCAGATCTCCTGCGCGCGGATCGGCGCGGTCTGGATGTCGACGCCCGGCAAGATGGCGACAAACTCTTCACCGCCGTAGCGGGTCACGGTATCCTCGCGCCGCATCGTCGACGAGATGGTGCGGGCGGCGGCTTTGAGCGCAACGTCACCGGCGGCGTGGCCGAAGCTGTCGTTGTAGACCTTGAAGCGGTCGAGGTCGATCATCATTACCGTGATCGACCCGCCGGTGTCCTTGGTCTTCTCCATCTCTTCGTCGAATCTGGTGTGGAAGTAGCGGTGGTTGGGAAGGCCGGTCACCGAGTCGGTGACCGACAGCTTCTGCGCCTGGTCGAGGGCGTGGGCGTTGCGCATGGCAATGCCGGCGCGCTCGGCGAAGGTCAGCATCAGCTCTTGCTCGGTCTGGCGCAGGGGCTGTTCGCGTCCCTGGAAGCCGACGATCATGTCGGCGATCGCGCGGGCGCCGTGGAAGACCGGGATCCGGAACCACATGCCGGCCGGCAGCGGCTTGTGCTCGTTGGGCAGCAGCAGGTTGGGGTCCGAGACCGCGATCACCTGCTCGCCGGTCGCGGGCGTGAGCGCCAGCCGAGCGGTGGTCAGGTCGACCCCGGCATGGTGCGCCTTCAGCTCGGGAGTCCAGTCGACGTAGAGCATCGAGGCCGGCGGCGTCGACTCGTCCTGGCCGATCAAGGGGGGCATCTGAACCTGCATCAGGAAGGCGTCGGCGTTGAGCAGCGAGCGACCTTTCTCAGCAGTGAGCTGACAGGTCTGCTCGAACTCGAGGTCGCGGTTCAGCTCGACGGTGACTTCGGAGAGCGAGGCGTGGGCCCGCTCCAGCTCTTCCTGCAGAGCTCGCTCCGCCCGCCGGGCGCGGTCGCCGACGAAGCCGACGAAGATGCCGGTCAGGGCGACGAAGCCGGTGCGCATCGCCAGGTTGGTGAGGTCGTTCAGCGTCAGCGCCGTGCCCAGGACGGTGTTGCCGTAGTAGACGACCGCGGTGTAGCTCAGCGCAATCGTGAGGACGGCGACGATTGCCGCGAGCCCACCGAATCGGACGGCCGTGGTGACGGTCACCACGAAGTAGGCCAGGAAGAAGGGTGAGGCCAGGGGGCCTGCCGTGCCGCCGGTGACGGCCACGCCGCCGGTCACGAGCAGGACGTCGCCGATGGCCGAGATATACCCGCTCGTCAGCCATTGCGGCTTGCGCGGCAGCAGCACGACGAGCAGCGTCAGGTTGTAGATCGCACCCAGGCCGATCAGGGCCAGCAGCGTGACGAGCGATTGGCGGTTGAGGCTCGACGCCAGGAAGGGGAGGGCGCCGAGCGAGACGAGAATCGCCAGCCAGCGGATCCAGATGATGCGCCGCTCCATCTCGATCGCCGAGGCGTCCGGCGATCCAGCATCGCCCGGCTTCCGGGCGCCGAGCTTCAGGTTGATGGAGCTGCTCATGGTTGTGGGCTAACCCGCCCGCAGCAGCCGATCCGGGCGTGACTTGGGCCGCGGGACTTCGTAGAAATCGAGCAACACCTGCGTGCTGTCGATCAGATGGTCGAGGAATGGCTGCGTGACGCCGGTGCGCCGCTCGCGGCTAATTGCTTTCTTGAGCTGCTCGAACTCGTCTTCCATCAGGTGACGGACGGCCTCATGTGCGGTCTCGTGCGTCTTGTCGCCCGCACCGAAAATCAGGTCGACGGCGTTGAAGCGGCCCTGGGCAGCCTCACGCTCGTGGGTGCGCAGGTCGTTGGCCAGCCGCACAACACGCGCCGCCTGGCAGATGTGACCGAAGATCCGGTTCTTCAGCTCCTGGGAGACGTCCTGATACGAAAAGGCCAGGATCGATACCTGGACGATGGGGAAGGAGCTGCTGTACATGCCGTTGGCCAGGTAGGCGTCAAGCGTGACCCGCTCCTTGTGCTTGAGCCAGTGATTCTCCTGGAGCATGGTCCAGATCGATTTCTCCCAGACCAGCCGGCGCATCGCCGTCCATTCCTCCGGGACCTCGTCTTCGCGGAACTGCTCCTCGATCTTGCGCGTTACCGTGGCATTGACCAGGGGCATCTGGCTGAGATCGCGGTTGGGCCAGAGCAAAAAGTTCTGGCAGACCCGCCGGTAGTCGGCCAGATCCAGCTCGGGATGTTCCTCCTCCAGATAGTCGTCGATGTAGACGATGTAGGCCATCGTGCGGGCCAGGGTGAGGGATTGCTCGAAGCTGGCGCTCGGGTGCAGCAGGACCGCGGCGCGGCAGACCTCGCCCAGCATGTCGTCGCCCCGCGGGTTGTCCTCGACCAGGTGGCGGATGACCGGCATCTCATCCGTCTGGACCAGCAGTCGTTCCTTCAGCCGGTTAATCCGCCGATCTTGCATGTTCGCTCCTCGCCAGCAGGATCTGAGCCGAGAGCACCGCCGATCGAACCACCTGGGTGGGGCCGTACAGGGTTTTGCCCACCCACATAGGAATGACGGGCTCGGCCTCGGTTTCATTCAGGTAGGCGGCGGCTCGGCGCAGCGGCTCGGTCATCGCCGCGAGCGTCTCGGCCGGAGCCGTCATCAGGGCCTGGACCGCGTAAGCCGTCTCTTCGGGAGTCCCCTGACCAAACCAGCCCCAGGAGCCGTTCTCCCGCTGGCTGTTCTTGAACCAGGTGTACGCTGGCCGGCAAAGATCGGGTGCCGACGCGGTGAGCGCGAAGACGGCGTGGGCGGTGGCATAGAAGGGGGAACCATGCCACTTGTCGACCCAGTGGTCGCCGTCTACGCGCGCATCACGCAGGTACTTGATGACTTTCTGCTGGATCAGGTGCTGGCGGGGGAAGGGTGGCACAACCTGGAGCACCTCCAGCACATGGGCGTTGGCGGTGACCGAGGCGTCCCGCTCCAGCGGGAAGGTGAAGAAGAAGCCCACGCCCTCGAAGGGACGCAGGGGACCGGCCGAGATCGGATAGCCGTATCGATGCAGGACGGTCAATGTCAGCGCGGTGTCGTCGGCATCCGGACGGAGGCCCTCCCGGGACACGCCCACCCCATCGTCGGTGAGCGCCTGGGCGAGATAGCGCAGGAGCGGCTGGGCTTCGGCCGGCCGCTGACCGCTGCGGGACAGGTTGTACAGCACCCACGCGATCTCAAAGACCTCGAAGGGGGCCACCGTCGGCAGGCTGCCGTCGCCGCGGTTGCGGAGCAGCATCGCGATGTATTCGTTGGCCTGCTCGTCGCGAGTTCTCAAGAGGAAGTAGGCCGTTGCCGAAGGCGAGTTGGCGAACGAGCCGTTGGGCGAGAGCTGTGCCCTGGCCGCTTCGAGGTCGATCCGGTTGCCGAGGTACTCGAGGGAGTGGAGCAGTGGCGTGGCGACGTTGTAGATCAGCCGGGGCGGGATGTGGCCAATCTTGGCGTCCCGCTGCGCGGAGATTCCCATGAAGCGCTCGTAGGGCAGCGGCAGCTCGCGGGCCCGGGCCTCATCGAGCAGCGCCGGGAGGATGAGCTCGAACCCGGCCAGCTCCGGGCCGGTCTGCCAGTTGCCGGTGTCTTCGTAAATAAAGCGCAGCGCTTTGGCCCGGGCCCGGTGCGCAGCCCCATCCTGCAGGGGCTGTGGCAGATCGGCCAGCGCCACGAGCGCGCTCAGGGTCGAGATCAACTTGTCTTTTGGAATCGAGAGCGCGGACCCGAAGCTGCCGTCGGTGTTCTGGCTGCGGAGCAGCCAGCCCAGCGTCTGCGGGTAGGCCAGCGCGTTGGGATCGTCGGTCGCCCGTAGCCGGGCACCGAACGCCGTGTCATAGGCCGCGGCCGAAATGGCCCCCTGCTGGAGCGATGCCAGCAGGTGCCGGATGGCCGCCGGCAGCGGCACATCCGCGGGCCGCGGCAGGACGCCCCGGCTGGTGTAGTGGACGCCGTTGATTTCCGTACTGAGCCCCCTTTTGGCAGCGCCTGGTTTGCGCCTAGGGCGAGGCTACTGCCGTCCCCTTTCGGGACACGTAACGCCTCAAACGCTCGCCTGGCACCGAACGTCTCAAACGCTCGTATGGCACTAAAGCGCCACTCGCGTGGGGCGACGCCCCGGCGCCGCTCGCGTGGGCCGGCGGGCCCGTCGACTTGCCGTCACCTGGCCGTGTTGCCGGTCACAGGCCAATGACCCGGGAAAGTGGCTGCCGGCCGAGGCGTTGTCTGGATACGGGTCTGCGGGACGGGCCCGGAAGAAGGGTCGGCTTTGCGGCGGATACGGTTTTTAAGCGGGCTGGACCGGCGGGCCAGCTTGATGGTGCTGATTCACGGCGCCTACACGGCGGCGAACCTGCTGGCCGGGACCTTCCTGTCCATCTTTCTCTGGCGGGCGGGCCACGACCTGGTCCCGATCGCGATTTACAGCGGACTGAGCGCCCTGATGATCCCGGCGGCGTTCGTGGCCAACGGGCTGATCTGGCGGGGCATCGGCGCCGGCGCCTCGATTCGGGTGGGCCTGTTCGGCAACGGTTTCGTTTACCTCCTGATCCTGGTGCTCGGCAGCGCCACGCCCCAGTGGGTCGTGGCGCTCGGCCTGCTGCGGGGCCTGGCCGAGGGCTTCTACTGGTCCGGATTCCACCTGGTGACCTACGACACGACCTGCGAGCGGGACCGCGACCGCTATTTCGGTGCGCAGGCGAGCGCGACCTGGTTCCTGACGGCGCTCCTCCCGCCTGCGGCCGGGGCCGTCATCGTCGCCGGGACCCACGTCGGCGGGCCATACCGCGGTTATGAGCTCGTCTTTGCGCTGGCAGCCGTACTGCTGATGGCGGCCATGGTGGTGGCCGGGCGGCTGCCGTCGGCGGCCCGCGAACGGCTCTCCGCTCGCCGGGTCATGACCCTGGTCCGGCGCAATCCCGACTGGCACTGGGTGACCCGGGCGCGCCTGGCCGATGGGTTTACCGGGAGCTTGATGGGGCTGGTGCTCACCATCCTGACCTACCTGGTGCTGAAAAACGAGCAGCAGGTAGGCAACTTCAATGGCCTGATGGGACTCCTGGGGGTGGCGATCAGCCTCGGACTGGCCGCCTTCATGAAGCCCCGGCACCGAACGGCCTGCGCGCTAGTGGGCGGCGCCTTGCTGGTGGTGTCGACGCTCCTGCTGCCGCTCTACCTGACCGCCTGGGCGCTGATCGGCTTTGGACTGCTCCGTGCCATCGGCGGCCCACTGCATGGGAACGCGCTGGCGCCAATGGCACTGCAGGTGATCGACCGGGATCCCACGCCGAAGGCGATGCGCTACGACTACATCGTCCACCAGGAACTGTGTCTGGGCGTCGGACGGGTGCTGAGCATCGGCTGTTTCTTACTGCTGGCGGCGCCGGTGGACCAGATGCTGCTGGCTCGGATCGTAGTCGCCGTGGCGGGCGCGGCGCCCATCGTCGTCTGGGCCGCCTTCGCGCGCATTCCCCAACGGGCGGCGATGCCCGAGGTCGACAACCGGGCGCTGCCCGCCGCGGCGTAGGTGCGACCTGAGCCCGCTCCACCCGTTAGGCCCTTCGCAACATTCGCAACGCTGACGCGGTAACGACTCGGACACATCCTGAGCAGCATTGAACTCGGACGCCCGCCCCGCAACGCGGGCTGCAAGGGGTTCCAACGTTAAGTGGTATGAGGGCGGACCATCGCAGCCCGCAGCTCACATGAAAATGATGAAGTTATCTCGACAGCACATCCGGCGGAGAGGCCAGTCGATGGTGGAATTCGCCTTGATCCTGTGCCTGGTCGCCGTGGTGGCGATCACCACGATCACGGTGACCGGAAACCAGCTGGCCCTGACCTTTCAGGATATCGAAGAGGCGGTCATGAACCCTGGGGACGCCGGGGCAGACGCGGTCTTCACCTGTCCGGACAGCACGCCGGCGGTCCTGCACGGCCACAAGTACCACTGCCACCCCTGACCAGGGGATCTTGGTGGAGCGAAAGAGACTCGAACTCTCGACCTCCGCAATGCGAGTGCGGCGCTCTGCCAGCTGAGCTATCGCCCCAAGTACGCGATTATATGCAGGCTATGCCTGATCTATCTTGTTTGATTCTCATGGGGCGCGCATAGACTAAGCCTATGGCCCAGTTCCGGCCCGATCAGACTCCGCCCACCCAACCGCCGCGGAATCCGCGCCAGGCCGGCTCCTGGCTGCGGCTGGCCCTGCTTGCCGGGCTCGGCCTGTACCTGGTGATCGTGTTCTTCCCCTTCCTCGTGCGACTCGGTGGACCGGCACGGGTCGAGCTCAACTACTCCCAGCTGGTATCGCAGGTGGAGAACGGCAACGTGACCGACATCACCATCCAGGGCCAGACGGCGCAGGGTGATCTCAAGGCCTCGGTCACCAACAACGGCGTCACCAACACCCAGTTCACGGCAACCATCCCGGACGCGGTCGGGCTCAACGATCCCAGCTTCTTCCCCCTGCTGAAGAGCAATCATGTCGATACCCAGGTCAAGGAGGACACGGGCGGCCTGGGCAGCCTGCTCATCAATTTCCTGCCCTTCCTGGCTTTGATCGCCATCTGGATCTGGTTCGTGCGGCGCAGCGGCCAGGCGGCCCAGGGCATTTTCACCTTCGGCCGCAGCCGGGCGCGGATGCAGGAACCCGGTACGCCGAAGACCACCTTCAATGATGTGGCCGGCGTGGAGCAGGCGCAGTTCGAGCTCCAGGAGATGGTGGACTTCCTGCGCGACCCGCAGAAATTCCAGAAACTGGGCGGCCGGATGCCGAAGGGGGTCTTGCTGATCGGTCCGCCGGGCACCGGCAAGACGCTGCTTGCCCGCGCCATCGCCGGCGAGGCAAGTGTTCCCTTCTTCAGTATCTCGGCCTCCGAGTTCGTCGAGATGTTCGTCGGCGTCGGGGCCTCGCGCGTCCGCAGCCTGTTCGAGGACGCCAAGAAGCACGCGCCGTCGGTGATCTTCGTCGACGAGCTGGACGCGGTCGGTCGCCAGCGCGGCGCCGGCCTGGGCGGCGGCAACGATGAACGCGAGCAGACCTTGAATCAGCTTCTGGTCGAGATGGACGGTTTCGATCAGCGTGAGGCGGTCGTCGTGGTGGCCGCGTCGAACCGCGCCGACGTGCTCGACCCGGCGTTGCTCCGGCCCGGCCGGTTCGATCGCCGCGTGGTCGTCGATCGGCCGGACCGCCGGGGACGCTCCGCGATCCTCAAAGTCCACACCCGCAGCGTGCCACTGGCCAACGACGTCGACCTGGACATCATCGCCCGCTCGACGCCTGGACTGGTCGGCGCCGACCTGGCCAACCTCGTCAACGAGGCGGCCTTGCACGCCTCCCGGACGAATCGAACCACGGTCGCGATGCAGGACTTCGAAGAGTCGTTCGACCGGGTGGTGCTCGGCTCGGAGCGCAAGATCTATCTCAGCGAATCCGAGCGGCGGGTGATCGCCTACCACGAATCGGGGCACGCGCTGGTGGCCTGGTACCAGCCGCAGGCAGACCCGGTCCACAAGATCACGATCGTCCCGCGTGGCATGGCGTTGGGCGTCACCCAATCCATCCCCACCGACGACCGGCATAACCTGTCCGAGGAGTATCTCGAGGCGCGGATCGCGATGGCGCTCGGTGGACGGGCCGCCGAACAGCTCGGGCTCGGATCGATCACGACCGGGGCGCAGAACGACCTGGAAACCGCGACCGAACTGGCGCGGCACATGGTGGTGAGCTGGGGGATGAGCCAGAAGATGGGCCTCTTCTCCTTCGACGACTCGCCGCAGGCCGTGTTCCTGGGCCGGGAGCTCGCCGGTAGCCCGCACATCAGCCAGCGGACCGCGGCGATCATCGACGAGGAAGTCACCCGGTTGCTCAGCGAGGGGTACGACACGGCCCACAGCATCCTGACCGCCAACCGGTCAAAGTTGGACACCCTGGCCGCCGCCCTGCTCCAGGAGGAAGTCCTCGATGAAGATCAGATCGCCCGGCTGATCGGGCCGCGCGCCCTGGAGGGCGGCATTGCGACGCCCAAGGCCTGGAAAGCCGCCGGGACCGACGCGGGGGAGCAGGTCTAAGAGATGGCCGACGCAGTCAAAGAGACCCCCCACCCGGACCCTCCGGAGCTTCAGCTGCGGCGGCTCCCGCTGGTGCCGCTGCGCGATGACGTCGTCTTTCCCAAGCTGATCGTCCCGCTGTCGGTGGGCCGGCGGACGTCGATCGCCGCCATCAGCTTCGCGATGGACCATGACAAGCAAGTTCTGCTGGTCGCCCAGAAGGACCCGCAGGTCGACGACACGGCCGACGCGGACCTGTACACGACCGGCACGATCGCCGAGATCAATGGCATGCGACAGACGCCGGCCGGCGTGCAGATGCTGGTGGCCGGGTCGCAGCGGGCGCGGATTGTCCGCTTCAACCAGTTCAAGCCGTTCATCGAAGTCGACGTCGAGCCGATCGTTGACCAGGTGGGGGAGGGCCTCGAGCTCGAGGCGCACATGCGCTCGGTCAAGAGCCTGTACGAAAAATACGTCGAGTCGGGCGCGGCCGTCGCCCCGGAAGTCGCGGCTACGGTCTCGAAGACCGACGATCCCGTCTACCTGGCCGACCTGGTCTCGGCGGCGCCGGACCAGACGCTGGAGCAGAAGCAGCACATGCTGGAAACCCCCAACGTGCTGGAGCGGCTGCGGCTGCTCTCCCTCTTCCTCAGCAAGCAGGTCGAGATCCTCGAGCTCAAAGCGAAGATCCAGAACGAGGTGCAGAGCACGATCGGCAAGCTGCAGCGCGACCAGATCCTCCGCGAGCAGCTGAAGGCGATCCGCAAAGAACTGGGAGAAGATGAAGAAGGGGCGGACCTGCACAACCTGCGCGAGAAGATCGAGTCGTCCGGGATGCCGGACGCGGTCAAGGAACGTGCGCTGAAGGAGGTTGACCGGATGCAGAGCATTCCGGCCGCCTCGCCTGAAGTCGGCATCATCCGCACCTACGTCGATTGGCTGATCGCCTTGCCCTGGGGCACGCCGGCCGCCGAGAGTTGGGACATCAAGCAAGCGGCGAAGGTGCTGGACGAGGACCACTACGGCGTGGAGAAAATCAAAGAACGGATCCTGGAGTACATGGCCGTCCGGCAGCGGTCGCAGAGCCTGCGGTCGCCCATCCTCTGCTTTGTCGGGCCGCCCGGGGTGGGGAAGACCAGCCTCGGCAAGTCGATCGCCCGGGCGCTGGGCCGAAAGTTCGTGCGGCTATCGCTGGGCGGCATCCACGATGAGGCCGAGATCCGCGGCCACCGGCGGACCTACATCGGGGCCATGCCTGGCCGGATCCTGCAACAGATGAAGGTCGCCGGCGCGCGCAACCCGGTCTTCATGCTGGACGAGATCGATAAGGTCGGCGCCGACTGGCGGGGCGACCCCTCGTCGGCGCTGCTCGAGGTGCTCGATCCGGAGCAGAACAAGGATTTCTCGGATCACTACCTGGAGGTCCCCTACGACCTGTCCCAGGTGCTGTTCATCACGACCGGCAACGTCGTCGACACGATCATCCCGCCGTTGCGGGATCGGATGGAGGTCATCCGGCTTCCCGGCTACACCGAAGACGAAAAGATGCATATCGCGCAACAGTTCCTCGTGCCTCGCCAGTTGCGCGAGCACGGGTTGACCGAAGAGAACCTCGAGCTGCCGGAGGCGGCGTTGCGGGTGCTGATTCGCGAGTACACCCATGAAGCCGGCGTCCGAAATCTCGAGCGGGAGATTGCCAACATCGCCCGAAAGATCCCACGGCGCATCGCCGAAGGCGAAACCGAAAAAGTCATCGTCAGGCCCGAGGACCTGTTTGCCTATCTCGGCCCCTCCCGGTTCGAGTTCGGTGTCGCCGAGCTGGAGGACCAGGTGGGGGCTGCCACGGGCGTCGCCGTCAACGAATACGGCGGCGACGTGATGACGGTCGAGGCGATCGCGATGCAGGGCCGGGGCGAGTTCGCGCTCACCGGCCAGATCGGCAAGGTGATGGAGGAGTCGGCCCGGGCGGCGGTCAGCTATGCGCGGGCGCACGCGCTGGAGCTCGGCGTGAAACCGGCGTTTTTCGACGAGAATTTCTTTCACATCCACGTGCCGGCCGGCGCGATCCCGAAAGACGGGCCCTCGGCCGGCATCACGATGGCGACCGCGGTGGTGTCGGTTCTCACGGATCGGCCGGTGCGGCGCGACGTGGCGATGACCGGTGAAATCACGCTCCGTGGGAAGGTCCTGCCCATCGGCGGGCTGAAAGAGAAACTTCTGGCCGCGCATCGGGCCGGGATCAAGACGTTCATCTTGCCCGAGAAAAATCGCAAAGACCTGCACGAGGTGCCGGACGAGGTCAAACAATCGATGGAGCTCGTCCTGGTCAGGCACGTCGACGAAGTCCTCGAGAAGGCCCTGTTGCCGGCGGTGCCGCGGGCGGCCGGGCCCGGACTCGGCTTTCGCCGACCGCTCGGCGAGTCCCAGCCTGGTACGGTCAACTAGCGCCGCCATCCTCCTGGCAGCCGCGCTGCTGCTGAGCAGCTGCACGCTCCAGCCGGACGTTTCCCAGGCGGCGCCCAACGGTCGAGTCGGGACGGCGGCTCCGGCGCTTTCGGCCGAAACGCTCGAGGGAGCCGCTCTCACCATTGATTTCCATCAGGGCAAATCGGTGCTCGTCTTCTGGGCCGCCTGGTGCGGGCCGTGCCGCAAGGAGCAGCCAGGACTCAACGCGCTGGCAGCCCGCTACGCGACGCGCGGGGTGCGGTTCTACGGCATCGACATGCTGGACCACGATCGAGCCCTGGCGCGCGCCTTCGTGCAAGAGTTCAAGGTCTTGTACCCGAGCCTCTACGACCCCTCCGGCACCATGACGGCGGCCTATGAAGTCGATGCGCCGCCATCGTTCGTGCTGGTGGATCAAAAGGGGATCGTGGTCGGCCGGTATCCGGGGGAGGCGTCCAGCGCGCAGCTGGAACGTCTCATGAATCAGAAGCTGGCTATTTCGTCCGGCGCTGCCAGCGCGTCGCCTTGAGCATCTTCTTGTGCTTGTGTTTGCGCATTTTCTTTCTGCGCTTCTTTATTACCGAGCCCAATCGCGAGCCTTTGTCGTCACTGCGCCGCCGTGCATGTCGCGGAACATTCTAGACGATGCCGGAGTTTACACTGATAGAAGCATGAGTGACGCCGTCATCGTCGAAGCTGTTCGAACTGCCATTGGCCGACGCAACGGCAGGCTGAGCCCCGTCCGTCCGGATGATCTGCTGGCGCTGACCCTTGCCGAAGTCGTCAAGCGTGCCGGTGTCGATCCTGCTCAGGTCGATGACGTGGTCGTCGGTTGCGTAACCCAGACCGGCGAGCAGGGCATGAACATCGGGCGCGCCGCCGTGCTGATCGCCGGCTTTCCGATCGAGGTGCCGGGCACCACCATCAACCGCTTCTGCGGATCGGGCCAGCAGGCCGTAAACTTCGCCGCCCAGGGCGTGCTCTCGGGGGCGCAGGATGTCGTGATTGGCGCTGGGGTCGAGAGCATGTCGCGGGTGCCGATGGGCTCGGATGCGTTCGGCCCCGGCGAAGGCCCCGTCAGTCCCAAACTGACCGACCTCTTCGAGATCATCCCGCAGGGCAATTCTGCGGAGATGATCGCGAAGAAGTGGGGGTTTTCCCGAGCGCAGCTGGACGAGTTCGCCTACCAGAGTCACGCCAAAGCCGGGCAGGCGATCCAGGACGGTCGTTTTCGCCGCGAGATCCTCCCCATCGACGTGAAGAGCAACGGCACGAGCGATCGGTTCGAGACCGACGAGGGCGTGCGCATTCCACCGTCGCGCGAAAAGATGGCGCAGCTGAAGCCCTCCTTCCAGGAGGACGGGGTCGTGACAGCCGGTAACTCGAGCCAGATCAGCGACGGCGCTTCCGCCGTGCTGGTCATGAGCGCCGAGAAAGCGAAGTCCCTCGGCCTCAAGCCCCGAGCCCGGATCGTGGCCCAGGCCATCGTCGGTTCCGAGCCGACCATCATGCTGACCGGCCCGATTCCGGCGACCCAGAAAGTCTTGAAGAAGGCCGGCCTGCAGCTCAAAGACATCGATCTGTTCGAGGTGAACGAAGCGTTCGCGCCCGTGGTGCTCGCCTGGCAGCACGAGACCGGCGCCGACATGGAGAAGGTCAACTACAACGGCGGCGCCATCGCCCTGGGCCACCCGCTGGGCGCCAGCGGCGCGCGGCTGATCACGACGATGCTGCACGAGCTGGAGCGCCAGGATGCCCGCTACGGGCTGAGCACGATGTGCATCGGCTATGGGATGGGGATCGCCACCATCGTGGAACGCCTCTAACGCTCGCATCGCACTAAAGCGCGGCTCGCGTGGGCCGGCAGGCCCGGAGCGCCTGAAGAACTAGGGCCTGGTTACCTCGACCGGCGGTCGGGAAAATCGATCGCCTGTGTCTGCCGGCGGCGCTCCACCACGATGGAGAGGACGAACAGAAAGATCACCTGGACCACGAAATACATCGCGACGACCAGGTCGATCACGGCAGCCAGCGTCCCGCCGCTCTCCCGGATGTCCGCGATGGCGAGGCCGAAGAACAAGAACGAGCACAGGTAGGTGATGAACGCGATCGAGTAAATCGTGTTCTTCCAGAGCTGCCGGTTGGCCAGCAGACGGCTGAACCAGTTCGGCCCCGGCTGGCGCTGGAGCTCGATCGGGCCCGGCTCTATTTGCACTTCCACCTGTGTCCTCTCAGTTCGAGCGTCTGCCCGGGCGCACAATCCGAAGCCGGCGGGGTGGTGCCGGGACTCAGGGTCGACCCGTCGGGCGCCAGCGTGGTGGCATCGGTGAGGTGCGTCAACTCGTAGGTGACCTCGCTGTAGAGGCCGCTGAGCTGGTTGCCGGCCAGGGCAATCACGGCGAAGCTGATGGTCGCCAGCAACACCATGAGAAATGCATATTCGATCAGCGCCTGGCCGGACTGCTTACCACGTCGTGTCATGACTAAAACGACGGTAGCACCGCATTCCGTGCGGCCTATCCGCCGTTCGACCTAATTGCACGACGATCAACTTACGATCGCCGTTACGTGATCCGGTCGAACCCCGCTCGGAGCTGCTGATAACTGGTCGCAAGGGTTTCGTTAAGGACTTTCGTGTCGGCGGTCACCGGCATGAAATTCGTATCGCCATCCCAGCGCGGCACAACGTGCTGGTGGACGTGGTCGGCGACCCCGGCCCCGGCAATCTTGCCGGCGTTGATCCCCAGGTTGAAGCCGTGCGGCTTCAGCACGTCGCGCAGCACCCGCAGCGAGCGCTGGGTCAGGAGCGTCATGTCGCTCGCGGTCGTTGGCGGCAGGTCTTCCAGGTTTGCCAGGTGGGTCACCGGGGCGACCATGAGATGGCCATTGTTATATGGATAGCGATTCAGCATCGCCAGCGACCGGCCGGTCCGGGCGAGGACGAGCCGGACCTCGTCTTCGCTGGGATCGGCGCCGGCCGCCTCACAGAAGAAGCAGCCCGCCGGTTTTTCTCCCTTGATGAAGGCCATCCGCCAGGGCGCCCACAGGTGCTGCATCGGCTGAATCATAGAAGTCGAGCGCTTCATATTTGTCGCGACACTACCACAAAATCGTGTATACTGCGCGGCGGCGTGTCCTCGAGGGTTGTTCGTGCGGCGAGGTTGCTAAACTTGACCCTCGACCCGCGCGTGTGGGGCCGTGGCGCAGCTGGGAGCGCGATTGCATGGCATGCAATAGGTCACGAGTTCGAATCTCGTCGGCTCCACCATTCATTTAGTTCCATGGCCAGGACTGTCGCACCCGTCTACGATCCGCAGGCAATCGAGCCGAAGTGGCGCGACGCCTGGAAGAAGGCCGGCCTGTTTCGAGTGTCGGAGGACGGGAGCAAGCCAAAGTTCTACAACCTCGTGATGTTTCCCTATCCCTCTGGGCCGCTGCACATGGGGCACTTCCGCAACTATGTGATCGGCGATGCCTTCGCCCGCTACAAGGTGATGCGCGGCTTCAACGTCCTCAATCCCTTCGGCTGGGACGCGTTCGGCCTGCCGGCGGAGAATGCGGCGATCGAGAGCGGCATCCCGCCGCGGGTCTCGATCGAAGGCAACATCGCGATCTCGAAGCACGAGCTCGACCTGATGGGTGTGCTCTACGCCTGGGATCGCGAGGTGACGACCTGTAACGAGGATTACTACCGCTGGACCCAGTGGCTGTTCTTGAAATTTCTGGAGCGCGGGCTCGCCTACAAGCAGAAGGCCGCGGTCAACTGGTGCCCGAAGGACAACACCGTGCTCGCCAACGAGCAGATCGTCAATGGCGTCTGCTGGCGCTGCGGCACCAAGCCGACGAAGAAAGAGCTGGAGCAGTGGTTCTTCAAGATCACCGCCTATGCCCAGCGCCTCCTCGACGATCTCAGCAAGCTCGACCGCTGGCCGGAGCGGGTCAAGCTGATGCAGGCCAACTGGATTGGGCGCAGCGAGGGCGCCGATCTGGACTTCTTCGTTGAGCGGGACGGGAAGCTGCGCGTCTTCACCACCCGGCCCGATACCGTCTTCGGCGCGACCTTCATGGTGGTGGCGCCCGAGCACGAGATTCTTCAGAAAATCGTGACGCCAGACCAGCGGGCTGCGGTGGACGCCTACATCGAGCGCACCAAAGCGGAAACGGAAATCGAGCGCCTTTCGACGGAGCACGAGAAGACCGGCGTCTTTTCCGGCGCCTATGCGATCAACCCCTTCACCGAAGAGCGAATTCCAATCTGGATCGCCGACTACGTGCTGGCCAGCTATGGCACGGGCGCGATCATGGGGGTGCCGGCTCATGACACCCGCGACTTCGAGTTCGCCCGCCAGCACAAGCTGCCGATCCGGCGGGTGATCAGCGTCAGTCACGACGCGGCTCACGAGCCCCTGGAGGCCGCCTTCGAGGCCTACGAGGGGGTGCTGGTCAACTCCGGCACCTTCAATGGGCTCAGTGTCAAGGAGGGAATCGATCGGATCACGGCCGACGCCGAACGGAAACACATCGGCCAGCGGACGATCACCTATCGCCTCCGCGACTGGCTGATCTCGCGACAGCGCTACTGGGGCGTGCCCATCCCCATCATCTATTGTCCGGATCACGGCATCGTGCCGGTGCCGGACGACCAGCTGCCGGTGCGCCTCCCCGCTCAGGTCGAATTTCGGTCCGATGGCCAGAACCCGCTGGCGCACACGCCGTCCTTCGTTGACACCACCTGCCCGAAATGCGGCAAGCCGTCGCGGCGGGACACGGACACGATGGACACCTTTGTCGACTCCTCCTGGTATTTCCTGCGCTACACGAGCGCCGACGATCCCTCTCAGCCGTTCGACAAGAAGCGCGTTGATTACTGGATGCCGGTCGATCAATACACCGGCGGGATTGAACACGCCATATTGCATTTGCTGTACTCGCGGTTCTTCATGAAGGTGCTCTTCGACGCAAAGATGGTCTCGGTCGACGAGCCATTCGCGGCCCTCTTCACCCAGGGCATGATCCACCGCAACGGCTACGTCATGTCGAAGTCGAAGGGCAACGGCATCGCGCCGGACTACATGGTCGAGAAGTATGGGGCCGACACGGGCCGGGTCTACGAGCTCTTCATCGGTCCGCCCGACCAGGACGCCGAGTGGAACGACCGTGGCGTCGACGGCGTTGCGCGTTTCCTGCACCGCATCTGGCGGCAGATCGTGGGCGAGGAAGACCAGGTGGTTCCCGGAATGGCGCGCGTCTCGAACGAGGATCTCGCGCGCAAGCTGCACGAGACCATCGAAAAGGTCACCCGCGACCTCGAGGCCTTCCATTTCAACACGGCGATGTCGGCGTTGATGGAACTCTCGAATGCGATGCAGGACTACTTGCAGGCCGGGGGTCAGCGTAACGACGCCTGGGAGGAAGTCTGTCGCGACCTGACCAGGCTGTTAGGTCCGTTCGCGCCGCACCTCGCCGAAGAGCTCTGGCAGCGCCAGGGTGGGGAAGGCCTGGTGGTCTTTCAGCCCTGGCCCGAGCCTGATCCGGCGATCCTGCGACGGGCGCAGGTCACCGTGGTGGTCCAGGTCGATGGGCGGCTTCGAGATCGGATCGAGATGCCGGCCGGCATCGACGAATCCGATGCCCAGGCGCGGGCTCTGCGCAGCCCGAAGGTCGAGCGGGCGATCGGGGGACGTCGCGTTCAGCGCGCGGTCCACGTCCCCGACCGGTTGATCAACCTGGTCACGAGCTAGCGGCTCGCCCCCATGCGATCGGGCATTCGGCCGCGCCCATCACCTTAAGTTTGCGCAAGCACACAGAACAGTTGAGCGAGTGGCGGCAGGGAGTCAGCGGCTGGCTGTACCGTCATAGCTGGCAGCTCGCCGCCGCGCTGGCGCTCGCGGTGCTGCTGACCGGCGCCTACGCGTTATGGCCACGTCAGCCGCCGCCGGTGGTCTCGCCCGCCGCCATCTCGGCGGACGATGTCGAGGCGGCCCAGCAGCGGACCGTGATCGTGTACGTCAGCGGCGCGGTGCGCTATCCCGGCCTGTACACGCTCGCCTCGACGTTGCGAGTCAGCGACGCGATCGTGGCGGCCGGCGGGCTGCTGGACACCGCCGATCCGAACTGCCTGCCGAACCTGGCCGCGCACGTCAAGGACGCCGGCCAGATCGCAGTCCCCCTGATCGGACACTGCGCGAAAGGCAAGGTCGCGAAGCTCGACATCAACACCGCCACGCGGGAGCAGCTGCTCAAGATTCCGGCAATCGACGCGGCGCTCGTCGACGCGATCATCGCCTACCGGCAAGACTTCGGCGGTTTTCTCGCGCTGACGGAACTGAAATCCGCGATGGGGCTGGACACGAACACCTACAAGGAGCTTGCGAAGTCGCTGACCGTCAACTGAATCCGTTGCCCTGGTGGACCTTTGCCGCCCTGCTGGCCTCGTGGAGCGCCGGCATCGTGATGGCGACACTGATGAGCCCGCTGATCCCGTGGCTGGTGCTGGGAGTCCTGCTGGCGGCGGGAGTGGTCCTCATCAATCGGCACCTCGCGCCGCTCATCGGGCTGGCCTTTCTCGCGTTGCTCCTCGGGGCCGGGCGTGGCGCGCTGGCACCGACTGTCGAGTTGCCCACCAGCCTGGCTGGTCAGACCGTCGCCGTCTCGGGGATGGTCGACGATGACCCGGTCGCGCGCAAGGGAAACCGCCGGCTGACGGTGCGGCTTGACCACGTGCTCGGTGGCGCGGGCCAGACGACCAGTCGACTACGCATCCTGGCGACGGTTTACGGCGCGACGTCGGTGCACTACGGCGATCTGGTCCTGCTCAGCGGCGAGATCGTGGCGCCGCCGCGTTTCGACCAATTCGATTACCGAACCTACCTCGCCGAGCAGGGCATTGCCGGCGTGATGCCCTCGGCGCGGCTGGTTCGCGTCACCGCGCATCCCGGCGACCCGCTCCACAGGCTCTTGTACTCCATCCGCCATGCCGTGATCAACACGGTCGACCGGGCGCTACCCGAACCGCAGGCGGCGCTCCTCTTGGGGGTCGTCTTCGGTTACCGGGCGGCGCTGCCACCGGCCCTCGAGCAGCAGATGATTGCCAGCGGGCTCGTCCATATCGTGGTCGCGTCGGGTTTGAATATCGCCTTGCTCGCCCGGCTCGTGCAGCAGGCGCTCGGCCGCATGGGGCCGCGGGGTGCGGCGGTGACGGCACTGATCGCCATCATCGGCTACGCCCTCCTCTCCGGCGCGTCTCCGGCGGCGCTGCGCGCAACCCTGATGGGCGGGCTGGTGATCCTTGGCGGCATGATCCACCGGCAGAGCCATGTGCTCGTCGCCCTCGCGCTGGCTTCCGCCTTGCTGCTCGGGATCAAACCGAGCCTGGTCCGTGACGTCGGCTTCCAGCTTTCGTTTGCCGCCACCCTCGGTATCGTGATCTGGGCGGACTCGCTGGGCAGGTGGCTAGCTTGGCTGCCTGGGGCCTTCCGGGAGGCCCTGGCGGCAACCCTCGCCGCCCAGGCAATGACGTGGCCGCTGTTGCTGGCGGAGGTCCATCGGCTCTCGCTCATCGCGCCGTTGTCGAATCTCCTCGTGGTGCCGCTCGTCCCATTCATGATGGTCGCCGGCGCGATCGGCGCCACTGCGGGTAGCGTTCTCCCGCTCGCCGGTTGGCTTTCACTGCAGGCGGCCGGGACGGTCGCCAGGTGGTTCCAGGCGGTGATCGAGGTGACCGGGAGCCTCCCGCTCGCCGCCATCACGACGCCATACTTTCCGGCGCGCTGGCTGGCGGCCGCGGTCATTCTCAACAGCGGCGCGCTTACCGCGATCAAGCTCCGGCAGTTCTTCTGGCAGCGCAAGGTCTGGCTCGCCATGGGCGCAGCCAGCCTAGTCGCGGTCGGGCTGTTGCTGATTCAGCCCGATGGTCGGGTGCACGTCTATGCCCTGGATGTAGGAACCGGAGCGGGGGTGCTGGTCCGAACCTCGAATGGGCATCAACTTCTGATCGACGCCGGGCCCGACGCCGACCGTCTTACGCAAGCGCTCGGTCGGGCGCTGCCGCCGACCGCTCGGACGATCGATGTCTGGCTGATCACGGGCGGCCGCCGGACGGAGATCGGCGCGGCGGCAACCGTCCTCAACCGATTTGAAATCAAACGACTCGTCGTCGCAGACCCCGATCCCTGGAGTGCGACCTTGCGAGCGCTCGTGCAGCAGGCTCAAGCAGCGGGAATTCCTGTTGTCCCGGCGAATGGACCGCTTGCTGTCGACGGTGTCAATCTCAGCCTGGCTGCGGACGAACGCAGCTGGCTGATTCGCACCCGGCAGTCGGCGCTGGCCATCGTCCCGCGGCAGACAAGCTGGCGGTCGCTCCCTTCGGATGTCGACGGCGCCATTTTCACGAGCGGCGGTCCGCTGGATTGGCAAGCACCCGTTCATGGGTTCAGCGTCATCCAGGTGGCGGCGAACAGCCGAGATGGATTTCCGGTGCGGGCCGTCCTCCAGGCAATGGGCGGCGCTTCGATTTATCGGACCGATCGCCTTGGTAGCGTCGAGTTGGTTGAACACGCCGGCGTCTTCGAGGCTTCGCCCTAAGCGTTCAACCCGGGTGTCCATACGGTGGCGATACTCGTCAAGTCCGATGATTTGCAGGACGTACACCGTGGCTTCATCCGCGAGTAACTTCGAAGGTCAACATTCGCTCTTACAATTGCAGAGGATGTGGCGGGGACTCATCGCGTTTAGTCGGTCCCGCACGATCCTCGGGCTGGGGTTCGGACTGCTTCCCGTGGCGCTGGTCCTGCATGAGCTTGGCCTTCTGACCTCCAGTGGGTTGGCACGGCACGGAGCTGAGGCAGCCTTTGTTGGCGCTATGGCCTTCCTGGCGCTTACGACGTTCTCCCACGAAATAAGGATTTCGCGTCGTCTGGCTCTCGCGAGTCTCATTCCCTGGATTTTGGCCGTTGGCTGGCTCGTCTACTATCAGTCGGGCGGGCCAGCCTGGACCGCCCTCGTGCCCCTTGCGGGCCTGACCACCTGGTTCTTGATTTGGCGACGAGTTCAGGAACCAGAGTGGTTTCCGAAAGCAGAACGACGACGCAGCTAGCCAAATTGACTCAGCGGGCAACCCAATGGCAAGGAATAGCTGAGTCCTGGGGTATTCGGCCTGGACTCAGTGTACGCACTAAATCTTGCGAACGACTTAATACTTCAGGCCGGGACGGCGGATCAGGCGGCCACCTCGCAGTCCTGTAGATGACTCGCATCAGCGGCGCCCTGGTGCGGCTTGCCGGGCGCATTGTTCCGTCCTCCTCCAACGAGGTCGTTAAGGTAA
>Ga0209155_1000056_pt1 | contig 44751 bp, 37 predicted proteins | sample GraSoiAngelo_122_FD_185879 | JGI IMG/M metagenome (GOLD analysis project Ga0209155, IMG submission 185879) | Grasslands soil microbial communities from the Angelo Coastal Reserve, California, USA - 14_0927_02_20cm (SPAdes) (version 2) | ecosystem: Environmental > Terrestrial > Soil > Grasslands ... | reverse complement strand
CAAAAGGATCCGCATCCAGTAGAGGATCGTTGCGCGGTCGCCGATCAGCTTGTAAATCGGTGCGCATAGAATCTGAAACAACGGCATGTGGTTATCAGCGAGATCGCGATACTGAACAAAACCTCGAGCCCAGCCCCAGATGACGTGCAGATGTTGCGGCTCATCGGCGCCAAACTTGTAGTGCATGACGGTAATCACCCTCAGAAGGATCAGCGCAATGAGAAGTGAAACCGCAGACGCGAATTCGTGCGGGTAGGATAAACCGAAATAATCGGCTATGCGCCGTGTTAACGCTCGCCCTCGCCTGGGTGAAGCAAGCGTTGTGGTGGTCGCCGCAGGTCGCCAGGACATGATTCTCAGCAGCGAGCGATAGTCCCGGGCACGTGTCTTCCCGAGCGTGCGCGAACGGATTCACCGATGTCGACGTTGAGCGGAAAATTCATTATCTGATTGCGGTATTCGGAAGCCACTGGCTTAGCAACACTCCCAACTGGTATGATGCGCCTACTCGGGCCAGCGGACGCGCCGATCAACCTCCACGATCGTCAGCGTTCCAGCAGCCACACGGGCAGCTATAGCGTCCTTGGGTAAGGCGCCGGCCAAAATTCTTTGCTCTGCGTTAAATGCGTCGACCACAAATGATTTGCCTGCTCGGTAATTTACCAACATATCTCTCCCGCACGTCACATCACCGGGGATTCGTCGCACGCGTTCGATGCTATCAGTCATTGCCCGCTCCCGCATCGCAATCTCGCTTCGAAAACTGGAATCAAATATTAACCGTACCGGTTGAAGTTGTTTTGACGCCAGCAGCCGCACGCATACGGCAAGCAACAGAATTGCCTGGGCTTGTTCCGATGCAAGGCGGCACGTTATGGGCCATAGCGAAATCTGTGTAAACGCCAGACCAAGACCAATCGCGACGGCAATAACAAGATCAAATTGAGCATTTATGTCCACGCCAGCACCGCTCTTCTGTAGGAAATATGACCCTAGAGCAATTGCGATGAGCCAACTGCAAAGCTGAACGTTGACATCACGCCGACGAACCCAAGCATTGTAAAGGCAAATGACTAAACCGACAGACACCCATTCTAATTCTCCAAAAATGTGAACGGCCCTTTTCAACGAATAATGCCTTGGAGTTAAGATGTTGAAAAAAAAGTTCCAGCCGAACAAGGCATAACAAATTGCGATACCCGTCATGATGCCTATCACCGCAACGCAGAAACACTTCACGGCTTCGCGGCGACGGTGCAGACCAAGCCACAGGAAAGCAGTCAGCGGCATCGCAATTATGTTATGCTTAACAAAGCCCGCCAAGGCCATCACGAGAATGGCCCCGATATATCCGCGGTCATTCGATCTTGCGATTAGAAACCATAGGAAACCAAATGCCATGATAGCTTCGCTAAGGAGTTGCGGCTCGTTCATTCCGACATAGGGCATAAAAAATCGGCTCATCGTCGCTACAAAGAATGCCGCGCTAATTTTGCCGGCCACTCCACTTCCACCGAGCCGCCTAACGCTCAAGGCGATCGCCGTCGCGATCGCAACTACAGCAACCAGGGACAACAGTCTGCCGGCTAACATCGGATCGCCTATAAACCGCCCAACTAGACCTACGATGTAAAAGGATAATGGCGGATAGTTGTTAGTGATGAGTTGATCGGTAGATGGATAGAGCGGCATTTTACCCATTGCAGCATCAGCGAAATAAGCATTCCAACCCTCGTTGTTTTCAATTTCGACGTTCAGAAAGGCGCGATAAACGGTCCATGCAAAAGACCAAGTCGCTATGACATAAAGCGTCCACCGTAATACACCGAGGTACCGCGGATCATTGGCCTTCGTTGTCACTAGGAGTAAATGGCTTTCCAACCGAACACACCGCAACGAAAGCTATCGCATCCGATAAATCACCCCTTCGGCAGTGTGCGTTACCGGCTGGTATCGTTCCGCCAAGAGTTTGGCCAGAATCGGAAAGTTCTTGACTGGATACTGCGCACTTTTCGGCTCGGGTTGAACATCAACAATGTAGGTTGGCGGATGCCTGGCAAAATCTTGCTCCAGGGTGCTCCAGGCGCCGGGCAAGATCCTGCTGCGAGTATCGAAACCTGGGACCGGTCCTCCGAAAACATAACCCGTCAGCGGGAAGGTTGTGATGTAGCGGCAGGCAGGACGTCTGTGGGCGTCCAGATATATTTCCGGACTTTGGCCCCAGACGAAAATCCTGTCGGCAGGATCGGAATGCGCGAATAAGTATTCTCCTGTCTCAGACGGCTGACGTCGCGGCGCCAGCCCCGTCCAGTGTTTGATTGAGAAGACAATGATTGTAAGAGCCAGCCACGCGTAGGTCACTCCGGGTCGCAGAAACCAGTGGGGCGGCTGAATCGTCCGGGACCAAAGTCGCGCGTAGTAGGATGCTGCGAGCAGTGCAAGGGGAGGAATCAATTGGACATAGTAATGAGGGTAAAAGCGGGCGCCTGCCGCAGCGCCAATCACTGAAGCAGCGAGCAGTCCTAGAAGCGCCCTTCGTTCCGCCATTTTCCCAGCCCAAATTTCATCCCTATCCCGACAGGCCAATATCGCCCCGATCACCAAAGGCAAACAGGCTGCAACGAACGTCACCGTAGTCACAATTCCCTTGTGCCAAAAAACGTGCGGAACATCATGATCGGCAATTGTCCAGTAAAACGCATCATGAAGGATGCCTTGCTTCCAAAGCACAATCGTCACGAGACCCAGCGCTGCGAAAAATCCTGCCGTGAGCATGGCTGCCTGAATAATCGAATTCGTTCGCGTCAAACTGCGGCTGACTCGATAGCTGGGGAGAAGTAGATAAATGCCGAGCGGAACTGCTGCGATCGCAGCCGGTTGTTTGAGCAGGAAAGCCGCGCCCAGAAACGCACCGGCCGCAAAGAGCTCAGGTCGCAATCGTGACGAACCGCGGCGGAACGCGATTGCCCATGCCCAGATGATAGGGAGATTCATCAGCATCTCGGCATCAAATGAGAGGTTCTTCCACCACCAGAAGGGTTGGAAAACACCGTAGAAGAGCGCGGCAATCAAACCGGTATTGCGATCAACTAACTCACGGCCGATTACATAGAGGCCCGCCGTCGCACATAGCGCCCACACCAGCGCCACGATGTGAAGTGCCTTCCAGTTAAACTTGCCTGCTATTTTGAATACCGCGGCATACGTCCAGAAGAGAAGCGGTGGCTTGCGCTCTACTGCGTCAGCGTAGGGCCGACCTCCGTCGACGATCTCGTTCGCCACCACAGAATACATTGCTTCGCTGTCAATTGGCTGAGGATGCAAAAGAGACGGAAGGCGAATCGCAACTGTGAGAAGGATTATTCCAAGCGCGGCGAAGTAAAAGTGGCACGATCTATGAGTTGGCACACCCATCATTCGGCAGGTGAATTTCCGGATGTGGCCATTTTAATAGAATCGTAAATGCGGGAAACTTCTTTGAAAACATCATCAACTGTGATTGCCTGCATGCAGACATTGTTGCGGCAGACCGATTGCCGGTTGTTGTAAGCGTTTACGCACGGACTGCATGCGATGCCGGCCCACAAGGCCGTTGCGTTTGGCGATCGCGCAGCAAATAACGCGGGTGTCTCCGGCCCGAACAGCGTGACGACGCGAATCGGCGTCATCGACGCAAAATGAGCCGGTCCACTGTCATTCGTAACTAAAATCGCACTGCGGGTGTAAAGCACGAGCACTTGCCGCAGGGTCGTTTTTCCGGCAAGCCGGATCACTCGGTCAGACCCAACCTTGTCTGCAAGCTGGTTATTGGGCACGGTTTCGCTCGGCGCACCGGTAAATCCGATAAATAACTCCGGGTAATGTTCGAGCAGGCGTCGCGCAAGTTGGACATAACGCAGAGGTGGCCAGCGCCTTAGCGGCAGCAAGTCGCTCGCGTTCGGGTTGAGCAGGACGAGTGGCGCAGAACCAATGCGAGGATTTTCGCGCTCTAAGAACGCATTGATTTCGGCAAGTTCAGAGGGCGAGGGTCGAAATCTTGCGAGTGGCTGATTTACAGAAGGTGTAAAGTCGAACGTTGGAAGCACCGCTGAATCGCGGGTCAACGCTTCGACCATGGCTTCGAACATTTGACTCGTATGGAGATGAGGATTGTACAAAAGCCGGTGCGTCATTAAGTCGCCCCGGTACGGTCCGTCACCAAAAAAAGTATGAAAGCCAACACGCGATTTGGCGCCGGTCGTAAACGTCAGTATCGCGGAGAAACGTGTCAGAAACTCCATATCAACGACCGCGTCGATACCGATTTTGCGGACCTGGAGCACTGCTCGCAGTGCTCCAGTCGCGAGTCCGAAAAGATTCTTCGTCGCGATCGTTATCACATTTCCAACGGGAATGACTTCCATCGCATCGAGAACGAAGCGATTGTCTTCGAATACGACGAAGTAAACGTTTTCACGACCAACCATTTCGATCGCACGACGAATCGCGGGAAAGGCGAGGACCGTTGAGCCTTGCTCTGCGAACTTAACGAAGAGAATGCGCTGAACCTGGCGCGGTTCTGGACGCGCCCCAGCTTCAAAGATTCTTCTGAGAAAAGTTAAAATCGCGCAAAGCGGCGCACCAACCCAGCGATCAGCGCGTTGCAAAGTTCGAATGCCGGCCGGGAGATCGATTTTCTGGCCTCCTAAGGTGATCTGAGACGTAACGGACTCTCAGTGTAGCGACAATCTCCACTCGACGCAAAAATGACCGCAGTAATACACTCTCTTGACCGGACGCGTCTTCTCGATTTCAGTCAACTCCTTTCGTCGAGAGTATTCCGCCGAAAAGTGAATCCCGGCCCTCCTTCTCATGCCATCTAACCTTGAAATTACTTCGGCCAATCACCGGCTTCACGAGGAATCAGCGAGCCCGACGGAAATTGCGTTGGACGTAGCGCCGCCGGTAGTAGACGCGCCTGCGCGTGTAGACGAAACCGGAGTGGAGCTAAAACGCGGCGCTTTCTTGAACACCATCGCGATGCTGGCGTCGAATTTCCGTGGCATATTCACGTTTCTCGTAGCCCGACTGCTTGGGGCAGCAGCACTCGGCATATTCTCGGTGGCCTGGTCGACTACTGATATCATCAGCAAGATCGGTGTTCTTGGCCTCGACAATGCGATTACCACATTCATCGCGCGCTCGGAAGCTGTGGGTGACCGCGCGCGAAGCCGGGCGCTTTTTCGAATCGCTGTTGTCTTGGGAATTGTGCAGTCGATCATCACTGCTGGCATTGTGATACTGGCGCTCCGGTTTTTTAACAACCGTCTTCACGTGCAGCCGCAAATGGTTTCGGCGCTTGCACTGGTTCTCTGCGCGATGCCAGGTCTGGCTCTGTATCGCATCAGTACCGCGATCTCGCGCGGGATGAAGGTGATGCAGCATGACATCTTCTCGCGCGGAATGACTGAGCCCATTGCGACAACCCTCGCATTCCTGCTTGCACTCGCCGTCGGCTTCAAAGAGGCCTCCCCAGAGGTGGCTGCAATCGTTGGAACCGCGGCATCGGGATTGATTGCACTCGCGCTTGCTTCAACGTTGTTTCGACATATTCCCGCGCATGCGGCTGCTGGGTCGCATTTCGCCGAAGCACGCTCGCTAATCGCGTACGCTGCGCCAATCAGCATTTATCAGCTGATTAACGCCTTTATTGCCCGGTTGGACCTTCTTATGCTCGGCTACTTTGTTGGACGCGCGCCCGGTGTGACGCTCGCCACCGTCGGTATTTACAGTGCAGTCATTGGCACTGCGAACGGCCTGCGGAAGGTCAATCAAACTTTCAATCCCATTTTCGCGCCGGTCGTAGCCGGCATGACCGCGACGGGCGATCATGACGTGGCTGCCGCTACCTACGCTCGACTTGCTCAGTGGATGCTGTGGATCCTGTTGCCGCTGGTAGCAGTGATGTCGCTCGCGGGTAGTACGATTTTGCTAATCTACGGTCCAGCATTTTGGCAAGGCGGCGTTTGGCTCGGCATCGTCGCTCTCGCAAGTGCCATCAATGCGTTTGTCGCGTTAGGTGAAACCGTAATCATGGTGCAGCGGCCACATTTGAATCTTTTGCATTCTTCGATCACATGCGCCGTCGCTGCTGGCGGACTTCTCTGGTCGATCCCGCGGTTTGGAGTAATGGGTGCGGCAGTCGGCATCCTTTTGCCGTATATTGTCCAAGGTATTTTACGATACACCACCCTGCGATGGGTCTTTCACTGGAAAGATTCGTGGAGCGATATCCGCCCACCACTGATCGCTGCAGGAATTGCGATTGTTCCCGCACTGGTCTGCCGAATGTTCATGAGTGGAATTGCCGGGCAAGTCACCAGCGCTGCAGCTTTCCTGGTTGTCTTCGGTGTTCAGTGGTTGCGGCACCACATCCATCGCAAGGATGGACCTACCTAGCCCGGAGCGAAGACGTCCCAAGTCTCTCGAAAAAATGCGATAATTTCATTGTTGAGTTTCTGACGACCGGGAATCTTGTTTAACGACACAGTCCATCGCTGCCGAAGCACACTTCGCATCATGGCCGATGCAGGCACAACGTATCTTTTCACGCCGCGACGACTGAGCCATCCGCTAATCCAAATGTCGTCGATATGAAACGCGACTTGCGGGGCTCCTGAATAATTCCAAAGCGATTCGTCGAAAAATCTCGGCTGAACCAAATAACTTCCGCAGCCAGTGATAACGGCAACCGGGCGCGGCTCGCGCAGCTCGCTCGCGCGAATCATTGTGGCGTCGTCCCAATCCAATGTGGACGGCATGGCGGCGCCACGAAAACAAAGCGCGGCCTCAGGTAATTGCTCGCTATAATGGAGATAAGTTTCCAGCGCATCTAGTGGATAAACGCGATCGTCGTCTACCACCATAATCAACGTATTCTGCCGCCCAGCTGCCAGCTCGTCTTGAATTGCAGCGATGAACTTTGTTGCCGGCCCCCAATCATCGCGGGTACGCAATATCCGTACGCGGGGTAATCGAGAAATATATTTCGGCACGACATAATGCCGCCGCTCACGAACCGAAAATTCCGGAACCGCCAACACAATCTCATCTGGAGGGCGTGTTTGCTTTAGAAGGGATCGAATCGTCGGCGTCAAATTGTTGATCCGGTCGGGTACCGTCGACAGTGACACGATGACACGCTGATTATCGAAGGTGCGGTTGGCGGCCAATGTTTCGCGAATGAAACGGACCTGTCGCCTACGCTTTCTATTACGTGGAAGCAGACGCTTAATGCCCAGCGCACCCAGGATCACAAAAACAACCGAAATCAGCGGCAACATTGAAACAAGATCGACATCTTAAAGCCTGGCAAGCCTTAACACGACTCGGACAATAACGAGAGTGCAGGACATTCTTGCATCGGAGGGATAGTTAAAATAGGAATCAATGCGGGAGCAACACGCAATGCCTCCCGTGGTCCGACACCCACTTTCCTAATGTGAAAAGAGTTCTTATCACTGGTGCAAGCTCCGGCATTGGCCTCGCCATGGCCAACCTACTCGTGGCGGAGGGTCACGAGATCTGGGGCACATCCCGCAATTTGGAACGCATCCCAAAAATCCCGCGGTGGCATCCGGTCCGTCTTGATCTCGCCGATCCCCTTTTCATCGAGGCGGCATTCAACGCCGCACTGACCGAAGCTGGTTACTTCGATGTTGTGATCAACAATGCAGGGGCCGGTCACTTTGATCCCGCCGAGCTTGTTCCGATGGCAACGATTACGAGCCAGTTTCAAATTCTCGTTTTCGGCCAAATCCAATTGATGCAACTCGCTCTGCGCCACATGCAGACACGCGGCGAAGGTTTGATCATTAACGTCACTTCGTTAGCTTCCCGGCTTCCAGTGCCGTTCATGGCGGCTTATAACGCCGCGAAAGCGGCCATGGCCTCTTATACCATGTCAATCCAGCTCGAGCTCGGTAATTCCCACGTGCGCGTTGTGGATCTTCAGCCGGCCGACATTCGGACCGAATTTAACCAGGGCGTGATCAAGAGCGCCCAGGCTAATCCCCGCTACGATACAAAAATCGCGAGGGCTTGGGAAGTCGCTGAGCGCAACATGAAGAGCGCACCGACCCCAGACCTCGTGGCCAGACATGTTCTCAGATTAGTCAACTCTGTTCAGCCCCCGCCGCGTATAACCGTTGGCAATGCATTTCAATCAAAAATCGCTCCGCTGATTTTCAGATTTCTTCCGCAACGCCTCCGATTGTGGGGATTGAAGAGGCATTACCAGATATGACGGCTATCTCCGAAGCGGTCATCCTGATGGCCGGCCAAGGCTCGCGTCTGCGCGGATCGGACGACACTTTCCTAAAGCCGTTGGTCCCATTGCTTGGCCGTCCGCTGATTTCGTATTCGCTAGATGCCCTGATCCGCGCAGGGATCAAGGCCGTCAACTTCGTGGTCGGCTACGAAAGCGGGCGTATGATCGAGCAGGTCAAGCAATTGATTCCTTCTGGCCTCAGCGTGTCCTTCATCGAAAACCGTGACTGGCAAAAACAGAATGGCATATCCCTTCTTGCCGCCGCTGATCGCGTCAGTAAACCGTTTCTTCTGACGATGAGCGACCATCTTTTCGACGTTGCCATAATCGGTCGTTTGCTTGATTCTTTTGAGCCCGGTTTTCTGAGCATCGCTGTAGATCGAAAAATCGATTCTATTTTCGATTTGGACGACGCGATGAAAGTCCAAACGCGCGGAAGCAGGATCACCGATATCGGGAAAAACCTGCGACACTACGATGCGATTGACACCGGCTTGTTCGTTTGTCCGTTACAAATCTTCGACTACCTCGAACGCGCGAAGTCTGGTAGTTGCGAGAATGATTGCAGTCTGGCTGATGGAGTTCGATTAATGGCCGGCGACGACAGGGTCCGTGCCATCGATATAGGCGACGCCTGGTGGCAGGACGTGGATACTCCAGAGATGCTGCAATATGCAGAGAGACAGATGTCGAAACGCCTGCAGAGCGCAGCCACTTAAACGAGGCGCATCATCCGATACTCCACCCGACAGCATGCAATTACGATCGTGGCTCCCGCGTGACGATATCGCCTCGGACGCTGCTGCCCCTGATCACGGCGAGCGCGCTGAGAACCAGACTCGCGCCGGCAACAGTCGCCCAAAGATGAAGGATCCACGGGGCCAAACCGAGTAACGCAAGCATCAAAAAGACAACGAGAGCCATGTCGCGTTTAGTTAGCTGAAAGAGCCACCAGACAAATCGTTCGCCTAGATGGAGCAAGCCGGAATGGCCGATCATTCCGTGGTGTCTCGCGTAAAACGACTCACGCAATGTCGACGGAGCAACCGCCGCCGCGTGGCTCTTACCAGCTCGTAGGAGCAACTCATTGGCGGTAATCAGGACTGCACACACAATTCCTTCACTCGAGCGATGAAGCCCCAACCCGAGTGCGAGAACGTAGAGGAGACTTGCCACAAAATCGCAAAAGTAATCCAAACGTTCCCCGAACTTTGATTCCAAGTTCCTGGCGCGCGCAATTTCGCCATCGCAACCATCAAGAATACTGAAGGCTTGAAAAATTGCCGCGCCGATGACGATGCTGATATAATTCCCGCGCAATAGAAATACGGAGGCGATCAGCGGCAAAGCGAATATCGATATCGTCCAGGCATTGGGATGAATCGGAAACTTGAGCAGGAAACGCGTTATCCGGCGGGAAATCGGCCGATTCAAAAACCGCGAAATGAAACCGTCTTGCGGTTTGCTCATTAGTTCAGTGTCCTTTTGAAAATGCGATATGTCTTGTAGCGGCGGGCGCCGATCGCTTCGAGAAAACGATTGATCATGAAATTGTCTTCAAGCGTGAGACTGAGTTCTCCAGTGAATCCATGTTTAATCATTGCGTCTTCGACAATTCGCAGCACAAGTATTTCGGCAATGCCCGCGCGGCGATATTTTTCGATCACGCCAAGCGCGATAAGCCGCGCAGTCCGGATTCGGCTCTTGTAATAAAGGAGTTTTAGAAGCCCTATTGGAAATCCAAAAGTTGTAAGCCGGCCGTTGATATGGCTTAGGGCGACGTTGATGTCTGGCACACATAGGATGAAGCCGGCCGGCTCATCGCCAACTTCCGCAATGAGCGTGAAGTCCGGGATGATGAGCTGGCTAAGCTCGTGCGTCATAAACTCGATCTCTGATTCCGTGAACGGCACAAAACCCCAGTTGTTTTTCCACGCTTGATTGTAAATCTGGCGGAGCCGTCTGCTTTCCTCGCGAATATTCTTGAGGTTTCCAGCTCGGATTGTGACAGCCAAACGCTTTCGAAAACGTTCGCCCAGAGGTCGCAAACGCGCCGCGGCTTTTTCCGGGTCGGAAAACCACCAGGCGTACCAATCTTTTGCTTTTGTAAAACCGCAACTCTCGATCAGGTCTTTGTAGTATGGGGGATTGTGCGCGGTCAATATGGTTGGCGGAAACTGAAACCCATCAATCAAAAGAGCACAGACATAGTTCGTTGAGTAGTCAATCGGTCCCATGATTTCTGTGCGACCTCTTTCGCGAAGCCAATTCTCCGCGCGTTCAAAAAGCGCGGCAGCCACATCGCGATTGTCGATGCACTCAAACAAGCCGAAGCGGCCGACGTTCGATTGATGCAATGCATTGTAATTCGGATCGTCGCTCGCCATGATTCGGCCAACGATCTCGCGGTTTTTCCTCGCGAGAAATAAGGCGGCGTCGCCATGTCTGTAGAACGGATGCCGTTTACGATCGAGGAATGCTTTGCGTTCGATGATTAGGGGCGGTACCCAAGCCGGATCGTTAATATAGATTCGCCATGGAAACTCGATGAACGCATTGCGTTCCTGGCGCGAGCTGACCTCTGAAATTTCAATGTTCGACACGCAGGAGGATAGCTATGCCGAGTTTTGCGAACTCTCGGCGATTTCCAGGAGCGACTCGGCCATATCTTCCTGGCGAAACAGGAGGTAAACGAAGAGTAAATTGAGCGGGATGAGCTCGAACCAGAAGTAATAAACTGGTTGGCTGATGAACAGAAGCGCAAACAAGATCAGCATCCGGACATTCGTCATCAAGAGTCGCCACCACTTGAGCATTGGCCGGGCCAAATTTCGATAACGCGTTTTTAGTCGTTCAGGAATTTCGCCATGAAACAGTTGGCGGACCACATCACGCAACGTTTTTAAGCGCGGTGCCAGCATTTCCTGTTGGCGGGTAAAGTTCAAATACAATACAAGCAGGAGCTTCTGCCATGGTGTGTGACGCCACGTCAACTTCGAGTAATCCGATTGCAGGCCGAACGACGAATCTACGCTCTTCCGCGCTCCCGTCGTTACAAAGTAAAGATAGGTGCTGCGATAATAGTCAGCCGCTGCTCCTTGCAATGCGTGACTGATCCCAGCAGCAAGGGCGAGAAGAATGATGGCAGGCGACGCGCCTGAGAACAGACAGCGGAGAGTCAAGTGCAAGTAAACACTGACGAAGACCAGGTGGTCGGCAACGCTGTCGATGATACGGCCCTCGCGGCTTTCTCGATGCGTCAGACGCGCGAGCTGGCCGTCCGCGTTGTCGAGAGTATTCGCGCAAACATGGAGCATCATCCCCACCACGTTGATGCCTAGATTGCGATAGTAATAAAGGTGTCCAGCAACAACGCCAAAGATGCCGGCCAGGAGGCTCACTGCCGCGGGCGTCATCTTGAGCCGCGCAAAAAACCGGGCCAACCAAAACCCTATTGGCCTGTAGAAACAGAGATCGAACACTCCTTCGACCTCGCGCGCTTTGTATGTAGCCTCGACGCCTGAGCGGGGCGCCACTGTTTGTTGTAGCATCAATAATTACGCTGGCCGTCGCGATGCTGTGGTTAACGCTCCGAATCAAACCCGGGAGCTTTGTACATCTTTCCGGCCACCGTGCATCAGGCGCTTTGCTTTTGCAGTGCCGCTGGAACGAGTGTGTCCGCGAGGATGTTTAAAGCTTCGTCCAGATCTGCGCGCGTGTGTTTGGCGGTCACACAGGCACGAAAACATATCCGATGTTGCGGCACAGCCGGATAATCAACGGGAGCAACCCACAGACCACGGCGTCGCAGTTCATGTCCCAGCCGATACATGCGCTCCCGATCACCAATGACAATCGGCATCACATATGTCGTCGATCCTCCAGTATTCAATCCGAGACCACGAAGTTGCGCATGGAAGTAATCGGCGTTTTCCCAAAGTTGGGTCCGCAATTCCGGCTGGTTTGTGCCGAGCTCCAGCGCTTTTAGAATTGCCGCGATCACCACGGGTGGCAGCGCACAGGAATAAACATACGGGTGCGCATAAAACCGGAGGTATTGCAGCGTCTCCTTGGAACCGGCTACGAAGCCTCCCAGTGCTCCGAAAGCCTTGGAGAATGTCCCATAAACGAGCGGAACGCGGTCCTCCACTCCGAACTTTTCCGCAGCCCCGCGGCCGTGTTCGCCACATGCCAGCATGGAATGCGCTTCATCGATAAAAACGCTCGCGCCGTGAGACTCTGCGACAGCAAGTAATTCCGTCAGGTTTCCGAAATCGCCATCCATCGAATAAATGCCTTCCACAATCACGAGCTGTCGGCGCCCTTTTTGACGGCTCAGCGCGGCATCAAGCGAACCCGCGTCGTTATGCTCGAATTTCTCAGTGCGGCATCGGGACAGGACCGCGCCATCGCGCAAACTGAGGTGCGAGCGGTTGTCCAGAAGAGCGACATCGGTCTTGCGAAGCAGCCCGGAGATCGTGCCTAGCGCGCCGCCAAATCCACTGTTGAATAGCATCGCATCCTCACGTCCAAGAAACTTTGCGACGCGCCGTTCAAGCTCCCGATGCAGATCCGTCATTCCGGAAAGCATGGGGGATCCGCATGCTCCCAATCCATGGGTGCGGAGCGCCTCGTGCGCCGCGAGCAGGACCTCGGGATGATTGGCAAGGCCGAGATAATTATACGAACAGAGATTTATCACCGGCCGCGGCCTGCCGCCGTAACTGATCACTGTGCGCGCGTCCGCTGTCGCAAGCAGCTCAGGTTCATACAATTCAACCGCCCACGCGCCAACGCGCATCCAGTTTGTAAAGCTCGCTGGAGCTTGTAGCGGATCATTGCTTTCACCCGCCAGGAAATTGCTCAGACTAAGTTTTGCCGGGTCCTGGTTCATCAAATGGTACACTGTCTTTCGCTCGCTCCCGTCCCTACGGACGGCCCGTCCCAGCAAAGTTGAGGCTTTTTGTGTTTCACAGCTTCCTTACGAAGTTATCTGCTGCATCCGCAGAGTTCCGTGTCGGGGCAGTCAATTTAGCGAGTTTCGGATTCCGGACAAGACTTTAGTGGACCGGAACTGCGCCCCCTTTTGCGGCGTCATCCTGAGCGAAGGACCTCCCGCAAGTTGATAGAGCACACAAATTGATTTGTGTGGCTGCCATCGTAGGCGGGGTCCCACGCCGTCTTCGCGGCTCGGGATGACGTGTCAGGCGGTGAGGGTGAATTGGGACCCTACTTTCGCGTGGTTCGAAAGATGTAATCCCATAGCGGCGAGCTAATGCCGTATCCGACGTGATCGTCCTTGAAATGATGGCGCAGATGATACTGCTTCAGCCAAAGCCACACGCCGCTTTTCATGGCGAGATGGTGCGTCGCATAATGGAGCATGTCATAGCAGAGATAACCGAAAACCAACCCCGCAAACACCGCCGGCGCCAGGCTTCGAAAAACTAGAAGGAATAGACCAAAAAAAAGAAACGCGAGCGGGATGCTTATGACTGGCGGCATAACGAGCCGGCGCGCGTCGTTAGGATAATCGTGATGCACTCCGTGAATCACAAAGTGCAGCTGCTTTCCCCAACGAGTCTTCGGTTCGTAATGGAAGATGTACCGGTGAATGAGGTACTCGATCAGCGTCCAGAGCAAAATACCTAGCAAAAATAACGCCGCTACGGCAACAAACGACAATTGCCGTCGCCACAAAGAGACGTAAAGCATGTAGCCAACCACCGGCAAGTACAGCGCCAACGGAATCACCGGATGCACCCGTGAAAAAAACTCCATGAAATCACTCTCGAACATCCGGACCGTTTCGTTCTTGTTCGAGACGTATAGTCGGTCTGCCATGATCAAAAACTAATTGGCCTCGCACTCAGATCAAGGCCGCCAACTTGGCTGGGTGTCGCGTCCGGGACCCGGCGATAGTCGGCCTTTTGTTTCATTCGTTCAACCCGGGAATACAGGCTGTATCGCTTATCGAAAACGAACTGGAACAGCAACCGGCTCCACGATGAGTGATACTTCAGATCGCTGTAAAATTCCGGGGCCATCGCGCGCAGTTTCGGCAGGTTGTTCCACGGGATCGAGGGGAGATCGTGGTGTTCGTTGTGATAACCCATGTTTAGCGCTACGCGATTGATTGGCCCGTAATAGCTGAATGTCTCCTGGTCGAAATCGTAAGTGTAATGCTCCTGAATCCAGCGAGCCCCAACAGGGTGTAACCCAATTGAAAAGAAAAACGCGAACACGAGATAAAGAAATCCCGGCCAACCGCAAAGATAAATGACGGCCACATCGTAGAGCGCGGCGCACGCAAAATTGATGAAGAACCAGCGATCCCACATCGTAATCGCCTTCAATCGTGGCGGGCGCGTCAGCTGAAAAAATGGGAAGAGCATGAGCCAGATTGCCTTCGTGTACCACCTGTTGCCTACCAGCCGCGCCTCCCAATGATTCGCCAGGTCTGCGTCATATTCGTAATCACCCTGATGGGAATGGTGCTTCAAATGATAAACACGAAAGCCCATCGCGCCGGGCGCGAGATTGGGAAGATCGGCGATGACGGCCACCATCTTGTTCCAGCTTTTGTTCCGGAAAATCAGATTGTGAGTTGCGTCGTGAATAATGACGTAATTCGCATGATTCGCGAACGCACCGACGCAATAGGCAATGAGAAGACTCAGCCACCAGTAACCAAATCCGAGTTGTCCCATTCCAAAGGCGAGGGCCGTCTGCATGAATACGATTGAAGCGGCAATGAGCGCCGTCCACGGATTGCGCACCATCAGTTGCCGGACTTCCGGATGCGCTTTGACGATCGCACGCGCCCGTCCCGGATGCGGTTGATCGGATTCAGATTGATAAAACGCAGCCTGCATCGCTTTCAAAATATGCATTGCGGACGTATCCTCAAACGCGCTTTTTCAAGGGCGCGCCACCGAGCAGCGGCAATACGAACAGATTTGCCAGGATGTCTATGATGCAGCCAGCGAGCACTACGAGGCCAAAACGCTGCGTCGGTGGAAAATCTGATAGCACGAAAATTGCGAAGCCGGCGGCGATAATCACGTCCGAATAAACAATCCCGCGCCATTGCTCCTCGCGCGCGAAGACCCAGGCGTTCCACCCTTTTTTTCCGTCGCGTTGCGCGCGGCGGACCCCGAATATGAGATGAATCATCGAATCGATTGCAATGCCGATGCAGACGTTTGTGGCCGGCGCCGAAATGACGTCCACCGGCACGTGAAACCAGCCGATCCCTCCAAGCATCGACAGCGGCACAAGCGTCAGGCTCGCGATCATCGCTACCGCACCGCGGACAGATCGGGCGACAACCAGCGCGATCACAACGAACAACAGATTCAGCCAGAACAATCCGGTCACGAGACTTTCAGCGACGAGTTTGGCGAGCCGACCTTGCAAATAATAAATACCGCCGACGAGGTCAGCCTTGAATCCATACTTGCGACAGAGAGCGCGAAGATCGTTCACAACATCGACACGGTATTTCGTACGGCGTGCCTCGATCATCCGGAGTGTGAAAACCGCGTCCGTACGGTCTTTACTGACAAAACTTTTGGCCACGCGCGCATACTTCGGTTGCTCCATGATCTCCATCATCTTTTCGTAGCTGATGAGAAACGAAAACGGCGTGCGATCGCCTTCGGCCAGAAGCGTTGGCAACGAAATTACAGTGCCAACATCTTTCTCGTTCTCCAGCGCGCCATGCAGTCTCCACATTCTTTGGTAGGCCTCATCCGTGTTCAGTCTGCTGCCGCTCGTCGCGGAGACGACCAGTGTCAGCGGGTTGGAGCCGCCGGTCCGATCTACGAATTCCAGTCCGTCGCGAAGTTCCCGATTCGGCTTGAAATAAGCCATAAGGCTCGGGTCAGTGTTCAGCTTCGTCAGACCAAGTCCCAAACCTACTGCCAGCAAAATGACGGCTAACGAGAGCAAGGCGAACCGGCGCGACCAAAATGCATGCGTAGGTTCTGCCTCGACGACTTTGCTTTTTCGCGGCACGGCCCAGCGCAGGAACGCCGGATACATCAAATAAGCGCAAACGAACGCGACAACTGTGCCAAGCACTCCGCCAAATCCCAATTCGCGCAACGGCTTTGCCTGAACAATTAAAAGACTGGCGAAGCCTAACGATGCGCAAACCATCGACCAGAACGAAGGCGGAAAAGTCATGCGCCGCGCGTCGGCTGCGAGATCGGGCGACTCCTTGTCCAGACGATGCGCGCGATCGGCAAGCGTTTGCCAGTTGAAGGTCATGTAAACCAGGTGTGAAAGCGCGATGACGAACACGATCGTACCGAGGTTGACCGTCAAAACGCCGATCTTGTCGCCGAGCATCGATTGGATGAGCAACGTCAACAAAACAGCGCTGCTGCATGTGCAAAGCATTCCCACAAACAGCCGGATTGATCGGAACAGCGCGGCCATCGTTAGGCCAAACAAAACAACCGCGGTGAGACTGAAGTAGCGGAAATCGTGCGCCAGACTGCGTCGGAGCATTTCAACGACGTACGGCGGACCCGCGATGTGAATCCGAAAATCTCGCGCGTTCAGTTCATGCACGATTTGTTCGAGCCGCTGGATCGGCTTTTCCGTATGCCTGCCTTTCATGAAAATGATCACGTTGCTCGACTTCCGGTCGTGCGCGATCAACAAGCGGCTCCAGAACGGGCTTTTCAGTGCATCTTCAAGGCTTTTAGGTCCCTCAGCGAGGCTCTTTACGGCACTCACTCCACCGATGGTATGGGCTCGTTGCGTGAGTTTTTGAATTCGATTCAGGTATCGTGGCGAAGAAATATCGCGTGACGACACCGCCAGAATCACTTCTGGCTGCGACGGAAAACTTTGCTCGATCTTTTTGGTTTGCTGGATCCCGGGATCATTCGTCGAAAAGAAAAAATTCTGATCCACGACGGGCGTCAGGTCCACGAACGCAGCGACCAGTACAAGCAGCACGCCGACGATCACGAGCATCAACCAGTAGTTGCCCAGCAAAATTGGCCGCATTAGGGAATCTTCACCTTTTGAACGCAGCTGCCTAACCAATTCGAGGCAAAAGATTGACCGATCTATCGGGATCCAGTTGCTGATTTGCAGCGGCTAAGATTCTTCAGACTAGCCAAATCACCGGAGATGAACGCTTCTTTTTTTGCTCGCGTCCATCGCTTGAGTTGGGCTTCGCGTCTCCGTGCAGAACCGAGCGTAGCGTGCGGTTCTGCACACAACGCGCGCCAGGGTGAGCTTTAGTCCATTCTGCCGTTTTGCCGCTGTTGGGCGAAGCTATGCGCTGTCTCAAACTTCCTCTCACATCGACGTAGAGCGTGTCATCAAGCGTGCGAAGGATATACACCGAATACATTGCAAATTATAACACTATTCAAGTTCAGAAGTCCTTCGACTCGCTCCGCTCGCTCAGGACCATTCGACACGGTCCTTTCGTCCTGATTGTAACGTATCCGAGATTTTGCTGCGCGAAGCGCAGTCATGAGCGAGGCCCTTAACAAAGGGCCGAGTCGAATGGCGACCCTAACGGGATTCGAACCCGTGTTACCGCCGTGAAAGGGCGGTGTCCTGGGCCTCTAGACGATAGGGTCACAAAGCGCGACCAATATCAGAATTGCTAGTCCTGGACGCAAGGTAAATTGCCGTCTCTTTTCTTTCAGTTTAGACGGCGCACAGCGCCCTGGCTACAGTCTCGAATGAAATTGGTGAATCAACGCCGCTGCGCGAGCAGTTGCACCGTGATGCTTGTTCAAAACGTCACGCGCGTTTTCCAAAAGGCGCTCGCGCGCATCCCCGTCGCGTAGAAGCCCGGCGATCGTCATTTCAAGTGAATCGGCATCGCGAACCTGGATCGCCCCTTTCTTCAGCACGAGTGCTTTCGCAAGTGTCGCGAAGTTTTCCATGTGTGGACCAAACACGACTGGTTTACCCGCCATGATCGGCTCCACAGGATTTTGCCCGCCCTGCGCGGTCAGGCTTTTCCCAACGAATACAATGGTGGCAATACCATACCAGCGCTGAAGTTCTCCCGTTGTATCGAGAAGAATACAGTCCGCATCTGATTCGTCCGGCAGCTGCCGGACCACTTCGCTCGCCAGCGCCACGCGTAACGGCAGAGCAGCGAGTTGCGCGCGGATTTCGCGGAGCCGTTCCACATGGCGCGGGGCAATGAACAATCGCAATGACGAGAATTGCTGACGCAAGCGCAGAAAGACTCGGGCCAGAATTTCCTCTTCGCCCCGATGCGTACTGCCGCCGAACAACACGGGACGCTGTCGATTCGCATCGCTCACTCCGGTTGTTCGCGCAGTTTCCTGTGCTTCTGGCCTTTGATCACGCCCATTGGGATCGTATTTGATGCTGCCTACGGCGCGAATCCGATCGCGCGCAACGCCGATCGCGACCCATCGATCAACATCATCAGGCTCCTGCGAGCAAACCAGATCCAACAGTCGAAAAGTGGGCGCCACAAAAAATCGGAACCGGCGAAATCTTCTCTCGGATCTGGGCGACAAGCGCGCGTTCACCAATATCGTGGGAATTCGGCGTTCGTGCGCCAATGCCACAAGATTTGGCCAAACTTCCGCTTCAACCAGCACGATTCGCGTCGGCCTGATCACTGCAAATGCGCGCCGCATGATCGGCCAGTAATCGAGCGGTGTGTACATGACTTCGATCCAAGCCGGAGCGTTCCTATTTGCCAGAGCGAAACCAGTCGTGGTGGTCGTGGTCAGAACGCAGTGCAAACCTGGTTCGAGCGCGCGCAATGAATTGGCTAGTTTTAACGCGACATTTACTTCCCCTACGCTTACCGCGTGCAACCATGTCGATTTTTGTTTCGACAGGCGATCGCATACTTCGCAATCGTAAATTCCCAGACGCTGTCCGAACTTTTCCCCGTAACCGCCTCGACGAATCATTTTCACCAAATAGCTCGGCAAAAAGAACAACAGCCCGATTGGCCAAAACAAATTGTAGATGAAACGAATCATCAAATTGCGGATTGCGAATTACGGATTGCGGATTGATTCCAAAAACAAAACTTCCGTTGCGCCGTACTTCTTCTGGCGAACGAGATGCCACATTTTTATTTCGGGAAAAGCTTCAGCCGGCCATTTCTCCAAAACGAAAATTCCATCTGCGTCCATTAACCGAGGCAACTCTTCGTTTGCGAGCAGTTTTTTGGTGAAGCGCTCACCATCTTCCGTTTTTTCGTAGGGCGGATCGGCAAAGACAATATCAAACAGTTCTGAGCCGGAAGCATGCCGGAGGAAGTCGAAGACATCCTGCCGCCGAATTCGGCCCTTCAACTTTGTTTTGGCGAGATTGCGCTCGATGATCTCCGCCGTTTGCCGATCGCTCTCGACAAAAACAACAGCAGCCGCCCCGCGGCTGAGCGCCTCAATTCCAAGGGCGCCGCTTCCCGCAAACAGGTCGAGGACCCGCGCTCCAATAACTGCATCGCCTAAACTGGAAAAGATAGCAGCTTTGACACGGTCCATCGTCGGTCGCACACCGCGCTTCGGAACTTCCAGGCCAATCCCGCCGGCGCTGCCGGCGATCACTCTCATGGCGAAGAGGCCGGCGTTGGCGTTACAGTCGCATCAGGCAGCGCTTCCTGCGGCGAAGCAGAAGTCGACGGCGCGGCGGGCACTGCTTCTTCGATCTGTTTCTTTTTCTTCTTTGCTCGCTCCTTTTTTCCGCCGCCGAAGAAACTGTTGATCATATTGCTAAGATCACGGCCGACCAGTCTGTCCATTAGATTTGTGCTGGGGCGATCGATAGTGCCGCCCACCTGAAAATCAATCGCAGAATAGCCCGGCTCGTTGATCGGTTTAAAATTCTGGCGGATCGCTTTGAAAAGCTGACTACGAATCTTGTCGTTGATCGCCAGCTGAGAATCGAGTTTTAGCCTGCCGTTAAACATAACTGTTCCCGACGCTGTGAGACGAATATTCGGGGAACGTAAAATCAGTTCATCGATTGTGACCAGGCTTGGATTCACATGATATCTCGCCTCTGCCTGTTCGAGCTGAAGCTCTCTTAGTTCTTCGATCTGAAGAACTTCCCCCAGTAATACCAACAAGCTATATTGTTGGACTCGCCCCTCGTGCACGGAAATTTCTCCCTTTCCCACAAACGCCTCTGGATCGGCCGTTTTGCCGGAAGCTTGGAAACTTCCCTCCAACTTACCCTGCACGACTCCTTTGGGGCCGCCCGCATTTGCGATAATCTGATCGGCCAGCACATTGCGAAACTTTACGCTCGTCGTAAACGGAGAATCCTCCGCTTCCGGTTGCATCGCAAAATAGCCGTTGATCTCACCGTTACCGGCGCGCGCGGAAATCTTGGAAAGCTCCAGCACATCCGGCTCGTAGCGCAGTGGAGAGCGCAGTTGCTCCAGAAAAAAACGGTTCTGCAGGGAAATTTTGGCCACCTTCGTATCGCCGTGAAGCGCCAAGGCGCTGCGAATGCTGGTGCGAAAATCTACGCCATTAAAACTCGCAAGGAGCTTGCCTGCGTGATCAAGAAAAGTAAAATTCCCGTTCTTAATACTGACGCGCCGAACCTCGGGAGGCATCGCCAGTCTGGGTTCCTGTTTGGGAGGTTGATCGTTGACTGTTGCCTGAACCGGAGAAGGAAGATTCGCCGGAGTATTGGCAATAATAGGAGCGGTCCGTGTTTGAGGGGTTTGAACGGATTCGCTTTCTGCTTCGGGCTGGGACACAGTTGCAGCCGCTGTCTTTGTTCCTCGTGACTTCGGTAATTTCCATTTTCCTTCCGCGTCTTGCGGCCAAACTACGTTTGGATTGATGAGCGAGACCTCTTTGATCACCAGGCGCCGGGAAAAAAGGGAGAGGAATCGAACCCGCAGGCGAAATGTCTTTGCTTCGAGGAAATGTTTCGGACTACCTGGCGAAGTTTGCCCAATTGTGATACCGCTTAGCTCCAGCCCTCCCCAGGGCGTTACACTCATGCTACGGATTCCGAGCGTGGTACCGAGGCGCCGGCTCAATTCCTGTTGAATCTTCGCGTGCGTACCTTGGGATTGCACATACAGATTCACGCCGGTCAAGAGAATCGCGCCGAGTCCAATCAGCGCCCCTAGAGCGATCAATGAAACCAGGCGTAATCTTTTCACCGTGAGACGTTACGCAGTCCGACTTTGAAGAAAAGGTGAAAGCCCTCTGCTACTTTTCCTTGTGACCGATACGATTGTCATTCTCAATCCAACCGCGGGAAGCCCGGAACATATTCGGAGCTGGCAGGAACGCATCGAATCACTCGCTGGTGAGTGCCCCGTCCGTATTACTGCACATTCCGGCGAAGCGAAGGCGCTGGCCAGGCGCGCAGTCGAAGCGGGATTTACCCGGATCGTCGCGGCAGGCGGCGACGGAACAGTTAGCCAGGTGGCAAACGGACTAGCTGGCAGCAATGCCACATTAGGCGTGCTCCCAATGGGAAGCGTGAATGTTTTCGCGATGGAGCTTGGCTTGCCATTGCACAATCTCCAGCGCTGCTGGGATATCATCGAAGGCACAACCGTCCGCCTGGTCGATCTGCCGAGTGCAAATGGGAAATATTTTGTCCAGCTTGGCGGCGTGGGGCTGGACGCACAGGTGGTCAAAGAGACCAGCCTCGCTTTCAAGCGCAGTTTCGGGCCGCTGAGCTATCTCATATCCGCAACCCACATCGCGGCACGACAACCGCCGAAGCTCTTCATCGAGTCGGAGCATACTGCTGTGGAAGAAGGATCGTTCGTTCTCATTGGCAACGGACGCCTTTACGGAGGGCCCTTCCCGTTTTTTAAACACGCTATCGTCGACGATGGTTTGTTTGATGTCGTGGTCTTCAAACGGCTCGGCTATCTCGAAATCGTCAAGTATCTCCAGGACGTTGTATTCAGCTCCGACATTAAGGTTCCGGAAATCGAATATTTTCAGACGCGGCAATTGCGCATAACGAGCGAACAGGACGTTCCCCTTGAGCTCGATGGCGAACTCGCGGGCAATTGCCCGGTTGATTTCCGAATTCGGAAGAGAGCGCTTCGCGTTCTGGCGCCTAAGCCCTGAGCGCTATCATTTGCACGATGGCTCGTAGTGATCATTGGACTCACAAAAAAGCTGCTGCTTCAATTAACCCGGCACAGGTCGAAACTGCCCTGATTCATCTTAGGGAACATTGGCCGGAAACCGCCCAGCCTCTTATCGATGTCGTCGAACAATTTCCGTTGGGCGAGGCTGCGCTGATTCATCTTCTTGCTGTCTCCAGTATTTGCGCGGCGCGCCTCACACACGACCCGGACAGCCTTCTGTGGCTTTGCCAGCCGCAAGTCTGCGGTGCCCCTCGCGGCTATGCGGAGATGCTGGGCTACTTGCAGAGGTCGGCTGGCAACTCGATCGCAGACCAGGGTTTTTCTGCCCTTCGTTTTTGGAAGGGCCGTGAGATGACGCGCATCGCCGTACGGGAGCTTGCTAACGTGGCGTCGCTAGAGGAAACCACCGGTGAGCTGTCGCAGGTGGCGGAAATTTGTATCCGCAATGTGTTCGAACATTGGAACACTGAATTGCGGCAACAATATGGTTCGCCCAACGCGGAATTCGCCATTCTTGCATTAGGCAAGCTTGGCGGCGGCGAGCTAAATCACAGCTCAGACGTCGATCTTCTCTTTCTCTACAGTGAGGAAGGCCAGCTCACAACACACATTTCCTATCACGAATTCTTTAACCGGCTGGGAAAAAGAATGCTCGAAACTTTTTCAACTCAGCATCCGGCTGGCTCGCTCTTTCGCGTCGATCTGCGTCTGCGACCGGAAGGCTCGGCGGGGCCATTGGCCCGCTCGCTCGAGAGCATGGAAAATTATTATGCCGGGTTCGGCGAAACCTGGGAACGCCTTGCGCTGATCAAGGCGCGCGGAATCGGCGGCAGCAGCGAGCTGGCTTACGAATTTCTGCGGCAACATCAGCCTTTCATTTACCCCAAAAGCGCATCGTCCGACTTGCTGGACGAAATCGCCAGTATCAAGCGGCGCATCGAGCGCGACATCGTCGGCGCGGATAAGCTGGAACGCGACGTGAAGCTTGGACGCGGAGGGATTCGCGAGATCGAATTCATCGTGCAGACTTTGCAGCTTATCCACGGAGCGCGTCATCCGTTCCTGCAGGAACCGGGTATGCTCAAAGCTCTGCGAGGGCTTCGTCAATTAGATCTTCTTCCGCGCGAGGAAGTGCTGACCTGCGATAATACTTATCGATTTCTCCGCCGCGTGGAGCATCGTCTGCAGATAGAGGCCGAACAGCAAACGCATATCGTTCCTCGAGAGGCGGAAGCCTTGCGACGCCTCGCACTCAGCCTCCGTTTTCGGTCTAGTGAAGATTTCACTGCGGCGCTGCAGGAAAAGATGCGCGCAGTGCGTCCGATTTTTCAACGGATTGTTTCGGGAACCTCCACGGGGCCGCCCAGATCGCCCGAGGCAAACGATCTGGAAATTTTCAGCGATCAGAAACGGGCGACGAAGGCGCTTTCTGCTCTCGTACAGGGGGCTGCCGGTTTCCATATCGCGCCGCGCACACGCCAGGTCTTTCGCAAGCTGCGTCCAGACTTGCTAGGATGGCTCGCAAAGACTGCAGATCCGGATGCGACCCTGAATCAATTCGTTCGCCTCGTGGAAGGTTATGGTTTGCGCAGCCTGTTCTTTGAGCTCCTGGTCGCAAATCCTCGATTGCTGGAGCTGGTTATTAAGACCTTCGATGCCAGCCGCTTCGCCAGCGAGCTTTTGATTCGCCGTCCGCAGCTTTTAGAGGACATCACTCGAGACCCAACATTTGGTGAACCGCGGTCGGTGGCAGAAAATTTAAAGCGGCTCGATTCGTTAGGCGCGGACGCAAACAATCTTAACCCGGTACGCGCCTACCGGCAGAGGCAGCTGTTGCGCATCATCCTGCGCGACGTGCTGGGACTTATCCAACCAGCGGCGACTTTTGCCGAGCTTTCCGATGTCGCGGAAGCGTGCCTGGTTTTTGTCGCGAAGCTTCTCGCAAACGAGAACCTCACCGTCATCGCGCTCGGAAAATTTGGAGGGCGCGAGATCAGCTACGGCGCGGACCTGGACGTCTTGTTTGTGGGCGACGACGTTCGCGCGGCCCAGAATCTCATGATCGCCATGGCGCAGCCGACCGCAGAGGGAAACATCTGGGCGCTGGATGCAAGGCTGCGTCCTGAAGGCGAAAAAGGTCCGGTTGTCTGCTCTCTTGAAACCTACGAGTCGTACTACGCAGGCCGAGCCCAGCCTTGGGAATTGCAGGCGTTGATCCGCGCCCGCGGCGTCAGCGGGTCGTTGCAAAGCGAATTCATGGAGATTGCAAAACGCGCATGGAGTCGTGCATGCCAGGATGCCGATGTTTTCATTAAAATCGACGACATGCTTGAGCGTATTCGGCGTGAGCGCGGAAGCGGATCGGATTTTCTCGATTTGAAGACCGGAAGCGGCGGCATCATAGAAGCGGAGTTTCTCGTTCAAGCATTGCAGATTCGCGAAAATATCTGGGAACAAAACTGGGAGCGCGCCGTCGATGGATTGCACGAGCAGAGACATCTGGACAGTGCGGAGGTTGCGAAGCTGAAAAGGTCTTACGCGTTGCTGCGCCGCTGCGAACTTGTGCTGCGCCGGTATGACAACAGAGGCGGTTCAACGCTTCCGAGCGATCCAGACGAACAACGAAAGTTTGGCATGCGTCTTGGCTACCATGAATTCGACGCTTTCGGTCGCGATTATCTCGAGGCGCGCGACGCGATTCACGCACTCTACCAGGGGCACATTACACCGGCTTAACCGCGGTAACGATTAACGTTCGCCCAAGCAGCAGGTCCCGCGAATTCATCGCTCGAACGGCCCCAGCATTGCGCTCGTCCAGCGTGCCGTAGGTGCTCTTATCACGATGATAAACGATCAGTTTGTGGCACGCACAGGAACGATTAGGAACGGAAATGCCAGAAGCGAGCGGCGTTGATACTTATCCACTGTCACTTTCAAATCCTGGAAACCAGCACTGAGAAGCGCGTGCGATAGATAGAACCAACTGACTGGATTGATGTGGCCACGCGTGGAGTGAATGTCGGATTCGTCCGGCGCCAAAGGGCCAAATAAATTATAAAAGCCAGGCGACAGATACCGCAGACGGGACCGCAGATTCAAAATATTCGGGGTTGAGAACACTGCGACGCCCCCCGGTTGTAGAACACGGAAAATTTCGCGGATGGTCTCCCTATAGTTTTCCAAATGCTCGATTGTTTCGATGCATGTAACTAGCGCGAACCGATTATCACTGTACGGGAGCGGTTGGTGATTCAGATCGACCGTGTCGATCCTGGTACCGGGAACGGAGACCAATTTGTCCGTGTAATCGCAGCCAAAAGAACGAAACGGACAACGCGCTCCAACCAGTCGCAACAATTCCCCGGTCCCGCTGCCGACATCGAGGGGGTCTCCGCCGGACGGCATGGCAGGCGCTGTCGCGATCGCGCGAAGGACGCTTTGATGAATCCTAGAAGTGCTTAGCTCGGAAATCTCGCGCCGCCGCTTTTTCCCAAAGATTTTTCGGTAGAGATTCTTGGAGAACCTTCGAGTGCGCACAGCGAATTCTGAACCGTGTCCGAGCGCGTTAAGACCGGCAATCGCGACCGATCAGCCCGGAATGCCTTTGAGCATCTCAGCATTGGTCGGGAATTTTTTCACAAACATCAACAGTCGCTGAATCGCTTCCTCTGGTTTGTGTCCAGCCAGGCCGCGCCGGATGAGATTGATTTTCTCCAGTTCCCACGGTTGCAACAGCAACTCTTCCCGGCGTGTGCCAGATAGAAAAATGTCCACTGCAGGATAGATCCGCTGGTCGCTGATTTTCCGGTCGAGCACCATTTCCATGTTTCCGGTGCCCTTGAATTCTTGAAAAATCAGTTCGTCCATGCGGCTGCCGGTTTCGATCAGTGCTGTAGCAACAATTGTGAGAGAACCGGCTTCCTCGGTATTACGCGCGGCTGCGAAGATTTTGCGCGGAGTCTCCATGGCGCGCGCATCGATACCGCCGCTCATCGTGCGACCTCCACCGCCCATTGCATTATTGAATGCGCGAGCCGTGCGCGTGATGGAGTCGAGAAGAATAAACACGTGTTTTCCTGCTTCGACGAGCCGTTTCGCGCGCTCGATCGCCAATTGCGAGATGCGTGTATGACTTTTGATGTCGGCATCATTCGAGCTGGCCATCAGCTCCGAAGTTGGATGCGAACGACGAAAATCGGTCACTTCTTCCGGACGCTCATCGACAAGCAGGATGATCAGAATGACCTCCGGATGATTTTTTGCCACTGCGTCGGCGATGTGATGCAGCAGTGTTGTCTTGCCGGTGCGCGGCGGCGCGACAATCAAACCGCGCTGCCCCATTCCTAACGGCGTCATTAAATCCATGATGCGCGTCGTGAAACGATCCGGCACTGTTTCGAGCTTGATCCGCTTGTTCGGATTGATCGTGGTCAACTCCTCAAATGGCGTGAGACCCTGATATTTCGAAGGCTCTTCACCATTGATCTTCAACAGCTTGACCAATTGCGGGCCGCGGCTGCCGCGCCGGGTTTCACCGTAAATCCACATGCCGTCACGCAAGGCAAAACGGCGAACAATTTCGGGGGTTACAAAAATATCCTGCGGCGTTTGCACGAAATTGCGCTTCGCATCGCGCAAAAATCCGAAACCCTTGCCGGAGATTTCAATGATACCTTCGCCGAATTCCGGTTCGGCCTGAACTTGTTCGCCACCTTCGGCAGCAGGCTCTCCTCCCTCGCGTCCGACTGAGGCCGGTCGGTCGAGAGTCTCAACATCAGTAACCGCGCTGCCAGGATTGGCATTAACTGACGAAGAATTTGGCGACTCTGCAGAATTATCGCGTCCGAATCGTTCGTCCCGGCCCCGGTAACGCTTTCGCGGGAAACGGCGGCGCGGGCGATGATGACGTTGTTCCGGCGAGGCAGACTCAGTCGGCACAGGTTGGGATTCGTTTTCTTCGTTCATAAGCTAAAATCTTCGCGGCGCAGCACCGCCTTAACACGTCTCCTGGAAGCAATACGTTCAGGCCGGCAATCTGGCCAGCAATTCGTCGGGAATTTCTAGATTTGAATAGACGTTTTGCACGTCGTCGTCGTCTTCGAGCGCATCACATAAACGGAGCACCTGACGCGCCGCGGTTTCGTCGGACACCGCAACAGTTGTATCGGGGATGAATGTAAACTTTTGCCCATCGGTGGTTACGCCCGCATTTTTGAGCGCTTCAGCTACGGCGTATAGCTGATCGTGGGAAGTAAGAACAACATACTGATCGTCGTCGTTTGTCAACTCTTCTGCGCCAGCTTCCAACGCAATCTCCAGTAATCGATCCTCGTCGATGCTCGAGCGCGGGACGGTGATTTGCCCTTTCCTGTGGAACATGTACGAAACGCTTCCGGTGGAGGCGAGATTGCCATTGTGCTGACTGAAAATGCTTCGAATCTCCGCCCCGGTGCGGTTCTTATTATCGGTTGCCGTTTCGACAATGATTGCCACGCCTCCCGGCGCGTAACCTTCGTATACGATCTCGTCGAATTGTTGCCCATCCTTGTCCTCGCCGGTGCCGCGTTTGATCGCGCGCTCGATGTTATCGTTCGGCATACTTTGCGTGCGCGCAGCCTGGATCGCGCTGCGCAGACGCGGGTTGCCGTTCGGGTCACCGCCACCGCGCTTTGCTGCGATGGTAATCTCCTTTGATAATTTGCTGAAGATCTTGCCGCGTTTCGCGTCGATCGCACCTTTAAACCGCTTGACCTTCGACCACTTACTATGTCCCGCCATAGATGGGGATTGTTATGCAACTGCTGATTGATCTTGCGAATTTCCGAACAACACCTCGCCCGAGAGAATTACTGGCAAGGAGGGAAACTAACGCGCCATATTCAATCGCAACCGGAACCGTTTGTCAATCCCGTTGCGAGGCTTTGTCGCCTTGCGAAACAGTGCCGTCTTGTCGAGCCCCGTGAGCTAAGATGATTTCAGCAGAATGCGCGGATTCATTTCCGCAATCACGCTCAGCAATGAATCGTGGCGAAAAAAAGGGCGGGATAGATTTCGCCTATCCCGCCCAAAACAGACAAGCTTACGGTATTCGCAACGCCCAGACGCTGCGTCCGTGCGTCGCCGCGTAGAGTACGTGCGAACCGTTGACCATGGTCAGTCCTGCAACCTCCACTGCCGGCAGCCCCGTGCCAGCGACTGTCCAAGTCGACGAGCCGCTTGCCAGTCTGAAGACGCCAAAGTCGGTGCCCGCGAACAAATCTCCCCTTACGGAGCGAACCAGAGCTGTTACGGGAAGGTCACCCATCGGGCCAGTGCCACCATCGAGGTTTACCCAGGTTGCGTTATGGGCTACCGGATTGTACGTCACTGAGAACACGTGCCCCGGTGTGCTGGGAGTAAGCGAACTATAGCCTGAATACGAGATCCACGCATGATTCGGGTTGGACTGATCGATGTAGATCGAGCTGACGAACCGACCAGGAGCGGCCGTTGCACTAGGCAACGTATCCAGCCGGGTAAAAGTCACGCTGCCCGCTGCGGCATCGGCGTTACTTGATATAAAGACGCGACCCGTGGTGGTTGCGACCCATAGCGTTCCAGCATTAGCCCTCGTTCGCGCGAACGCGGCGACGTTGCCACCCGCGAGAGATGTTCCACGATAGTCAGCGGCAGACGCGGTCAGATTCGTCGCACCGGCTGGTCCGATGCGGACGAAATCACCGCAGGTTGGGGTGCCCCCAAAGGTCGTAAACTCGGGGCAGTTCGCTTCGAGAAATGCTTGATTACCGGCCCAATCCTGAGTCCGCCAGACACTCAACGAGCCTTGGAAGATTGTCCCCGCGCTGAGAGGATCGGCGATGATGGGCGAGTAGAACTGCGCTGCCTCCCCGCTAGCGACAATTGGGCCGCTGGCGATGACCCACTTTGTCGGGTCGCCGTTCTGGAAGTTCACATCGTGGAAGTTGGAGGTGAACGAGTTAAACCGCAGCGAGGGATTGGAAACGTTAAAGCCCGACTGACCGCCATCGCCGTAGATCTCCTGGTTCCATGTCGTCGAACCAGTATATAACAAGGTACCGTTGTCCTGCGTTCCTCCCTGCACACTGTGCAGTGGATCGAGTGCGTTGTAGGAGACGCTTTGAAACTGCAGGGTCGATAGTCCCGCGTTCAAGTTGTAGAGGAAGCTCGGGACCGCGGACAGCAACTGCTGGCACGTTGCCAGGTCCGTCGTGTTCAGGCCACGACCCGAACACTGAGGTGAGATGTCCGAAAACACTCCGCTGGAGCGAACAAGCCCACCGTCCGAACCGAAAATGGCGGCGTCCGTGCCAGGGGCTTCTACAATCGCGTGACTGTCTGGATGCATACCGTTCGGCGCGTATGGCGTCGGGTCGCAGCAGGTACCGGGAGGCGCCGGGTTCGTCGTGGCATCCCAAGTCATGTCAGTAAAGTGGAGGCCGGCGTCGCTCGAACGCAGGAAGGCGCGACCATTGTTCCTGAAGCCGTAGAAGCTGTAGTTATAGGCACCGCCGAGGTATACGACATCGGGTTTTCCCGGAGGTGAATAAACGACATTGTCGTACCAGCATTGGGCGCCAATCTGCGGGTCGCCGCAGTAGTTTAGCGTTTGATTCGGCGCGCTCGACGCGTCCTGCAATGCTGTCAGATCGGTGAAACTCGCGTCTGTCGCAGTCACTGCATCGTCCGTGCGATACAGCCGCGCCCGATTCGCCGTGGTCTGGCTGGAATTTCCAACGCCCACGTACATTCGCGTAAATCCACCCGAAATCGGTGTGACAGCGAACGACGCCCGATCGGTATTTAGCGCTGCGTTGCGGGCGTTTTTGATCTGCGCCCAGTTAGCCCCGCTATCGGTGGAACGCCAGACGCCGCCTTTGGTGTTGAGCGGGAGCGCGTTGTTCTGAGGGTACGGAGCGGCATAAACTATGTTCGATGATCCCGGGTCGAGCGCGGTCTCGTGAACGCCGCGTGAAGAGCCGAAGCTTGCTTGGATGATTCCGGCATCATCGACGAGGTCTGGATTGAGACAAACATCTTGATAATTTAAGAGCGTAAAGTTTGCTCCGCCGTCGGTGGACTTCCACAGTCCGTACGGTGGAAGGCCGGGAGCAAGTGTGGCAGTGCCCCCAGTTACTGAGCTGATGCCGCGGACGCCCCGGTCGGATGAAACGTAGAGAGTATTCGAGTTACCCGGATCGACAATGATTGAGGAGATGGAACGGCCATCGAAAGCTGGCCCGCTGTAAGCCGGTGCTGTACGAAAACCTCCCCTCCCAAAAATAGCAGTGCAATCAACTCCGCTCCCCTGCGGAACACTGGTATTTGCAGCAAGATGCGTCCACGTGTTGCCGCCGTCAGTGGACTTATAGATTCCGAAGCCGGCCTCCGAATCACCCGACGAATTTGGCTCGCCCGTTCCGGCGTACAGCGTGGTGTGAGCAGCATCGTAGGTCAGAGTTCCAATCGCATTCGTCGCGAAGCTGCCCGAGATGAATGTCCAGCTTGGTCCGCTAGTGGAAAGCGCATTATCAGTGCGCCATACGCCGCCGCCTGCCGCTGCGGCCCACACCCGGCAGGTGGTATTATTACAGTTCGGATCGATCGCGAGCGCCGTTATTCGACCGGAGTCTATGTAAGGCGCTCCGCTGAAGGTTAGGACATCAGGGAAATTTGTTGTGCTGGGCCCAATTAAGTTCCAGCCCCCGATACTCGCAGTCGCGCGCGCTCGGACCCTCTGGAAGGCCGTTCGCGCGCTTACTGTTGCGGCAAAAGGCACGTACGCTGCAGGGTAAGCGCGATTCGCGTAAGCTTGTTCAGCCGCCGCCGTTGGCCCGCCCTCTCTTTCAGCGCCAGGTAACGCCAGTTTGTTTCGAAAGAATTGAGCGCGATTTTGGCTGAATTTATTGATCGCGTCTTTGTTATCTGATTTCACCCATTGTGGGCCGGACGGTTTCACCGCGACGAACGCCATTGCGGCCGCTGCGGACATTAAGGTTACGACACTTGCCATGCGCGAGTGCGATATGAGACGATTGCGACTAAACGAACGATGAGTTTTCATATGTGTGGAGATGGCTGATTCCAAGCCGGAAGAGAGGAGAGAGCTTGGGACGACCAAGATTGCCAGGATAACAACGAAAACGTCAATCCTTTTAACCTTATATTTTTGTAATGTTGTAGTTGTGAGCCGGGCGACGAACTCGCCAGAATCTCTCCACGGATCGAAAGGACGTAAAAGAAAACGGCACACTCAGGCGCGCCTGCTACCGACAAGAACCGAAATGATGGGTTGTCAGCTGTTTTAAGCAGCTATCACGACGGCGCGCTTCCGGGCCGTTGCGTCGAGGATCCGCTTTCGCAAACGCAATGATTTCGGCGTCGCTTCCACGTATTCGTCGACATCGATGTACTCAATCGCACGCTCCAGGCTCATGCGAAGGGGCGCTTCGAGTTGGATGCCTTTCCCTTCACCTTGCGAACGCATGTTGGTGAGATGTTTTGCTTTACAGGGATTGACTGGCAAATCTTCCGGGCGCGCATTTTCGCCGACGATCATCCCTTCGTAAACGTCCTCCTGTGGTCCGATGAAAAGCCGGCCGCGTTCCTGAATGTTGTTGAGAGCGTAAGCCGTGCTGACCCCCGATTCCATCGACACCATCACACCACGACCGCGTCCTCCGATTTCGCCCTTAAATGGCGCGTATTCGCGAAAAAGATGGCTCATCAATCCTTCGCCACGTGTCAGGTTGACGAGATCGGTTTCAAAGCCAATCAGGCCCCGAGTCGGAGTAATTGCCTCGATCGACACGCGTGTTGCGTGATGATCCATGCCGACAACCTCACCTTTGCGATTGGCAATCAATTGCAAAATGTCACCGAGATTTTCGTCCGGTAGATCGACATAAAGATTTTCCAGGGGCTCGAGCAGAGCGCCATTCTCTGCCCGATGGAAAATCACCTCGGGACGCGAGACCATCACTTCATAGCCTTCGCGTCGCATTTGCTCGATCAGGATCGCGATCTGCATTTCGCCGCGCGCGTTGATCTCAAATGCCCCTGCGGTTTCCGTGTCGTTGACCTGGAGTGAGACGTTGGCGCGAGTCTCGCGAATAAGGCGCTCGCGAATATTCCGCGCCGTCACAAATTTTCCTTCGCGCCCGGCAAACGGCGAATCGTTGACCAGAATGTGCATGCGAATCGTTGGCGGATCGATATCGACAAATTGTAGCGGCGTCCGTTCTTCGCGGTCTGAGAGGGTTTCGCCAATATAAACTTCCTCGAAGCCGGCCAGTCCAACGATGTCGCCGGCGGTCGCGTGTTTAATTTCCACCTGCTCCAATCCCGAATAGGTAAAAAGCGCGGTGACTGTAGCCCGCTCATGGCGCCCATCGCGGTGAATGCAGACAATGGAGTCGCCGACTGCAACGCGACCGCTGACGATGCGCCCGAGTGCGATTCTTCCCAGGTAATCGCTGTAATCCAGATTCGAGACGAGCATTTGAAAGAATGGTTCGCTCGAAATCTTTGGCGGCGGCACGTGTTGCACAATCGCCTGAAAAAGCGGTGTCATGTCTTCGTTGTTTTCGTGCAATTCGCGCACGGCAAAACCGTCCTTGGCGCTGGCGTAAATGATTGGAAAATCAAGTTGCTCGTCGGTCGCCTTCAATTCGACGAAGAGATCGAAAATCTCGTCCAGCACTTTGTGCGGACGCGCGTTTTCTCTGTCGATCTTATTAATGACAACAACCGCCTTCAATTTGTTCTCCAGCGCCTTGCGTAAAACAAAACGTGTCTGTGCCTGCGGCCCATCGTGCGCATCGACCACGAGCAGCACGCCGTCCACCATTTTCATGATCCGCTCGACTTCGCCGCCAAAATCGGCGTGACCGGGTGTATCGACGATGTTGATCCGGTAACCGCTCCACTGAAAAGCTGCATTCTTCGCTCGAATCGTGATTCCTTTTTCGCGCTCGAGATCCATCGAATCCATCATGCGCTCCTCAATCTTTTGATTGGAACGAAACGTGCCCGATTGGCGCAACAGCTGATCGACCAGGGTCGTCTTGCCATGGTCGACGTGCGCAATGATGGCGATATTACGAATTTTATCCATTGGGGAAAATCTCTCCCGCGCGGGAGAGCCGCCAACTCTACAAGAGACTGCAGTCGAGTCAAACTCCGGCGCCAATCAGACGCACAGGTTTTTCCATCAAATCATAGCCAGCTCTGCGATTGCGAGACCAAAGCAGCTGATCTCCGATTTCATCGAAAGATGAAGTAAGAACCAGCATTCTTCGTTCTGACTTCAGTCTATTCCGTTTCTAAACGCTGAATTTTTCCTTCTAAATTCCTCCTCCAATCTTCATTCTTCCGCTTATGAAAATTCTTCTCGCTGGTATTCTCGGTGGAATCGTCATGTTCATCTGGACCTCAATCGCGCACATGGCATTACCTCTGGGCGAAGCTGGGATTAGTGAAATTCCCAATGAGCAAGCTGTCCTCGCCGCCATGCAATCGAACATCGCAGAAAAGTCGGGCCTTTACTTTTTTCCGAGCCCTGGTATCGGGCCGAACGCGACCCGGCAGGAAAAGGGGGAAGCGATGAAACAAGCGGCAGCAAAGATGGCTAGTGGTCCGTCGGGTCTCCTCATTTACAATTACGCGCGGCCGTTCGCATTCGCAAAAGCGTTGACCATCGAATTCGCCACCGAACTCCTCGAAGCTATTCTGGTCGTGCTCCTGCTCGCTCAAACGCGAATCGCGAGCTTCGCCGGCAGAGTCGGCTTCGTTCTGGTTGCCGGGATCCTGGTCGCCATCGCGACCAACATTTCCTATTGGAACTGGTACGGCTTCCCGTGTGTTTATACTGCCAGTTACATGCTTACCCAGATCGTCGGCTTTCTCTGTGTCGGCATTGTCGCGGCGTTCATGTTGCGAAAGCGTGCTGTCGTCGCATGAAACTGATCACCGATCACGAATTACTGATCACTATGCCGGCCAAGCTCTCGCACTGTCAGTGCCCGACGTCCGCTTGAGCTTCCATACGTCGCCTCCGCTCTGTCGTCACTTCTTTTGAAGCGCCGTTCTTTCGACGTGTTGGCAGGAATCCATGTCCCACCGGCTGCATTTACTTTCAGGAAATTTGCGATCTCTTTTTCAGATAGGTCCGTACCGTTGATATGAGAATAGCTTTCTGAAACACTCCGGTCGTTGGCAAAAATCACCAAGTAAAGATATCGATCCTTATGGTAGAGGACGCTGACAGTTTCGTCATCCCGCAACTGTCGCTGGACCAGGTTGCCGTATCGATTTTCGATTCTGTCCGAGCCGTCGCCCAGGTTCGCCCAGATCGAGCTCAGGGCGGTGACAACAGTCAACGTAGCGACCAGAAATTGTTTCATATCCCCAGTCGAATCCCGCTTACTTCCTATCCAAATACTTCATCTGCTTCGTTCCATCTTGGCTGCGGTCATCCGGCTTTTCTTCAATCAGTTCCTCGGCCGGAACAGTGTGAAACGAAACAACAGTCCAATCAGCGTCAGCGCCGACCACGGGGCGGTGCCAGACATTCTGCGGAATTGAAATCCAGCGCTGTTCCAGCGGCGCGTCCGGATTGCTAACCAACACATTCGATTGCCACAGGCTCGGCTCTCCGGTCTGCATATTGCCGCTTCCTTCGAACGTCATCATCCGCTGGTGACTATTCGGATGGCGTTCCGCGCCTGTGTCAGCGCCCGCGCGCAAAACAAATACCCAGGCAGATCGAATCTCAGTCGGTAACGCGCGACCGAAAACCGTTAATGGAATCGGTTCCCAGGTCATTAACGCCTCTTTCTTCCGAGCCAGCTCCGCGCGAACCCGTTCGATAATCGGGAGAATTTGTTGGCGGACAGTCTCAGACCGTAAGATGGCGTCGATCGATTCAAGCTGGGCGTGTTCTTGCTGTGTCATTCCGCAAATATTCACTATCAATTTCATTTCCCAATTCTTAATTGAAACTCGCTCGCTCGCCGCTACCCGTCGCGGCTTTACCTTCTATGTCGCTGACCCCGTCAGCTCCATTGAAACTCGCTCGCTCCCCATCTCGCTCGCTGTTACCCTCACAGCTAATGCCAGTCCGGCTCGGACCCTTCTATTCGCTTTTCCCAGGCGCTCTATTCTTGCTCCATCCATCTAAATTTCCAGTGAAAGAGACTTCTTAATTCTTCTTTCCCCCTGCTTAATTCCCCGATGCCGAAGAAGAGCAAAAGTCGCAAGCGAACCGTACGAATCGAGGTTCGCAAGTCCGGTGTGCACGGGCACGGTGTTTACGCCGTGCAGTCTATTCCCAAAGGCACCCGCATTATCGAATACACTGGGCAACGCGTCTCCTGGGAAGCCGCTCCCAACGACGAGAACGATCCACACACATTCAACTTTGGCCTCGACAACGGCGAGGTGATCAATCCGGAGATTGGCGGCAACGACGCGCGCTGGATCAACCATAGCTGCGATCCAAACTGCGAAGCCGTCGAAGAAGACGACCGCATCTTCATCGATGCGCTGCGCGATATCCAAGCCGGCGAGGAACTCTTTTACGATTACGCGCTGGAAATCGACGAACCGATCACGGAAGAATCAAAAAAGAGATTCGCTTGCTACTGTCACAGCCCACATTGCCGCGGCACAATGCTCGACGTTTCTTAATTGAAATCGCTCGCCTGCCAGTTTGCTCGCTGGTTCCTGGTCACTTTATCCTGATCGCTCGCTCCATTCCTCCTTCCGCTCCCTGATTTTCCCGGAATAGGCAGATCCTATCGCTGCTAGACGCATAAAGTATTTCAATCGGCCTCCAGAGTGTGGCCAGTTGATTGCATGAACGGCTCAGGTTTAGGGATGGGAACGACCAAGGGGAATGACCGATCCTGGAACGTAATGGCCTGACTCGCGCGGCCACGGTCCGGGTCTTAAACAACCTGCCGATAAGGACTTCGAAGTTCTCGGTCTCACTACCGGAGACCCTCGTGAACCTGGGCCTGCGGAGTTTCACTTTTTCATCAGCCAACAAAAACAACGATTAGAGGAGACAAAATCATATGGAAAGTAAGATGCCGATAGGACAGCGCATTGCGCGATTCGTTGAGACACGATACGTGCACCGGGCGCACCCTCATTATTTGCCCGAGCTCGCAGGGTTTGGACTAATCCTGATCCTCGCGGTCTGGCCAATGTTATCGATGGTAGCGGCGGCGTTGGAAAAAATGCGATAAGAACTTCACTCCTTCGCACTGGGAGTGACCGATAAATTCTTCGCTGACAAAGCGGCCGCCGCTTCCCGACGGAATGCTGCGGCGGCTTTGCTCTGAAATCGAAGCGGATTGTAAACGAGATTGAGCTCCCGCTCCGGGATCGGCGGAGCGAAGGGTAAGCTCACGCACCCAGGCGTGGCGTGATGCTTCACCATCATTTGAGGCACAATCGAAACGCCGATCGAGGCCGCGACCATGTTCGCGATCGTGCTGAGCTGGCTGCCAGCCAGCGCGATCTCCGGTCGGAGACGACGTGACTCGAGGAGGTGATTCACCTGTTGCGACAGGCAATGCATCTCGTGAAGCAGTAGAAACCTCTGCGATTTGAGATCGTCGAATTCCACGAGATCCTTTTTTGCCAGGGGATGTTCTTCCGACACGAGCGCCAGCAATGGTTCGGTGCCCAGAGATTCTCGTCGAAGAGTTGAACTCGGCCGGCACGTGGAGGCCAGCGCGACATCCAGTTCGCCAGCTTCAATTCGTCGAGTGATCCCTTCGGTCACATCCTCAACGATCTCCAGCGTCACTTCTGGATAATGCTCCTGGAACGTCACAACCAACTCCGGCAGCACATAGGGCGCAATCGTAGGAATTGCGCCTACGGCCACCCTGCCGGCCACTTCGCCCTTGAGCTCGTCAACGCATCGGCGAGCGTCACCGATCGATGCCAAAATTTGCCGCGCATAATCGATCAAACAACGGCCCGCTTCAGTCAGCACAACGGAACGCGGGAGCCGATCGAATAACGGCTGACCGACCTCTGCTTCGAGCTTGCGAATCTGCTGGCTGAGCGAAGGTTGAGCCACGCGCACCTTGGCGGCCGCGCGCGAGAAGCTTCCCTCCTCCGCCACGGCGACGAAGTAACGCAACTGATGAATTTCCATAGAAAAGTTCTGCCGAGGGGAGACTCACAGTAGCGCCAGCCTTGCTACTTTGAAACTCGTCGCGATCTCATTCGACAATTTAAAGCCAGCTTCTCATCCGAGGAATTTTTGAATAATCTTTGCCCATGCCGAAGAAATCGAAGTCGCCTATTCCAGTAGAGAATATTGATGAGATGATTCGCACAATCCGCGGCGCGCGTGTCATGCTGGATCGCGATCTCGCAAAGATCTACGGGGTTCCGACTAAGGCGTTCAACCAGGCGGTAAAACGCAACCGAGTTCGTTTTCCCAAGGATTTTATGTTTCAGCTCACGCGAGAAGAAGCGAAAGCACTTCAAGCTTCAAGGTCACAAAATGTGACCTCAATCCAGCGCAAGGACCTTTTGAGGTCACAATTTGTGACCTCAAATCAGAGAGGCGGACCCCGTTATCTGCCATACGCTTTCACCGAATACGGTGCGTTGATGGCTGCCAACGTCCTCAATAGCCCACGCGCTGTGCAGATGAGCATTTTTGTTGTTCGCGCCTTTGCAAAAATGCGCGAAATGCTCCTTGGCACCCGAGAGCTTGCAAAAAAACTGGCTGCACTTGAGAAAAAGCTTACCTCCAGACTGGACGTGCACGAAACAGCTATCGTTGAGGTCCTACAGGACCTGATGCAGATCCTCAATCCTCCTCCGCCACCGCCAGAACCAGCACGACGCAGAATTGGTTTCCATCAGCCTTGAATTACGCAATCAGTGAGAGTCGGGCAGCTGTAGCCGGTGGTCGCTGACGCCGGATTCCTACTTATCCGGCAGCAGCACGATTTTCCCAAGCGCGCCCGGCTCCATCACTGCGCGATGCGCCTGCGCTGCTTCGGCCAGCGGAAATTCTTTGCCGATCACCGGACGCAACGCTCCGTTTTCCAAACCGGCCACGAGTGCGGCGTGAATGCTCGCCATCTCTTTCGGCGGGGTGTTCGACAATATCATTCCGCGCAAGTCGACATCGCGTTGCATTGTATCGCGCGGATCGATTTCCACACGACCGCGACTCCCGATGATCGCCACGCGTCCGCTCTTCGCGAGAATGGTGAGATCTTTGCCGAGGTTCACCTTTGCGACCAATTCCACAATCACGTCAACGCCGCGGCCGCCGGTCGACTTCATGATCTGTTCGAAATGGTCGGGCGCGCGATGATCGAACATTTCGTGCGCGCCTTGTTCGCGCGCGAGCTTGAGTCCCTCGTCACTCCCCGCGGTACCGAACACGCGCAGACCGCGAGCCCGCGCCAGTTGCACTGCAGCCGTCCCGACACCACCGCTCGCGCCGTGTATCAGCACCGTTTCACCTGGCTGCGCGTCGGCGCGCTGGAATAGCCCGCGATACGCCGTCGCGTACGGCGTGCCCATGGCTGCGCCTTGTGGGAAAGAAACATTTTCTGGCAGCCGATGAACTTGCTCTGTTTTGCACAGCGCAAACTCGGCATAGGTGCCGCTTAGTGATCCCCCAGTATAAACACGGTCGCCCGGCTTAAATTCGTTTACGTCCGCACCAATTTGCTCGATCACGCCCGCGCCGTCGTTGCCTGGTGTGTAAGGCAAAGCCGGCAGTCGCGCATAAGTTCCTGCGCGAATGTAAGTCTCCACCGGGTTAATGCCGATCGCATGCATTCGAACAAGCACCTGACCGGGACCTGGTCGCGGTGTCGGCACCTCTTCCAACCGAAGAACGTTCGGCTCCCCAAATTCATGCACCAGAATCGCCTTCATTGATTTCTCTTACTTGCCTTCTACCCGGGATCAAATCTGCCTACGGGGGGATGGACTTACTCGCTCCCGCTCCTTTTAAAACCCAAGCAAAGAAAAGCCGCCAGAGCATTAACGCGCCCCGGCGGCTCCTCAAATCTAACTTTTTACTTGTTCTTCGGCGCGCCCGGCGGTCGCGCCCTACCGAATCGCCATCTAGCTCATCCCAAGTGCATCGAGCGTCGGCTCGTCGATTGCCGCTGTTTGGGTGAGTCCGTTGTCGGCTTGGTAGGCGCTGAGCGCCTCGCGGGTTAACGGCCCGAGCAATCCATCCACTTCACCCTTGTAATAGCCCATCTGTTGCAACACGCCCTGCACGTCGGCGATCACCTTGTCCGGCGGCTCAGCACTGTGACCGACATAGATCGGTCCGTCGTAGGCATAATATTGAGCCGAAGGACTGTAACCCCATGCCGGGTACCAATAGCCGTTGTTCCAATAGTAGTAACCGCCACCGATCAGCTCCACGCGATTGTAATGCGAGTGATACCAGCCCTGATCGTGCCATTCCGGATGATACGAGCGAAATACTTCGTATTGCGGACCCTGCCAGCGTTCGGCGCCTTGAATCCGATAATTCTGGTTGTAGGTAACCGCCGGAACCTGTTGCGGCTTCGGCTGCGCACGGAAGTTCGCGTGTTGCGATTTGATCTGTTGCACTTGCTCCGGAGCCGGCTTCTTCGCCTTGGCTCCGGTATTAGCCTGCGCATTTTGCTGGCCGGCTACCTGACCTGACGGGGCTTTACCTGCCGCAGCCGGCGCCGCTGCCGGACTAGCAGCTGGCTTCGACTCCGCGCCGGGCTCCTTCATCCCTTTCCTCCGCTGCTCAACCTGCTGCTTTGCACGGGGTGTCGGCGCGCCTTCCCGTTGACCGGAAACGTTCGTTCCCGGCGCATTCGCAGAGCCCTGGGTCGCTGGAGTTTTTCTGCCCTTGCCCGCGCCGGGCTCATTGGTCGTGCCAGGCTCATGCGTAGCCCCACGTTCCTTCATGGCACCGGGCTGATTCGCAGCGGGGGGCCCTTTCATCGCTCCGTGCTGCTTTGCGGCTGGCGTTTCAGGCTTCGCCGCATTCGGCCTGGGCTGCGCTTGAGTCGCACGCGCTTTTTCCGGCGGGCGCTTGCCTTTTGATGGTGATTGCTGTTCGACTGGCTGTTGCGCCAAAGCGGCTCCAGCCAGCGCCAGTGAACAGCCTATTAGTAAACTGATAAGTTTTTTCATAATAATAATGTTTAGTCGTCAGACGTTCGCGATCTATTCAGAGTCCTTCCTGTAATTTTCCTCATCCGCGTGCTCGCGAACCCTTTCGGAGTTACGCGGCATCGTTCGCCTACCCATACTTCGTGCAACGGCACCCATCCGGTTTTCCCCAAAACAAGATTACCGCTCGATGAGGCGCTGCTTTCCAGCGTTTAGCCGGATAAAACCACGGACTGTGCCGCGCACGGCAGAAAGGTCTTGGTTGAGATGCGAGACAGCGCATTTCGACGCGATGCCTTCGAGCTTTTAAGATTTATTAATTGCTCAGATTAGCTCTCGTCAGTTTGCCCGGACCTTGAACGCTGATCGTGGTCAGCTTCGTCAATGCCTTCCTGAATCAATTTCTCCGGGACGTTTTGTTCATCTTCGGGGCGCACCGTCGGAGCTTTTTCACCCGAGGACACCAGTGGCATTCCCCAGTCTCGACCCGGTTCCTCTCTTGTCGCGGGCTTCTCCGACCCTGACATAACAGCGATCAGTTCCTCCCGCGCACGCGTCCGGTCGAGATCATTTGGTTGTGCGCGTCCGTCGCTGCGCGCGATCTGGCGCGCCTGCTCCTCGATCATCTGCGGCGTCACTGTTCCCAGTCTTTGCGTTCCACGAAGGATTTTCCCCTTTTGTGCTTCATCCATAGGCGTATACACGATTCGCGTGGGATGACGCTCGCGGCTGGGTTCTAGCCCGAATGACGCACTGCAACGTCTTTGCTCGTGCAGGATCGGTCGACGCAAAAAAAAGCGCCCCGCATTTTTCAGCGGAGCGCTTTTGTATCGCGCAGAGGCTGCGCTACTCAACTTCAACAAAGTCCGGATCGCCTGCGCAGATCACCCGTTCCGAGTATACAAAGCCGTCCACGTCAACCGCGACCCAGCAACCGTCCACGAACGCGAAGTACGTGTTCCCGATAAGCCTGACATGATTCGCGCCGAATCGTTGAACGAAGAACTCCTTCGGATGCCGCCCAAGACTGAACACTTCGCTGTGGCGCGACTTGAACTCTTGCACGTTCACCCTGGTGGATTGATTCACGTTTGTCTGATTCGTGCTCCTCACGTTCGTTTGGCTCGTGCTCGAACGCGCGCCAGGTTCATTCCTGTTTACGCCAGGTTCACTCCTGTTTACGTCCGGAGCGCGACCCTTAACATTCGTCTGTCCACGTACGTTGGCGCCCGTTTCAGGTTTTGCCTGCGGTTTGCTCGGCTCCTGCTCGGGACGCATCTTCTTCCCTTTCGCCGGCGCAGTAGTCTGCGTTTCCTTCGTCTGCCCCTGCTGCGTCTGTTGTGGCTCCGTTGTCTGGCCTAACGCCAGGAGCGGTAACGCCACAATCGCTGTTATTGTCAATATCCTCATGATTCCCCTTTCTCCCCATTAGTTCGTATCTCCGAAAATTTTTGGACCTGCTGATGACTCAATATCCTGCCACCATTGACGCGTAGGCTTGGAAAATTATTTTCGATCATCGACTCAAGGACTTACAAACTAATGTGGAGCGCGCCCGGCTTTCGCCTTTAGACTTTTGCTAATGATCGACATAGGCCGTTTGCTTTTCCGCGCAGCCGGATTCCTACTGGCGCTTACCTTCGGCGTGCAAAAGATCGGATGGTACGTGAGGGCGTTACACGCTGGGAAACCTTGGTCATCCATCGGACTGGCGCCGCTAATTGCACATGTGGGCTTCCCGTTACCGGTCGTTCTCGCATTGTGGATCACACTGAACGAATCGATCGGAGCTTTCTTCGTCGGCATCGGTTTGTTTACCCGGTTCGCAGCGGCGAGTCTCGCCTTGGGAATGATCGGCGCGGTTTATACCAGCGTCCGCTTGGAAGAAGATTGGCTGAGAGCAGCGCTTTATTTCATCATCTTCCTCGGTTTGATCTTCACCGGCGCTGGCAAGTTCTCAATCGATTGCTTACTGCAAACCAGAAAGCCAAAACAGCACCGCGCGTCGGTGTTCTGATCGACCTTCGTCACTTTACTTTGATCATTCGCAGTGCCCCGTGCTTGCGCCAGCTACCCTGGCTGCGTTGCCGTCTACCCGCGCGATTGAAACTCACTCGTTGCCCACGCTCGTTCGCTGCTACCCTTGCAGCTTTACCTTCTATGTCACTGATCCCTCAGCTCCATTCCCTCACTGGCGACGTGTTCTATGTTGCTTTCCCCAAAAGCTCCATTCCCTTCGTCGCGACGTGTTCTATGTTGCGCGTCCCGGGGCACTCACTTCTCACTTTTCAGTCGTTACTTGTTACTCGTTGTGCGCGCAACGCTGACAAATCTGGAGACAAGTAGAGTAACAAGAAATTGTTTCACGGGAACACCCTCTTCGCACGAGGACTCAGCATTGCGCAAGCGTCAGTTCTAATTCTTAAGTCTTTCTTTTCCAGTAGGCCGAATGTAGCGGCACCAGAACGGCCATTGAAAAATAAACCCAGCCGCTCCACGCGAGCTGCTCCCTCGGCAGAACCAGCGCCAGGATCAGCGAAATGATTCCGACAACCACCGGGATGCTCCAGCCCGCGATGTCACCGCGGGTCGCCAATTTTTCTAGTTCATTCAGTCGTAACGGGTCGCGCAATTGCCAGGCACGCAGATTCAGAAGCACGATCTCCAGTGCGATGGCCGTAAATCCAATAGCAAAGGTTGCGAAAAGGGCGCGCGCTTGCGCATCGCTCCGGGCCCCGAGTGCCTGGCCTACTCGACCGTCGCTGAGAAGAAACCACATCGACCCGAAAACCGCTCTCAAGGGATAGATATAGATCAGGATGGTGGCGAGCATCGCCCAACTGATGAAAATCGAGACGCCGTCTTCGAGCCCGTAACGCCGGCTCCATTTCCAATGGCCGCGCCAAAAAATTCCAAGGACAACGACGCTTGCCACGAAGGCGGGTACATGCCTGAAGGCGCCCAGTAATTCTTCAATATTATCCGGGACCTGGTTCGCGGCGATTACCAGCATCGAGATCGCGAACGCAAACGCCGCGTCGATAAAAGTTTCCAGCCGCGTCATCTCCATCCCGCGCAAGCGAAATCCGCGTAACCGGGGCAATGCATCCAAATCGGCGGGCACTGCTGACGCAATCTCGTCGTAGCGTCCGTTCATCTGCCGGGGATCCTATGCAAAACAGCACTACGTTTGTAAGGATTTTTCTCGGGTTTCGCCATCGACTCTCAACTCTCGCGCGTAGGCGGATCAACGATTCACTAATCTCCGATCACCAATCACTAATCACGAATCACTGATCACTGATCCTTTGCTGTCCCCTCCCTCTGCGCGTGGCATCCATAAGCGCGCAGAAATTCGAAGCGATCTAAAAAGGAAGATAAAACGGGAGCCCAGGGGTCCCGCCATAATTCAAGGGAAAATTATGAATTTATCCGTTGAAACGAAGGTCGCTATCGCGGTCGCGACGAGCTTGGTCGCGTTAATCATGGGCGCGATGGCTCAAGGGTAGTAAAAGCGGAACCGGCAGCAGAATCAGCCTCCGTCTTCTTATCCGCCAACGGACGGATTGACTTACTCCTTTCGGCCTCCTCGGCTTAACCCATCTATGTCACTCGCGTCCCTGCGGCTCCATTCGCCGTGGCGAAACTTCTTAACCGTGTCCTTAGCGCTTCCGATCCCTTGGACGTCGTGGCTCGGTGATCACCCTCTTCAACTCTCAACAATCAACTATCACCCCTCAACTCTTCCCTCTGATCACCATTCACCAGCGCCTTTGGCGCTTCTTCATTTCAGGCAGCTCTTTTAGCTTTTTTGCTAGCCGTGACACCGGGGAACAGCACGACCTTGGCGGGCGCCTCAGCGGTTCCATTCTGACCGAAGGTCGACTCGAACGTCAGTTTTCCGTTAGCGATCTCGGTTAGCGCGATATCGGCTTCACGAAGTCCCGGAGCGTATTCCACAAGGGGACGATGACCGAGGGAAAGCTGTCGCACGCGGCGTGAGACCATGTTCACCAGGATTTGCTGATTAGTGATTACTTCGGAGGCAGCTGCAATGAGATCGGCTTTCATAATAATTGATTCTGACTTTCTACCAGGCACCAACGTGCGCACCGACTTTGGCGCGCACCGGAGGCTGACTTTCCTC
>Ga0209155_1000055_pt1 | contig 44821 bp, 35 predicted proteins | sample GraSoiAngelo_122_FD_185879 | JGI IMG/M metagenome (GOLD analysis project Ga0209155, IMG submission 185879) | Grasslands soil microbial communities from the Angelo Coastal Reserve, California, USA - 14_0927_02_20cm (SPAdes) (version 2) | ecosystem: Environmental > Terrestrial > Soil > Grasslands ... | reverse complement strand
ATCGGCCAGGTGACACAGCCTGCGGAACGCTTTGCGTCGCAGAGTCGGGCCGCCTTTGTGACATAGCCTCCGGAACACTTGGCCTTGAGTTGCTAGGCCTTGGTATGGTGATAGAAAACTGATTTTCGGAGGTCATGCATGAGTCAAAAACTCCTTGGCCGAACGACGAAGGGCTCTGGTCCGTGCCATCCGTCGCGGACGTTCTTTCCGCCAGGTGGCTCGGCGGGCGCGCTCCAGAATCGGTGATGATCCGATCTGCGGAGTCCACGACGCGCTTGAGCAGATCCCCGTGCGGACGGCCGCCCCAGACCACGACCATGGGCAGGTCGGGACGGAGCAGCCCCATCATCGCCGACTCCAGGTGCCGCACCGCGCGCCCCGTCGCAGTCAGCACCACCCGCTCCATCGTGATTGCGCCGCCCGAGCGCACCACCGACACGCTGGCGGTCAGCGACTCCTCCTCGATCACCTCGTCGGCCACCAGCGCGAGCAGCCGGCAAGGATGCAGGGTCCCGGCAACCTCCAGCGCTTCGCGCGCGCGCTCGTACTGCGCCGCGTTGAAGAGGATGGCGACGAGGTTCAGCGTGGAGACCGTCTCCGGAGCCGGGCCGCCGCGCTCGCGCGCCTGCCGGAGCAGCATCTCGATCCGCCCGACATCGACCGCCTTGTCGAAGCGGACCGTCAGCTCGCCGCCGTGCGGCGACGCGCCCGCCGAGATGGGCTCGCCATAAGCCTCGCTCACAGTCGCCTCCATGCCCTTCGGTCCTGTACGAGGAGCTCTTCGGCGGCGTCCGGCCCCCAGGTCCCGGCAGGATACGGGTGAGGGGGAGGGAACTCCGCGCTCTCGGTCACCTTGAGGATGTTCCCGACGATCTTCCACGCCGCCTCCACCTCGTCGCGGCGGGTGAACAGCGTCTGGTCGCCGCGCATCGCGTCGAGCAGGAGCCGCTCGTACGCCTCCGGGCTGGCGGCGCCGAAGGTCGTGCCGTACCGGAAGTCCATGCTGACGGTGCGCGGGCGGAAGCGCTCCCCGGGAACTTTTGCGGAAAAGCGGAGCGCGATTCCCTCTTCCGGCTGCACGCGGATGATGAGCACGTTGGGCTGCGTCGCGCCTTCGCCGAAGAGCGGATGCGGCACCGGGCGGAAGTGGACCGCGATCTCCGTGGCCCGCTTCGGCATCCGCTTCCCCGATCGCACGTAGAAAGGGACGCCGTCCCACCGCCAGGAGCGCACGTTCAGGCGCAGGGCAACGAACGTAGGCGTACGCGAGCCGGAAGCAACGTCCTTCTCCTGCTGGTATCCCGGCACGTCGGCGCCGGCGACGCTCCCGGGCGCGTACTGCCCGAGGACGACGTTGCGTGTCACCTGCTCCGGCGAATCGAACAGCTCGACGGCCCGCAGCACCTTGATCTTCTCGTCCCGCACCGCATCGGCGTCGAATGCGACGGGCGGCTCGATCGCCGAGAGGCAGACGAGCTGCAGGACGTGGTTCTGGATCATATCGCGCAGGATCCCGGCCTCTTCGTAGTAGCGGCCGCGGCCCTCGATGCCCAGGTCCTCGCCCGCGGTGATCTGCACGTGGTCGACGTAACGCCGGTTCCACACCGGCTCGAAGATCGCGTTCGCAAAGCGGAACACCAACAGGTTCTGGACCGTCTCCTTGCCGAGGTAGTGATCGATGCGAAAGACCTGCCGTTCGTCGCACGTCTCCAGCACCAGCCGGTTGAGGGCACGCGCGCTGGGCAGGTCGCGCCCGAACGGCTTCTCGATCACCACTCGCGTGAACCTCGTGTCGAACGGCCCGGAGATCAGGCCCGCGGCCTTCAGCTGCTTGAGCAGCGTGGGAAACGCGCTGGGCGGCGTGGCGAAGTAGTAGAGCCGGTTGCCGCGCGTGGAGCGCACGCGATCCAGCTCTTCGAGCTGCGTCCGCAGGCGCGCAAACGTGTCCGGGTCGTCGAACGATCCCGGCACGTAGCGCATGCCGGCCCCGAAGTCCTGCCAGATCTCCGGATCGACGGGCTTCGTGCGCGAGAACCTGCCCACCGCCTCGCGCATCTCGCCGGCGAACTCCTCGTGCGTATACGGGGTCTTCGAAACGCCGACGATCCCGAACGCCGCGGGCAGATGCGCGCCGATGGCGAGGTTGTAGAGCGCGGGAACGAGCTTGCGGTGCGCGAGATCGCCGCTGGCCCCGAAGATCACCACCGCGCACGGCTCCGGAGCGGAGTCGCCGCGCAGCCCGGGCCGGAGCGGATTGGGGACTTCGTCGTGCTCCGGCGCGTAGGGCACCGATCACCCCTTCTTCACGGCGTGACCGCCGAACTCGTTGCGCAACGCCGCCTGGACCTTGGCGCCGAACGATTCCTCCTGCCGGGAGGCGATGCGCATCTGCAACGCAAGCGTGATCACCGGAGCGGGCACGTTCTGGTCGATGGCCGCTTGCACCGTCCAGCGCCCCTCGCCGCTGTCCTCGACGTACCCGCGGAGCCCGTCGAGGCCGGGATCCTTCTCCAGCGCGTCGTGCAGGAGCTCGAGCAGCCAGGAGCGCACCACGCTGCCGTAGCGCCAGATTCCGGCAATCTGCGGCAGGTCGAGCTGACCGAACGGCGAGGTCTTCAGGATCTCGAACCCCTCGGCGTACGCAGCCATCAGGCCGTACTCGATGCCGTTGTGGACCATCTTGACGAAGTGGCCGCTGCCGGCGGGGCCGGTGTGCATGAGCCCGCCCTCGGGGGCGAGCGACTTCAGCGCCGGCTCGATGGTCGCGTACGCGGAAGGCGCTCCGCCCACCATCAGGCAGTACCCGTTCTTGAGGCCCCAGATGCCGCCGCTCGTCCCGGCGTCACAGAAGTGGATGCCCCGTTCCGCCAGCTCCTTCGCCCGCCGCTGCGAGTCCCTGAAGTTGGAGTTTCCGCCGTCGACGATGATGTCGCCTTTCTGCATCCGCGCCGCCAGCGAGGTGACGAGCTCCTCCGTGATCCTCCCCGCGGGCACCATCGTCCAGCAGACGCGGGGAGGCCTGAGGGCGGCGATCACCTCGTCGAGGGTAGTGGCGGGCGCGGCGCCGGCGGCAGCGAGCTCCGCCGCACGGCGGGGATCGACGTCGTACGCGATCACCCTGTGCCCGCCTTGCAGCAAGCGCTGCACCATGTTGCCGCCCATCCGTCCGAGACCCAGCATCGCGAGCTGCATGGCCGTTACCTGTGCGAGAGGAGCCTGACCGCTTCCTGAAGCGCGGCGACTGCCTTGTTCGAATCTCCGTCCTCGACGTGGACGCGCAGCGCCCGCCGCCCGTGCGCCTGAAGGACCTCGAGGTCTCCACAGGCTTGGGCCGCAAAGAGCGTCCCGAACGAGTACGGCATCCCGGGAATGGGAAGGTCTTCGCCGCCGTCGGTGGTGATCTGCAGGAACAGCCCGGTGTTCGGCCCGCCCTTGTGAAGCTGACCGGTGGAATGGAGAAAACGCGGACCGAATCCCACCGTGCACGCGAGCTTCGTCGTGTTCCGGATGCCGCCCTGCACGCTGTGGAAGTTCTGCGACACCTCGCCGTCCTGCGGAAGATAGAGCTGCAACGCGACGTAGTCTCCGGCGTCGGCGAGAGCGAGGTGCGCGGCGATCCACCCGGCGGGCGACGCGGCGACGGCGCTTCCGAGAGTGCCCGCGGCCTTGCGCAGGATCTGCGCGTGCTCCGCGGAAGCGAACAGCGCCAGCCCCTGGGATCTCAGCACCGGCTCCTGCGCCGGCAGCGTGCCCGCGGCGAGCAGCGATCGGGTCTTTTCCTTGCTCTCGGCGACGTTGGGCTCGTCGAACGGGTCGATCTCGAGCACCGCTCCCATCGCCGCCGTCGCGATCTCCCAGCGCAGGAACTCGCCTGCGATCTCCATGGGAGTGGACAGCTTCCACTGCAAGAGCGGCTGGCCCGCCTCCGCGAGATGGCTCATGTCGTGCGCTTCGCTCTGCAGAGAGAGGGAGACGAAGAGGCGGTCGTTGCCGTACGCCTCGGCCTTTCCCGGCGGCTCGCCGTCGACGGGAACGATCCCGCGTCCCTGCTTGCCGGTGCTCTCGGCGATGAGCTGCTCCAGCCAGGCGCCGAGCGGCGCGAGATTCTTGCTGAGCAGGAAGGTGAGCTTGTCCGCGCCCTTCTTCGCCAGACCTGCGGCGATGCCGCCGATGCGAACGGCGAGGTTCTCGGCCAGCGGGACGCGGGCGTGGGACGCCAGCGCGACCTTCTCTGCCTGCTCGACCAGCGCCTTCGCGTCGAGGCCAAGAAGCGCGGCCGGAACGAGCCCGAAGTAGCTGAGCGCGCTGTAGCGCCCGCCGATGTCCGGCGGGTTCACGAACGTCTTCCAGAACCGCTCGTCCTGGGCCCGCTTCTGCAGCGGCGTCCCCGGATCCGTGATGGCGACGAAGCTCGACCCGTCGGCCACCTGGGCGCGGAAGTGCCGGTAGAAGCAGTCCACCTCGGTGGTGGTGCCGCTCTTCGAGCTGACGAGGAAGAGCGTGCGGCCGAGGTCGAACCCGCGCGCCGCCGCACGCACTGCGTCCGGCGCCGTGGAATCGAGCACGCGCAAGTCCAGCCCGCCTTCGCGCTTGCCGAGAATGCGCGCGATCACTTCCGGAGCGAGCGACGATCCGCCCATGCCGAGCAGCACGCAGTGCCGGAACTTCCGTCCCGCGTCGGCGGCGAACGCGGAGATCTCCTTCGCGTGCTCCTTGCCGAAGCTCGTCGCCTCCAACCAGCCGAGCCGCGTCTTCGCGACGTTCTTCGGGCCCCACAACGAGGCATCCCTGGCCCAGATGCGCGCGGCCACCTTCTTCTCCCGCGCGGCATCCAGCCCGGCGGTCGCGTCTTCGCGTCGCTTGCCGAGGCTCTCGCGAAGCTGCGCCTTGCGCGCGAACGTCTGCGCCGCTGCCCGCGCCGCGATGGCGTGGAGAAGACCGTCGAGCGCCTTGGAGAAGAGGTCGAGGCCCTGGTCGGTGAGCTCCGCGCAGACCTTCTCCAGATCGATGCCGAGCTCCGAGAGCCGCGCCAGCTGGGCCCGCGCCTGCGGGACGTCTTCCGTCACGGTCTCGCGCTCGACCTTGCCGTGGTCGTTGAACGCCTCGAGGGTGGCGAGGGGCAGCGTATTCACCGTGTCGCGCCCGATCAGCGGCTCGACGTAGAGGACGTCGCTGTAGGCCTTGTTCTTCGTGCCCGTCGACGCCCAGAGCGGCCGTTGGCGGGTCGCGCCCCTGGATTCCAGCGACTTCCAGCGCGAGGAAGCAACGCTCTTCAGATAGATCCGGTACGCCTCCTTCGCGTTCGCCACCGCGATCTTCCCGAGCAGGTCCCGCGCTCCCTTCTCCTCCAGAAGCTTGTCGACGGCGGTATCGACGCGGCTGACGAAGAAGCTCGCCACGCTGTGGATCTGCGAGATCGGGAGCCCTTTCGCGACCCGGTCCTCCAGGCCGGACAGGTAGGCGTCGATCACCTGCTCGTACACGCGAACGCTGAAGATCAGCGTGATGTTGATGCTGATGCCCGCCGCCGTTGCCTGCCTGATCGCGGGAATCCCTTCGGGGTTCGCGGGGATCTTGATGAACAGGTTCGGGCGGTCGACGGAGCCCCAGAACCGCTTCGCCTCCTGGACCGTGGCCTTCGTGTCGCGCGCGATGTACGGCGACACCTCCAGCGAGACGAAGCCGTCGCGTCCCTGCAGGCGGTCGAACAGCGGCCGCAACGCGTCGCAGGCGGAGCGCACGTCGTCGATGGCGATGGCCTCATAGATCTCGAGAGGCGTCTTGCCCTGCTCGATGAGCGTCTTGAGCTGGTCGTCGTACTCGTCGGACTCGACGATGGCCTTCTCGAAGATGGCCGGGTTGGCGGTGACGCCGCGGATCCCGTCTTCCTCGACCATCCGCGCCAACTGGCCAGAATGGATCAACTTGCGCCCGATCAGATCGAGCCATGCGCTCTGTCCAAACTCGTTCAGCCTCGCTGCCGGCTTCATCGTCTCTCCTCACTTCGTGTTCGTGCGTCCGCCGCCCTCGAGCCATTTCGAGATGCGACCCGCTACCTTGTGCGGCGTCAGATCGTAGGCGTCGGCGAGCGCCTTCTCCGGGGCGCTGGCCCCGAAGCGGTCGATGCCCACCATCAGGCCGTCGCCGATGATCCGGTACCAGTCGAGCCCACCGGCCGCCTCCACCGCCACCATCTTCGCCCGCCCGTGGGGAATGAGCCGGCGCTGCTCTTCGCCCGGCCAGCGGAGGAAACGCTCCACGCAGGGCATCGAGACCAGGCGGACCTTGAGCGACTTGTCGAAGAACTGGAGCGCCTGCTGCGAGGTCGAGACTTCGCTGCCGGTGGCCACGATGACCAGATCCGGATCCTCGACGTCGACCAGGGCGTACGCGCCGCGCAGCGCCTCGCGGACGTTCGCCGGCCTGCTCCGCTGCAGGACCGGCAACTTTTGCCGCGTGAACGCGAGCGCCGTGGGCCCTTCCTTGCGCTCGACCGCGGCCGCCCAGGACGCGGCGGTCTCGGTGGCATCGGCGGGCCGCCAGACATCGAGATTGGGGATGCAGCGCAACGCGGCCAGCTGCTCGATGGGCTGGTGGGTGGGGCCGTCCTCGCCGAGGAAGATCGAGTCGTGGGTAAAGACGAAGATGCTGTGCAGCTTCGACAGCGCAGCGAGGCGGATGGGCGGGCGCATGTAGTCGGCGAAGAGCAGGAACGTCGCGCTGTACGGCAGGAAGAAGCCGTCGTAGGCGAACCCGTTCACGACCGCGCCCATCCCATGCTCGCGAACGCCGAAATGGATGTTGCGGCCGGCGTAATTCTCGGCTTGCACGTCGCCGCCGTCCTTCACGTAGGTGAACGTGGAGGGGTCGAGATCGGCGGAACCGCCCACCAGGCCGGGCAGGAGCTGCGCCGCCTTCTGGATGATGGCCTGCCCGTGCTTGCGCGTGGATTCCGGCGCGGTCGCGTTCGCGACCGCCGCCGCCAGTTGCTCGGGCAGATCTTCCGGGACCTTCTGGTCGGCCAGCGCGCTCCACAGCTTCGCCTTCTGCGGACTTGCGCGTTGCCACTCGCTGAACCGGCGCTGCCAGTCCTCGTAGCCCTTCTTCAGCTCCTCGATCCGTCCGGCCCAGAATCGCCGGACCTCGTCGGGGACCAGGAAGGCGGGCTCGAGCGGCCAGCCCAGGTTCTGCTTCGCGGCTTTCGCCTCGTCTTTTCCGAGCGGCGAGCCGTGCACCTCGTAGGTATTGGACTTATGTGGCGCCCCGAACCCGATCACCGTCCGCACGCTGATCAGGGAAGGCCGCGAATCGGCCTTGGCTGCCCGGATGGCGCGATCGATCGCCTCCACGTCGTTGCCGTCGTCGATGCGCTGGACGTGCCACCCATATGCCTCGAACCGCTTGCCCCGGTCCTCGGTGAAGGTGACCTCCGTGGGACCTGCGAGCGAAACGCGGTTGTCGTCGTAGAGGAAGATCAAATTGCCGAGCTTGAGATGCCCGGCGAGGGAGCACGCCTCGGAGGCGACGCCTTCCATCAGGTCGCCGTCGCTGCAGATCCCGTAGACGAAGTTGTCGACGGGGAACGCACCGCCGCCGTTCATCCTCGCCGCGAGCATGCGCTGGGAGAGCGCCATTCCCACCGCATTGGAGATCCCCTGGCCCAACGGACCGGTAGTGGCCTCGACGCCGGGCGTGTCGTGGAATTCGGGATGGCCGGGCGTCTTCGATCCGTACTGGCGGAACGACTTGAGGTCGTCCATCGTCACGTCGAAGCCCGCGAGATGAAGCATGGCGTAGATCAGCATCGAGCCGTGGCCTGCCGAAAGCACGAACCGATCGCGGTTGGCCCAGCGCGGCTCATTGGGGTTGAAGCGCAGGTGCCGGCTCCAGAGAACGAACGCCATCGGCGCCGCACCCATCGGCATGCCCGGGTGGCCGCTGTTTGCCTTCTCCACCGCGTCCACGGCGAGAAAACGGATCGTATCGATGCACTTCTTCTGCAGTTCAGGGTTCATTCCGGGCTCGTCGATGGAGTGTTTCGGGTTTGCGGCGCGAGCTGGGACTCGCGTGCGGCGAGAGCTGCGGCTCCCAGCACGCCCGCGCGGGCGTCGAGCACGATCTGGACCGGCATCTGTTCGAGCACCGGCCGCATCCGTCCCTTGCTGACGAACGCCTCGCGAAAGCGTCCGTCCTTCATGAAGTCGAGCATCTTCGGGGCGATCCCGCCCGCGACGTACACGCCGCCCGTAGCCAGCGTCTTCAGCGCGAGGTTTCCGGCCTCGGCGCCGTAGAGCTCGCAGAACAGCTCGACGGTGCGCCGGCAGAACGGGTCGCCGGTAGCGGCTCCTGCGGTGATGGCGGCGGGAGCGTTGTCGCGGTCGCCGGCAATACTCTCTGCCAGCGCCTCGCCGGGCCCCATGCCGGTCACGTGCGAGATGGCGTCGGCCAGATTGACAAGGCCATCCCCGGACAGGACCCGCTCCCAGCTCACGTGGTCGTAACGCCGCATCAGGAATCGCAGGACGCCGATCTCGAGCCCGGTGCGAGGCGCAAAACTGCAGTGCCCACCTTCGCTCGCCAGCACTTCGCGCTGACCGCTGGCGCCGAGCGTCGCGATGGCTTCGCCGAGCCCGGTGCCGGCGCCGATCACTGCCCAGGCCCCCCTCGGATCGCGCACTCCCTCATTCAGCGTCACCAGATCTGCAGCCTTTACCGCCGGAATTCCCAGCGCCAGCGCGTGGAAGTCGTTGACGAGCCTGACCGAATCGATGCCGAGCGCCTGCGCGAGTTCCTCCTCGTCGAGGATCCAGGGCAGGTTCGTGGTGTGGCTGCGGCCGTTTGTGACCGGCCCCGCCACCCCGAATCCCGCGCGGCGGGGCATTGGCCGCCGCACCTCGCTGGCGAAGGCGCGGCAGATGGCTCCGACGCCGGAATAGCTCCGGCTTTCATAGCGGCTGCTCGCCAGCACCTCGATCGACGGTGCGCCAGTCCGCACGTCGGGCGGCGAGACGTCGCAGATCGCCAGGAGGGTCTTGGTCCCCCCGATGTCGCCTGCGAGCACCTGCATGCCGCGGCAACCTACCCGACGAACGAAGAAGATCAAGCGACGAAGGGAGATGCCACGTCTTGCCCGCCCTTGCCCGCTGCACGATGAACCCCAAGTTTCGACTGGAGGCGCGTGCGCGCACAGTGGAGGAATGCGATGAGAGCGGACGGAGCATGGGCAGGCTGGGCGGGGATGGTTGCAGCGGCGGCGTTGTTCTGGCCCGCGGTCGCGCGCGCGCAGATCGAGACCACCCTCTCGCCGGTCGGAGACGCGAACTGGAGCGCGACGGCCGGCCGGACGGCTGGAGCGGGGAATGCCGTCCTCCAGGCAGAAGCGGGATGGCCGGGCATCGGGTTCACCTATCTGAAGGGCCTCGATGAGCGCAGCGACATCGGCTTTCACATCGCTTTGAATTACGGGCTCGAGGGAACGTCTTCGAGCGCCACCGGCGTCAACCTCGCCATCCCCTATCGGCGGACTCTCGCTGACAGCGGCGACACGGCGATCGCCTTCGAGATGCAGCCCGGCCTTTCCATCTACAGCAACAACGGCGCGATGGTCGGCATCGGTGGGCCCATCGGCGTCGTCGCGGGTTTCCACGTGAGCCCGCCTTTGACGCTGGACATCGCCGCCGACGTGCCGGTCCTCGTCTCTTTCTCCAACCCGGCCGGTTTCCTCTTCGGACCGCAGTTTGGCGGCGGCGGGGAGTACCTGATCGACCGGAACCTCGCGGTGACCGCGCGCCTGCGCGTCGGCCCGCGGTTCGCTCTCACCTCGGGGGATACGACGTCGCAGACCGGTTTCGTGACGATCATCGGCCTCGCCTATAACGCGCGCTGAGATCAAGCGAGCTGGATGAGCGCCGCCTGATCCAGCTCCAGCCGGGCGCCGTCGAGCGCGGCCGCCGCTTCTTCGTAGAGTTTCGTTTCCGCCTCGAGGACGCGGCGCGCCTCCGCTTCGCCGACCTTGCTCTGGGCGAGCCAGCGCAGCAGCCTTCGCGACGCGGCTTCCTTCTCCGCCTGGATTCCTCTTTTCGCCTCCTCGACCGTTGTCCGCAGACGCCGCTGCGCCTCTTCCTGCGCCACGCGAAGGGCGCCTTCCACCGCCTGCGTGAAAGCGCCCGGAGGCCCTCCTTCGGGCGCCGGCACCGGCTCGACCCTGGAAGAATCGAGCTGCGCGCCGAGCGCATCGTCGACCCGGGCTCCGCCATGGCCATCCAGCCGCACGGGCACGCGCAGCAAGGGCTCGTCGATGTGTCGCGCCGCGCGCCGCGACGGTACGCGCGCTCCCTGCGCGAGATCGGCGGGCTCCGGCAAAGCGACGAGAAACCGCGCGTCGAGGGCAGCGCCGGACAATCCGCGCAGGTGTGCGCGCGCCACGGTGGCCCGGCCGAGCTCGCCATCACGGACCCAGGAGAAAAGCGCCTCGACCAGGGGGTGTCCCGTGGCGAACGAGTCGTATTCTTCGTGCGTCACCGCGACGTCGCGCCGGAACGAGCCCAACACGGTCCGGTCGTCCGAGAGATCGAAGCCGGCCAATGCGTCGACCTTCAGCTCCGGACCGACGTGGAACGAGACCTGCCCCGGCAGCACGTCGACCTCCACGTCGACCGCCAGGCCTACCCGCTTCGCCGCCTCGATGGTCACGGCTTCCAGGCGCGACTCGAGCAGCGTCGCAACCGTCCGCAGCCCGGCTTCCGCGTCTGCGGTCGGGGAAAGCCGGGCGCCGATCCGCTGGCCGCCGCGCTCTGCCAGCGCGCGGACAGAGGCGAAGTCGCAACTGCGCAGATCGAGCAGCGGATCGTAAGCCCGCGCCACTTCCGCGCGCGCCGCCGACACCCGCGCGGCGAGCTTCCGCGTCATCTCCTCCCAGCGTTCGGCGTCGTCGGTGGAAGCGAGCGCAAGCAGCGACGGCTCGACGCCTTCGAGGACGGGGTCGAGGCCGCCGACCGGCTCGGTGAACACGCCGACGCCCGCGTCGAGCACGTCGAGCACGCGCGCCGCAAGCGTTCCCTCGGGGTGGAAGGCGTGGATGCGCACCTCCCGCGACTGGCCGATGCGATCGATGCGCCCGATGCGCTGCTCGATGGCCGCGGGGCTCCAGGCGAGATCGTAGTTCACCAGCACGTGGCAGTGCTGGAAGTTGCGCCCTTCCCCGCCCAGCTCGGTGGAGAGGAGCACGCGCGGGCCGTCCGGATCGCGGAAGCGCGCAACCATCTTGTCGCGGTCCGCCGGCGAGAGGTCGCCGACGTAGCCCAAAGCCTCGATGTGCCGGCGCGCGAGCGCCGCTCGCAGGTACTCGATGGTCTCGCGCGGCTCGGCGAACACCAGCACCTTCTCGGAAGGGCCCAGCTCCGCGAGGAGGTCCTGGAACGCCTCCAGCTTCGAGTCCTTCGCCAGAGCGAGCGCGCGCTGCGCCAGCTTCTTCTCCCCCGCCGCCGAGAGACCCGCAGCGAGCGCCGGAGGCGAGCTGCCCATCCGCCGCAACAGCGAGGCGAGCACGGCGCCCGAAGGGAGCTTCGCGTGCGACAGGGCGCGGCGGACGTCATGCTCCAGCTTGCGCTCTTCCTCCGTCAGGTGGACGGGGATCCGGGTCAGGCGCCGTGGGGTGAACCCGCCCACGACCGCCCGCCGGTTGCGCAACAGGCGCGCCGAGAGGCCGTAGCTCTCGGCGAGATGCGCGAGCAGTGGCTTGCCGCGCAGCTCCCGCAGCGCGGGATCGTCCGGAAACAGCGCGGCGATGCGCTCCGCCGCGGCGGCATCGCCGCCAAGGAGCGCGCGTACTTCCGCGGAGAGATCGCCCTGCCGCGCCAGCCGTGCGCGCAGCTCCTGCTCGGTTGCTGCTGGAGCGGGATCCACGAGGCGCAACAGCGCGTGGTATTCCGCCGGGTCGAGCTGCAGAGGCGTGGCGGTCAACAGCAGCAGGCCCCAGGTGCTGCGCGCCAGAGCCTGCGCCACCTCGTACGCCTTGGCGCCGCGGAGGTGATGCGCTTCGTCGACGATCACCAGGTCCCACCCGGCGCCTGCCGCGGCTTTCGTCTCCTCGCGGCTGCGCGAGAGCCATTCCAGCGAGGTGATCACCAGCGGATGACGCCCCCAAGGGGAATCATCGTCGTCCGGGGCTTCCGCTTCCGCCGCCTCGCGGTCGTCCTTCGCCCGGTCGGGATCCATCAGCGTGAACAGCAGGTTGAATTTGTGGAACAGCTCCGCCAGCCACTGCACCGTGAGGTGGCTCGGCGCGACCACCAGGCAGCGCTTGACGAGTCCGGCGTGCAGCAACCCCGAAAGGACGAGGCCGGCCTCGATGGTCTTTCCCAGCCCGACCTCGTCGGCGAGAACGAATCGCGGCTGCGGCGCCGACAGCACCTGGTGCGCTACGCTCACCTGGTGCGGCTTGACGTAGACGCGCGAGGCGAAGAGCGCGCCGAGCGCGTCGGCACGGCGCTCGAGATCGAGGCGCACCGTCTCCGAGCGAAGGTGGAAGTCTTCCGGAGCCCCCCAGCGGCCGGAAGCGAGTTGTTCCGCCGGCCCTTCGCGGGGAACCGGCGCGCGCAGGTCGGCCTCGCTCCGGATCTGCGGCTTCTTGCCGGGAATGTCGACCGTATACCGGTAGAGGTCGTCGGCAGGCCCGGGCAGCGTGCGAAGCACGCGCGCGGCGGAGCCGTCGGCGAACAGGACCGGCGATTCCGGCGCGAATCGGTAACGCGCCAGCGCGATGTCGCGCGACGACAGCATCACCGGGCCGCCGGGCCGGCCGGGAAACTCGGCGGAGAGGCGCGGCGGGTCGTCGCTCACCGCGAGGATGTGCCCGACGCCCCATCCCCCTTGTGCGCGGTGGATGACCTTCATCCCTTTGAGGAACCGGGGCACCGCGGACCTTCTATACTGGAAGGACATGGACGGCCACGCCATCGAGTCCCCGGCCGCGGCAGCGCGCCTGCGACCGCCGCTGCCGGACTTCTTTCGCGCCTCCCTGTTCCTCGGCCTGGTGGGATTCGGCGGCGGGCTCTCGGTGCTCGCCAACATCCATGCGCTGGCGGTGAAGAAAAGGCGCTGGCTCACGGAGCGCGAGTTCACCAACACCATCACCGTCGCACAGATGCTTCCCGGCGGCGCCGCTGCGAATGCAATGGCCTACGCGGGCCTGCGATTCGGCGGACTCAAGGGCGCATTCCTCGGCTACCTCGGCTTCGTGTTGCCCGGGTGGATCGCCGTGATGGCGCTCGCGTTCCTGTACGTGCATTTCGGCACGGCGCCCAACGTGGCGACCTTGCTCGGCGGTTTCAACGCCGCGGTGATCGGGATCATCGGCGCCATCACCCTGAAGATGGCCAAGAGCGCCGTCTCGCGCCTCTGGCAGATGGGCGTGGCCGCGGGCGCGCTCCTCTTCTCCGTCCTCGGCGACGCGCCTCCCGGCGAAGTGGCATTGGTCGCGATCGGCGTCGGGCTCGCGGTCGATCTCGGCACCAAGCGCGCCCGCCTGTTCGCGATGGAACGTCGCAAGATGCGCGAGCGGCGCGAAGCTCCGGTCGTCCTGCCCGAGGAAGGCGCTACGCTCTCCACCCAGAAATCGGAGCCTCGGAAGCCGCCGACGGAAATGAACGTCGCCAGCTGGACGGTCTTCGTGGTGATGCTCGGGATCGCGCTGCACGCCCCGGGCGTGGACGCGGAGCTGTTGCGGATCGCGTTCTCGTTCTTTCGCACCGGTCTCGGCGCGTACGGCGGCGGTTTCGCCATCGTGCCGCACCTCAAGCAGGTGGTCGAACGCGAGCACTGGATCACCGAGCGACAGTTCGCCGACGCCGTGGCCATCGGCAAGCTCACACCCGGACCGGTGCTGCTGCTGGCGACGTTCATCGGCTATCTGCGCCATGGCTGGCTCGGCGCCGTGGTGGCGACGCTCGGCATCTTCAGCGCTCCCTTCATCCTGGTGGCGTTCGCCGGCACCTGGCTGGACCGGATCCGCTCCCGGCGTCCGGTGCGGGCGGCGCTGCGCGGGCTCACGCCGGCCGTCCTCGGCCTGATGGCGGCGGCGGTGATCTCGCTCGGCGACACCATCAACGGAGAGGGCGAGATCGCGATTGCGGTGGCGGTGGCGCTGACGCTCAGCCGCTTCGAGATCAACCCCGCGATCATGCTCGCGCTGGGCGGCGTGGCGCGGTTCGCCTTCCGCTTCGCGGGACTATAAAGGAGCCGTATGGACCTCGATGCGCAGCGCAGGGCAGCCGGAGAGCGCGCGGCCCAGTTCGTCCAGGACGGGATGGTCATCGGGTACGGGACCGGACGGGGAGCGACGGCGGCGCTCGAGGCGCTGGTGAAGCGCAAGGTCCGCGTGCGCGGCGTGCCCACGTCGGAAAAGACGGTCGCGATCTGCAAGCGCCTGGGCCTCGAGATGGTCGACTTCGACCATCACCACCGCCTCGACCTGGTCATCGACGGCGCCGACGAGGTGGATCCGCGCGGCCAGCTCCTGAAGGGTGGCGGCGGCGCGCACGTGCGGGAGAAGCTGGTGGCCCTGGCGTCCGCGCGGCGGATCGTCGTCGTCGAGGAAGCGAAGCTGGTTCCCCATCTCGGCGCCACGCGCGGGGTGCCCATCGAGGTGGTCGCCTTCGGATGGCGCGGAACCCTCGAGCGGATTGCCGCGGTCCTGCCTGGAGCGACCCACCGGGAAGGTCCTCCGACCGACAACGGCGGCGTCGTCGTCGATGCGCCCTTGCCGGCCGGCGCAAATCTCGAGCGGATCGATCGCGCCCTCAAGGGAATCGCCGGCGTCGTCGATCACGGATTGTTTCTCGATCTCTCGCCCACCGTCGTCGTCGGCGGCTCGTCCGGCGTGCGCGTGATCAGCGGTGGCTGACGTAGCCGGCGCCGGAGATCGCTTTCTGGATCACGGCGGCATTTGCGGAAGCGTCGTCGAAGACGACGGTCAGCGTCTTGCTGCCCAGATCGGACGAGACCCGGATGACCCCCCTGACCTGCTGCACCGCCGACTCCGTCTTGTACACGTCGCCCTTGCTGTGCCAGCCCTCCACTTTCAGGCTGAGCGACTGCTCGGCGGCCTGGGCGGCGAACGCAAGCGCGAGCGCGGACCAGAGGGGCTTCATGGCGCCCATTGTAACTGCCCCGGTGGCGGTCGCGCGATCGATCAGACGGCGCGCGGTCCGTGGCGCAAAGGGGCGAACCATCCGCGCACGCCCTGCGACCAGAGGGTCGCGATCGCGAGGCCCAGGAGGATCAAGCCGGCGGCGGCCCCGAACGGCGACGATGCGACCTGCATCCCCAGGGAATCGCGGAGGCCGCGCATCGCCTGATCCGCCGCGGCCGGAGCAGCCGCCAGCGCGCCGGAGAATGACAGCAGCCAACCCGCGATCAGCGCTGCCCCGCTTTCGCCCGCCAGGATCGCAGGCCCCGCGACACGGCGGCCCTCCACGACCGCGCGTATGAAGCCGGTCCGGGTCAGCGGGCCGATCGCGAGCAGCGCGATCGCGATTCCTGGGTCCAACCCCTTGCGAACGAGCACGGCCGCGACGGCGGCCGCGCCGGCCTCGTCGAGCCGCGCCGCGAGGGCGACGATGGCAACGAGCGCAGCAGCGGGCACGAGGTTGCCGGGGAATGCCCGCATGCTCACCTCGAGGCCCGACGCGGCCATCAAGAGCGTGAGCAGCGCCGGGGCCCGCGCGCGCACCGCGGCCAGCATCTCGGCGCCGACGGGGCGGGCCGGCGCTTCCGAGCGGAAGGAGTGCGCCGCGGGCAGCGCAAGCAGGACGGTCAGAGCCGCCCATCCCATCGCGGCGGCAGGGCCGAGCAGGACCAGCAGGAGAAGGAAGGCGTCCCAGCGGAAGAAGCGCGTGCGCACGGCCAGCAGCGCCCCGGCGGCGCAGCCTACGAGGATCGCCGGAGCACAAGCGAGCGAGATCCCGCCGATGACGCGCAGCAGCTCGATCAAGGGAGGCGCCTCTTCGCGCAGGTGCATGACCGCCCCGAAGCCGGCAACCGCGAGCCCAGCGGCACAGGCAACGAGATCGAGGGCGCGTTCCAGGCGCGAACCGAAGCGCTGCGCCCGGATCTCGTCGGAGACCACGTGCAAGAGCGCGCCGGCGGTCACCGCAGTGGCCGTCTTGAGAAAAGCGCCCTCCTCGAACCCGGGCAGCGCGAAACTGAGCAGCGCCCCTGCGATGCCCGCGGCGCCGACCAGGGCGGCGCGCAGAGTCGCGGCACGCGGCCCGCCCAGATCGAGGAACGGCAGCACGACCGCGGCGGTGAGCGGCGCATGGTGCGCGACGATGGCCGCCTCCAGATCGAGGTTCCCGCGCGGCTGCGCCAGCGCGGCGACGAGGGCCAACCCTTCCACGACCGAGTGGAAGATGAGCGCCGCAAAGCCGACCTCGGCGGAGACGCGCAGGCCGGAGAGCCCGCGGCCGCGCAAGAGCCCGGGGCCGAACGTTCGCGCCAGCCACTCGAGGAGCCAGGGCAGCGCGAAGCCCGCCGCCATCCACAACAGGGCGACCAGTCCCTGCGAGGGAAGCACTTCCGGCAGGAGATGGAACGCGACGACGCCTGCCGCGGCCGCGAATGCGAACGTCCGGATGCGCTCGAGGATACCGGGGCGCCGCCGGGCGACCAGCGCGAGGGCGCCTCCGAGGATCGCGGAAAACCCCGCGAGCATGGCGGCGTGGATCATCGCCGGCACCTCTCGCAGATGCCGCGCAGCTCGAGGACGTGCTCCTGCACGCGATACCGCGTGGCGCGGCGGACCTCGCCCAGCGCGCGCTCGAGGACGTCGGAATGGAATTCTCGCGCGCTGCCGCACTCGGTGCAGACGATGGCGTGATGGCAGCGCCGCTCCTTCTCCGAGCAGGGACGCACCGCGGAGGACCCGACGACGCGGTGGAGCAGGCCGAGCTCCAGCAGCGCGGTGAGATTCCGGTAGACGGAGACGCGGTCCATCCGGAAGCCGGCCCTGGCGAGAAGCTTCTGCAGCTCGCGCGGTCCGAGCGGACGCGATGACGCCTCGATCAGCTCGTGGAGCGCGTGCCGGGCGCGGGTGATGCGGCCGCCGCGGCTCCGCAGCGCCGCCTCGGCGCGAGTGGAAAAGCGCACGCCGGGGTCGTAGCACAGATGCAACCTTGTTGCATCAAGCGGAGAGGATTCGCGAGAGGATGACGATGCCCTGGCTGAAGATCGCCGGCTCCGGGAGCAGCGAAAGCACCAGGTGGGCGCCGGAAGGGAAGTCGAAGAAGTACCCGGGATGGACGAGGACGCCTGCCTCCAGCAGCGTCAGGCCCCATTCCTCTTCGCTCCGGGTGCGCGGTACGGAGAGGACCTCGCCCCAGCCGCCCTCGGAACGCAGCACGTCCCAGGGCGCTCGCGGCGGGCGCGCCGCTGCCAGCGATGCCCGGTTGATGGCGAGCCGCTCGCGGACCGCGGCCTGAAAGACGCCGCGCGAAGCGAGGATCGCGGGCGCGACGAGCTGCACCGGCGTGGGCACGGACAGGTAGGTGTCGGCGATCAGCTCCAGCCGGCGCACCGCCTCGTCCGCGCCGGGGCCGGCTGCCGCAATCCACCCCAGCTTGAGCTGCGGCAGGCCCGCGACCTTGGAGAGCCCCGAAAGCGAGAACGACAAGACGTCGCCATACCGGACGGCGCTTCGCGCCCGGCGCGAGTCATCGAAAGCCGGGAAGTCCGCGAAGACCTCGTCGGAGATCAGGGCGCAGCCGTGTTCGTTGCAGGCGGCGGCGAGCGCCGCGCGTTCCTCTTGCTTGAGATATGCGCCGGTGGGGTTTCCCGGACTGACGACGACGACGGCCCGGGTGCGGGCGGAGAACTGAAGCGCGGCGGTGTCGAGATGCCACTCGCCGTCCCAACGCATCCCGTACGGTACGGCGCGCACGCTTTCCAGGGCGGTCAGGTACCCGAACAGCGGATAGCTCGGCTCGGGCACCAGCACCTCGTCGCCGGCGTCGCAGAGCAGCTTGAACAACCACGCGTAGCCCTCGCTCGTGGAGGCGGTGAGGACCACGCGGTCCGGCGAAATCCCGTGGTAGGCGGCAACGGCCTCGCACGCCGAGGGCAGCCCGCGAGGGTGCGGTTCGTATGCAGGAGCGGCAGGGAGCGCGACGGCCAAAGCGGGGAGACCGGCTTGCGTGGGATTCGACAGCGTCAGATCGACGTAGGGCGTCTTGCGCCGGGCCAGCGCGCGCGCCAGCGCATTCTCCTGCTGCGTGAAATCGATCCTCACGCTTCCGGCGGCGCGCCCAGCTCCGCGCTGCGCGGGAGCGGCAGCCGGTCGCGGGGCTTCTCGACGAACCGCAGCGCCGACCAGATCTCGTCCACGGCGATGATCTTGTTGTCCGTCAGGCCGCCGGCGAGACCCACCGCGCGCACGAGCTGCTCGTCGAGATCGGTGAAGAACCCCGAGCTCTTCCTCGGCCAGGCGACCCAGAGCGCTCCGCGCGGCGCCAGGACGTGCTTCGCCTTGTGGAAGAGCTCACCGAGCACGGCGCGCGACGAGGAGAACACGACGATCACGTCGGCGAGGCTGACGATCTTCGTCGTCACGCCGACGCCCTCCGGGAGCGGATCGAGGCGCTTGACGAAGCCGACGGGCGGATCGAGGATCAGCACCCGCCGGCCTTCGCGGATGCCGAGCTTCTCGGCTAGGCTGGTTTCGCCCATTCGCGTCCTCCTTGTAGGTAATCCGAGCCTCGATCCGCAAGACGTTCGACGCAGGGTGTCGTAGACTTGCCGCAATGAAGCAGGTCCGGATCGGGCTGCTCGGCGTCGGCACAGTGGGCCAGGCCGTGGCGCGCGCGCTCGTGGAGCGGCAGGACGTCCTCTCGCGTGCAGCGGGGACGCCTCTGTTGCTGCAGCGCGCCGCCGTGCGCGATCTGGCGCGTCCGCGCGGTTTGCCGGCGGATCGGCTCACCTCGGATCCGGCGGCGGTTGCGGCCGCCGATGACGTGGATCTGGTGATCGAGCTGGTCGGTGGCGAGGAGCCGGCGCGGTCGTTGATCACCACCGCGCTCGAGCGTGGCAGACCGGTGGTCACGGCGAACAAGCGCGTGCTGGCATGGCATGGACCCCAGCTCGCGGAGCTCGCAGCGCGCCGCGGCGTGGAGCTCCGCTACGAGGCGGCGGTGGGGGGCGGGATTCCGCTGATTGCCCCGCTCACCGACGATCTGGCAGCGAACCGCGTGCTGGAGCTGCGCGCGATCATCAACGGCACCTGCAACTACGTCCTCACCCGGATGGCCTCCGGCGAGTCGCTCGAGGACGCGCTGGCAAAAGCGCAGCAGGCTGGATACGCGGAAGCGGATCCGCGCGACGACGTGGACGCGGTGGACGCGGGAGACAAGCTGGTGGTGCTGCTGCGGCTGGCGTTCGACGTCGAATGCACTCCCGCACAGCTCCACCGTCAGGGCATCCGCGGGCTCGACCCACGCGACCTCGCTTATGGGCGCGAGCTGGGGTACGTGCTGAAGCTGCTCGCCGTGGCGCGCAGCACCGAGAGCGGAGTCGAGGCACGGGTGCACCCGGCGTTCCTTCCTTCGGAGCACCCTCTGGCCCGCGTCGACGGTGCGTACAACGCAGTGCACGTGATCGGCGATCTCTGCGGGCCGGTCATGTTCAGCGGCCTGGGCGCCGGGGGCGATGCCACTGCGAGCGCCGTGCTCGCCGACGTCGTGCACGTCGCCCGGCGTCTCGCGCTCGGCGACCCGGTGCCGCCGCCGCGTCAGAACGGTCGCCGGCCGCGCTTGCTTCCCATGGCGGAGGTGACGACGCGCTGCTACTTCCGCCTCTCGGTCGACGACGAGCCGGGCGTGTTCGCGCAGATCACCCGGGTGCTCGCCGACCACCACATCGGGCTCGCAAGCGTGATCCAGCGCGAGCCAGGGCGGCATGGCTCGGCCGAAGTCGTGCTCCTGACCTACGCCGCGCCGGAAGCGGCGCTGGCCGACGCGGAGGAGCAGCTCGCGAAGCTTCCGTCGACGCAGTCGGTGCGGGCGCGGATCCGCGTCGAGGCGCCGAAGTGAAGCGCGGCGTGCTGGCCCGCTGGGCCGCCCATCTGCCGCTGACGGAAAAGACTCCGCACCTGACGCTGGGCGAGGGCGACACGCCGCTGATCTCCGCTCCTACGCTCGCACGCGACGTCGGCTGCGCGGAGCTGTGGTTGAAGTTCGAAGGGCAGAATCCCACCGGGTCGTTCAAGGACCGCGGGATGGTCGTGGCGGTGGCCAAGGCGGTGGAGGCCGGCGTGCACAGCGCGGTCTGCGCGTCGACCGGCAACACTTCCGCGAGCGCGGCCGCGTACTGCGCAGCCGCCGGCATCCGCTGCAACGTCGTGGTGCCCGAAGGAAAGGTGGCGTTGGGCAAGCTGGCGCAGGCGGTGGCGCACGGAGCGCGCATCGTGGTGCTGCGCGGAAACTTCGACGCAGCCTTGATCCGCGTCCGGGAGATCGCCGGGCGCACCGGCATCGCCCTGCTCAACAGCGTCAACCCCCACCGCATCGAGGGTCAGAAGACGGCTGCGTTCGAGATCGCGGAGGCGCTCGGGGAAGTGCCGCACGCCGTCGCGCTGCCGGTGGGCAACGCCGGCAACATCAGCGCGTACTGGCGGGGATTCCGCGAGCTCGGCGAGCGTCGCCCGGTGATGCTCGGCTTCCAGGCAACGGGCGCGGCTCCGCTCGTCTCCGGCGTGCCGGTCGCGGAGCCGGAGACCATCGCGACTGCCATTCGCATCGGCAACCCGGCGTCGTGGAAGACGGCGGTGGAAGCGCAACGCGATTCCGGCGGGCTCTTCGCGGCAGTGACCGACGAGGAGATCCTCACCGCCTACCGGCGCCTCTCCAGCGAGGCCGGCGTCTTCTGCGAGCCGGCCAGCGCGGCGCCGGTGGCCGGACTGCTGCGGCTCGCGCGGGAGAAGCGAGACTTCAGCGGACAGACCATCGTCGCCGTGTTGACCGGCCATGGCCTGAAGGATCCGCAGTCCGCCATCGACGCAGCGGCCGCGATCGGGACGCCGATCGCCGACGACACAAAAGCGCTGGAGGCTGCTCTGCAATGAAGCCCTTCACGGTGCTCGTGCCGTGCTCGACGTCCAATCTCGGCTCCGGATTCGATGCGGTGGGGATCGCGCTCTCCGTATTCGATCTGATGGTGCGCGCCTCCCCCGGCGGCGAGGGTCTGCGCATCGCGCGGTTGTCGGGAGAAGGCGCGGATCGGCTGCCGCCGGATTCCACCAATCGCGTGATCGAGGCGGCGCACCGCGCAGCAATGACGGCAGGACGCCGCCCGGAGTCGCTGTCGGCGGAGCTTTCGATCCACAGCTCGATTCCTTTGAAGCGCGGTCTTGGTTCCTCGGCAGCGGCGGCGCTCGCGGGCGCAATGCTGGCCGATGCGCTCCTGGAGGGGGCGATCGGCGGCGATACCGTTCTGCGCACGGCCGTCGAGATGGAAGGCCATCCTGACAACGTCGTTCCCGCATTGCGCGGCGGGGCACAGGTCTCGGTCCGCGATGGGCGCGGCGGGATCATGTCGTGCCCCATCCGCATCGGCGCTCCCGTACGCGCAGCGCTGTACATCCCGGATCAGGAGCTGGCGACGTCCGCCGCGCGCGCGGTGCTGCCGAAGCAGGTCCCGTTCGCTGACGCCGTGCACAACCTTGGCCGCTCTGCGCTGTTGGTGGCGGCTCTCACGGAGGGCAAGCTCGAGCTGCTGGCGGAAGCAATGGACGATCGCCTCCACCAGCCCGCCCGCGCTGGCCTGCTTCCCTGGATGCCGCCTTTGCTCGAGGCCGCGAAGAAGGGCGGAGCATTCGGTGCGGCGCTCTCGGGCGCGGGAACCACGGTCTGCGCGCTGTGCAGCGCCGGCTCCGCGCGCGAAGTCGCGCGGGCCATGATGGACGCCGCCGCTTCGCTGGGAGTCGCCGGCCGCTCCGAAGTAGTGGACGTCGCCGTCCCAGGCGCCCGCGTCGTGTGAACGTCAAGGCGCGGAACTTGAATTGGTACTGCTCCAGCGCGCTACTGAGGGCGAGGGCTCAGGACTTCCGTTCGGTCTCGAGGATGTGCGCGATGGCGGCGTCGATGCGGCGGCGGAATTCGTCGTCCGCGTCCATGAACTGGACGCCGACACCGGGGAGGGTTCCGCGCTTCCTGGCGTCTTCCTTCGTCACCCGATGCACCACGATCCCGCGTGCCGGAACCGCGGTGCTGCTGCCCGGGAGCTCCATCTCGACCTGGACGATGGTCTTCAGAGGCGGCGGATTCTCGGTGTGCACGAATACGCCGCCCGCGCTGATGTTCGCGGCGTACTCCAGGACGAAGTCCTGCACCGTCGCGAAGCGCACCGCGAAGTTCGCGTTGTAGCGGGGGAACGCGCGGCGCCGGTCTTCGTGCGGATGCAGCGCCACCGCGCCGATGGGGACCGCGTCCGCGGCCCGCGTCCTCCGCGCGATGAGCTGGCCGATCTGCGTCCGATGCGCCTCGCCGGCTCCGACGAAATCCGCCCAGAACCCTGGCTCCTCGCCGGCGTTCGCGTGCTCGCGCACGACTGCGTCGACGTGCAGGGCGTCGCGCGCGCCGGGCAGATACAGCTTCATCGAGACCGTGGTTCCCGCGGCGGGCGGCTCGAGGCAGCACACGAGGACGCCACTCTCGCTCAGCTCGCGCGTGGTGGTCTGGACCGCGGTATCGCCGGCTGCGAAGCGGATGGGAAAGACGATAGACGCGCGATCCATGCAGTTTCAGTCTACCTGTCCCCTCTGGGGCACAAAGGCGCGCCTGTGGTCCGCGGCGCCCAAGGGTGGGATGCCCCGCGCGCGATGAACAGCGTCGCCCGCGTACGAGGGAACACCCTTGCGCAGGCACGGCTCGGAAGCTAGGTTCGCGGCCCCCTGCTGGAGGCAGCCGTGCCTTTGCGGACTCCGCTCTACGACGCCCACCTCGCTGCCTCGGCCCGCATCGTCGAGTTCGCGGGTTTCGAGATGCCCGTGCAGTACCAGGGCCTGCTCGAGGAACATGCGGCGGTGCGCGAGAACGTCGGGATGTTCGACGTCTCGCACATGGGAGAGATCACCCTCGAGGGCCCGCGCGCCCTGGAGACCGCGCAGAAGCTGGTCACGAACGACCTTTCGAAGTGCACGGATGGCCAGGCGCAGTACAGCGCGCTCTGCAACGAAAAGGGCGGCGTGATCGACGACGTCATCGTCTACCGGTTCTCGCCGGAGCGGCTCTTCATCTGCGTCAACGCCAGCGGGCGGGAGAAGGACTTCGACTGGATGCGCGCGCACGCCGGCGACGGGGTCGCGGTAGGCCAGCGCTCGGACGACTGGGCGCAGATCGCGGTGCAGGGACCGAACGCGCCGAAACTGGTCGATGCGCTCTGCGAGCCGCGCGTCCTCGACCTCGCCTACTACCACTTCCGCGAAGCCACGGTGGCCGGCGTCCGCGGATGCATCATCGCGCGCACCGGATACACGGGCGAGGACGGCTTCGAAGTCTTCGTCCCGCCCCAGGGAGCGCGAAAGCTCTGGGACGCGCTGCTCTCGAAGGGCGTGGTCCCCTGCGGGCTGGGCGCGCGCGACTCGCTGCGCCTGGAAGTCGCTTACCGTCTGTATGGAAACGACATGGACGAGGACCACACGCCGCTGGAGGCGGGGCTCGGCTGGATCGTCAAGCTCGACAAGCCGGGCGGGTTCATCGGCTCCGACGCGCTCATCCGCCAGAAGCAGGAAGGGCTCAAGCGCAGGCTCGCGGGATTCAAGCTCACGGGAAAGGGAATCGCCCGTCACGGCTATCCCGTCGTGCGGGAGGGAGAGCGCATCGGAGAGGTGACGAGCGGGACGATGAGCCCGGTGCTGAAGGAGCCCATCGGGCTCGCGTACGTTCCGACGGCGCTGGCGAAGGACGGATCCACGTTCGAGATCGAGATCCGGAGCAAACCCGTCGCGGCGAGGGTGGTGAAGACTCCCTTCGTGGAGAAGATCAAGTCGTGACGCAGGCGCTCCTCAATCACTTCTACGTCACTCCCGATCGGGAGACGTTCGCGGCGGCGGAAGCCAGCGACTTCGTTCGCCGGTTCGCGGCGATGGAGAAGCGGACCACCGTCCGCAAGGACACGACGTACACAGGCCTCTACCTCTACGGCGAGCACACGTACCTGGAGCTGCTGCATCCGGACTCCGCCTCGTTCGGCGCCCCTTCCGGCATTGCCTACGGGGTCGAGGAACCGGGTGGCCTTTCTCGCGTCTGCGAGGCGTTCCCCGGGGCCAAGCTCGAGGAGATCGCGCGAGGCGACGTGCCCTGGTTCAAATCCTGTCGGCCGCAGGAGCCGCTCCAGGGACTCGCCGAGTGGGCGATGGAATACGTGCCGGCCTTCTTCCGCGGCTTCCGCCCCGAGTTGCCGCCCGCCAGCCCTGGCATCGACCGATCCGACGCGCTCACCCGCTACGCGGCGAGCTGCGGAAAGTTGCGCCATCGCGAGGAAGGCCTGTTCGAAGACGTCATCGCTCTCGAGATCGCGCTCGCAGCCAGCGAAGCGGAGCGTTGGATGGCGCGAACGCTGCGAGTGGCGGATGCGGATCTGCGCGTGACGCCGGCACCGCCCGGCGCCCCGATCGGCATCCTGGCCGCGCACCTGAGCCTCCGGCGCGATGCAGGCCGCCGCGTCGAACGGATTGGCAGCACCACCCTTTCGCTCGACGGCCGCTCCGCCGTCTGGCGGTTCCAGAGAGGCCTCCATGGCGAATTATCCTGAGACGCTCCGGTACACCAAAGAGCACGAGTGGGCGCGCATCGCGGGCAAGACGGCGACGATCGGCATCACCGAGTTCGCCAAGGACCAGCTCGGCGACGTGGTCTACCTCGAGCTTCCGGAGGTGGGCGCGGCAGTGACGAGGGGCCAACCCTTCGGTGTGGTCGAAAGCACCAAGGCGGTCAGCGAGCTGTTTGCGCCGGTGAGCGGGAAGGTGACGAAGATCAACCAGGCGCTGGTGGACGCTCCCGAAGGAATCAACGACGATCCGCACGAGAAGGGATGGATGATCGAGATCGAGATGAGCGCCCCGAACGAGACGGGCGAGCTGCTCTCCGCGAAGCAGTACGAGGAGCTGCTGGCGAACGAGCATTGATGGAGACGCTCGACCTGCGCGGCCTGCTCTGCCCTCTCACCTGGGCGCGAACCAAGTACGCGCTGTCACTCCTGCGCCGGGGCGGCGAGCTCCTCGTCATCGTCGATCACCGGCCCGCCGTTCCCGACCTCAAGCGCAACGCAGAGGAGACGGGCAACGAGGTGGTCTCCTCGCGCGAGAGCAGCGACGGAGTCTGGGAGATGGTGCTGCGGAAAGGCTAGCCGCTGCCGCACTGGAGGTGCGGCTTGGTCGCGGCCGCCGAAGGCGGCTTAGCGACTACGCTTTGGACTGAACCTCTCATGAGTCTCGTCGAGCGCATTGCCGGTCACGTGCGCGGTTCTTTGGCGCTCGATGCGGCGCGGCCGCAGTGGGGCGCGGGGTTGCGCGCAGCTACGGCGTTGGCGGTCCCGCTGCTCGTTGCCTGGCTGACGCGGCGGCCCGAGCTGATCTGGTCGGGATTCGGCGGATGGCTGGCGATGCTCGCCGATCCGGGCGGCCCCTACCGGGCGCGCGCCATGGCGATGGGCACCTTTGCCGCAGCCGGCGCCGCGACTTCGTTCGCCGGCGGGATTGCCGGCCAATCGCCGTGGATTGCGCTGCCGGCTCTGTTCGTCTGCGCCCTGCTCTGCAGCCTGGTGCGCGTCCGCGGCGATACCGCCGCAACCATCGGCGTGCTCTCGCTGATCGTGTTCTGCATTACCGAAGGAACTCCAGCGGGTGTCCGCGAGAGCCTGCTGCGGGCGGAGATGCTCGTCGCCGGCGCAATGTTCGCCATCCTTCTCGCGGTCGCGGTCTGGCCGTTCCGGCCATACCATCCAGTGCGCGAAGCGGTCGCCTCTGCCTGGTCGGTCATCGCCGAGCTGGGCGCGCGGATGGCGCGCGTGGTGCGGACGCCGGCGGAGCCCGCGGCGTGGGAGGCGCTGGTGCCCCTCCGGCGGCGCGCTCGCGAAGCGCTGGAGGCCGCACGCCACGCGCTGGGCGTCGCGCGCGCCGGTTACCAGGGCGAGACGGGGCGTGGCCTGCAACTGCTCGTCCTCTACGAGATCGCGGAGCTGGCGCTGGGCGATCTGGCGGCGCTGCTGGAAGCTCTGCGCGCGCGGGCGGAGCGCGGCCAGGTGCTGCCGAAAGAGATCGCGGACGCCGTGCAACAGTTGAGCGCCGCGCATGCCGGGATCGCGCGGGCCGTGATCGAGCAGGGAGCCGCGCCCGCCACCCCGGTAGCCGCGAAGCTGGAGGCGGATCCCGACATGGCGGCGCTATTCGCGCGAGTCGAGGCGGAGACGCGCTACGCAGTGGAGTCCGTTCAAGCCCTCGCGGAAGGCGGAAAAGGCCCACCGCCGCCAGGAGCGCTCGCGCCGCCCGACGCATCGTCATCGCTGCGCGACGCATTTGCGCCGGGATCGATCGAGCTGCGGCATGCGCTCAGGGTCGCCATCGTGGCCACCGCCGCGCAGCTCCTGGCTACTGCGCTCCGCCTCGAGCGCAGCTATTGGGTGACGATCACCGTGATCATCGTCCTGCAGCCTCACGCCATCGCCACCGTGCGGCGGGGGCTGCAGCGCGTGGGCGGCACCGTGATGGGCGGTATCGTCGCCGCGCTCATCGTGCACTTCGTCGGGCAACCGCTGCTCCTGGGAGGCCTGCTGTTCATCCTCGCCTGCGCGGGAGTCGCCGTGCGGCGGATCAACTACGCCGCATTTGCCACGCTCATCACGCCGGTGTTCGTTCTCCTTGCAGAGGCTAACGCGCGGGGCGCACATCTGACGCGGGCGCGAATCTTCGACACCTTGTTGGGAGGGGCGTTGGCGCTGGCAGGCGGCGTCCTGCTGTGGCCGACACGCGATCTCGAGCGGATGCCCTCGCTCGTCGCCGCCGTGCTCCGTGCGAACCAGCGGTATCTGCGGGCCGTGCTGGGCGGTGAAGGTCCCGGAGGCACCGTCGCCGCGAGGCGGGCCGTCGGCCTGGCGACCGCGAACGCCGAGGCGGCGCTGCAGCGGCTGATCGGCGAATCCCGGCCCGCGGATCGCCTCGAGCCATTGATGGCCCTGGTCGCGTACGCCCGGCGGCTGAGCGCGTCGATCACCGCCCTCGGGTCGGCGCGCGTCCCGCCCGAGGATGCCGAACGCCTCGTCAACACTCTCGGGGAGCTCGCGGACGCCGCCGAAAGCGGACGCCCGCCTCCTCCGCTCACGCCGATGGAGGACCGCACCGCGCCGGAGCCGTCACAGCGCCTCGCCCGTCAATTGCGTGTCGTGCACTCCGCGCTCGCGCGGCTTGCCTGAGAGAGTTACTCTTTCCCGCCGCATGCGCACTGCCCTCCTCCTCGCCGCGGCTGCCTGCGCGAGCGCGCCCCGGTTGCGCCCCGAGCGAACGCACCTCCAGCCGCTGCTCCTGGAGGCGATCCGTTTTCCCACCGTCGCCGGCAACGACCAGGCGCGGCTCGACCAGCAGCAATGGCTGTTGCGGACGGCGGCGTCGCTCGGTCTCGCCGCACGCGACGCGGGTCCGGTGACTGAGATCGAGCTGCCCGGTCCGCCGGGTGCGCCCGTCCTCGGACTGGTCGTGCACGGCGACGTGCAGCCCGTCGACGAGAAGCAGTGGACGGTGCCGCCCTTCGCGGGCGTGGTTCGCGACGGCGCCGTCTACGGTCGCGGCGCCGCCGACGACAAAGGCCCCTTGGTCCAGGCGCTGCTCGCGATGCATGCCCTCCGCGATTTGAAAAGGACGCACGCGCTGCGATTGCTCGTGGGAAGCGACGAGGAGAGCGGTTCGCGCGACGTGAAGACATACCTCGCCTCGCACGCCCCGCCGGCGTACAGCCTCGTGCTGGACTCCGAATTTCCGGCCGTCGTCGGCGAGAAGGCCTGGGACGGCCTGGCCGTGCTGCCGGCCAATCTGGACCCTGGCAGCGGGAAACCGTGGGTCATCGAGGAAGTCGACGCGGGGCTCGCGCCGAGCATCGTGCCAGACCGTGCCCGCATCACCCTGCGCTGGCGGGAAGGCACGCCTGCGTGGGAACCGCTGGAGCAACGCCTCCGCGCCAGGACCCCCGCGCCGGGAACAACGCTGGAGATCGAGGACCGCGGCCCGCTGCTCGACGTCGTCGTCCACGGCCGCGCTGCTCACGCGGGCGTCAACGTCGAAGGCGGTCGCAACGCGCTCGTGTCGCTCGCGCAGATCGTCGCTGGAGAGCTGCCGGATTGCGCCCTGGCGGACGTCGTAGCGTTCGCTGCGCACGCGGGCGCCGATCTGAAGGGCGCCGCTCTCGGTCTCGACAAAATCGCTGCTCCGGGCTGGCGCGGCTGGACGGTCAACGTGGCGACGCTCAAGAAGGAGCCGGGACTGAACGGGAAGCTGGCGCTGGTGATCAACCTGCGCCGGCCCCCGCCGCTCACCGCCACGGAATCGAAGGAACGCCTCTACGCGGAAGTGCGCAAGTTCTCGCCGCGGCTCGAGCCCGGCGAAATCTACTTCGGCGACGAGCCGCTGGTGTTCGATCGGAACGCGAAGATCGTCCGCCGCCTGATGGACGATTACCAGCGCGCCACCGGCGAGCACCCTCCTCCCGCCATCTCCGGCGGCGGCACGTATGCGAAACGCATCCCCAACGCGATCGCCTACGGGATGTGGTTCCCGGGAAAGCCGTACACGGGCCACGACGTCGACGAGAAGATCGAGGTGGCCGACCTGGAGCGTGGACTCGACGTGCTCGTCGAGACGCTGCGCGACCTCGCCTCCGGTCCACCGCTGCAGGATCCGTTCCTGCCGTAGTAGTCTGCGCACCCTCATGCGCATCGCCACGCGGCTGCAGGGGCTGGAGCAGTCCGAGATCCGCCGCATGACGCGCGAATGCGAGCGCGTCGGCGGAATCAACCTGGGCCAGGGGATCTGCGATCTCCCCACGCCCGAGCTGGTGCGCGACGGAGCCATCGGCGCCATCCGCGAGAACCGCAGCACCTACTCCTTCGCCGAAGGCGCATCCGAGCTGCGAGCGGCGATCGCGAAGAAGCTCTCGCGCGACAACGGCCTTCAGGCCGACCCCGGCAGCGAGATCTGCGTCACGGTGGGCGCGAGCGGCGCATACGCCGCGACCCTCCACGCCCTGCTCAACCCCGGCGACGGCATTCTCCTCTTCGAGCCGTACTATGGCTATCACCTGAATGCAGCCGTCGTCGCCGGCCTCACCCCCGAATTCGTGACGCTCAAGCCGCCGGAGTTCGCGCTGAGCGAGGAGGCGCTGGAAGCGGGGATCACCCCGCGGACGCGAGCGGTCGTCGTCTGCACCCCGTCGAATCCGAGCGGAAAGATGTTCCGGCCGGCAGAGCTGGAGGCGCTGGCGCGCGTCGCCCGCCGCCGCGACCTCCTCGTCATCACCGACGAGATCTACGAGTACATCCGCTACGACGGCCGCCGCCACGTCTCGCCCGCGTCGATCGCCGGCCTGCAAGACAGGACCGTCACCATCATGGGTCTGTCCAAGACCTTCAGCATCACCGGCTGGCGCCTGGGGTACACGTTCGCTCCGGCGGAGCTGACGCGGGCGATCACGCTGGTGAACGACCTCTACTTCGTCTGCGCGCCGACCCCGCTGCAGCTCGGCGCTGCCCGTGGATTCGATGCTCCGCGCAGCTACTTCGAAGATCTCATGGTCGCCTACCGGAAGAAGCGCGACCGGATCTGCGCCGCGCTCGACCGCGCCCGCCTGCCGCCCATCGTGCCGGAGGGCGCGTACTACGTCCTGGCCGACTGCACCCGGCTCGGATTTGCCACGTCGGTCGAGGCCGCCATGCACGTCCTGGAAACGACGCAGGTCGCGTCGGTGGCGGCGAGCGCCTTCTACCGCGGCGCGGAGGGAGAGAGGCTGTTGCGCTTCTGCTTCGCCAAGGACGACGCCGTCCTCGAGGAAGCGTGCAACAGGCTCGCGACCCTGCGATGAGGTCTCCGCTCCTCCCCATCTTCCTCATCGTGGTGGTGGACGTCCTCGGGCTCACCATCATGCTCCCGCTGCTCCCGTTCTACGCGGAGCACTTCGGCGCCACCCCCGCGGTGGTCGGCCTGCTGGTCAGCACCTACGCGCTCTGCCAGCTCGTCGCCGGGCCCGTCCTGGGGCAGATGTCGGACCACCTCGGCCGCAAGCCCGTCCTGACCGCCAGCCAGATCGGCACGTTCGTGGGCTTTCTGGTGCTCGCGTTCGCGCCCAATCTCTTCATCGTCTTCCTCGCGCGGGTCATCGACGGGCTGACCGCCGGGAACCTCTCCATCGCGCAGGCGTACATCGCCGACGTGACCAGACCAAAAGAAAGGGCGCGAGCGTTCGCGGTGATCGGGATCGCGTTCGGGATCGGCTTTCTCATCGGCCCCGGAGCGTCCGGCTACCTCACGACCCACTTCGGGTTCCAGGTTCCGATCCTCTGCGCGGCGGGACTCTCCTTGCTCAGCATCCTCGGGACCACGTTTCTCTTGCCCGCGATCCCTCCACACCCCGAAGGAGCGCACCCGGCAACGGCGGCGCAGGAGCTTGCCGGGCCAGTCGCGCCCGGCGGCAAGCGCCTGCGCATCTTCGACTGGGGAACCTATCTGCAATATTTCCGGCGCGCGCCTCTCGGCGGGCTGCTTCTGGAATTCTTCCTCTTCACCTTCGCCTTCGCCACCTTCACCAGCGGCTTTGCGCTGTTCGCGGAGAGGCGGTTCATCTGGCACGGCGTTCCGTTCGGGCCGAAGGAAGTGGGTTACGTCTTCATGTACTCGGGCCTGCTCGGCATCGTCGTGCAGGGATCGATGCGCCAGGGCGCGCTCGTCCGGCGCATCGGGGAGGCGCGGCTGGTGACGCTCGGATTCTTCAGCGGCGCGGTGGGATACGCGCTGCTCGGCGTCAGCTTCGCGATCCCGCCGCTCTTGCTGGCGGCAACTCTCGCCTCCTTCGGCACCGGCGTGCTGCGGCCAGCGCTCACCAGCCTGATCACGCAGCAGGTTTCCCGCAGCGAGCAGGGCGTCGTGCTCGGGCTGAACCAATCGCTGCTCTCGATCGCGCTGATCGTCGGACCGGCCATCGCCGGCGTACTGATCGAGCACGGACACCTGACGCTCTGGGGACTCTGGGCAGCGGTGATCCTCGCCGCGGGCCTGCTCTTGAACTTGCGGGCCCGCGAGGCGCGGCTCGCCGCGGCTCAGAAACCGCGCGAGGCCGGCGATCCGGGAACGTAGGCGGGACCGACCTGCAGGCGCATGCCGCCGGTCGCGGCGAGGAGCGTGAACGCGAAAGGCAACTTCACGGTGCCGTCCTCGCGGATCAGGCCCGGCGGAGGATTCGGGAACCGCTGCACGATGCGGAACGCGTCGACGGCGACTTCGTCGAGGTACTGCACGCCCGACGACGCGGCGACGTGCACGTCGGTGATCTCGCCTTGGCGATCGAGAGTGAACTCGATCACCGTGCGCCGGTCCTTGTACGAGTAGAGCTGACCGGTGGGATCCCTCTTGCCGGAAGCGTCGATCACCTTCTGCGTCCAGACGCGCCCGACGGTCTCCTTCACGCGGTTGAGGAACCCGGCGAACTTGAAGCTGCGCGCGTTGAGGAAGGTGCCCTCGCCCTCTTCGATGCCGCGGAGGTCGTCCGGCATGGGCCCGCCGGCGATGGGGCCTGTGGCGCCGACAGGCTCGTTCAACGTCAGCTTGAGCGGGCGCAGATCGCCTGGCATGCCCGGCTCCGCGCCCGGCGACCCGGGACCGATGCTGGACGCCTTTCCGTCGCTGCCAGGATCGGCCCTGGCGATGCGATTGCCGGTGCCCTTGAACGCATCGGTGCCTTCGCGGTTGCGCACGGTGCCGTCCGGCGCCTCCTCCAGCCGAAGGGGATCCATTCGCTCCCTGCCGGGAAGCTGCGCCACTTCGCGCTGGCGCTTCTGCCTGGCGCCGCCGCCCGCCGTGCCGTTGTCGCCCGGGTGCGCGCTCGTCGCCGGAGCGCCCGCTTCGGCCTTGTCGGTACGCCCTTCCTTCTGCAGCTTCGAAAGCGCGTTCTTGTAGAAGGCGCTCGTTTCGCGGGCGCGCGTCTCCTTCTCGACGCGGCTGTCCTTCTCGGAGAGATACTTCGTCGCCTTGTCAGGCGCCTGCTCGTTGGTGGGCCCGAGCGAAACCACCTGGCCCCTCTCGAGCTTCTCCTCTTTCTCGGGCGGAGGAACCGGTGCGACGGGCAACCTCGGAATCTGCTGCTGTGGCGCAGCAGCCGTCGTTTGCGGGCCGCCGGGGCGAATGCCCTGCAGCTGCGACCGGTCCGAGGTGACCAGGGAAACGATCTGGGGGACGACGTGCTTGGGGGCGTGGAAGATCGCGTCCCGCGCCACGCCGAGCATCAGCAGGAAGTGCCCCGTGATCGATACGACGACCGCAATGGTCAGGCGGCGGCCCCGCCGGGCCGGCTGCTGAGGCAAAGGCATGGCGGCTACATTGTAGCGCCGGCGCAGTGCGACAGGCGAGTCGCTGAACGTCGTGGAGTGCGCCGGAATACGACTCTGGTCGGTTTGCCGGAGCACCCGTCCTGAACAGGGGGGAGCGCCTAGTAAATCCTCACAGGCGCCGCTCCTGAGTAGTACCAGGCAAGAATGTCCCGGTAGGTGGCGCCGCGCTGGGCGCGGCCGATGGCGCCGGTCTGGCACATCCCGCTTCCGTGGCCCCAGCCGCCGCCGACGAAGGTCCAGCCCGATCCGGACCGTTCGACCACGAACATTCCGCTGTTCAGGTTCCGGAAGAGCCTCCGGATCTGCAGTTCGCCGTAGACGCGGGCGCTCGCCCGGCTGCCGGCGATGCGCAATGCGCGCGCACGGCCGGAGACGCCCCGCCCTTCGACGGCCAGCGTCTGGACGGTGCCGACGCCGAGGGAAGCGCAGATTTCGTCCACCTCGCGCTGGGTGAACGTACGCCTCCAGCGGACCTTGTCGGCATTGGCGAAACCGGACGCCGCGCAATAGCTGGGAACGGGGTCCAGGTGGACGAAGCGGGAGACGAGCGCTTCTCCCACACCGTCGCGGAAGGGCCCCATTCCGGGAGCGAGCGGATCGAAGTCGGGCCGCCCGCGGAGCGACGGATCGGCGGGACCGCTCCAGACCGCATCGTTGTCCTCGGTAAACCCGCCGCACACCGCCGAGTAGACGGAATCGACCAGCCGGCTCTGGCCGCCATGCTCCGCGAAGAGAGCCTCGCCGCGGGTGGCCTCCACGGCGGCGTCGGGACCCGCCTGCTCGGCGGCCACGCCCTTGTAGACCTGGCAGTGCTGCTCGGCGCAGAGCAGGTACGGATCGCCGAGGTGACGCGCGCCGATCTTCGCCAGCACTTCGCCGCGGGCCGTGACCGCCTGTGCCTTCAGCGCTTCCGCATGCGCGCGGGCGAAGATCTCGCTCGGCACCACCCCGCGCACGAGCCGCTCCATCCCGACCGCAGCCACCAGCGCGAGCGACCCGGAACCGTCTACCGTCGCGAACAGCCGCTCCGGGTACGTCCGGTCCTCGTAGCCGTGGAAGCTGTAGCCCATTCCGTATTCCACCTGCTCGACGGTGAGGCCGGAATCGGTACGCAGCTCCACCGCGCTCTCGCCGATGGCTGCGGAATTGCCGCGAGGATCCCGCAGCTCGATTCGCGCGCCGGGACGCGTGGCCAGCTCGCGGCGGATCTGCACCCGCAGCCCGAGCCGGGCCTGCAGGTCCTGCGCCTTCTGCCGCGCTGCCGCCTCGGTTCCGTCGCCGTCGGCCAGCACGGAGTACTTGCGCGTGTCGACGACGTGCCCGGCGATGCCATAGGCCTCGCCGACGGTCGCGATCCGGATCGCGACTCGTTTTGCCGCCCAATCCTCCCGCGCTTTCTGCAGCCCCTGCTTGTCGTCGTAGCGAAGCTGCTCGAGCTCCACCCACGAGGCGCCGGCTCCCTGCGAGCTTTCCAGCAGTTGCAGCGTCCAGCGGCCGGAGGCTCCGCCGGCGACGGCTGTCGTCATTTCTCCGGAGCGCGAGCGGACGCGCGCCGTCAGAGGCCCCTTCGGGACGAAGACGATCTGCTGCCGCCCTTCGAGCACGCGCACGGTGATCAGCGGCTCTCCGCCGGAGAACGACAGGCGGCGCGAGTAGAGAAGCTCGAGCGGATCGTCCGGCGCGGGCGTCCCGGAGAAGAGATCGTCCTCTGCGCGGACAGCGCGCGAGAGCAGCGCGCCGCCGAGGACGGAGAGAAACCTGCGGCGCGGCGTCTTCATCCGCGCTGGTGCGTCCGCTCGACGTAACGGCGGAACGCGGCGCGCAGGCGCACCGCGACGGGACCCGGCTTCCCGTCGGCGACCTTGCGCATCTGCTCGCCGTGCGACTCCAGGAAGACCAGGCTCGTCACCGGCATCGCCTCGCGCAGGGTGCTGGTCATGAAGACTTCGTCGGCCGCGGCGAGCGCCTCCGGACCGTGCGGATCCTCGCGCAGGATCAGCCCTTCCGCCCTGGCGATCTCGATGAACAGCCCGCGGGTGACGCCCTCCAGCATGCCGAGCGCCAGCGGCGGCGTCACCAGCACTCCGCGCTGCACGAAGAAGACGTTGGACGTGGTCCCTTCCGTGACCCGGCCAGCGAGATCGAGGAGGATCGCGTCGTCGGCGCCCGCTTCGTGCGCCTCGCGCAGCGCGAGGATGTTGTTCAGGTAGTTTCCCGTCTTCAACGCCGGGTCGAGGGCCTGTGGAGGATTGCGACGCGTCCTCGCAATCGCCATCTGCAGGCCGCGCTGGTACTGCTCCTCGGGAGGCGGCGCGAGCGGGCGCACGATGAAGATCAGCCGGTTCTGCCCACGGGCGAGCAGCGGGGAGAGTCCGAATTCGCCGGTCCCGCGGGTGACGATGATGCGCGCGTACGATTCGGCGTTGCCCGCCGCCTCGAGCGTGCGCTGCAACTCGTCGAGGACGACCTCCCGGCGGGGCAGCGTCAGGCCGATCCGCTCGGCGGTCTTCTCCATCCGCGCCAGGTGCCGGTCCATCTCGAAGGGTCGTCCGGCATACGTGCGCACGACCTCGTAGACGCTGTCGCCGTAGAGGAAACCGCGGTCGAGGACGGGGACCAGGGCCTGCTCGGGCGGGACCAGCCTGCCTTCCACGTTGCAGAGGACGCCCACCGGGGTTTGGTACCGCCGCCCGGGCGTGGACGCAACATCGTTACGCCCTTAGCCGCTCGCCTTTTCCGTCGATGGCGGCATCGAGCGCGTCAATGGAAGGCGGTTTCGCCAGGTGCGCGTCGAACCCCGCCTCGGCGGCGCGCTCGCGGTCTTCGGGCTGGGCGTATCCGGTCAACGCAACGAGCCAACTGCCATCGAGCGCCCGATCGGCGCGAAGCATCCGGGCGACTTCGTAGCCGCTCATGTCCGGAAGGCCGATGTCGCAGATCACCACTTCCGGGCGATGCTCACGCGCGAGCGCCACCGCGCTGCGGCCGTCGCGTGCCAGCCACACGCGATGACCGCCGATCTCCAGCAAATCCTTCAGCGTCTCTCCGGCGTCCAGATTGTCCTCGACGACGAGCACGGACCGGCTGCGGGCAGCGCTGCGGGTTCCTTCAAAGCGGTTTGCGGCCGGCGGGTCCGGCGCGAGTGGCAAATGCACGGCGAACTCCGCTCCCCGCCCTGGTCCTTCGCTCCGTCCCGCCACCGAGCCGCCATGAAGCTCGACGAGTCCCTTGACCAGCGCAAGGCCGAGCCCGAGACCACCGCGGGTCCGCGCCAGCGTCTTTTCCGCCTGCGCGAACGGTTGGAACATGCGCTCGATCTGTGCCGGATCGATGCCGATTCCGGTGTCGCGCACGCGAACTTCCGCTTGCGAGGCCGCCTTATGGACCGTGACGGTGGTGCGGCCGCCCGGATCGGAGAACTTGGAGGCGTTCTGGAGCAGGTTGCCGACCACCTGCGCGATCCGCGTCGGGTCGGCGTCGATCCACACTGGCCCGGCCGGTTCCTCGAAGCGCAAGTCGACGTCGCGCTCCTCGAAGAGCGAACGGTGATCGTCGCAGGCGCGCCGCGCGACGTCGCGCAGGTCGGTGTGTGCGCGGCGCAGCTCGATCTTCCCGGAGGAGATGCGGTTGACGTCCAGGAGATCGTCGACGAGGCGGGTCAGGTGCTGCGTCTGCCGGTGGATGACCTCGCGCGCCTTCAACGCGTCGGCGCTCTCCGGCGCCACCCGGTCGAGAATGGCCAGGCTGTTGCGGATGGGAGCGAGTGGATTGCGCAGCTCGTGCGAGAGCACGCCGATGAATTCGCTCTTGCGCCGATCCGCCTCCGCCAGCCGCTCGGCGGCGTCGCGCTGCTCGGTGACGTCGGTGTTGGTGCCGAACCAGCGCAGCACGTTGCCGCGCTCGTCCTTGATGGGGAGCGCGCGGGAGAGGAACCAGCGGTACTCGCCGTCGTGGCGGCGGAGCGGGAAGGTGTCCTCCCACGCGACCCGGGAGGCAATCCCCGCCGCCCATTTCCGCATCACCGAGCCGATGTGATCGGGATGGTGCACGTGGCGCCACCCCCAACCGCGCATCTGCTCGGGCGCCGTGCCCGTAAACTCGTACCAGCGGCGGTTGTACCAGAGGATGTTGCCGTCCGGCTCCGCCATCCAGGCGAGCTGCGGGATGTTGTCCGCCATGGCGCGGAACCGCTTCTCGCTCTCCTCGCGTTCCGCCTCCAGGCGGCGTCGCTCGGTGATGTCGCGGATGACGCTGATCAGCACGCGCGTCCCCGCGACGTCGGCGCCCTCGGAGCTGACCTCGACGGGAAACGTGCTCCCGTCCTTGCGCCGGTGGGTGGTCTCGAAGCGGATCCCGCGAATGTCCGCGTCGGCCATCTGGACGCCCAGTTCCTCGTGCGTCGGCTCGGCGCGCAGGTCACGGACCGAGAGCCGCATGAGCTCGTCGCGGCCGTAGCCGTACGCGAGGGTGGCGGCCGCGTTCGCCTCGAGCACCTGGCCGTCGGAGCGGCGGACGAAGACGATCACGTCGCGGCTGTGCTCGGCAAGCAGCTCGTAGCGCTGCAGGGCCTCGCGGGCGCGACGATGCTCGGAGACGTCGCGGAAGATGACGTAGCTGTAGACCTCGCCGCTCACCGTCGGGACCAACGCCGCCGTCACTTCGGCCAGGTACGTCGAACCGTCTGCCCGCCGGTGCAGCACTTCGCCGTGCGCGATCCCGGCCCTGTCGCGCTCGGCGATGAAACGCCGCAGGCGCTCGTCTTCGACGACGAGCGCCGCGCGACCGAGCCGGCAAACCTCGTCTTCGCTCCTGCCGAACATCCGACAGGCGGCCGGATTCGCGCGGATGATCGTGCCGTCCGGACGCGCGATCAGCACCCCGTCGCGGCTGCTCTCGAAGAGCGTGCGAAAGAGCCGCTCGAGGTCCTGCGCGCCGAGATGGAGCCCTTTTCGGGTGTCCGCCATCGGATGATCTGTACAGCGTCAAGCAGGAGCCGCAAAGTCGCACCTTCGTGCCGTGGCGGCTGAGTGAGCTGCCGCCGGATTCGCGATGCACGAGCGGCGACGATGCGCTACAACCTCGTGCGAGCCGCTAGCTCAGCTGGTAGAGCACCGGCCTTTTAAGCCGAGGGTCGTGGGTTCGATCCCCACGCGGCTCACTCTCAAAGACTTGATTGTCGCTCGGCAAATTGGCGGGCCCTTCGGGGCGGCAAGCGCGCGCGTCTTCGTCCGCAAACTGACAGCAACGGAGCGGCGTTTTTCGGTCCGATCGGGCGACGGCGTCGCGGAGATCATCGACGGCGAGGTGACCATAAGGTGATAGTACCGGAGTGTATCGGTCTATCAGCCTTGATGATTGCAACTGAATGAGCCTGGTGTTCAAAGACGGAGTCAGTGCTCTTGTCGTATCGGTCTGCTGCGCGGCATGCGGCGGGCTGTCTCTCGAGGCGCCACGCATCGAGCGGCAGCCTGCCGCTGTCACCGCGCCCATATGCTCTTCTGCTGTTCTAGCAGTCTCCGCGGTTGGATCGCCTCCCCTGTCGTACCAGTGGAGGCGCAATTGACCAGGCGATTCCCGGGGCGACGCTGAATGCGCTGACTCTGGATTCGGTCGTGCCCGACGATGCAGGCCTGTACTCGGTTGTCGTTTCGAACACGCAAGGCAGCATCGTGAGCACGGTGGCCCCCCTCTCCGTGACAGGCGCGCCCCCCGTGCCCATCGGGCCGATGATGATTGCTGCAAAAGGGGGTGTCGACGTCGCGGTGAATGGCTCAGCGGTCGTCTGGACCGGTGGAGGTTCGGGGTTCGTTCACGCGACTTCGTCGCTCTGCCCAGGGCGCGTGCGTTCGATATTCGAAAGGGTCGGCTCTGATGACGCACCTTGGCGCCTGGTTCTCACTGACAGCCTGGTGTTCTGGTGCGATGGGAACAACGGCTCAATTTGGCGCGCCGGCTTGGGAAGTGAGTCACAAGTCCGTCTCGCACAGTCCGCTAATATGGTCTACTCGATCACCCGGTCCGGCTCTGACCTCCTCTGGACGGATCCGGCGGGCGCCAATCTTCAGGTCATGAGTGTCGACGGCGGGAGGGTGTCCGATTACGCATTGCGCGCCGCCTCTGGGACCGCTGCACCGAACGCGGTCGCAGTAGACGATCGCAACGTCTACTGGAACGACGTGAGTCAGCAGACGGTAAACGAGATGCCCCTTGGGGGCGGCCCGATCACCACACTCGCGTCGGGCCAAGGTTATCTTTCAGCGATCGCCACAGATGGCGGAGACGTTTTCTGGATTTCTGTCGTCGGTGCAGCGCCGAACCAAACCACCTACGAGATGAAGACGAGTCGAAATGGCGGTACTCCACAGCAACTTGCGACCCTGCCAACCACGTTCGGGGCGGCGCTAGTCGTTGACCGGCCCTACATATACTGGACCGCGCAGGCCATCTCGACACCCACTGCGATCGTCGGGAGCGGCTCGCTTTCGCGGGTGCCGGCTGACGGCGCGGGTGTGTCAGAGGTTGTAGTGGGCGAGCTGATGTTTCCCGCAGGCGTAGCGACGGACACCCACTTCGTGTACTGGATCGAGGATTCACTCGGGCCCTTCCGAGGGCGCGTGATGCGACTCGCAAAATAGGGTCGCCGAACGATTAGTGATGGGTCGGGGTCGAATGTTCCGAGGGTGCAGGACGATGCTCAAGACACTCATTGTGGTCGCAATCGGCAGTGCTTCCTGTGTCACTACGACGTTCACGGGGAACCCCAAGGTCCCGCATGGCGCGGCCGGATGCCGAGCGATTTGCGCCTCGTACGAAATGGAGCTCGCGGGCATGGTCGCGCTCGGTGAATACTCCGACGGCTGCATCTGTGAAGTTCCGGGCAAACGCGCCTCCGTGGCGGGCGCGAGCGGGCCCGCGGCCGTCGCCGTGATGGGTGACATGGCGAATCGGTGGGAGCAGGGAACGGACGTGGCCCCCCCCGCCGCCTCCGCCGGTGACTCCTTACGGACCGAGTAATACATCGGCGCTGCCCATTGACGCATTGGCTGGGCAGTCCTGCACAGCAAATATGGCGAGTGCGCGATGATTTCCTGAACCAAGTCGAACCGAGTCGCGCGCGCTCGTCGTCCTCCGACCCGGCTTACAACTCGCAAGCAAATTTCGAGGTCGTGCTCTCGCCGGCGATCGTCGATGAGGTTCTGCGAGCGCTCGGGTATCGCAAGGTGCGTCGGCTCCTCCCGGGAACAGACGCTCGGCTCTGGTTCGAGGACCTCATCGGGCCGGCCGATGTCGTCGCGGACAGGCAGCTGTCGGCGTCTGCGAGGATCTTGATAATGACAAGTACCTGGCTGCGGCTTTCAAGGGCCGTGCGAGTCACGTCGTCGCCGGCGATCGCCGCTTCCTTGCCCTCGGTTAGCACGCGGGCGTAGCGCTCGTGCCGCGGCTCACACCCTCCAACCGGTTCACCTATTTTGCCGCCTTCTCGATCGCTGCCTCCACCTTCGCCTTGGGCAGCTTGAGATGCTCTTCGCAGAGGAATCGGAAGCGCGGCCCCTTCGAGCGGTTCTTGCAGCCGGGATAGCGGCAATGCATGTCCAGCTTGCGACCCTTGAGGGTGGACAACCGGCGACCATTGCCCTTGGTCATCCCGTTCCGCATCCCGCTCTGAACGCGCTCGTTGATCTTTTCCAGGGCTCGCTCCGCAATCAGGTCCGCGATCTGATCCACCATGCGATCAAAGTTGAATGGCATCGCCTGCCCTCCCAAGAGAGGCAATAGCACTTGGCTATGCTGGGCGCTAACCCGCCCCAGATCTGGGGCTCCATTCGCCACCCGGCGTATTGCTGCCCCGCACGGCAGTCGTCATCGTGCTTCGCGGCGCATGAACGTGCAGATCCTCAGCCGCTGGACGGAAGCTGAGGATCTGCCGCACCGGTGAACGTTTTACTCGCCGCCATCTCCTGCAGTGATTTGCCCGTCGGGAGTCATCTCCCGGACGCCGTGGTCATGCTTCGTCTGACCCGAGCGCCGGGGATGAGCGCGGCTCCGCCACGTGGGCCAGCACGTACTCGGCGACCGCCTTGCCGGCGGCGCGTCCATCCACGACGGCAGATCGGAAATGGATCCCGAAATAAACGCGCGCGTCATTGACCTCGAGGGCCGCGTCCGAGAACCGCGCCCAGTTCCGCACGATACCGGGAAGTGGATCGGACGTGGCGCTGAAGCTCGTCTCGTCGCCGAAGAACGCCGCGAGCACCACCGCCGCCGCCCCGGTGTTCGTGCTATGCGCGGATGGATACTCCTGGTGAGGGGGTGTCAGCGGGCGCAGCGGAAGCCAACCCGGATCCGCCTCCGTCCAGGGATTGCTGTCGGTGGCACCCAGGGGAATCGCAGTCACGGGGCGCCAGGAGCTGTAAAAATACTTGCCGTCCCACGCGGCGATCCCTGCGTCCGCCAAGGCGATGTTGAGCATCGCGAGCAGACGGGCGTTCTCCGACAACGTGTTGTGGTGGTGGGCAGCGACGGCAACCGCGATCCGATTCCACTGCACTCCGCCGTTGTCGTCCCAGAAGAATGCGATCTGCGTCTGCTGCGCGGTGCGGGTCGAGCTGGATCGGCTGCCGAAGGACTTCACCTCGTTGAAGTCAGAGGCGTACTGCGCGCTGGTCAACGCGGGCGGCCCAGGCGGCCGTGCCCACGACGGAGAAGGAATTGCAAACGGCACCATCGTGGCGATCTGCTGGAACACCGCCGTCCGGAAATCCGGAGGCGTCGGGCGCCACTGTCCAGGCGCCGTTCCGCCCACGTACGGAGGAAAGGCAGCGCTGAACCCGTCGGCGCTGCGCCAGGCGAGGATGTCACCGGCAACGGCCTGACCCCAGGCGATCCCGCGCGCGACATGCTCGGCGTCGTCGCCGTCGTTGTCCTCGGAGTCGCCGCCTTCCGCGGTTTCCTCGATGAGCGCGAGCGAAGCCGCCCGCCGGACGTCGAGCGTCGCCTTCTGCGCCGGGAAGAGCTTGACGAGCGCGCCGTAGGCGGCCTGGACCGCAGCAGCGCGACGAGAGGCATCTTTCGGCGCATCGAAATCGACATGGTAGGGCACGTACCGTCGCTCGATGCCGTTCACCGCATCGAACACGGCCGCATGCACGATGGCGAAGACGCGGGCCGTCGCCGCCGGAGCAGTATTCGCGGTTTTGATGGCCGCCTGCGTGTTCTCGTTCCAGTCGGTCACCACGTCCGCTCTCGCCGCCCTTGCGGCGATCACACCCGCTGCCGCAAACGCGAGTAGCCCGATCGCGGCCCTCGCCTTCATCCATTCCCGATTCATCTGAGTCCTCCCCACGAGACGCTGTCGCGGCGCTCGCAGCAGGCGAGCTCGCCGGAAACGGTCTCTACAAGGAGGTGCGCCGTCGGCCGGATTTGTCGCGCGGCGCTTCAGAATACGGCGCGATACCGCTCCGATCTGGTCTTCAGGTCGGCGATCTGCGGCAAGGAGCGCTGCCAGCGCGGAGGCCCTGCCTTCGGCCGTCGCAGCGGATGCGGAGCGTGTCGAGAAGGAAGGATCCATCGCGGTGCCGCCGCAGGCGACAGCGGCGCTGCAGAGCAACGTCATCAGGAATCGGTTCAAAGGTGCTCCTCCGGGTGGGAAGGCTCGCGGATCAGCCCGCGCGGAGGGCTACGTAAGCGAACCGCGCCGAGGAGCGGTGGGAAGAGCAGCGAGTTGGACGCGCGCTGCCGTAATCCGGCCCGCGCCCGCAGCCGCTAGTCCGGTTTTACTCGATGCGGTACCGCTCGACGGCGTCGTCGTTCCAGACGACGCCGCTCCCCGGGCGATCGGGAGCGGCCGCCTGCCCATTCACGATCCGCAGCGGCTCGGCGAGGATCGGGGCGGCCCAATCGACGTACTCGAGCCAGTGCGAGGTCGGCGTCACCGCGAGCAGGTGCGCGCTTACCTCGGGGAAGAGGTGCGACGACATCTCGAGCCCGTGGGCGCTGGCGAGCGCAGCGGCCCGAAGCCAGCCGGTCACGCCTCCGATGCGCTCCAGATCGGGCATCACGTAGTCGCTGGCGCGCATCCGGATCGCTTCCGCCATGGCGAACGGGAGCGAGAAGTTCTCGCCGAGCTGCACCGGAACGTCGAGCTCTTTGGCGAGTCTGCTGCAGCCGCGATAGTCGTCGTGTCGAACGGGTTCCTCGATCCAGTACAGGCCTTCGTTCTCCAGCGCGCGGCCGCGACGCATCGCCTCGGCGACCGTCAGCGCCTGGTTGAAGTCCGCCATCAACGCGACGCGGTCTGGCAGGCGCGCGCGCACGGCGCGTACCGCGTCGAGATCAGCGGCAAGCGTCGGGTGCCCGAGCCGCAGCTTCACCGCCGTGAACCCGCCCTCGAGCAGCTTCTCCGCCTCGTCCGCTGCCGCTTCCTTTGGCATCAGACCGAGCCCGTTGCTGTTGTACGCGGGGATCGGCCGCGGAACGCCGCCGAGGATGGAGACGAGCGCCTTCCCCGCAGCGAGGGCCAGCGCGTCCCAGCAGGCCACGTCGAATCCCGACATCGCCATGCGGACGACCCCCTGCACGCCGATGAGCGTGAACCTGCGCGCGAGTTTCGCCCACAGCTCGGCGGGCGCGACGCGGTCGCCTTTGACCACCCGGAGGACTTCCGAAAGAACGCTGGCGATGGCCGGGGCGGCGGCGCGAACGTAGCAAAAGAGATAGGACCGGCCGGTGATGCCCTCTTCGGTCTCGACGTCGATGAGCAAGAGCGGCGCGGCGCGGATGGTGGCCGCGCTGGTCCCGAGCGGCAACTTCATGGGGACTTCCACGCCGATGGCGCGGATCGAATTGACGGTGAGCAGTTCTGCAGTCATGGCGACTGCGTTCATAGCACCGGCCGTTTCTTCCATGCGGGACGTGCGCGCGAAAGGGTTGACGGAGCGCCGCACCAGACGCAGAACCGTGCCCATGAAGGGCGTCGTGATCGCGCTCATCGCGCTCGGCTGCGCTCCGACGGGGCACTGGCCTCCACGTCCGGCGGAACATCCGCCGACAGCCGCTGAGCTCGCCTTCTACGAGCTGACGGTCCGCGCGGCGTCCGCCGACGAGCGCACCGGTTTTTCCCAGGCGCTGGCGGCGAGGGGCTTCAACGTGGTCGATCACGACCCCAGGAAAGGGCATCTCGAGGTCACCCTTACGCACGAGGGTGATTCCCTGGTGGAGACGCTGCGCAGCGATGGCTGGTTCGTCGACGAAGCGGTCGGCAAGGACCTGGGCGCGCTGGCGTACACCTTGGCAGTCTCGCAGCGAGTGACGGACTTCATCCGCAACAGCGGGCTTCCCCAGCAGCACATGATCCCGGAGAAGTGACGGGCGCCCGCGCTCCGTCTCGCTGAGACGCCCTCTGCGGACCTCCCCTTGACTTCGCCGCGCCGTTTGGGCTGTACCATTCGGCGCCGAGTCCATCCGCTTCCACTCTTGCCACGCGGAGCATATCCATGAGAGCGCTCTACGCCGCAGCAGCGCTGATGCTGGGAAGCATCGTCCTCCCCCGCGCCGCCGTCGCCCAGACCATCGAGCTGAAATTGGGGCACGTCGGTTCGCCAGGATCGCTGTTCGACCTTTCCTCCATCGAGTTTGCAAAGCGCGTGAAGGAGAAGACGGGAGGCAAGGTCGTCATCCAGGTGTACGGCGCGAGCCAGCTCGGCGACGACACCGAGCTGATGCAGAAGGTGAAGCTCGGTACGGTGGACATGGCGCTGCCGTCGACCGTCATGTCCTCGGTCGTGCCGGCGTTCGGACTGTTCGAGATGCCGTACCTGGTGAAAGACCGCGATCACATGAAGCGGATCGACAAGGAGATCGTCTGGCCGACGCTGGTGCCGATCGCGGAGAAGGCCGGCTACCGGATCCTCGCCACCTGGGAAAACGGCTTTCGGCAGATCACGAACAACCTGCACGCGATCAAGGTTCCAGCGGATCTGAAGGGCATCAAGCTGCGCGTGCCGAAGGGGAAGTGGCGCGTGAAGATGTTCCAGGCCTACGGCGCGAGCCCATCGGCGATGGGGCTCTCCGAGGTCTTCGTCGCCCTGCAGACGGGGGTCATGGACGGTGAGGAAAACCCTCTGACCCAGATCTACACCTCCAAGTTCCAGGAGGTGCAGAAGTACCTCTCGATGACCGACCACGTGTACACGCCCGC